>Ga0209373_10001568_pt1 | contig 26102 bp, 34 predicted proteins | sample Higcelweek5metaG_FD_187173 | JGI IMG/M metagenome (GOLD analysis project Ga0209373, IMG submission 187173) | Freshwater pond sediment microbial communities from the University of Edinburgh, under environmental carbon perturbations - High... | ecosystem: Environmental > Aquatic > Freshwater >... | reverse complement strand
AGTTGTCCGTTGTATAGAAACCCGTTATGGAGAAAAAAGCACAAGAAATCCATTTGATACACCAATGATTCCCCGCGTGGGCGGCAGCAGATAACTCAAAAATCAGTAATATTAGCAGGGTGGTGATTGGGAACCGAGAAAAAAAATAAATAGGAATTTGGTAGACTGTTTTAGTGGAGATAAAAACTAAGGTAGTAGTGAATGATTTAATGCAAAAGGGGTATGTTTATTGGAGAACGGAGCCGATAGGTGAGAATTTTGATCCGCGATTTAAGCCAGAGTTAACACCAAAAGAAATGTTGGAGTTGGGAGTGTTTGGAGGGAAATATATGACTGATTGCAAAGACGAGTTCCCTGGTGATTGGTTTAAAAAGGCCAAATTAAATCATGAATTTCATGATCCAAAAATAAATTTTTTTGGGACAAATGCCAGTCAACCATTGGCTGAATGGATTAAAAAAGGCTGGATAAATCCAGATGATCCACGGGGTTGGTTTCAATGGTATTGTCGGTATTTTATGGGTAGACGACACGAGGATGATGATCGCCAAATTAAGCGATGGTTAGCCATCAAGCGACACATTGCCCAAGTAAAAAAGAATTGTCAAAAACTTGATTTATTGTGCCGGATAAAACAGCGACAAGCAATATTGCATTGGGCGTACGACAGTAGAAAAATGTAGTTTATTTATCGCGCAAATAAATTTGAGTGAGGGCTTTGATGGCGGTGGCACCAAGTAAAATGCCAACTAAAATTGGATCGAAATTTTGTTTGTAAAAAGCCCAAGCGATAAAACCGAATAAAAGAAACCATAAAGCATTACGGTCGGCAATGGCTTCGTGGAGTTTTTCCCTCTCATCTTTTTTAATTTTGGTCATAGTGTGAAGCACATCAAGAAGTAGCACACCAGTGATAATAAGGATAATGGTATTTTTGAGATTTGGATCAATATTTAAATTGGAAACGATGGCAATAGGAATAATAAAGGCAATGGTATAAGCCCAGCCTTGCCAGCAATTTGGAGTAAGTCCCCAACCACTATATTTTCTTAAGTTGAACCATTTTGGATTTGCAAACATGTTTAGTTTTTTAGTTAATTAGTAAATAGTAAGTAGCAATTTAGAAAATAAATAATTTATCAATTGAAGTTTTAAGAGCAACAGCAACATCGTGAGCGAGTTTTAGACTGGGATTGTATTTTCCCTGCTCTAAAAAGACAATGGTTTCGCGACGAACACCAACTAGGTTAGCTAACTGATCTTGAGTTAGATTTAATTTAGTTCGATATTCTTTAATTCTAGTTTCCATAATTATTTACAAATTGATTTTGGAGCGGCAAAATCTGGATGACCATGAGCTATCCATTGACCATTTTGACAAACCCAGTTGTCTTCTCCGGAAAATAATCGAAGAGTAAAGATGCCTAAAAAGATAGAAAGGATAATAGCAAGAAGAATAAATCTATTTTTGTTGGCAGTGAATTTAATTTTGTTATGAAAATTAAAAATTAAACTATAAACGAACATTAATAAACAAGTAGAAAAAGCCAAAGTCATGGCTACTGGTTCGTATGATGGATTTAAGTTTTTGAAACTATATAAAACAAACATAGCCACGACAGCAATCCACGAATAGATTTGAATAGCCCAGGAAGCTGATTTGCCGGCAAGTGCATAATCGCGTTCATCAGCAATGACTTCTTTGACTTGACGGCGAAGATAAATTAAAACTAATGAGGCAACTACTAAAGTAGCCAATGGAATCAAATAATTTTGATACAAAATTGATTGACTAAAAATGATAGCAATAACCACTGTTATGGCTAATTTGATTTGTTGATATTTTTTTATGGTCATACGAATATGTTAATTATTTCTAACTGATGTATGTTAGATCTAATTAACATTTTTGTCAAGCCTTTTGATTTTGATGGTACTTCATTAGGCATAAGCCAGAAGTAATTTGATAGCCATGAGAGGTAGCCAAACTGACGGATGATTGGTTATCAATTCCCTCTTGAAGCCAGATAATTGCTTGGCGACCAGAGTTGATAATTTCTTGAACAATTGACTCAACTTCTTCTGATTTGCGAAAGACATCAATGATGTCAATGTTGATTTCTGAAGGAATAGAAGCCAAATTTTGATATGATTTTTGTCCAAAAACTTCGGTTATATTTGGATTAATTGGAATAATTTTGTACCCTTGATTAATAAGATACTGGGCCACTTGAAAACTAGGGCGGTCGGGATTGTTGGAAAGACCAATAATAGCAATAGTTTTAATTTTAGTTAAATCCATAATTAAGTATATTGGCAAATTTCCATTTTGTTTTCAGGTAAATAGAAACGGCGACTGGGTTTGAGTTCAGTGATAAATTCTGGAGTATGGCTGACAATAAGCATAGCCCCTTGATAAGATTTTAAAGCTTCAAGAATTAATCTTTGAGACAAGACATCTAGATAAGTGGTTGGTTCATCAAGAATTAAGAGATTGTAATTTTTGGCCAAAAGAGTGGCGATGGCCAGACGAGTTTTTTCCCCACCAGAAAGAGAAACAACTTTTTGAAAAACTTTATCACCAGAAAAAAGAAATTTTCCTAAGAGAGAACGGAGAGATTTTTCATCCATTTGACACTTGTCTTGGACTGTTTCAAGTAGGGTTTTATTAAAATCAAAAGTTTCAAATTCTTGGGAATAATAGCCAATACTTAGACGTTCATCTTTGATAATTTCACCAGTATCAGGAGTGAGCATATCCATCAAAATCTTGATAAGAGTACTTTTACCAGCACCATTTTGACCAATGAGGGCGATTCTCTCGCCTCTTTTAATATCAAAGTCAATATTAGTTAAAACATTTTTATCACCAAAAGATTTTGAAATACCCATAGCCATGATGGGGACTTCGCCTATCCAAGCAGGATCAGGCAATTTCATTTTTATTTTTTTGGCTTCTGGAGGCATTTCTGGTAAGGCTTCAACAAGTTTTTCAATTCTTTTGGCTAAATTAATTTTTTGGCGGACACCCTTTTCAGAACGATTTCCAGAAATTCTTAATAGACCTTTTTTCATTTCAACAATGCGACGTTCCTGAGTATGAATTTGATGAACCAAAACTTCTTCTCGTTCCCCTTTTAGTTTGACGTAAAAAGAATAATTACCACTATATTCTTCGATTTGTTTGGTTAAAGAATTGACCTCTAAAATTTTATCGATATTTTTATCGAGAAGGGCCAGATCATGAGAAATGATAATTAAAGTTTTGGGGTAGCGACCTAAAAAATTCATCATCCAAGCCTTGCCGGCGGCGTCTAAAAAATTGGTTGGCTCATCGAGAAGAAGAATATCAGGCTCGGCAAGTAAGGCCCGAGCAATAGCTAATTTTGTTTTTTGACCACCACTGAAATGCTGAGGAGTGTCGTCGAGTTGAACTTGAGGCAGTTCTAATTTAGCCAGAATTTTGAGCATTTCATAATCTTCGTGTGAGCTGGTGGAATCAAGATAATCACGAACAGAATGAGCATGCTCCATTTTGTCATCTCGTTTGACTTCTTGAGGAACTGACATGACTTGACCGCTAATATCAAGTTTGCCATCTTCAGGAAAATCTTCTTTGGTAAGTAATTTAAATAGAGTTGACTTACCGGCACCATTAGTACCAACTAAACCAACCTTACTATTTTTGGCCACAAAAAAACTGGCATCTTTGAAGATGAAGTTATTTCCGTAAGAATAAAATATGTTTTTGGCCAAAATCATGGGTTAATTCTACCATGACTATAATTAAAGTTATTTGGATTTAATATCGGAAAAATCACGAAGTTTGTCCCATTCTTGGCGGAATTTTTTTTCATCTTGGATATCAATGAACTTGGCGTACTGGGAATGAGTATCTTTGACTCGGCGAACATATTTAATAGGGCACCAATAACGTTCCGTACGGCCGCCGATTTCAGCACTGTAACGAATTAGATTATTAACATAAGAACAATAATAGCAATTGAGTTTTTCCCACCAGTTAAGACAAGAAAGAAGTTGACGATCGTAGATAAAATAATCTTTGGTGTTAACCCGAGGAATTCCATAGAGACGAAAACAAATTTGATGATAAATTTCGATGCCAATATTCCAAATTATGGCGGGAATTATCATGCCGTAAATAAATGGAGCACTGAGTAAATAACGCCAGCTGATAGGAAGAGAAATTTGGCGACCGCGATGTTTCCATAGTTTGATAAATTCACGACGAGCATCAACTTTTTTGAAGATATCATTTTTGACCATGAAATGATTAAGAGCATCATCAAAGTTCTTTTTAGTTTCTTGACTGAGTTTTTCTAAGCCAGAAAAAGAAATTTTGGGAAAAGATAATTCTTTTTGAATTTTTTGAAATTGATCGAGAAGATTTTTGCGGATAGACATGTGCTAATTAAACCATAGAAATTAAGTTGATTAAAAAGATATAATTGTTTGATGGTATTTTTGGAAAAAATTAGAAAAATAGTCTTTGGGGTAGTGTTTATTGTTGGAATAAGTTTGTTGGTTGGTAGTAAAGATGTAATGGCGGTTGAATATGAAATTAATAATTTCAGCTCAGAAATTAATTTAAATCAAGATTATAGTTTGGCCATCAAAGAAAAAATTGAAACTAATTTTTTGATTGAAAAACACGGTATATACAGAGTAATCCCCTATATTTATAATCACAATGGAAAGACAATTAAAGCTGATTTGAAAATTTTAAACGTAACTGACGAAAAAGGATTAGGAGTGGATTATGAAGTGAGTAATTATAACCAAAGTAAAAAAATAAAAATTGGTGATGCTGATACGACATTAATTGGTAAAAAAGAATATACGATTGAATATACTGTGGACCAAGTGGTTTTGGATTACGGAAATGGACCAGAAATTTACTGGAATGTGACTGGAGGTGAATGGGATGTGTTAATAAAAAAATCTGAAGCAAAAGTAATTTCAAATTTTGGAGAAATTACCAAAGTTGAATGTTTTGGGTGTGAAAAAAGTTTTAGTAAAAACCAGGCTGATTTTAAAGCGAATGGTGAACTGACAATAGTAGTTCAAATAGATAAAAATAATCAATTAAAAACACCAGGAATATTGAAGAAAATAAAAAATTTTATTGAAGGAAATTGGGGTTATTTGGTGGCAATATTACCAACTTTTTTAATGGTATGGGCTTGGTTTAAAAAAGGAAGAGATAATAAATATTTGTCAGATAATGTTTATGTAAAGCCAGAAAATGGAAAAGAAAAAAAGGTAAGTCTTTTTGATAGACCGCACTTGCCACTGGTTTACTCTCCTATCAAAAATCTAAGTCCGGCAGAGATTGGAACGATATTGGATCAAAAAATTGATATTCATGATGTAGTGTCGGAAATTATTGAGTTGGCCAGATTAGGATTTATGAAAATTAAAAAAAATGAAAGTAAAGGGATTTTTGGAATTAAAAACACTGATTATGAATTGATTAATTTAAATAAAAAAACTGATAAATTAAATAAATTTCAAAGTGATTTGTTGGAAGGATTATTTGAAGATGGTAATGAAATAAAAATTTCTGATTTAAAAAATAAATTTTATAAAAAATTACCCAATCTCAGATCTGATATGTATGAGGAATTAAAAAAGAAAGGGATAAGTGATGGAGATTGGGAAAAAGTGCAAGGGAAATGGGTAGGAATTGCATTTATGCTAAATTTTTTGGTGATATTTTTAATCATTTCGATTTTTATTAAAAATACAGGAAACGATGGACCAATAGTGATGGCTATATTTGGGATAGTACCAAGTATTATTTTGGCAATAAAAATGCCGCGAAGAACGGCTTGGGGGTATAGTTTATATCGACAAATAAGCGGTTTGAAATATTATTTAGGTAAAGGGAAATGGCGAGAAGAGATTATGGAGAAAAATTTATTTTTGGAAGAAATGTTACCAATCGCAATTTCTTTGGGTGTAGTAAACCAGTTAGCAAAAGATATGAAAGATCTAGAAATTGAACCACCAAAGTATTTTGAAGGAATGATGATAAATAGTTTTGTCCATGATTTAAGCAATTTTAATTCAGTAATGGCAACAAATTTGTCGACTACCCCATCAGGGAATTCTAGTTGGTCGGGAGGAAGTGGATTTAGTGGCGGAAGTAGTGGCGGCGGTTTTGGTGGTGGTGGCGGTGGCAGTTGGTAAATGAAATTTAGCTGATAAAATAGAGATATGGAAAGGTTGAAAAGATGGGGAAAAAGATTGTTTGGTTTGGGAATGGGTGTATTGGTTATTTCGTTGATAGTTTGGCCAATTTTTAATAGATTAGATCAGACATTGCCCTTATTTTTGGCTTTATTTTTAACTTATTATTTGTCAGCATACGTAATTTTGCCTAGGATAATTAGAATTGCTTTACTAATAACCAGAAAAGGGCGAATACCGCGGTTTACTACAGCCAGTGATGGTTTTTATGTAGATCCAGTGAACGTAATTTTGATTGGGACAAAAGAAAATCTAGTAAATGTATTTGAAAAGATTGGTTGGTTTAAGGCGGATAAGTTAAATTTAAGGACTTCAGAAAAAATGATAAGAAAATTTTTGGAAAATAAACCATATCCTAATGCACCTTTTAGTAATTTGTATTTATTTGGCAGAAAACAAAATATTGGATTCCAACAATCAATCGGAAACAGTCCAAGAAAAAGACACCATATTCGATTTTGGGCAATTAATACTGACAAAGAAATTGATCCACTGGACTTAAAATTTTGGACTAAAAGACAAAGAATAAAACCAGATAAAATATTTACTTGGGTGGGAGCCGGAAGTGAAGATATTGGTTTTGCTTTTTCTCGATTTACCTATCAATTGTCACACCGAGTTGATCCAGAAATAGATAAAGAAAGAAAGTATATTTTAAATTTACTAAAAGAACAAAAATTGACAGGAAAGATAACTTACTATAAATCGGGAAAATTTAAGGTAGGAAAATATGTATCGGATGGAAGAATTGCAGTAGCAAAACTAAAATAATTTAGAGTTTTTTGATTGAGAATTCGTCGCCTCCAAGTGGAAAGTCAAATATAGCGGAAGCACTTTTTTCGTTGGTATTGTGAACTCGCAAAAAGAATTCCACATAAGGGTTATCGTAACCTGAGGAACCAATATTGATGGCTAAAACTCCACAATCGACAGCAAACCCGCCAATAGAAACAAAACCAGACATATTGATTCCGTTTAATCTGACATTGACTTTGTCGCCACTTTTAAGACCCATTTTGGTTAAATCAGATTGACGCATGGTAGTTTTAATATTGCCAAAACCATCGACCCAAGAAACTAAATTATTGGGAATATTGGGAATATCATTAATATCTAAATCTTCTCCTAAAACAGAGTAATCTTTATTGATAATCTTAGCGACTCTTTCGGGGAAAAAGTCTCGAGAGCGGAATTGAGACCCAGCATTGGGACAAATAACATCTTTAAATTCAACAATTTGGTCTTTGATAAAACCAAAAGCAAATTCAGAGTCGACATTGATAATTTCGACACCATTTTTTAGTTTGGCATATTTAATACCATGATCAGCATTATTTTTTTCAGCTTTTTCAGATCTTCTTCGAGGAGCAGCGTTACCATAAATAACAACTCGTTTGTTTTGAGGAGCAAAAGCATATTGGGAGGCGACAAAACCGATAGCGATTGTATCTAAAGATGGAACTGAGGTTTCTTGGATATGAACATCTCCAGGATTATCTAAAAAAGAAATTAATTTTGAATTAATTTCGCCAAATTCCATACCTGATGGAGAATAATCGGCAATAACGTGAAGAAGAGTGTAGTTGTTTTTATCCATATATAGGGATTATACATTAAAATTGCTTTATAACAGACTACTAATTATATTATTAATTTTAATCTTTAAAACTTCACAAAGTTCAGCGTCCATATATTGATAATCGTCACTAATATCCAGCACAAATATTTTTGGTTTAATTATTTCTTTATAATTATCGACGATTCGTGCCTTATATTTATCCTCCATAACTAAGATATAGTTTGCCCATTCGATATCTTTAATTTTAATTTTTCTATCACTGACCGCGCTTAAACCTACCGAGCGAATATTAAATCGATTATCGTTTCTAAATATATGTTCCGCGGTTTTACTTCTTATTTTATTTCGTCCACACACAACTAAAATATTTGGTTTCATTTTATGATTGGCGGAACAGTTGGTTTGGGATTAAGCTGTCCTATCTCTTATATTAAAAAAAATCCGCTGGTTAAGCGGATTAAAATAATAAACCAAAAACATTTTGTTTAATTATCTTACAAATTTCATGGTTAGTTATTTTAACACTTTTTTAAATGATCAATACTAGTTAATTATCAATTCTAGAATATTCTTTTTCAACATCACAGAATGATTGTCCATATATGTCTCGATAAGTATTTGCAAATATTTCTGTTTTTTTAAATTCTTTAAACAAAGGCCAATTTAAATAGTGGCTTTCTTCCATTTTTTCATTTTTTCCAATTTTTTTCATAATTAAAGAAGCATTTTTATAATCATCTTTTAAAATATAAACGGCTAATTGAAATTGATCATTTGTGGCAGTCCAATCTTCTTTGTTTAATATTTTTTGTGATTCTTCATTATTATTTGTCCACTTGTAAACAATTGCTTTATTTATAATATTTTGTCTTCTTACGATGTCATCAAAATGTTTTTTAAGTGTATCTGTTGCAAAATTAAGCATAGTTTTAGCTAATTCATATTCACTATTTTCAAGTAAACTATAACAAATATCATTTGATAAATTTTTATCTTCAATTTCTAGATTTTCAGGAATAATCTTCCTCCATAAAACATGAGTTAATTTAACTCCAATTTCAAAAAAGCATTCATAAGCTTCGGAAAAATATTTGGAATCTACATTCAACTTATCTCCAACTTTTAAATCAGTATTTAATACAACTTTATTATCACGACAGTTTTGTATATATTGACTTGATACAATACCATCACAGTGAACGAATAAATTTCTTCTTTCAGTAAATTCAACAAATTTTGGCCAAATATTTAAATCTTCTCTTAATTTAATGTCAAAAGTTTTTTCCATCCATTCAAAATGTTTAATGTGGTTTTTTCTTAATAAAGATTCAATCTCTTTTTCTAAAATGAAATTTTTTGCTTCTTGTACATCAGAAAATTTGTCTAAATCAGAAACACAAAAAGTTCTTTTACAATGTAATAATTTTTTTGAATCATGGGTAAGTAGTATTTTTATTAAAGTTCCCAAATATGCGTCATATGTGCTAACTAGAGTAACAAAAAAACTTTGTGGAATAAGAACTACGGCTTGTCTATTTCTATCAATATCATTTTTGAGTTGTTTAACTCTTGGAATATATGGTGGTTCTATCGTGTAAGATTTATCTTTCCCTTTTATCCCGTGAATTTGAATATATTTATTAAAGTCTTTCATCTTTTTTTTACCGTAACTACTTGTAATAAAAGTAGACAAAGGTAAAACATTATTGAGACCTTGTAATCTGCAAACATATTTATTAAGTTCACTTTCAATTAAATTAGAGGTGTCATTTTTTACTTTTTCTTCCATTAAGTGAAATTATACACTGTGAATTCAAACATTTAAAAAAAATGATTAATTTTTACAATTTATTATCAGAAAAATTTATGAGTAAAATTCAATTATTTTATTTGATGTTCAAAAACTCTACATTATTGCGGCATTGTCCGTGGGTCATAAGTCTTGCTTATGTCCCACAAAGCAGAAGTGGGAAATAAAAAGACTTTTAGAACTATGTTTCACTTAGGCCTGCGAACGAATAATAATAGATTTAGTAATTTATTCATTCCACTTGATATGTCTTTTTATAAATTCTCTTCCTGATCCGGTTTTCATGTATTTCTCAAATCTAAAAGCCACCTTTTCGTCATTAAAAGCAAAATAAGCAATTAGTTTCCAAGGCCTTAAATTTTTTGTTGCGGGGACATAACCTTTATTGTGTCTTTGAAATCTATCTTTTAAATCATTGGTACATCCAACATAAGGAATTTTGTCTTTGTTTTCTAGAAAATAAACATAAAACATAATTAATTCTATACCAAAGGCGGATTTATCCGCCGGAGTCCGCTGGTATGAAGTAATGGGACAATAATAGTGAAAAAACTTTCGGGTAATCCGCCTACGCTTGAAGGCTCCGGCGGACGTAGGCGGAAGGGATGGGAGTCGAACCCACATGCCATTTCTGACGCAGGTTTAGCAAACCTGTGGCTTACCATTCGCCGCACCCTTCCAAGGGTGATTGTATTTTACCATTCAGAAACGTAATAAGTTATTTGAACTTAAACGTTCCTTTTTGCTTCGCAAAGTATATCAAATTTTTTAAAAATGCTTTATTATTAGAATAGGATGGAAGAAATACAAAAACAGGAAAGCGTAATGGTTAATAATCAAAATGATACTGATTGGAATGATGAAAAGGTTAGATTTGAATGGGAAGCGGCGGAGAGATCGTATAAAAATAGAGATAGAGATTTTTGGATAACAGTAATTTCAATTTTAGTCTTAACATCGGTTATTTTGTTTTTTGTCAAAGAGTTTTTCTTGATTGTAGCTTTGGTTTCGGCTTTATTCTTGTACTATGTATTGTCAACAGTTCCACCTGAAAATATTAAATATAAAATTACTAATAGAGGGATTTATTTTGGGGAAACAAGATATGAATGGGATTTGTTGTCTAGGTTTTGGTTTGCTAAAAGTTTAGATAGTGAAATGATTCATTTTGAGACTATTTTACGATTTCCACGGCAAATTTCTTTGGTAATTAATCCCGAAGATAAGGATAAAATTAAAGATATCGTGGTTAAAAAATTACCTTTAATTGATGAATCACCTAATTTTGTGGATAAATTAACTAAGAAAATGGTAAAAATGGTGCCTTTGGAGAAAAGAGAAAAAAGTGACAACCTCGAGAAAAAAGCATAAATTTTGATATAATTAGCCACTTATTACTTGTACCCGTAGCTCAATTGGATAGAGCATTGGTTTGCGGAACCAAAGGTTAGAGGTTCGATCCCTCCCGGGTACACCAAAAATTTATTGACTTTCAGTTAAGTTTCCAACGTAAAGAGTATCGCCACTGTATTGACCAGTAATACTGATATTTTTCTTTAGATAATTGTCTAGATTATATTTGGTGCTGGTGATGTTGATTAAATCTCCGGCAGAGCTAAAAACATAGTGATCCCCTGATTTAACTTGAATAACACCAACTTTGGTGACAGTAGGGTCAGAAATAGTTTGTTTGGTTTGACAACCGGTTAAAAATAAAACAGAAAAGGACAAAACTAAACTTAACAGAATTTTTTTCATAGAAAATTATACTAAATAATATTAAACCTTATAAAGTCTTGGTTTTAGGTTAAAATAAGAAGTATTTGGTGGGATGCGCCGAATTGGTAAGGCAGCGACCTCGAAAGTCGCCGTTCGCAAGGACTTGGGGGTTCGAGTCCCTCTCCCACCGCTTGGAATTACTCAATGAAGGTTAGAGCGTAGCCTTTGTTGTTTCCCCTACCGGTTCTTCCGATTCGATGGATGTATTCTTGATAATTATTTGGTTCATCAAAGTTGATGACATGGGTAATATCAGAAATATCAAGACCTCTGGCGGCAACATCGGTAGCGACTAAAATACTTATTTTGTTTTCACGGAAATTGGCAACTATTTGTTGACGTTGATATTGACGTTTACCACCGTGCAAACCTTGGGCTTTAAAACCTTTTTGGAAAAGCGAAGTGGAGAGTTTTTCAACAATCATTTGAGTAGAACCAAAGACTAAAACTTTTTTAAAATCTGGTTGAGAAACTAGTTGTTCTAAGGCTTGCTCTTTGGCATAACGAGGAACTCGAAGAACGTCTTGATCAACGTGACTTGAGGCATCTTGAGATTTGATAGAAATTTTAACCGGATTGTTTAAAAATTCATGAGTTAACGGTTCAACGCGACGATCAAGGGTAGCGGAGAAGAAAAGAGTTTGACGAGAAGGTGGAATTTGATTGATGATAGATTTAATATCGCCAATAAAACCCATATCTAACATGCGATCAACTTCATCTAAAACAACAATGGTCATTTTGGAAAAATTGATAACTCTTCGTTTGCTAAGATCTAAAATTCGGCCTGGAGTACCAATAATAACGTGGGGGTCACGTTTGATTTTGACAATTTGTTCACGAAGATAAGCACCACCAATAGCGAGAGTGACATAAATTGGTAAACCTAAAGTGAAAGAGCGAAATTCTTCTTTGGTTTGAAGAGCCAATTCTCTGGTTGGAGATAAAATAATGACTCGTTGAGAAGGGTCATGAAGAATTTTACTAATTATAGGCAAAACAAAGGCAGCGGTTTTACCAGTACCAGTGTTGGCAATACCTAAAACATCAGAACCTTGAAGTACATGAGGAATAGCTTGATCTTGAATTTGAGTTGGTTTAAGGTAACCCTTGGCTTTGATATTAGCTAAAAGATTAGGATGAAAATTAAAATCAGCAAAAGTGTTGGTAGTGACTTCATCTTCAATTTTGACTAAAGCTTCGGCTCTTTTTACATAAAGAGAAGGATTGATTTTACTTCTAAAGCCACTTGCTTTACGAGGAAAATTATTTCTGGTTTGGGAGTGGTTATTGAAACCACGAGAGTTATTGTGAAAATACATATTTTTTAATAAATTTTGGCAGATCCTGATTATCAGAATTAATATGCCCAACTTTATTAAAAAATGTCTTTAAGTAGACTAAGGGGCAAACTATGATTTTTTCGCCTAATACAAATCTGGGTAGTATAACACCTTTGAGTTTATTTATCCAATAGCGCCGATTCGATGGTTTTTTTGACGGAAGAAATGGACTGATTGGTAACAAAAGAAATTTCTAAACAGAGATGACTGACAATTTCTTCTTTGGAATCACGTTCGACTTTAATTAAAGTATCACCTTTTTGGTAAAAATATTTTAAATAATCGATAAGTTTTTCTGGAGTATTGGAATAAATGTCTTCTTTAAGTTGACGGGGATCAAAAATATAGTTTTCAGGCAAAACTTTGGTTTTTAACTCGGCTAAAAATGATTTAATCTCTTTAGAAGTTAGTAATGGTCTAAGACCACTTTTAAGTAAATTATTTTCAGGGATGATATCGGTAAAAACTTTATCAGTACCTTTGATTGGTCGGTAGTGAATTAGGCTAATATTATTAGCCCCTGGGGTAATTGAGGTAACTTCGTAAATACACCCAAAGTCGGTGAGTAAATCACCGACTTTGAAGTTTTGAGTCATTAGTATCTGCTCCTACCACCACCGAAATCACTTCGTGGTCCGCGAGAAAAATTGTCTCTGCGTGGAGGTCTATCTTCCATTGGTTTGGCTTCATTAACTTTGACCGTTCGGCCTTCAAGTTCTTTACCATCCCACATTTGGATAGCGGCTGAAGCTTCTTCATCAGTAGACATTTCAACAAAGCCGAAGCCTTTTGATTGTCCAGAGAATTTATCTTTAATAACGATTGCTGATACGACTGTACCAACTGCAGCAAAGGCTGCTCCTAACGATTGATCGGTTGTTTGATAAGACAAGCCGCCGACATATAATTTTTTTGCCATACTTAACACTAATTATTAACTGTAGCGACTTCCCTTACTAAAATCTTCTACGGTTTATTTTAACCTGAATATGGGGGAAAAGATATATGATGTATTTATTCTAGGAAAGAGACAGTGTTTGACATAGAATATGTTAATGAAATTTTTAAAAAATTATTTTTTCTTTTTAGGGTTTTTCTTATTTGCACTAATGGCGGCAAAAAATGTTTTAGCCCAAGAAAATACCTCAGTAAGTTTTGAAGCTAAAATAGAAAAGGTTGATGAAGAAAAACAAATTGAATTTGAAGGACAAAAACAACTTTATCAAAAATTAGAAGTAAAAATTTTAAATGGAAACGAAGCAAATAAAGTAATCACAATTGAAAACGGGAAAGAAGCTTTGGCAAACGTGACTAAATATGAAATAGGACAAAAAGTAATCGTAACTAAAGATGAAGATTTATCTGGTGATGAGTTGTATTCCATCACTGATTTTGTGAGACGTGATAGCTTATGGGTGTTGGCGGCAATTTTCATAATACTAACAATAATAATTGGCAAATGGAAAGGGATAATGTCAATTTTGGGAATGGTATTTACTTTTGGGGTGGTCTTTGTATATTTACTGCCACAATTGTCAGCTGGGGCTAACCCAATTTTAGTAGCAACGGTGGCATCAATAATAATTATTCCGATTTCTTTTTATATGGCCCATGGATTTAGTCAAAAAACAACAGTGGCAGTTGTAAGTTCAGTGATTGCTTTGTTTGTGACAGTAATTTTATCGCTAATGTTTATTAGTTTGGGACGGCTGACTGGTTTATCTTCGGAAGAAGCAGGGATGTTTTTGGTGCAAAGATCGGGTAACTTTGATATGAAAGGGTTATTACTTTGTGGAATTATAATTGGAGTTTTAGGGGTATTGGATGATATTACTGTTGCCCAAGCATCGGTAGTTAATGAATTAATTAAAAGTAGTGAAAAGCCAAAAGGGAGAGTAATTTATAAACAAGCAATGAATGTAGGGAGAGATCATATTTCTTCAATGGTAAACACTTTGGTGTTGGCCTATGCTGGAGCTTCTTTGCCATTATTATTGATTTTTATTAATAATCCCCATTCGTTTAGTGAAATCATTAATTACGAATTTATGGCTGAAGAAATAATTAGAACTTTGGTGGGAAGTATTGGATTGATATTAGCTGTACCAATAACAACGTTTATTGCGGTAAACTGGATTAGAAAAGAAAAATGATATTTTTTAAAAATAAAAAAATTGGATTAGTATTGGGAGGTGGTGGAGCTAGAGGGTTTTTCCATTTGGGATTAATTAAAGGAATTCAGGAATTGGGAATTGAAATTAGTGAAATTAGTGGAACATCAATAGGAGCAGTGGTCGGGTTAATGTTTGCCACTAATCCAAAAAAAGATTTTGAAAAAGTAGCTAAAAAGATGGATTTTTTTGACTTAAGCCGAACAATGGTTTTGGGGATGGGGTTAAAAAATAAAAAAAATATAGAAAATTTTTTGGGAAAATATATTGAAGTAAACAATTTTGAAAACTTAAAAATAAAAACGAGAATTAACGCAACCGATGTTAATAATCGAGAAGAAGTGATTTTTGATAAAGGCGAAATATATCCGGCGGTAATTGCTTCGATATCAATTCCCGGAGTTTTTCCACCTTTTGAATATCAAAATAAATTTTTAATAGATGGCGGAATGAGTAATAATATTCCAATAACTTTAATTGAAAAATCAGATAGAATAATTGTGTCAGATATTAGTGGACCGATTAAAAAAATAGATACGAAAAGTGCTGGGACAGAAGTTCTCTACTCGGCTTTTGCCATGATGCAACAAAATTTATCATGGGAAAAAGCTAAACAACTGAAAGGAAAAGAAATAATTAAAATAATTTTAGAAGATGAAGAAACTTTTATTTTGGATTTTAGAAAAAAGAATTATCAATATTTGTTTGATTTAGGTTATAAGTCAATAATGGAGAAAAAAGACAAATTATGGCAATAAATAAAGAATGGCATTTAAAAAATAAAATGCCAAAAAAACCAACACAGAAACAAAGGATGGAATGGCACATAGAACATAGTAATAACTGTGATTGTCGAAAACCAACAGAAAAATTAAAAAAAGAAATTGAGGATTATTTGAGCGAATCTAAAAGAGGATAAATTTCTCCTAAAAGGTAGAGACTACCAGTGATGATTGTGGGCTGGTTGGTATTTAAAACATAATTAAGGGCTTCAGACTTGTTGGGAATGTATTGAAATTTAGAAAAACCTAATTTATGAAAAGCTTTGTTGAGTGATGATTGTTTTTCGGATACTTGAATCATATAGTCAGAGACAACTTTGAATCTAGTTAAAATAACTTGGTCAGCTAGAGGAATAATCATTTTAATCATTTTAGAAAAATCTTTGCGTTGCTTGAAGGCTAGAAGAAAAATAAATTTTTGATGAGGAAAAGCATTTTTTAAACTTTTGATGAAAGCTGACATTTTTTGAGGGTTATGAGCACCGTCGAGAATTATTTTTTGATGATTAAAATTAACTATTTCCATCCGACCAGGAAAGGAATTCCTGACCAAGGCTTCTCTTATCTTTTTGTGATTAATATCAAATTTGTCTCTATCAGAAAGATATTTGACAACAGATAAGGCTAAAGCACTATTTTCTATTTGATAAATAGCTAAAGTATTTAATAGTAAATTTTTGAGAATTAGGTTTTGAAAAGAAAAATCATAGGTCAAAAATTTATTTTTGGTTTTAATATTTTTAAAGTTTTTTTGAGGGTTAACAAAATTAACCGTGGTCTGATTTTTTGAAGCATGATGCATTAAAACTTTTTGACCAACACAAATTTGATTAATAGAGAAAATTGGATTGTGAGGATGGACAATGCCGGCTTTTTGAGTAGCGATAGCGGTAATGTTTTTACCTAAAACAGAGGTGTGATCAAGACCAAATTTGGTAAAAACACAAACTTGATCTGGTGAAGTGATAGTATTGCTGCCATCCATCAGACCACCAAGACCAGTTTCGACGACCATATAGTCAACTTTTTGCTGATAAAAAATGTAAAAAGCTAAAGCGATTAAAATTTCAAAAAAAGTTGGTTTGCCAAAATGTGAGTCAATAGAATTGATTATGGGGAGAATCTGATTTAAATAATCAAGAAAGTTTTTCTTTGATATGAGACGATTGTTAATTTGAAACCTCTCACGAATGTCTGTTAGATGAGGAGAAAGGGTGAGACCAACTTTAAAACCTTGAGACACTAAAAGTGAACTAAGATAAAAACAAGTAGAACCTTTGCCAGAGGTGCCAGCAACATGAATGGTTTTAATTTTGTTTTGAGGATTGCCTAATAGACGAAGAATTTCGGCCTGACGCTCAAGGCCTAAGGTGCCGGGGTATCGATGCTTACTATCTGGAACTGTGGTTTTAAGATAGTTAATTGCTTGTTGGTAATTTTTTATCATCTGATTTGAGCCATTTAATTCCCAAATAAACAAATGGAGTAGAAAGTGCTGACATGGAAACTTTGAGAAGCCAATATGGAGTAATTAAACCAACTAAAAACTGGGTATTATTAGAAATCGAATGGGTTGGATCGTAAAAAGCTAAAGTCATAAAAACAACTGTATCTAAAAAAGTAGCTAAAATGTTTGACAAATTGTTACGAAACCAAAGACCTTGCTTGTTTAATTTTTGTTTGAGTCGCCAAAAAAGTTTAATGTCGGCAAAATTGGAAACTGCCATAGCAATAATACTAGCAATAGAAATACGGATTGAATAAGAAAATATGGTCGTGTAGGCAGAATTGATACTACTAAACCGAGTGGTTGAAGGTAGAGATACAGCAAAAGCAGCCAATAAAATAAGAAATGAAACAATAATTAAAGAAATTTTAGCGAGATTTTTGGTTCGTTTAAGACCAAAAACTTCGGTAAAAATATCATTAATAGAAAAGATCCAAGGCATGAGAAACATACCCACAGAACCATTAAGATTAAAGCCAAGAATTTTGAACAAAGGAAATGTCTTGGAACCCATGAGTTCGGCAGTGACAATACAAAAAACATATAATCCAACCAGAATGTCGGATTTAAGATAAATATTTTCCGAAACTTTTTGAGCCATAGTAATTAAAATTAATTAATAGGCTCATTTTACACTAAAATTTAGTTTTTATTATTAGGTGATTTCTTGAAAATAGAGAAGAAATATGGCAAATGCCAAAGAATATGAAAAATGGAGATTAAGGACATAATAATACCAAACTCGACGTGATACCAAATTAGAGGCAAGTACCAACCCAAAGAAAGTTTATTGTCAATAGAAAAAGCTAAAAATAAGCCGAGTAAACAGCTACCTAAGAAACTTATTAACAGTAAAATATTCCAAAAACGACGATGTTGAATTAGATTTATTTTTTTGATTTTGACAAAAAATAAACTCAGAAAATAACTGGCAAAAGTAACGATAAAAATTAAAACAAAATTATAATTTGACATAGTTTATTCTAAAGTAATTGCTTGAGCCGGACAATTATTAATAGCTAAGGTTAAAGAGGATGAGTCTAAATTTGTAGAAGAAATAACCATAGCGACTCTACCTGACATTTCAAAGTGCTCTGGGTCAATACGGACACATTTGCCACAACCACGGCAACGATTGGCTAAAACAGAAAGTTTTTGGAGAGTAATGGTAACAATGTTTTTGTCTGTTTTACCTTGATTGACGGAAGTATCAGGAGAATTGTAGGTACTACTTTCGTTTTGAAACTGGTTTTTAACAACTGAATAAACAAGAATAGAAGAAGAAACTAACACTAAAGGTAGGCCGTATTTTATTATTGGTTTCATAGTAAAAATATTTTATGAGAATAAACTGTAATCTAACTGAATAATCTATAATATGTTAATGAAAAAAAGTACGGCGATTATTTTGATAATTGATTTTATATTGTTTGGTTGGATATGGCAAAACAGAGAAAAATTAAAAGACATAACTGAATTTGAAAAAATAGAAGAAAATGTAGAGCAGACAGAAGATGTAGGAGTTTCTGAGGTAATGATAGGAGAAACAAAAGTATTGGAAGTTAAAGAGGAACAAGAGAGAGTTATGGTACCAACAATAATACCCAAGAAAAGAGCTACTCCGATCCCGACTATTGATACTGAACCATGGGGAGTGGCAAAACAAATTGATGAGGTGACATGGACAATGAAAGTGGGTCAAGATGAAAAGATGGCAACACCGCAAGAAATATTGACAGCATTAAATGCCTATAGGCAAAGATATGGGTCACAAATTTTGAATTGGGATAAAAAACTGGGTGAATATTCCCAAAGTCGAGCAAAATATTTGAATAGTATGAAAAATGTAGATAAACATGAAGGATTTAATAGTTATCTTCAAAACGAAAATGGATTTGATAAGCTCGGATTTACTATGCTGGGGGAAAATATTAGTTATGGGTATAAATTAAATGGAGTACACGTGATTGAATGGATGTATGCCGGCGATAAACCACACAATGATAACCAACTAGATAATCGATGGAATTATGTGGGGATTGGAGTGGATGGGTTGGCAACTTGTTTGATTTTTGGAACAGGTAAGATGTAGGTTAATGGCGGAAAATGTCAATAGTTTTATATAATAAACCACTTGATCCAGAAAATTTACCATCTTTTTTCTGATCAAAATCCCAATAGGATTTTGTTAGTCTTACTATCCGATGATGTTTTTCTTGAACTTGTTGGCAAAATTCTATATATGGTAAGTAAAGCTTTGGGTCAATATGGTCGCCACCAGTATCTTCAATATATTTTCTAAGTTCTTCAACTTTAGTAATATCTTTTGGTTTAAGATAACCCATACGAACATAATATCGTTGAAGAACGGTTTCTTGGGGAAAAGTTTCTATTTTAGCCTCACCAAAGTTGCGAGTAATAAGAGATATAGTAGCTGGATCAATTTCCTGTTCAACACTTCTGAAGGTTAAGAAATACCGGCCATTACTGTCACACCTAATACCAGAAAACACTTCTAACGGATAATGGCGTTTGGGAAGATTTGAGAACCTCACGGACTCAAGACTGACAGGAGGACAATCGAAAAAACTTGCTCTGTATCTAGCGACGTCGTCTTGAGCTAACTTGATCCTTTCTGGATCTGGACCGATAGCAACAATATCTAAATCAGTGATTGTTCCATTACTTCTAGTGGGGGCCGGTTCTTTATCTTGAATAGCTCGAACAGCAATCCCTCCAACAAAAGAAGCTTGGACGCCATCATTGGCAATGATATTTCTTATTTCCTGAACATGTTGAGTAAATCTGACAATATCTATTTTTGGTTTTTCGGCCATTTGAGGTGATTATAACGTATTTTAGGAAAATACTTTGTGTTAAGATAATCTATATGACAAAAACACAACAGAATCTTTTAAAAGCATTTGCCGGGGAAAGCCAAGCTCGAAACAGATATACAACTTTTGCCAAAATGGCGAGAAAAGAAAATTTAGAATGGATCGCTCGAGTGTTTGAAGAAACGGCTGATCAAGAAAGAGCCCATGCTGAGGAAGAATATGAAATGATTACTGAACCAATGGTGAGCGCTGATGATACTTTATCAATCAAACCATTTTCTAAAAATACTTTAGAGAATTTAAGATATGCGGCCGAAGGTGAACATCATGAATGGACAGAAATGTATCCATCTTTTGAAGAACAAGCAAAGGCTGATGGTGATTTGGAAGCAGAAAGATTGTTTAGAGAAGTGAAAGAAGTGGAAGAAAAACATGAAGAAAGATATATTATTTTGGCGAAACACATTGAAGCGGGAACTTTGTATAGACAAGATCGAGAGTTTGAATGGAAGTGTTTGAATTGTGGTTATATTCACAAAGGGACAACTCCTCCAACTACTTGTCCAGTGTGTAAGAAACCTTTTACTTGGTATATGGCATTGGGTTTGATTAGATAAGTTTTAGGATATAATTACGGAGACTTCGGTTTTCGTAGTTCAATGGAGTCTCCTTCGTCCCTCGTAAACTCGGGACTTCGGCGGCGGACCGAGAGTATAATATTCCATAGGTTTTCGTAGTTCAATGGATAGAATGCTCCCCTCCGAAGGGAGTGATGTGAGTTCGATTCTCACCGAGAACACAATTAAACCCTCCCTCCCTTGATAAAATGAGGGTAGTAAAAAAAATGAAAAAAGAAAATAAAAAGATTGTTTTGGTTGGGGGATGTTTTGATGTTCTCCATTTGGGACATGTGGTTTTTTTGGAAAAAGCTAAAAAATTAGGAAATAAATTAGTTGTTTTGTTGGAATCAGATGAGAGTATTAAAAAAGATAAGGGAGATAATAGGCCGATTAATAATCAGGAAAATAGGGCAAAAATGTTGATGAGTTTGAGAATGGTAGATGAAGTGATTAAATTACCAGAAATGAAAACTGATGATGAATATTTGGCTTTAATCAAAAAAATAAAACCTAAAGTGATTGCAGTAACTAGTGATGACAAAAGGATCTCTCAAAAAAAAGAACAGGCAAAAATGGCAGGGGTAAAAATAGTTACAGTAACTAAATTAATCCCCTGCCAATCAACGAGTCGAGTAATTGAAATTATTACTCAAGATCTGTAGATTTGATGGATGGAATGCTGCTTTTTAGATCGTCTAAGAATTTTGAATAGTCTTCAAATTTAACATCGGTCGGTGGCTGAAAATTAGCATCAGTAACTACAGTTGGGCTACATTTACCTTCAAACTTACTATCAAGATCAGTTTGGGATTCAGAAACATCACCGATAGCTTCTGGATTTTCTTCCATTTCAGGAGTAGATTCAGTATCAAAATCAGCTTTTAATTTGGTGGCAAAAGTACCGCCAGCAGCGTGACTTCCCCAAGTGTAAACATATTCCCCATCGCTGATGGAATTAATTTTTTCTTCACCTTCAGACGATTTGTAACTAATAATTTGATTGAATTTTTTACCACTAATAATAATTTCACTAGTAAAAGAGCCTTCTTCGTTACTCCCAGAATAGGTACATTTTTGAGGAATATTTTTGGCAATTAATTCTCGCAATGAAAAAGAAGAAGTGTCTGATTTATCTTCACTTTTAGTACTTTGATTGTTTGAGGTTTGTTGGCCACAACCCGATAATAAAAAAGAGCTAACGAGAACAAGACCTAATGTAAAAGATTTATTCATCCTAATAAAATGAACTAATAATGCTTAATTTTAACATTTCGAGATATAATCACTTACTCATGAAAACTGGAGCAATTCAAATTAAAGATAATCTGTATTACGATGAAAGGTCGGCGGGTGGACTGGTTTATAAAGAAGATAAGGGTAAAATTTTATGGCTTTTAATTAGAACTGTTTCTAGCTATAAATCGACTAAAAGAAAAAATAAGGGACCGGTTTATAAATTTCCAAAAGGACATTTAAAAGAAGACGAATTCTTGAAACAAGCAGCACTAAGAGAGGTGGAAGAAGAAGGGAGAATTAAGGCTAATATTATCACTAAAATAGGATCAAACAATTATATTTTGTGGGATGCGGAAAACAAGAAAAAAATAATTAAAAAAGTAACATTTTTTTTGATGGAATATGCCGGTCCAAGTAGTTTAAAATATTATGATAGCGAAATGGTGATTGAAAGAGATTGGTATAGTTTTGAAGAAGCTAATGAAAAATTGGCATATGATAGTGAAAAAGTGTTGCTAAAAAAAGCAAAAATGAAGTTGGAGAGTATATTGAGAAAATAAGGTTTAATTTTGGTAGAATACCAAAGAATTTAGCACTTTGATTTTTTATTTGGAGGAGTCGCCTAGTGGTTCAGGGCACAGACCTGGAAAGTCTGCGTTGTAAAAGACTCGTGGGTTCGAATCCCACCTCCTCCGCATTATCCCTAAGGTTCCGATAGACCTGAACTTTATGGCTAGTAATGCCTTAGTTTCCCAAGTATTTCTTTGGATTTTGACAATTTAGGCTTTTACAGCCTGTAACACGTTATTTTTTAATCTATACTAATCAAAATAATCCCAATGATACTGATGTTTTTATATAAATTAAGTTGATACTAAAATTATTACTCTTTACATTTAATTAATTACCTTTTGAACTGCCGATCAGTTTAATAAAGTTTTGATTTTACTAGTTTATGAATGGTAATTGATTAACCATTTATTTTGTCGGCATCAGCCCGTCAATCAGGCTTTTAAAATCCTCATAACCTTTTGGATTAGGAATTTTTTCACCATTTATAAAAAATGTTGGTGTTCCCTGTATTCCCAAGCTATTTGCTGAATTTTTATCTCTATTTATTCGATCTTTGATTTCCTGAGAGCCGATATCATTTTTATATTTTTCCATATCCAATCCTATTTGTTTGGCATATTCTATAAATAACGCTGGATTAGTAATTTGTTTTTCACCCCAAGTTATTTGATTATCATAAAGAATGTCATGCATTTCCCAAAACTTACCTTGTTTTCCAGCGGTTTCTACCGCCATGGCAGATGTCATTGAATTTTTGTGTCCAGGAAGAGGAAAATATCTGACCACGAAACTAACTTTATCCCCATATTCTTCTTTTAATCGCTTGGTAATTGGATAATAGACTCGACAAGCTTCGCACTCAAAATCAAGATATTCAACTACTGTAATAGGTGAATTAGGTTGTCCTTTAATCCAATCGTCTTTCTTGACAGTCAAAATTTCCTTTGATTGTTCTTTATTTATTGGTTGTGAATTAAGTGATGATTTATTTATAAATAAAGCAGCAATTGCAACTATTAGAACTGAAAAAATAACTACTCCTGATATAATTTTTTTTTCAAATGAAGAATATTTTATTTGTTGATTCATATGTTTATTTTTTCCAAAATTTTAAACCATTTAATATCCTGTCATAAACACGAAAAGGTTTTGGTCCAACTAAGCCTTTATTTTTAATAAATACTAATGGCGTTCCATAAATATTAGTTTTTTCTAGTTCAATTCTTTGTTTGGCTACGGCTGTTTTAGTCTCTTGTGATTGAACACACTTATTAATCGAATCTGATGAATATCCTAAATCTGCCAGTACTTTGTTTATATATTCAGGGTTGGCATTATCTTCTTTATTACTTTCAAATAATTTATCAACAAATTTCCAATACTTTTCTTTATCTTGTTGATAAGCACAATAACCAATTGGCAGAAGATAGGAGGTTTCACTTTTAATTGGATAGTGAGCAAAGGTGTAATTGACCTTATTTTTACTCAAAAATTCCTTAAATACGGGATAGGCTTTTCTAGTGTAATCACAATTAAAGCAACCAATAAAAACTACATTATCTTTTGCCTTAATATTTTTAGTCGGAAAAGTTGATAAATCAACATCTTTTAAAGTAACTTTGCTTTCGTCACCTTCACCCAGTGAACAAGTACCACCAGCTTGGGAAATTTTATTATTTTCTCCAGTTGGATCGAGAGCACAAAAACCTGATTTATTTAAACCATTACAACTACCAAACATGTAAAAGTTATAGAGTCCCTTTCCTGTCCAAAAAATACTGGCAATTGTGGTAATAAATAATATCCATGAGAGTAGTTCAAAATTTTTACTTATTAATTTAGCTGCTATTACGGACCTTTTTAAAAGTTTTCCTGTAATTTTAGCTTTCATTTTTTCTTGAAAACCAGTGTTGCAGGGGCGAAGTGTAATTCTTCTAAAAACACAATCGAAAGCCTCTTTGGCTAATGCTCTGTGTGAAACAGAGAAAATACTTATAATTGATAAAATTATAAAAGCAACAATGCAAAACATATTTAGATAAAGACTCCAATAATTTTATTTAACTCTTTAACAATTTTATTTGCTTCATCGGTAGTGTTATAGAAAGCTACTGATATCCGAACACAATCTCGAATTACTCTCGCATTAAACCACGAATGAACACAATGTCTACCTGAACGAACCATAATATTTGCAACTTCATCTAATAAAATTGATATTTGGTGTGAATCAACTTTGGGATGGTAAAACGAAATGATTCCATTCCTTTTGTCACTTTCTTCGGGTCCAATTATTTTTATTTCTGGTATTTTTTTTAAACCTTCAATAATTATTTTTGTCAATTCTTTTTCTTGTTTATCAATAGCACTCCATCCAACCGAATCAAGATATTGTAGCGCTGCACCTAGTCCTAAAATGCCACTATAGTCCCGAAGGCCAGCCTCAAATCTTTCTGGGACGCCTAGTAACTCAAAATCGGTATAGCTGGTATCGGCCACTGTGCTTCCGCCTACCTGATAAGGTTGCAGTTTTGCTAATTCGCTTTCCTTGCCATAGAGAATTCCAGTTCCTGTTGGACCCAAAGTTTTATGACCAGAAAAGACAAAAAAATCAGCATCCCATTTATTAACTTCGGTTTTATAATGACCAGCCCATTGAGCTCCATCTAAAAGGACTTTAGCTCCAAACTTATGAGATTTTTCAATAATTTCCTTAAAAGGAATACTAACACCGTCTAAGTTAGAAGTAATTCCCAGGGCCACCATTTTTACTTTATTATTTAATTTTTGGTCAAAGAATTCCCAATTCCAAGTGTTGTCTTGATTAGTTTTTACTATCTCAACTTTTATGTTTTTTGTTTTTGATAGTAATAACCAGGGAACGAGGTTGGAATTATGTTCTTTGTCACTTATTAAGATCACATCACCTGCTTTAAAGGGATAAGAATTAGCAATTAAATTAATTCCCTCAGTGGTATTACGGGTAAAAATAATTTCTGATTCTTTTTTGGCCCCAATAAATTTGGCTGTTTGTTGTCGGACTTTATTCAGTTTGTCCTGTAATTCAATTGCCAAACGATAGTTACTTCTACCAGCACAAATAGGGTAATTATTGTAATAATCATTTACTGCTTCAACAACCTGCCTCGGCCGAAGGCTTTGGCAGGCATTGTCAAAATATATCCATTTATTGTCTTTAAGAAAAGAAAAATCTTTTCGTAATGAATTGGTATCCATAACTATTTGAGTGCGGCGTCAGCTGCAGATTTCATATCAGTCCAACTATAAGCACCAGAAAAATTAGTTGTATTTAAATAAAATCCAGGTGTACCTTGGATACCTAATGAAGCTGCTAAGGCTGAATCTTCGCTAAGTCGGGAATTATATTTTCCACTATCAAGACAACTTTTAAGATCATTTTTATTAACAGCCGATGCTAGGAAATCTGCCATTCTTTGTGATTTTGTTGCATCATTTTTTACTTCTTCATTTATCAGCTTATAACCACTTGCTGACATTAACAGATCGTGTGCTTGCCAAAATTTACCTTGGTCGAAAGCACAATAAAGTGCTTTTGATGCCAACTCACCAT
>Ga0209373_10001562_pt1 | contig 26167 bp, 22 predicted proteins | sample Higcelweek5metaG_FD_187173 | JGI IMG/M metagenome (GOLD analysis project Ga0209373, IMG submission 187173) | Freshwater pond sediment microbial communities from the University of Edinburgh, under environmental carbon perturbations - High... | ecosystem: Environmental > Aquatic > Freshwater >... | reverse complement strand
ATGGATTTAGTAGCTTCAGCAGAAAATATTATTGTAGCCATGATGCACGTAAACAAAGCTGGAGAATCAAAAATTCTTAAAAAATGTACGCTTCCATTAACAGGTGTTGGTTGTGTGAAAAAAGTCGTTACTGAATTAGCGGTTTTAGAAATCACTCCAAAAGGTTTCAAATTGTTAGAAAGAGCGCCAGGCGTTTCAGTAGAAGATATCATCAAAGCAACAGAAGCTGATCTAATCATTGAAGGAGAAATTCCGGAAATGAAAATCGATTAATATTAAATTTTAATTTCACCGCAGATTCACAGATTACAATTTTATATATCTGCGAATCTGCGGTTTTATATTCAAAAAAATGAGCTTACCAAAAGTAATTCTAAAATCAGGTAAAGAAAAATCTATTCAACGTCGTCACCCTTGGATTTTCAGTGGTGCGGTTTATGGCGTAAGTCGTGAAATAAACGATGGCGAAATGGTAGATGTAGTCGATTCAAAAAACAATCATTTAGGAACTGGATATTTCAGCGATAAAGGAAGTATTGTGGTTCGTATTTTGACGTTTGGCGATGAAACTTTCTCTGAGAACTTTTGGGCAGCCAAACTACAATCGGCTTGGTATTTACGTAAACAACTATTGGATTTTGAAGTTACCAATGCGTTCCGAGTAATTCATGGAGAAGGCGATGGAATTTCGGGACTAATTATTGATTATTACGATAAAAATTGGGTAATTCAAGCACATTCAACTGGAGTTTTTCTTCAAATGGAGCAAATTGCAGAAGCTATAAAATCCAATTTTTCGGAGCATTGCGAAACCATTTATTGTAAAAGTTCTGGAACTTTACCGAATACAGGAACTGATTATTTCTTATTCGGAAATAAAGCTGAAGCAGTTGCCAAAGAGAACAACATTTTGTTTTCAGTAAATTGGGTAGAAGGACAAAAAACAGGTTTCTTCTTAGACCAACGCGAAAACCGAAAATTATTAGGTGAATTCTCAAAAGGCAAAAAAGTACTAAACACTTTTTGTTACACAGGTGGATTTTCAATTTATGCCATGAGTGCTGGAGCAGAGTTGGTAACTTCGGTAGATATTTCTCAAAAAGCTGTGGATTTAGCAGCGAGCAATATGGAATTGAATTTTCCAAACGCCAATCATAAAGCCGTAGCTGATGATGTGTTCAACTTCATGAAAGAGCACACGCAACAATATGATGTCATTGTTTTAGATCCACCCGCTTTTGCGAAAAGCATCAAAAGCAAACACACGGCAACACAAGCCTACAAACGCTTAAATATAGCAGGATTAAAAGCATTAGCACCTAACGGAATTCTATTCACATTCTCATGTTCCCAAGTTATTGACGATGTTTTATTTTACAACACAGTTGCCGCAGCAGCGATAGAAACTGGAAGAAATATTAGAGTTTTACACAAATTAGAACAAGGACCAGATCATCCAACCAACATTTACCATCCAGAAGGACATTATTTGAAAGGATTGGTTTTGTTTGTGGAGTAGTTTAAATTGTTCAGATTAATCAGTTAAGTAAATAAAAAACCTGCAAGTGATTACTCTTGCAGGTTTTTTTTATTTGTATGCCCAAAATCCACCAAAAACACCAGTTGGTTTTTCTTTGGAGATTAATTTATATTTTCCATCGACTTCTTTTCTGTATATTAACAAATATTGTTGCTGGTTCCCTTTGTAAATAGAATCGCCAACTTTTAAATTGGTATATTCTGAAAGGCGGTAGTTGTATATAAGAATCCTTTTTTTATTATCATATAATTTTACAGAGCCACTATCAGAAACTTCTATTTTTGAAACTATAAAACTTAGGGTTTGGTTATATTCTTTTCTAGAATTAATAAAATTCCTCACAAAGATGCCAACAAATAATAGCAATGCAATTGACGATATAATAATTTTCTTTTTTTTTATATCCATAGTTTTATAATAGTAACTCTATAGTTAATGCCCTTTTAAATTCTAATTTCCAATGACTAAAGATTCATAAAAAAATCATTCCCTTTATCATCCGTAATAATAAATGCCGGGAAATCTTTTACGGTAATTTTACGAACGGCTTCCATGCCTAATTCTTCAAAATCAACAACTTCTACTGATAAGATGTTTTCTTTTGCTAAAATCGCAGCAGGACCACCAATCGAACCTAAATAGAATCCACCATATTTTTTACACGCATCCATTACTTGTTTCGAACGATTTCCTTTCGCTAACATAATCATGCTTCCGCCAGCGGCTTGGAATTCGTCTACATAAACGTCCATTCTTCCTGCGGTTGTGGGTCCAAAACTTCCTGATGGCATTCCGTCTGGAGTTTTTGCTGGACCTGCATAATATACAGGATGATTTTTGAAATACTCTGGCATTGGTTTTCCAGCGTCTAACAATTCTTTGATTTTTGCATGTGCGATATCACGTGCCACAATCAACGTTCCGTTTAATTTTAAACGCGTTTTGATTGGATATTTTGATAATTCTGCTAAAATTTCTGGCATTGGTTTGTTCAAATCAACTTCAACTGCAGGCTCTAAATGAGGCGCTGTTGTTGGTAAAAACTGACCTGGATTAGTTTCTAATTGTTCTAAGAAAATTCCATCTTTCGTGATTTTTCCTTTGATATTTCTATCTGCCGAACAAGAAACTCCCATTCCCACCGGACAAGAAGCCGCGTGACGTGGTAAACGAATCACACGAACATCATGTGTTAAATATTTTCCACCAAATTGTGCTCCAATTTGACTTTCTTGACAAATAATTTGCACTCTTTTTTCCCATTCCAAATCGCGAAACGCTTGACCCGACATGTTTCCAGAAGTTGGAAGATTGTCGTAATATCCAGCTGATGCTTTTTTCACCGCTGCTAAGTTAGCTTCCGCAGATGTTCCACCGATAACGATAGCCAAGTGATATGGAGGACAAGCTGCTGTTCCTAAATCCATAATGCGCTCACGAACAAATTCATCTAACGATTTTTCATTCAACAACGATTTTGTTTTTTGATATAAGAACGTTTTGTTAGCCGAACCACCACCTTTTGTTAAAAATAAGAACTCATATGAATTTCCTTTTTTCGCATAAATATCAATTTGCGCCGGTAAATTAGAACCTGAGTTTTTTTCTTCAAACATCGAAATCGGAACAATTTGCGAGTAACGAAGATTTTTATTTTGGTAGGTATTGTAAATCCCTTTTGATAACCATTCACCATCTTCTACGCCTGTGTAAACGTTTTCACCTTTTTTTGCAACCACAATCGCAGTTCCAGTATCTTGGCAAGAAGGCAATTGACCTTCTACAGCTACAGCGGCGTTTTGTAATAAGTTATAAGCCACAAAACGGTCATTGTCTGTTGCTTCTGGGTCTTCGATAATGTTTCTTAGTTTTTGTAAATGTGCCGAACGCAACATAAAAGAAACATCGTCCATCGCTTCTTGTGCTAATAATTCTAATCCTTTTGGATCCACCACTAAGATTTCTCTATCGCCAAGTTGTTCTACTTTTACGTAATCAGAAGTTAATTTTTTGTAGTGTGTATCGTCTTTTAAAATTGGATACGGGTCTTGATATAAAAAGTCCATTTTGTGTATGTTTTGAAAGGTAAAGTTACGGATTTTTGTAGTATTTGTGAAATTCTAGTTTCTTAAATAAATTATTGTTTTAGTTTTATTATTGAGTTTACTTCAATAAAATTGTAACCAATATCGATTGTTTTCGAAGTGTTATTTTTATAAATGAATTTATAATACCTTCCATCTGTTTCTATTTTATTAAAAAGAAAACCTTGATCCAAATTAGAGAAGTTTAAGCTGTATTTTGGCTCAAAATTTATATCACATACTTTACCTTTCATTAATTCTAATTCAAGTAAAAATAATTCTGAATTACATATTTTATTTTGGACTTTTTTATTTTCAAAAGAAGGAAAATGTATGCGATTATCAAAATGAAAAACAATGTCATTTTTCTTTTTAACTTTTTGATATAAATAACTTAATTCATTATAAGCAGCAAAAAAATCTAAAGGAGCTTTATTTGCATAATCTTGAATAGACTTTACAATTTTTTCGTTTTTAATAAATGTTATTGAATTGTTCTGACCATCAGTAACAGATCTTTGATATGAGTCATCCATTTTAAGGATATCCATTTTATCAAAATTATCAAATATTTGAGTAACGGTTTTTAAATCTAATTGAGTTTTAAAGTCCTTTTCATTTGTATTATAACCCAATCCTTTGAAATACATTTCTCCTTTTCTATTGATATACGTTGTATTTATTCCGCAACATCCAAATCCACCTTCTCTATCAACAATTATGGCGTCATAAAGGGTAGAATTGTTGTAATTGTTTTCTGTTTTTGTTAAATTATATTCTTTTTGATTTTGGTCTTCAAGAATTAAATTCTTTTGATTCGATTTTTTAATTTTATATTCTACCCAAATAGAATCTGATTTGTCCCAAAAAAGTAATGTAGAGTCTTTTATCTTATATTTTGTTTTTGTCCCTAAAAAGCGTAAGGCATTAATTTTCATATTTAGGCTTCTACGATCAAAATTTATTATCTTCATTAAAGTTGGTACATCTTCATAGAACCCAAACTTATATTCAAGAACACTATCGTTAATAATATTTAAGCCAAACTTTTCTTCATCGAAGGAATCATAATCTTCATTTTTTAATCGTTCATCAAAAGACCAGTTACCTATTAACAGGTTTTCCTCTTTTTTTTCACAAGAAAAAAAGAAAATAAAAATTAATAAAAAGAATATATTTTTCATCTCCTAAAAAAACCAACTCGCCACAAAAATGGCCGTAATTACACAGATTAAATCTACTAAAAGCATCATTCCTAAGGTATAACGCGTGTTTTTTACGTTGATACTTCCAAAATATACCGCAATTACATAGAAAGTCGTTTCGGCGCTACATTGGAAGATACAACTTAGTCTTCCTGTTAAGGAATCTGGACCAAATTGCTTCATCGCATCAATCATAAACCCACGTGAACCACCTGAACTAAATGGGCGTAACATCGCTACAGGCAATGAATCTGTAATCTCTTTAGCTACTCCAAGATGAGCAAATAAAAAGGAAATTCCGTAGCTTATATTTTCAAACAAACCACTATTTCTAAATAACGAAATCGCTACTAGCATTCCCATTACATAAGGAAAAATAGTTACTCCCGTTTTTAATCCGTTGTTGGCTCCTGATACAAAAGTGTCGAAAATGGTTGTTTTTTGTTCCACAAATTTCTTCTCTTGAACGAAAGAAAAAATCAAAGTTCCACCTATGATTAATATCAATAACAATCCAGAAAGATTAGAAGTAAAATAATTTTTTCCGATTAAATCTAAGCTGTTTACGTAGAATAATAATCCCACAATCGCACCAATAACTCCCATTAAAGCAGCTAATAAAGAAGCGCTTTTGAAATTTACTTTTTGTTTGATTCCAACCAAAATGAAAGCAGCAATAGTTCCTACGAAAGAAGTAATGATACAAGGCAACATTACATCAGCAGGATTGGCAGCATGTTCAGCCGCACGATAACCGATGATGGATGTTGGAATTAATGTTAACCCCGCAGCGTGCAAACACATGAACATGATTTGGGCATCGCTGGCTTTGTCTTTATCTTCGTTGAGTTCTTGTAAACTTTGCATGGCTTTTAAACCAAATGGGGTGGCAGCTGAATCTAATCCTAAGAAGTTGGCAGAAAAATTTAGCGTCATATAAGAAATCGATTCGTGATTTTTAGGAATTGAAGGAAAAACTTTTGCAAACAACGGACTTAATTTCTTCGCCAATCTTTCAGAAGCTCCAGAAATAATAAGTAATTCCATAATCCCACAGAAGAAAGATAAGTAAGCAATTAATGGTAAAATCAAATCAAATAAACTGCTTTTGGTCATAGGTAGTAAACCATCTGCTTTTTGTTTTCCGCTATAGATTTTTACGGTTTGATTGTTGTAGACATAGGTAGTGTCTGCATCAGCTTCATTTTTATTAATAATGAATGTTTTGTCTTCCGCTTTTTGTAAACTATCTTGAACAAATTGAGGCACTTCTTTTAAATACTTTTCACCAATTAAAAGAGGTTCGCCTTGTTTGCCATTCAGTACATAATCAATAGAATAATATTGTGAAGAAAATAATCCAAAAACAATAAAAAAGATAGACGATATAAATATTACTAACCAAAATCTGCTTAAAACCATAACTAGCTATTTTTTCGTAAATGTACTATAATTCAAAATATTTCAACAAATATTAAATAAATATAAATATTTAGTGATTTTAAGAAATAATCATATATTTGTAAATAATATATTAACTCAAGCTACTAAACATTATGAAAATCAGAAGATTACTATTTATTTTTTCATTGTCTATTTCTGGTTTTGTCTTTTCTCAGACTAAAGAAGATGTAGAGAAAATCACAAAAAATTACGATTTAGAAAAAATCCAACAAAAAATCGACTTTTTTAAGCAAAAAGAGGATGCTGAAAGAGCAAGAGCTATTGCAGAAGCCAACAAGAAAGGCTGGCCAATTATTATTAAGGGTGAAAATGGTTCTTTTCAAGAATTAATGGCTTTAACTCCAGATGGTTTCCCAATTTATTATGCAACAACTAATGTAATAGCTGCAAGATCTACTAGAGCTAATTTTTTAAATACTGGTGGAGGAATGGGCTTAACTTTGAATGGTCAAGGAATGGTTGCTCGTGTTTGGGATGGTGGAACAGTAAGAAGAACGCATAGTGGTTTAACAGGAAGAGTAACAACAGTTGATAATTCTGGAACCACTTATAATGATCACGCAACACACGTTACAGGTACAATAATTGCTACACCATGGAACACTGCATCTGCAGGAGTTAAAGGGATGGCTTCAAGTGCAACTGCAAGAACATTTTATTGGGATAACGATGAGTCAGAAGCTTTATCTGAAGTTTTAGGTGGAATGATTATTTCGAATCATTCTTATGGTGTTCCTATTGGAAGTGGAACATCTGTGTTACCAGCTTGGTATATAGGTGCTTATGCAGATGCAGCAAGATCTTGGGACGAAATAACATATTTATCTCCATATTATTTACCAGTAATGTCAGCTGGTAATGATGGTGGTAATAATAATAATGCAAATCCAATAGCTGCTGGTTTTGATAAATTAACAGGAAATAAAACGGCTAAAAATGTGTTAATTGTAGCGAATGCTCAAGACGCTACTATTGCTGCAGATGGTTCTTTAACAAGTGTTATTATAAATTCAGGCAGTAGCCAAGGACCTACTGATGATAGAAGAATAAAACCTGATATAGCTGGTAATGGAACTGGTGTTTTATCAACGGTTGCAACAAGTAATACAGCAACTGCTTCATATGATGGAACATCTATGTCATCTCCAAATGTTGCAGGTACATTATTATTAGTTCAGCAACATCACAAAAATTTGACTAATGGTTTTATGAAATCAGCTACTTTAAGAGGGTTGGCATGTCATACTGCTGATGATGCTGGGAACACAGGTCCTGATGCAAGATTTGGATGGGGATTATTAAATGCTAAAAAAGCTGTTGAGGCTTTAACAGGGAATGGTTTAACTTCTTGGGTTTCAGAAGATAATTTAGTACAAGGAGAAACGGCTACTATGACTGTAAAATCTAATGGAGGTGTAAATAATCCATTAATAGTATCAATAACTTGGACAGATTTGCCAGGAACGGCAAATAATGGTACATGGGGAGAGAACAGCACAACAGCTGCTTTGGTAAACGATTTAGATGTTAGAGTTACAAAAGACGGAACGACAACATTTTATCCTTGGAGACTACAAGCAACTCCTTCTTCTCCAGCTCTTAGAAATGGAGATAATAATGTAGATAATATTGAAGTAATTAAAATAGATACACCTGTAGCTGGAGATTATGTTATTACAATTACCCATAAAGGAACTTTAGTTTCGGGTTCACAAGATTATTCTTTAATTGCTACCGGAATTACGTCAAATTTTTCATTAACTTCTAAATCGGATGACTTAACGGTATGTTCAGATGTAAATGCTGTTTATACTTTTGATTATAAACAGTCTGGTGCAGGAACAACAAATTTTACAGCATCAGGAATTCCCGCTGGTGCTAATGTGTCTATTTCTCCTACAAGTTTGAGTGCAAATGGGACAGTTACATTAACTGTTTCAAATTTAGGTGCTGTTCAACCTGGTGAATATAGTATTGGAATCATTGGCAATAATGGTATAGAAACTGAGACCAGAACAAAAAAACTTGAAATTTTTAACTCAAATTTACAAGCTGCGATTTTAATTAGTCCGGTTAATAACTTTAATGGTACGCCAACATCTCTAAATTTAGATTGGCAAGATGATATTAATGCGGAAAATTATAATATTCAAGTTTCAGTAGCTTCCGACTTTACTTCAACAATTGTAAACCAAACAATTAATGTTTCTAATTATAGTTTAAGTGGTTTGAGCCAAGGTACAACATATTTTTGGAGAGTAATACCTTCTAATAGATGTGGTACATCAAATGCTAATTCTGCTACTGTATATTCTTTCAATACTGGTATTATATCATGTGGTAATATATTTACAGCAACAGATTATTCTGATGGAATCATTGCTGCTGTTGCAAATTCTGGAGGAAGAGTTTCAGTACCTGTTACAGGTGGTTTAACGATAGGAGAATTAAAGGTAACTTTAGAAATGACACATACTTATATTCAAGATATGACAATTGTTTTAAGAGGTCCTTCCTCAATTGGAAGTCCTGAAGTAATATTAATAGGTGAAACATGTGGTGATCATGATGATATCAATTGTGTCTTTGCAGATTCAGGTGTGGTTCCTCAATGTTCTACAACACCACCTGCACTTTTCAACGTGGTGTTACCCGTTGAAAACTTAAGTAGATTTAATGGATTACAAGCAGATGGCAATTGGACAATTTTTATTGATGATCCTTATAACGGAGATGGAGGTGAGGTTACCAATTTTTCTATTGAAATATGTGCTTTAACAGCATCATTAAGTTCAAATGATACTGTTTTAAATTCATTAAAAGTGTATCCAAACCCAGCTAAAGGTATCGTCAATATTGATTTAGCTGGAAGTGTAACAGGTGAAACAACATATGAATTGTTTGATGTTCAAGGAAGAAAAGTAATTTCTAAAATTTCTTCTAATAGCGTTGAAACATTAAACGTTGAAAATTTGTCTGACGGAATTTATATGTTAAGCATTCAAAATGGAGGTGCTAAAACAACAAAAAAATTGGTTATTAATAAATAATCATCAGCATAAAAAATAAAAAAGGGAGCTTAATTAGCTCCCTTTTTTTATACATGAATAATTTCATCTTCTACCAATAAATCTTCTCGTCTTAATCTCAGAAAAATTTGTGCTACAGCAATTACATCTTTTTCACAATAAGTAATAATTCGGTCAATATCGTTTTCTACATAAAAAACGTGTGCTACTTCGCTTCCATCAATATCATCTTTTGGAGATGGAATTCCAAGCACTTTTGTAAGTAATTTTAATGAAGTAAAGTGTTTGTAGTCGCCAAACTTCCATAATTCTAAAGTATCAAGATGTGCAACTTCCCATGGTTTTTTGCCGAATAAATTTAGTTTATTTGGCAATGCAATCCCATTAATAATCATGCGTCTAGCTATAAACGGAATATCAAATTCTTTAGCATTATGACCACACAAAACATGCTGTGCTCCGTTAAAATGTGTGTTTAGTAAATTTGAAAAATCGTTTAAAATTTTCTTTTCTTCTCCCCAAAAACTGGTCACACGAAAGTTTCTAATATCACCTTTATTTACAAAGTAACCTACAGAAATGGTAATGATTTTTCCAAATTCAGCCCAAATTCCAGCTCTTTCGTAAAAATCTTCTGCCGAGACTTCATCTTTACGTTGGTATTGGGTTTTGTGTTCCCACAAATAACGAGTTTCTTCATCTAAAATACCATAATTTTGGTGTTCCGGTACAGTTTCAATGTCTAAAAACAAAATGTTGTTTAAGTTAATTTTCTCAATCATTTTTGTATGGTTTATAGTTAATTAGAATACATTATATCTTTTACTTAAGAAAACTAAAAGCATGATAAGAAAGAAAAAACTTATACTAAAAATAATATTTTCTTTCTTTTTTCTATGTTTAATTGTTTGTCTTATATCTTGTTTAATTTTATTTAACTCGTTTTTAGAAATTTTTGAATTTTCAATCTGCTTTACACTTACAGGTGAATTGTATCTGATTAAATCAGATTTTTTATTACTTAATGTTTCTCTCAGGGATACCTTTTTAGCTTCACTGATTTTCTCTCTATTTTTAAAAGCAAAAAAATGACCACTCATAATCTTTCTATTTTTTCAATTTCAACATTTCATACGCTTCTTCCATATAGACATATAAATCATTGCTGTGTGGGTCAGTTTCAGTTTGCTTTCCTTTTAAATGTCCTAATCGAACAATTATTAATTCATCTTCTGGAATTACAATTACAAATTGCCCTAAATGCCCACGCATGTAGTATAAATCTTTACCTAAAAAGTTATGTATCCACCAGCCATAACCATATTGTGGACTTTTTTCAAAACGTGGAGTTATACATTTTTTCACGAATGCGCTATCTAGTAATTGTTTACCATTCCATTTTCCATTGTTTAAATATAATTTTCCAAAACGAGCAAAATCCCTAGCATTACTAGCAATACAACAATACGCTTTTTCAATTCCGTCTGGTTCTTCGTCAAGTTGCCAAAGCGCTTCGTTTTCGGCTCCCATGGGTTGCCAAAAGTGTTTAGAAACATAATCAGATAAATGTTCTCCCGTTGCTTTTTCAATACACATCGCCAATAATTGAGTAGCGCCACTTAAATATTTGAATGATTGACCTGGTTTCTCTTTGATGTCTAAACCTAAAATAATGCCTTTTAAATCATCATCAAAATAAGCGCGGGTTACAATTGAAAACGGACTATAATATTTTTCATCCCAACTTAATCCAGATGCCATAGAAGATAAATCACCTATGGTTACGTCTTTTGCATAATTACCTTTTAATTCTGGAAAAAAATCGGTTACTTTTTGATCTAAACTTTTAATTTTTCCTTCCATAATAGCTTTTCCCATTGCCATAGTAACGACACTTTTTGCCATAGAAAAGGAATTGGATTTCGAGTTTTTATCAAATCCATCAAAATAACTTTCGTGCCAAATGCTGTCTTTTTTAATGATGAGATAAGCAATGGTTTGAAGTTCTTTATGTGTCTTTTGTAAATTTTGAGTTGCAGGAACTGAGTTATAATCAGAAGCTATTGCCCAAGGTTGAGCAGTTCCTTTTTTAATTTCTCTATTTGGAAATTCTTTATAATCTTCTAAAAAAGCGGTTGTGTAACCCTTGAAATAGATTGTCCTTACGGCACGTAACAAATAATCTACATCAAAAATGTACATCAAAATTATGATGCTAGCCAAAACAATAGCGAACCACTTGAAGAATTTTAAAAGAAATTTCATTTCCAAATTTTATAAGATTGTGTTATAAAAGTAGGAAAAAGTTAGAATGATTTTAAAAAATCTAAAACAAACTTTCTTGTTTTATTGGATTTTCGTGTTCGAGCAGCCATTTTTTGCGCCACAATCCACCAGCATAACCTGTTAACGAGCCATCACTTCCAATGACTCTGTGGCATGGAACGACAATCCAAAGCGGATTTTTTCCATTGGCAGAAGCAACCGCACGAATTGCTTTTACATCGCCTAATTTTTTTGATAATTCTAAATAGGAACACGTTTTTCCGAAAGGAATTTTTAATAATTCTTGCCAAACTTTTTGTTGAAAATCAGTTCCTACGGGATTAATTTTAAATGAAAATTCCGTTCTTTTTCCATTAAAATAATCTTGAAGTTGTAAAACAGCCTCTTTTAATTCCTTCGGAAATTTTGTAGAAATTTCAACGTCTTCATTCAGCACATGAATTTTTGAAATCCCATTTTCATTTCCTTGAATTTCTGTACAACCAAGAGGTGTATTTATAATGACTGTTTTCATTTTGTAAATATAAAAAAACCACCTTTTGACAGGTGGTTTAATAAGATGTAAAAGCTGAATTAATAATATTGTTAAGATTTAATCTCTTCTTTTTTCTCAGTAGCTGGTTCTAATACTTTTCCTTTGAAAGATAAAGTTTTTACTGCTTCAGCACCGTTTTCAGTGGTTGTAATTGTAACTGATTTTTGAAATTGACCACCAGATGCAGCATTAAAAGTTGCAGCAACCATTCCTTTTTCTCCTGGTTTAATTGGAGTTTTTGTGTAATTTGCAGCAGTACAACCACAAGCTGGTCTTACATTTGTAATTAAGATAGTTTCTTTTGTTGTGTTTGTAAAAGAAAATTCATAAGTAACTGGTTTTCCTTTTTCAATATCTCCAAAATCATGCATTTCTTGATCCCATTTAATGTTTGATTGTTTAGGAGCTACAGGAGTTTTAACTTCTGTTGGAGTAACCTGAATTGCTTTAGTTGTTTCTATTTTTGCATCTTTTAATTGTGCAAATGAAGCGCTAGCTATAAATAAAGCTACAATTGATAATTTAATTGATTTCATACTGTATATGTTTTAGTTATTTTAAATTTGTTATACAAAACTAAAAAACTTTTAAACGGGTGTTGTTAATTAAATTTTAATGATTGTTAATGACATGTTAATAGAGATTTTTAGAACCACATTTTTTGTAATATCGAACTCATTATGAAGTTTAACAGATTTAATACCGTAATTTTCATTGGGTTTTTAGCAATTGTTGGTGTTATCATCATGCAACTGTTTTTGCTCAATCAGGCCTATATTTTTGAAAAAAAAGATATGGAAGATAAAATCCATTTTGCTTTGCAAGATGTGGTGGAAAAAATTTATAGAGATAATAAATCAGAATTACCCATTACCAATCAAATTAAGAAAGTTTCTGAAAACTACTTTATAGTTAACGTTAATGATGTTTTCGAAAATCGAATACTAGAGCAGTATTTAAAGCTTGAATTTGAAAAAGTAAAATTGGAACTTGACTTCGAATATGCTATTTATGACTGTAGTTCAGATGAAATGGTTTACGGAAATTACATTTCGATTAATGGGAAATCTGAGAAATTTTGTGAAGATTGCTTTTTAAAAAACAGCGATTTAACGTATTATTTTGCAGTGCGTTTTCCACATATTGAACAAACATATTTCAAAAGTCTATCGCAATATTGGATATTTACAGGCGTGTTGTTCCTGGTTTTAATTATTTATGTGTACTCGGTATTTTTAATGTTGCAACAAAAAAGATACACCGATTTACAAAAGGATTTTATAAATAATATGACACATGAGTTTAAAACACCTTTGGCTTCTATTTTAATTGCTTCAAATTATGCCAATACGCAAAAAGAAATTGTTGATAATCCAAGATTGTCAAAATACATGCAAATCATAATCAATCAAAGCAATAAACTAAACCAACACATTGAGAAAATTTTGTACGTAGCCAAAACCGAAAGCAAGCAAATTGTTTTGGATAAAACCAAAGTAGATGTAAAAGTATTGCTGGAATTGGTTAAAGAAAATATCGTTTTAAAACATCAGAAAGAAATAAAAATAGACATTCAATTAGAGCGTGATTATATAATTCAAGCTGATGAATTTCACTTTTATAATGTGCTTTATAATATTATGGATAATGCGGTAAAATATTCGGGTTTAAATCCAATAATCCAAATTCAATCCAAAGAAAATGATAAAGGATTGCTTTTAAAATTTTCGGATAATGGAGTCGGAATTCCAGCTAATGATTTACCATTTGTGTTTGATAAATTTTTTAGAGTTGCACGAGAAGATAGTAAAGATATTGAAGGATTTGGTATTGGACTTTCGTATGTAAAACGTGTTTGCGAATGGCACAAATGGAAAGTTTTTGTAACGAATAATGAAGATAAAGGAATTACAATATCCATCCAAATAAATAAAAACGATTATGAGTAAGAAACGTATTTTGTATGTAGAAGACGACGAAACCCTGGCGTTTTTAACTTCCGATAATTTAGAACAACATTTTGAAGTTGTACATTGCAACAACGGAAAAGAAGCATTTCAACTGTTTTGTAAAGAAACGTTTGATTTGTGTGTTTTAGATATTATGTTGCCCGATATGGACGGATTTGAAATTGCAACTGAAATCAGAAAACGAAATCAGGAAATTCCGATTATTTTTCTTTCGGCAAAAACCATGAAAGAAGACCGAATTAAAGGTTTGAAATTGGGTGCCGATGATTATTTGGTAAAACCATATTCTATTGAAGAATTGATTTTAAAAATAGAAATTTTCTTAAACCGAAGTCAGAAATCAACCGATAATTCAACACAAAAACAATATACTTTTGGAAGTTTTCAATTTGAACCCGAGAATTATTTATTGAAAAATGACAGTCAAAAAATCACATTAACCGAAAGAGAAGCATCGCTTTTAAAATTGTTTTTAGACAATCCAAATACCGTTCTAAAACGCGAAAAAATCCTAATGGAATTATGGGGAAGCGATGATTATTTCCTTGGTAGAAGTTTAGATGTATTCATTTCAAGATTGCGAAAAATCATAAAAGAAGAAACCCACGTGAGAATAGAAAACATTCCGCGCGTGGGCTTTAAGTTGGTAGTTGAATAATATTTTATTCGAAACTCATCATATATACTTCTAAAGCTTTACGTTCTTCAGCCGTCATAGCTTTGGTAATAGTAAAGTTAGTTTTCATGGTTTCATATTGTGTTGGGTCAACAATTGGTTCGCTTTCTTCGTTGATGAAAGCGGCAATACTGGCCCCTTTTTCTTTGTAAATTTTAGCAATATCTTTAATTGCAGGACCAATCACTTTGGTGTCCGCTTTATGACATGCCGTACAAGTTCCTTTACCTTCAAAAAGCTCTTGACCTTTGGCTAGTAATGGATCAACTGCTGTCTCAGTGGTTGTCTCAGTTTTTTCTTCAACTGGATTTCCGTAGGTGTCAGTTTCTTTTTTTTCACCACAATTAGTCAATGTGATTGTTAGTGCAAAAACAGCTAATGATTTAAATATAAGTTTCATTTTAATATAATTTAGAAATATCGATAAAATTACAATATCGATTTTACTTAGTTTGTGACAAATGTCACATTACTTTCTGTTTAATAAAATAGCTGCTTCTTTTGCAAAATAAGTTGAAATCAAACTCGCACCTGCTCTTTTGATACACATTAATTGCTCCATCATAATTTTGTCGTGATCTAACCAACCTCTTTCAGAAGCTGCTTTAATCATGGCATATTCTCCAGAAACATGAAAAACCGTTACCGGAACATCAACCGCATTTTTCACTTCACGAACGATATCCAAATAGGCAATTCCAGGTTTTACCATGACCATATCGGCACCTTCTTCTACATCCCACAATGCTTCTTTAACCGCTTCGATGCGATTAGCGTAATCCATTTGGTATGTTTTTTTGTCTTTCGGAACTTCTACATCGGCATCTTTTGGAGCTGAATCCAAAGCATCTCTAAACGGGCCATAAAAAGCCGAAGCATATTTAGCCGAATAACTCATGATTCCCACATTGTGAAATCCCGCAGCATCTAAACCTTGACGTAAACGTAAAACACGACCATCCATCATATCACTTGGCGCTACAAAATCAGCACCTGCTTTTGCGTGAGAAACCGCCATTTTTACTAAAGCATCGTTAGTTGCATCATTTGCGACATCACCTTTTTCAATGATACCATCATGACCATAAATGGAATAGGGGTCTAAAGCTACATCTGGCATTACAATCATTTCGGGACAAGCTTTTTTGATGTCACGAATGGCTCTTTGCATCAAACCATTGTCGTTCCATGCTTCTTTTCCGGTATTGTCTTTTAAATCATCACTAACTTTTACATAAATGTTAACCGCGCGAATTCCTAAAGCATATAATTCTTTCACTTCTTCCACTGTTAAATCTAAAGTACGACGGAAAATTCCTGGCATAGAAGAGATTTCTACTTTCGTGTTTTCTCCTTCCATGATAAACATTGGAAACATGAAATCAGCAGGACTCAAGCTGGTTTCGCGAACTAAACTTCTTATAGATTTGTTTACTCTTAAACGACGACCTCTGTGTAATGGAAACATAATTTGATATTCAAATATTAATGCGTAAAGTTACTAATTTTTCATCTATTTCTTTCTTTTACAAAAGACATAAATCTGTAAAAATATTCTTAATTTTGCAGTATGAAGAAGCTAATTATTCTTAGCATTTGTTTGCTACTAACCAGTTGTTTCGAAATAACTGAAAAAATCAAACACAATAGTGATCAAAGTGGTGACTATAGTTTGGTTGTAGATTTTTCAAGTTCATGGTTTAAAACAAAATCGGCTATAATGTTAGAAGAAGTTGATGGTGTAAGTATTCCAAATGAAGAAGATATTAAATCTAAGTTAGCACAATTTAGAGCTGAAGCTTCAAAAATTAAAGGTGTTTCAAAAATTTCCACTTCATACGATTTTAGCACCTACATTTTTAAAATCAATTTTTCATACAATTCTTTAGAAGTGTTGAATGCGGTTTTAAATGCAATAGATAAAAAAAACACTTTAGTTCATTTTAAAAACAATAATGGCAAATTTGAACGAATCGCTTCTTATCCGTTACCTAAAAATTTAATAAAGAACGAAGACAAAAAAGAAGATTTATTGAAAGCAAATATAGTTGCCGTTTATACCTTTGATAAAGATGTGACAATGGTACAAAATGCGAATAGTAAACTTTCAAAATCGAAAAAAACAGTGTTTTTAAAACAGAATATATGGAATGTTTTAAACAACAATAAGCTGATGAATAATTCCATAAGTTTCAATCCTTAATTCAATTATGAAAAAGATTTTTTATTTCTTATTCTTGTTTCCAGTATTAGTGTTTAGTCAAGAAAAACTGGAAAAGTATGATTATTTTGTGCAATTCAACACACCACAATTTGCTAAAAAAGTAAACATTGATAGTTTGTTTAATCACAAAGTTTTTAAAAGTGTAAACCAAGCTGATTCCGATTTTAAATTAAACGATTTTATTTCGTTCATAGATAAATCTAAACCCGTAACCATTCATGGAAATTTTACCGATAGCATAGCGTATTATCAAATGACATTTCCATTAAAAGATGGAAAAGGTTGGAATACTTTTATCCAAAATAAAGTCAATAAAAATAACTCAAACTCAACTGATTCTATTAAAGAAGTTATTAAAACGCATTCAAAATACACTGTTTATTCGCCTAAAAAAGATGATTTTTCTATGGCATGGAATGAAGGTAACTTCATTATTTACGGACTTGTTGAAACCAATAATAATTTTACTAACGCAGATTTTTCAGACGCTATGTTGGTAGCCGATAGTGCTGCAGTTGTAGTAGATGAAGAGTATTATGAAGACCCTCCAGTAGAAGTGATTGAAATTGAAGAAGTTGCTCCAATAGAGGAAATTGTTGAAAAAAGAATTGGAGTTGAAGAAGCTATTTCTGAAGATGAAAATATCGAAGTGGTAGAAGCTGTTGAAGATGAAGAGTATAAAAAATGGATTGCCTCTTTTGAAAAAGAGCAAGCAGAACAACGAATCCAAAAGCAACAAAAGCAAGAGGAACAAATAGCTCTTTTATTTGAAAATGGATTTGTAACACCAACTTCAACTAAAGTAAGTACCAATGCAGATATTGCTTCGTGGATTAATTATGAAGCAGTTTATGGCAAAATGAGTTCGTTTTATTATTTGTTAGGTTCTATCAATTCAAACAACGGCATAAATAATTCCAATAATTCAATTAAAGGAATGAATGTTGATTTCTATTTTGAAAACAACAAAGCTAGAATGGAACAAAAAGTGGAATATTCAGAATCTCTTGCCAATGTAATGCAAAAAGTAGTTGCCCGAAAACCGAATAAAAACATTTATAATTATTTTCCAAAGCAAGAGCCTTTAGCATATTTTTCCTATCACTCAAGTACAGAAGAATTACTTAAAAACTATCCAGAAATTATGGAGCAACTTTTAAGTAATATGCCAATTGATAAACAAGATACAGAAATAATAACAGATTTAATTTCAACAATTGTTGATGAAGAAGCCACAGCAACTCTTTTTGATGGCGATATTTCTATGTTTTTACATGCCATGGAATCTTATGAAAGTACCTTTATGTCGAGAACTTATGATGAAAATTACGAAGAAGTAGAAGAAGAAAAAACCATCACTAAAACCCGACCAATTTTTACCATGATTATGACTTCTACACATCCAAAAATGGGAGATAAACTATTGAATTTAGGTGTTAGAAAAAATCTTTTCCAAAAAGGAGATGGTTATTATTTAGTAAATCAATCAGAAGATTTAGGAGATATGGTTATACTTAAAAAAGGAGATGTTATGGTGTTTACAAATGGATTAAATTATTTGAATAACGGCTCAAAATCTGATTTTACTAAAAAAATAAAGAAAGATTTATCGAAGAATTATTTTTATGGAAATTTTGAAATGCAACGTTTTTTCAAAGCGTATTTATTAAACCAAGATTTAGGAAGTGATACAGCAAAAATGATACGTTTAGGGAATCAATTTAAAAATATGGAATTCAAAGCGTCAAATAAACTAAACAATCGTATTATGAAATTAGAAATGGAAATCAATTCTAATTTTTCAAATGAAAATATTGTACTTCAGACTCTGGACTTAATCGATTTCTTTAACTAAATCATATTCTATTATAAAAAAAGCACTATTTCATTTTTGACTTAGTGCTTTTTTTATAATTTTATTTTCTTATTTACTTTTTCGTAAAGTTCTTTCACTTTTTTTGGCGGATTAAATCGATAACCAAGCGTGAATTTGAAGGTTGAAAAATTATCGTTTAATCTAATTTTCGCATCAGTATCTTGAATAAAATTAGTAAAATTCAAATTGATAAAGCTAAAAAACGAATCTACATTATACCCAATTTTAAAATTACCCGTTACTTCATATAAAGGTGAAAAATCGCCATCCACATCGTTAAATCCAAAACCAGGAGAAAATCCAGCCGACACCAAAAACGTTTCTCTAATTACTAAATTATAAAAATAGGAGGCTGAAAGTGTTGCTAGATAAACATCGCTGTGTTCGCCATAACTTCCGTTGTTGAGATCAAAATTGGTATAATAAAAACTAAAATTAGGAATAAAACTTCCTGCGCTTTTGGTTTGCCATTCTTTTTGATTGGCAATAGTTTTAAATGAAAATCGGTCATTAAAAACATAAGAAGTTGTTCCGCCAATTTTTGTAGTCCTTAGTCTAGGTAAAAATAAGTTTACATCATCTTCTATATAAAATCCTTTCTGATTGATGAATGTAATGGATTGCATCCATTTTTTATGATAAAAACGTGAACTAATAGTAAATAATTTGGAACCCGAATTATCTTTGTTTTCCTCAAAAAACTTTGGCGAAAAACCATAACTAATATCAATAAATTTATAGCTAATATTAGCACCAATTTGGGCTTTTCGGTTGGGAATTAAACTCAAATGTTTGTTTTCGCCACCAGAATCAAACAGAAATTCAAAACTGTTAGAAGTATCTATAAAATATAAACTACTGGTTACTTTTTCGTCATAAGATTTAAAAAAAGGAGTGGACAAAGAATCGTTTTGAGCCACTCCTAAAATAGTTCCTAAGCAAAAAAATATGTAGCTTAATTTTATATCCATTCAATTGGTTTTGCTAATATTTTTAATAATTTTTCTTCTTCACTTCCTGCTTCAGGATGATGGTCATAAACCCATTGTACATGTGGTGGTAAACTCATCAAAATACTTTCTATTCTTCCGTTGGTTTTTAGCCCGAAAAGTGTGCCTTTATCATGAACCAAATTGAATTCCACATAACGACCACGACGAATTTCTTGCCATGTGCGTTGTGCATCCGTATAAGGTAAATCTTTTCTTTTTTCCACAATTGGAACATACGCTTGTAAGAAAGAATTTCCAACTTCTGACACGAAATTGAACCAATCTTCCATCGACATTTGTTCGGTTGCTTTTAAATAATCGAAAAACAAACCGCCAATTCCACGTGCTTCAAATCGATGTGCGTTCCAAAAGTATTCGTCGCATTTCTTTTTATAGTTCGGATAAAATTCAGTATTATGTTTATCACAAGCATTTTTACAGGTTTGATGAAAATGTTTGGCATCTTCTTCAAATAAATAGTAAGGTGTTAAATCTTGTCCACCACCAAACCATTGGTTGATAATATTGCCTTTGTCGTCATACATTTCAAAATAACGCCAATTCGCATGAACCGTTGGCACCATCGGATTTTTAGGATGAATCACCAAACTCAATCCGCAAGCGAAAAAATCCGCTTCTCCAACACCAAACATTTTTTGCATGGTATCAGGCAATTTCCCATGAACGGCTGAGATATTCACACCGCCTTTTTCTAAAACATTTCCGTTTTCAATAACACGTGTGCGACCGCCACCGCCTTCTGGTCGTTCCCAAATGTCTTCGCGAAATTTGGTGCCGCCATCAATGTCTTCTAATCCTTTACAGATTTGATCTTGCAGGGTTTGTATGTGGGTGTAGAATTTGTTTTTCATCGATTTGTTTTGAAGGAAATTGTAAAGTCTAAATTCAATTAGATTGAAATGGATTACAAATTTATTAATTTCTTGTAACATATTTAACAAAAACTAGGGTATAAAAGCCTAGAATTCTTTTTATTTTTGTCTTTCATGTCTAATTACAACTTGTAAATTCTATTTTGTAAAATTGTTTAAATTTTAATGATAGTTGTTTTTAGAGAAAGGAAATAAAATGTTTTTAACTAAAAGTGAGGCTATAAAATACGTTATTTTACCTCTGTTATTTTTACTAAGCCTTAATGGATTTTCTCAAAACGAAACAAACCATTGGTATTTTGGTAAAAATGCAGGGTTAGATTTTAATTCTGGTGAAGTAGATGTTTTAATTGATGGCAATATGGTTACTCCTGCTGGCTGTTCAACTATTTCTGACTTTAATGGTAATTTGATGTTTTATTCTAATGGGCAAAACATTTGGAATAGAAACCATCAAATTATGAATAATGGTAACGATTTGGTAGGTGATATTGAAGGAGTGCAAACTTCAATAATAATACCTAAGCCTAATGATTCTTCTACCTATTATGTTTTTTATACCAGAGAAAATGCAGTAACTATTCCTACTGTTATGTCTGCCGGGGTTTATTATTCAGAAATAAAATTTAACGCGCAAAATCCATTAGGTATTGTTGTTTTGAAGAATCAAAGAATTGCAAATACGGCGACTTCTAGATTAGCAGCAATTTATGATAATGATTCGGACACTTATAAAGTGCTTTTTGTAACAAAACCAAATGCACCTATTTTAAATCAAAATGGAGAGGAGCTTTTTGTTTTTAGAATTTTTAATGTTTCCCCGTCAGGAATTGATTTAACGCCAATTTTAATTACAATTAATGAAAGTATAAGCACTTCTGGACCATTAAAAATTTCTCCTGATGGAAAACACATCGCACTAGTTGATGCTTTGAACATGAATATTCATACTTATAAGTACAATTTAAGTCTTGATAGTATAATTTTTTATAAAAGACTAAATTCTATTCCAGCATTTGGATTGCTTTTAACCCCTTATGGATTAGAGTTTTCACAAGATTCTAAAATGTTATATTACACAGGGTCAGACGGACAAGGTAATGCATATATTGTTCAGGTTCAATTTTCTCGTTTGGAAGATATGGATCCGCCAGATTATTACTATTTTATTGAGAGACAAGCAAAATCTTTGCAATTAGCAAGAAATGGAAAGATATATGTTTCTAAAGGAGACCTAAATTCTCCATCAAATCAAATAAGTGTTATAAATAAGCCTGAAAAAGCTGGTTCAGATTGTTTATTTCAAAGTGGTGTAATTAGTCTAGTACCAGGAAGTTCAACAAAAGGATTGCCAAATTTTATAGTTTCTAGCCTTAGAAATAGAATAATCGTTTCGGAAGACAGATGTATTAATACTTCTTTTGATTTTAGTTTAGATATGTATGCTCAAATTATTTCTGTTCAATGGGATTTTGGTGATGGTAATTTTTCAAACGATTTGAATCCATCTCACGCATTTACTACACCGGGTTTTCAAAAAATTAAAGCTACTGTTGTAACACAAAATAGAACATTTGTATTATATAAAAAAGTAATAGTTTTTCCTCCGCCTTTGTTGCCTCCTAATCAAGTTTTAACCCAATGTGATACAGATAATGATGGTTTTTCAATTTTTAATTTAGAAAACATAAGTGATTTTATAAGTAATGCAAATTTAGATTTTGAGTATTACTTTTATAATGATAGTCAAGATGCTCAAAACGATACCAATCGAATCCAAAATCCAAATCAGTATATAAATAGGTCTAATTTAGAAGAAATTTTTGTAAAAATAATTACAGAAAAAGGATGTCCATTAATTACAAGTTTCTTCATAGAAAATAGAACAACAACTTCCACAACACAAATACCAAATTTTTATACTTGTGAAAATTCAGATGGTATTATGAATAACTTAGAAGGACAATTTGATTTATCGATAATTGAATCAGATATTATTAATTTGTTAAGCATTCCGCCTGGATATGAAGTTAATTTTTATATTAGTTTTTTAGATGCTCAAACCAAGTTGAATCAAAAAACAGGACTTTATATAGCTTCTTCAGGAGTTCTTTGGATTAGAGTAGAGGATGAAAATAATACGTGTAATGGAATTTTTTCTTTTAATATTGTAGTTAACTCTCCAATAGAAATTAATATCGAAAATATATATACGATTTGTGATTCAACCATTCAATCTCCAGTTGTTTTAGATGGAGGTATAAATAATACTTCATGGACCTGGAAAGACAGAAACGATTTGGTTTTGTCTAATCAAAGACTTTTTTCTCTTACAGAAGAAGGAAGATTCTCGGTTGTTTTAGAAAAACTAGAAAATGGAATTATCTGTACAGAAACAAAACGCTTTATTGTTAGAAATGCCGAGGTTCCAGAATTAGAACAAATCAGTTCGGATAATAATGAAATATTTATTTCAATAGAAGGCACAGGAAATTATGAGTTTTCAATTGATAATATTTCATATTTCGGATCTGGAAATTCTCATACTTTTCAAAATTTAGAACCAGGAATTTACACCGTTTATGTTAAAGATATTACAGGATGTAACTATGTAATAAAAGATAATGTTTTATTGATAAAATCGCCGAGTTATTTTACACCTAATAATGATGGTATAAATGATTACTGGAGAATTTACGGACCACTAAATGATTTTTATTCTTCGGTTGAAGTAAACTTGTTTGATAGATTTGGAAATTTACTTCATTCTATGAATTTGATTGAAAGTAATTTGGGCTGGGATGGAACATCTGAAAATAAAATGTTACCATCTTCAGATTATTGGTATAAAGTAACTTTTAAAGACTTTAACGACAATAGCATTACGAAGAGAGGGCATTTCAGTCTTATTAGATAAATGTTATGTTTTATTTGAAGTTAAAAGAATTACGAAATTTAGATAATTCTTTTAACTTCAAATTTTAAAAAATTATTTCTTATACTCCTTCACTGCCTCAACAAAAGCCTTCGCATGATCAACTGGAATATTTGGTAAAATACCGTGACCTAAGTTGACGATGTATTTGTCTTTTCCAAATTCGTCAATCATTTGATGTACCATTTTTTTGATGGTTGGAATTGGAGAAAGCAGTCGACTTGGGTCAAAATTTCCTTGTAAGGTAATGTCACCACCTGTTAAATAACGGGCGTTTCTTGGCGAACATGTCCAATCTACTCCTAAAGCTGATGCTTTTGATTTAGCCATATCGTTCAAAGCAAACCAACAACCTTTTCCAAAAACAATTACTTCGGTTTCTTCAGCTAAAGCTTCTACAATTTGGTTGATGTATTGCCATGAGAATTCTTGATAATCAACTGGAGAAAGCATTCCGCCCCAAGAGTCAAAAATTTGAATCGCATTACAACCTGCTTTTACTTTTTCTTTCAAGTATAAAATCGTAGTATCGGTGATTTTTTGCAATAATAAGTGTGCCGCAACTGGATTTGAAAAACAAAATCCTTTTGCCGTATCAAAACTTTTAGAACCTTTTCCTTCAACAGCATAACAGAAAATCGTCCATGGCGAACCAGCGAATCCAATTAACGGCACTTCGTCGTTCAACATTTCTTTGGTTAATTTTACTGCATCCATCACATAACCTAAAGTTTCGTGAATATTCGGGACAAAAACCTGATTCACTTGTTCGGCTGTACGAATAGGATTTGGAATTATCGGACCTAAATTATCTTTTAATTCAACGTGAATTCCCATCGCTCTTGGTACTACCAAGATATCCGAAAACAAAATCGCAGCATCTGGTTTAACAATTCGAATGGGTTGAACCGTGATTTCAGCAGCTAATTCTGGAGTTTCGCAACGAGTGAAAAAATCATATTTATCGCGTAATGCTCTAAATTCTGGTAAATATCTTCCTGCTTGACGCATCATCCAAACCGGTGGACGTTCAACAGTTTCTCCTTTTAATGCTCTTAAAAATAAATCGTTCTTAATCATTTTTGATTGCTTTAGGCTATAAGCGTTTATAAAATTTTATTACTTCGGTAATTACATTTTCAACGGTGGGTTGCGATGCAATTACTATGTTTTTTGTTCTATTTTCTAATGCTTTTGAAGTGGTAGTTCCAATACAAAAGCACATTTTATTTTCTAATGAATTCATTTCTAAAAAACTATTCACACCTGACGGACTGAAAAATAAAATACCATCAAATGGTTCCTTTATTTGGTGTGGATTTAGTTTGGTTTCATATACGACAAATTCGTTGTATGCGATTTTATTTTGCTGAAAATAATTTGGAATCGTGTTTTTTCTGATGTTTCCGCAAAAGAACGTAAACGAATTACTTTTATATTTCGAATCGATTATTTGAATCAAATCTTCGGCATAATCAGCACTTTCTAAAACGGTGAATCCTTTTTTTTTGAGAAAATTTTTGGTTTTACTTCCCACACACAAACAAGAAATGGTATGAACGTTTTTTACATCCGATTTTAAAACACTTTTTACCGCTTTTTTACTCGTAAAAACTAAGTAATCATTTAGTTGAGGCGTTTCAAAAGAAACCGATTTGGTTTGAATAAAATTCTTTTCTACAAGTTCAATTTTAGCATCAGAAAACTTCTTTTTTAATCCTTTTGAAAGTTTTTTTGTAGAGAGAATTCGGTTCATTTTTAGCTTCTAATTTGATGTTCTTCTTGTCCTAAACAATAGGTTTCAATGTCTTTATTGTATCCGTAAACTACCAAAATATCATTTTCTAGGACAACAGTATCTGGAGCTGGACGACCGATAGATTCTTTTATGATAGATTTTTTACCAATTAAATTACGTTTTTCTCTTTTGCGAATAATTGTAATTAGTGTTAAATGATATTTATCGATTGAATCCAATTCGGCTAATGTTTTTCCGTAGAATTCTGGTTTTGCTTTTACTTCCGAAATCGTAAAATTATCATCTAATTGATAGTTTTCTAAAGTTGATTTGAAGTTGATTTGCTTGGTTAATCTATCTGCCGATTCTTGCTCTGGGTGAATAATACTATAAATTCCCATTGCTTCTAAAACCGTGTCGTGAATTGGAGACAAAGCTCTACTGATAATTTTTACATCACTCAGTTTTTTAATAATTGCAGTTGTAATGATAGCAGCACCTTCATTTTCACCAATCGCAACAACGACTTTATCGGCATCTTTTAATGGCAAAGCTTCATACGATAATTCGTTTGTTGAGTCTAAGGCAACTGCATGTGAAATTTTATCTTTGATAAGATTAATTTTTTCGATGTTTTTATCTACACCAATTACTTCGTTTCCTGTTTCAGTTAAGCTGATGGCAAGCGACATTCCGAAGTTTCCTAAACCAAATACTATA
>Ga0209373_10001561_pt1 | contig 26198 bp, 14 predicted proteins | sample Higcelweek5metaG_FD_187173 | JGI IMG/M metagenome (GOLD analysis project Ga0209373, IMG submission 187173) | Freshwater pond sediment microbial communities from the University of Edinburgh, under environmental carbon perturbations - High... | ecosystem: Environmental > Aquatic > Freshwater >... | reverse complement strand
ATCTTGCTATTTCCCGAGAAATAACCGCTCTCAACTTGTAAAAACTAGTCGAAATTCTTTAATTCTCGATTTTTATAATGCCAATCCTACCAGTATGGTAGCAGCGATAAATAATTTTGACACTATTAATGATAACAGTAAATGCCTGATATTGGGCGATATGCTAGAATTGGGAAATGATTCAGGAGAAGAACACAAGAAAATTCTTGAACTCGCAGAATCAAAGAATTTTAAAAAAGTCTTCCTAGTCGGTTCCAATTTCTACAATTTCAGAAATGATTATGAATTCAATTTCTTTAAAACGGTTGAAGAATTTGCAAAATACATTGTTACTCATCCCGAAACAGGAAAATTCTTTTTAATTAAAGGCTCTAGAGGTATTAGGCTGGAGAAATGTTCGGATTATCTATAAACTTATCTCTTTTACTACCCTTATAAATTGTAAATTTATTTAATCGGCAATCAAGCGGCCCATTAAAAAGTGGAATTCTTTTATCTGGTCTCATACCTATTAATTTAAGAGCCTGAAACTCAGATGAAATTATCCAGGCAGTAAACCCATGGTACTCGAATTTCAATTTATCTCCGATTTTTTTGTAAAAATCGTTTAGGTCATCTTCCTGAAGTCGAATTCCATAAGGTGGGTTTGTTATAATTACGCCTTCCTCGGCTGGGGGAGTACTGTCAAAAAAGTCTTCTGCTTTTATCAAAACAGTATTCTGACTATCAATTTTCTTCAGGTTTTCGCGACAAAGTTGAACAGTTTTGAAATCTATATCTGTTCCTAAAATTTTACACTCCGGTTTAACAATTCTCATTTTGGCTTCAGCTGTAAGCTTATCCCATAACTCAACATTATAATTATTCCAGTTGGTAAACGAGAAGTCGTCACGATACATCGTAGCCGGAATGTTGGCTGCAATCATATAAGCCTCTGACAAAAAAGTCCCACTCCCACACATAGGATCATAGAAAAGTTCTGTTTTATTCCAACCAGATAGTAAAATAATCCCAGCAGCAAGGACTTCATTAATAGGAGCCTCTCCTATTTCCTTGTTGAATCCACGAATATAAAGAGGTTTTCCTGAACTGTCCAAATAAATATTGCATACATCATCAATCAGGTGAACGTGTATTTTAACATCAGGATTCTTGATATCCACATTAGGTCTGGTTCCTGTTTTATCTCTGAAAAAATCCACTACTGCATCTTTTGTTTTTTGGCCAATAAACAGTGTGTGATTTAATTGCTCAGAATTGGAAACTGCACTTACGGCTATTGTTTTTTCATTACTAAAAAACTCATCCCAAGCAATTTTATTTACAAAATTATAAAGTTGTGTTTGATTTTCGACACGCCCAGTTTTTATTTTTACCAAAACACTTAATGCTGTTCTAAGGTTAAGATTACAATTGTACACCGCTTCAAGATCACCTTCAAATGATACAGCACGGTTTAATATTGCTACATTTTCTATTCCTAAATTCTCAATTTCTGTTTTAAGGATATTTTCCAGTCCAAAAAGCGTCTTTACTACAATTGTATATTTCATAAATTATCTTAACTCACGTGATAAAACCCTCGAAATTTTTGCGGCGGCTCTGCGTGCAGTTTTTTTGCACAACTCATCGAACACATCACTATTTAGTTCTTTATAAGTGTAAACCGAATTATCCTTATTTACTCCAAATATAAACTGCCAGAATGTACGGTTTGTACTCAGTTCTTCATCCTCGCCAGCATAAGCCGAGCTTGTTTTAACCAAATATGAGCCACCTGCACCAGCCGAATAAATATCAAAATCAATGCTCACATTACAACTAACAATCTGATAGTTCTCAGTTTGATAACTAAGACTATCCTGGTAAATAGTTTCAGTGCTATATGACTCACTCAACGATAAATCTATATTTTTAAGAACAAAAACATTATTGCCAGAAGTTTTAATATCACGTGTCATCATAATATTCAAACTAGCCAATTCACTGTCAAACTCACTTAAAAACAAATTTGAATAATAATCAGGATTTTCTGATGTTAAATACTTCTGCGACTGATTACTTATTCTTGCATCAATAGTGCTTGGAATGAACACATAAGCCGAATCATCCAGATATCTGCCAATCGAACATGATGTGAAAACCAAAAAACTCATTGCAATAAAAAACAAAACAGATGATGTTCTCATAATGTTTTAGATTTAAACAAATGTAATAAAAAATTCTACAATTATCGTTTTAGACAGCAAATTTTGCAAGTGAATACCATATTAATGAGAAAAATCATTTAACACCTATCTACTTTTCACAAATCCATACTGATAAATAATATAACAAATTTGTTGATTCATTTAGTGAAAAAATAATTAAAATATTTCCTCCATATATAAATAAATCTTATATTTGTTATGTTTTAGGAGTTGTTTGAAGAATTCAATATTATATTATAAATTGATGATCTTACAGAATGTATTTATTTGCAAAATTATTGCAAATACTGAGCATTAAGCTATTTAATTCATTTCCTAAACTATTAGTTAAGAAAAATAAAATAAAATATGTACCTAATTGTACTTTCATGAAAATTAAAAATTTAATCTTATCGTGTTCATTACTGTTGTTTTTGCAGACTTTTTTAAGTGCCCAGGTATTATATAACAACGGGGTAAGCATAAAAATCACAAAGGGCGCATTTGTCTATGTTGATGGAACAGTACAAAATCAATCTGGGGTTATAGATGTTGACAATGTTACTGCAAACAGCCAATTGATTGTTGAAGGTAATTTTGTTAACAATGCGACTGCTGGAGGAAGTGGTTATTACCGTGTTATCGGTGATTGGTTGAACAACAATACATTTACTGCCGGTAGTGGGACAGTCTTCCTTGAAGGTCCTAATCAGTTAATAAGTGGGTCCGTTTCGACGTATTTTTACAATCTCACATTGGATGGAACGGGAAAGAAAACTCAAACCATTCATCAGTACAGTACCGGAATATTGGACTTGAATGATGTTGAACTTGCTACGCAAACATTTGGCTTTTTTGTCCAAAATACAGGCGTTGCTTCAATTATTCGCGGTACTGGTTTTGTCTCCAGTTTGAACGGTGGCTTTTTATCTCGTCAAACAAACACCACAGGAATTTACTTGTTTCCAGTAGGATCAAGTGTAGGAACCCTCAGGTATAGACCTGTTGAGATCACTCCTACAGCTGCAGCTGCAAACACCTATACTGCTCGATTGGCAAACCTTGATGCTACAACTGAAGCATTTGATCGCAGTTTATTAGCTGTTGGAATTTGTGAAATAAATCCATTATTCTACCATCAAATTAATCGCACTGTTGGTGCTACATCAGCAAATATTGATATTTATTTTGACAATACCACCGACGGTGATTGGGATGGAATGTCAAACTGGGGTGTTGCTCCAAATCAGTGGAATAAAATTTCTGGAAGTACTATTACAGCTGGGGCTCCGCTAGATAAAGCAACCTCTACAGCATGGAATAATTTTTCACAACTGCCTTATGGACTTTTTGTGGCTACTCCAACTGCTACAATCGGAAGCAACTCTCCCATTTGTGAAGGCGGCAATATACAATTAACCGAAACTGGTGGTGACGCTGTTTCTTGGGCTTGGACAGGCCCTAATGGATTTTCATCAACTGCACAGAATCCAATTCTTAACACCGTTGTTCCTGCAGCAAATGGAGATTACACTGTAATAATTACAGACGGTAATGGCTGTACTGCAACTGCAACAACAACTGTAAAAGTGGATGCAGCCGTTGATGCAACTATTACTCCTGATGGACCATTCTGTATAACTGACGCTGCAGTTACATTATCTGCTGTATCATCTGGTGGAACGTGGTCGGGCACCGGTATAACTAACACTGCTACAGGCGAATTCACACCAGCAACAGCTGGAGCAGGAAATCATGTCATTCAATATGACGTTAGCAACGGTTCTTGCTCTGATTCTGATACCGAAACAATACATGTTGATGCAGCTGTTAACCCAGTTATAACCGCTATCGGTCCTTTCTGCGAAACAGCTTCTGCTGTTGCTCTTACTGCGGCTCCAATTGGTGGCACATGGTCTGGTACTGGTGTGGTAGGAAGCAATTTCAATCCTGCATTAGCAAATATCGGAAACAATGTCATCACATACAATCTCACTGTTGGAGCTTGCTCTGGTGTTGATACTGAAACAATACATGTTGATTCTGACGTTGATGCTACAATCTCAGCAATTGGACCATTCTGTGAAACAGCTGCTGCTGTAACCCTAACTGCTGTATCGAGTGGTGGAATATGGTCAGGAACTGGTGTAGTTGGAAACAATTTCGATCCATCAACTGCAGTTATCGGCAATAATGTAATTTCATATATAGTAACAAACGGAGCCTGCTCCGATTCCGATACAGAAACAATTATCGTTAACTCTGAGGTTTTTGCTACAATTACACCTATAGGGCCATTCTGCGAATCGGAAGATCCAGTTCTATTGACTGCTGTAACACCAGGTGGTACATGGTCAGGTCCAGGCGTAAGTGGTAATAATTTTGATCCAGATTTGGCAAATATTGGTGTTAACAATGTGCAGTATTCAATAATAAACGGAGCTTGTTCCGATACCGACAACATAAATGTTCAGGTTGATGCAAATCCAGCTATACCAACTACAACAACAGATTGTACTGGTGGAATCGATGCTGGAATCATCACCATTACTTCTCCTCTTGGTGCACAATATGAGTATTCAATTACTGGCACTTTCCAGAGTGGGGTAAGCTTTGGCCCATTACTTAACGGGACTTACACTGTAACAGTGTCAAACACAACAACAGGATGTACGACTAGTGGTACAAATATTAATCTTGACTGCGGTTGTGCTAATCCAACTTCATTAACTTTGAGCTCGATTTCAGACAATACTTGTACTGAAACTCCTCTTACTATAAATGGAAATACTTTTGGAGGAAGTGCAACACAAGTTACTTTATCACATAACGGCAATGGAGATTTAGATCAGACTACAATAAATGTAAGTCCATTCTCCTTTACATATACACCTGACCCACTTGATGCCGGAAGTGTTGTTACAATAACGGTTACTACCAACAACCCTGAAGGAGCTCCTTGCGCCGCTTCTACTCAGAATTTTTCGTTGACTGTTGAAGCAATTCCTGACGCAAACGCAGGTAGCAATTCACCTGTGTGCGTAGGTGAACAAATTTTATTTACCGAAAATGGAGGAGACGCAACATCATGGGCATGGACAGGACCAAATGCTTTTGCATCACCTTCACAAAACCCAAATATTGCAATTGCTGCACTATCTGATGATGGAACATATACTGTGATTGTTACAGATGGTAACGGCTGTACAAATACTGATAATGTTGTTGTCGTGGTCAATAAAAATCCTGCAGCAAGTACAACTAGCAACTCAGCTATTTGTGTCGGTGACAACCTTAACTTATTCGAAAATGGCGGCGAAGCTACATCATGGAGTTGGGATGGACCTAACAGTTTTGTTTCTTCAGATCAGAATCCAGTAATTCCTGCTGCTTCAATACTCGCTGACGGTATTTATTCTGTTACGGTAACTGATATAAACGGATGTACAATTTCAGACAACCTCGACTTTACAGTAAACGCTAACCCAGTAGTAAATGCAGGTAGCAACTCTCCTATTTGTGTTGGCGAAAACCTTAACCTTACCGAAACTGGTGGTGCAGCAACATCATGGGATTGGGATGGACCTGATGGATTCAACTCAACCGATCAAAACCCTATTATCACCTCTGCCACAATACTTGCTGATGGTTCTTACTCAGTTACAATATCTGATATTAACTCATGCTCAGCGATTGGACTTGTAGATGTTACTGTTAATGCAAATCCTACAATCAACGTGGATAGCAATTCACCTATTTGCGAAGGAGATGATATTAACCTTAATGAAGATGCTGGTTTTGCAACCGATTGGAACTGGACTGGACCAAACGGATTTACATCTGACTTACAAAGTCCATCAGTAATTGCAGCTGGTTTATTAGCAGATGGTTTCTATATTGTTTCAATTTCCGATGCGAATGGCTGTACTAATACTGGACAAGTTGATGTAACAGTAAACGCTCCTCCAACAGCTCCAGTAACTTCTGTTGATTGTTCGGGTGGTGAGGATGCAGGTATTATTACAGTGACATCTCCATTAGGTTCAGATTACACTTACTCAATTACTGGGGTTTACCAAGCCGGCACAAGTTTCGGACCGTTAGCCAACGGGACTTATACTGTTACCGTTCAGGATATTAATACTGGATGTACTGCGGAAGGGACTTTGAACAATCTCAGTTGTGGTTGTATAAACCCACCAACTCTTGATTTGAGCTCTGGGACTAGTATTGCATGCGGACAATTACCACTAAGTTTAAGTGGAAACTCTTTCGGTGGTAGTGCAACTGAAGTTTATCTTTCACATAATGGAAACGGAGATCTTGATCAAACTTTAATAACAAGTTCGCCTTTTACCTTTACATATACCCCTGATGTTTCTGATATCGGAACAAACGTTACTATAACTGTTATTACAGACAATCCAGATGGCTTACCATGTATTGAGGTACAGTCAACATTTGTGATTACAGTTGTAGCATTACCTAACGTGCTAGCTGGAGGTAATACTCCTATTTGCGAAGGCGAAGATATTCATTTGACCGAAACCGGTGGAGATGCAGTATCATGGGCTTGGGATGGGCCAAACAGTTTTGCAACAGCCGATCAGAATCCAGAGATACTTGCAGCAACTATTGATGCAGGCGGAATGTATTCAGTGACTATAACAGATGCTAACGATTGTCAGAGTTCTTCGATTGTCGCAATAACTGTTAATCCTACTCCAGCAACTCCGGTTACAAGCATTGATTGTACAGGTGGCTTCGATGCAGGTATTATTACAGTTACTGCTCCTATTGGTGCTGAATATGAATATTCAATTACTGGAACATTCCAAACAAGCCCTGTTTTTGGTCCTTTAGCTGATGGAAATTATACTGTTACTGTTTCTGATGTTAACACAGGATGCAGTGTGTCTGGAAATATTATCAATCTTAACTGTGGATGTGCAAATCCAACGACCTTGAACATAGCAGATGCTACTGGCAACACATGTCCAGAGAACGTGTTTACTCTTAGTGGGAATACTTTCGGAGGTAGCGCAACAGAAGTAAGCATTTCTCACAATGGATATGGAAGCTTGGATCAAACAACAATAAGCACTTCGCCATTCGAATTTACTTATACTCCTGATGCTGCTGATGCTGGTACAACAGTTACAATTACTGTTACAACAGATAACCCAGCAGGTGATCCATGTACAAGTTCTGTTGCAAATTTCGATTTAATAGTATATTCCAGTCCAGTAGCAATTGCTGGAAGCAATTCACCAATTTGTGATGGAGAAGATTTAAGCATAACCGAAACAGGAACTGACGCAATTACATGGGCATGGTCAGGTCCTTTCACTTATTCATCGACAGATCAGAACCCTACAATAAATGCAGCAAATCTCCTATCAAATGGTACTTATACTGTAGTAATTAGTGATGCAAATGGCTGTGTAGCTACTGACGATGTTTTGGTCTTGGTAATTCCAATTCCGGACCCAACAATTACAAATCCTGGAACTTTATGCTCTTCTGGTGCGGTTACAACTTTGGAAGCTGCAACTGCAGGTGGAACTTGGAGTGGCGATGGTGTTAATCCTCTTACAGGAATATTTGATCCAGGATTAGCAGGAGTCGGCAATCACGAAATTACTTACACTATCGGCGGTGCATGTGGCGATTCTGATATGATAACTATATCAGTAATTCAAACCGCAGACGCAACAATAAATCCAGTTGATACATTATTCTTTAGTGATCCTGTTGTTATCGTCTCAGCAAATTCATTGGGTGGCGTGTGGTCTGGAATAGGAATTAACGAACTTACAGGTGAATTCACACCATCAGTTGCTGACATTGGAGATCATGAGATTTTTTACACTATTGAAGGATTGTGCGGAGCAATTGACAGCATTATTATTGTTGTTATCCCTGACATAATTCCAGACTTGCTTATACCAGACGTACTGACACCAAATGATGACGGATACAACGACACTTGGAGAATTCAGGGTATTCAAGCATTTGAAAATGTTGAAATCGTAATTTTCAATCGCTGGGGAGACGATGTATTTGAATTTACAGGTACTGGAGACGCTTATCATGAAATTTCGAATCAGTGGGACGGTATCCGTAACGGCAAAGAACTTCCGTTCGGCACTTATGTCTACTTGCTGATTTTAGATAATGAAGATACTTATAAAGGAACAGTAACAATAATACGATAAACATTACAACTATGAAAAAACTAATATTGTTTTTATTTATAACATGCTGTATAGGAATAAATTTATTTTCTCAGCAACTACCTATGTACAGTCAGTATATGTTTAATCGTTTACTGTTAAACCCAGGAGTAACCGGAAGTACTGATGATATTTCAATTCGTTTAACCGCCAGACAGCAGTGGGTAGGAATAGAAAAAGCTCCATCAACCCAGATTGTCAGTTGTCACGCCCGACTTAATAATGGGACAATGGGCGTTGGCGGCGCTGTTTTTGCTGACCGCTTTGGTCCAGAATCAAAAATTGGGCTTCAAGGAAATTATTCATATATCCTTCCTGTTTTTGACGAATCTTCATGGTTGTCATTCGGATTATCAATTCAGGTATTCCAATATCAGATGGATTACACAAATTTCACATCACTAGACGCTGACGACCCTTCATTGGCATACAACAAAGAAAGCAGTTGGCTACCAGAAAGTGACTTTGGAATTTATTTATATGGTAAAAAATACTATGCAGGCATTTCGGCAAACCAAATGATTGAACTCCCAGTTAAAATTTCTGGTGAGCAGGTTGACATGAATACTATGATTAGACACTATAATCTTTTGGGTGGATATAAGTTTACACTAAATGAAGCATTTGATTTGGAACCCTCAGTATTGCTAAAAGGTACATTTAAAGCTCCATTTTCGGGAGATATAAATTTAAAAGGAATTTACCAAGACGATTATTGGCTTGCATTTTCGTACAGAACAGACGGAGATGTTATCGCAATGCTAGGTTTAAATTATAAAGATTTCGTTTTTGGTTTTGCCTTCGACTATGCAACGTCGAGACTTTCTCATTTCCAAAGCGGAACTTATGAGTTAATGCTGGGTTATGACATTCCGGTTAAAGAAACAACTGGCAGAAGTCGTTTTTAATAATTTCATTTAACAAAATATATTTAAAATAGTAACAAACAAAAAACCTAATAATTATGAAGAATTCATTATTTGCAAAATTAGAAAAAGCAAGTGTAATAGCTTTTATCTTACTGTTATTAACAGGCGCAGGCATCAACAAAGCATTTGCACAGAATGTAGGGATTAACACAGTTACTCCTAATGCATCTGCAATGCTAGACGTTGTTTCGACAAACTCTGGAATCTTAGTGCCTCGTATTACAATGGCACAACGTGATGCAATTGTCACACCCGCAACTAGTCTTTTGATTTATCAGACTGACAATACTCCGGGTTATTATTACAATTCAGGGACTCCAGCAGCTCCAGTTTGGGTGAGATTATTTTCAGGTTCAAATTACTGTGGTGAATGGACTGATGCAGGCACATATTTGTATCCAAACGAAAATACCAACGCTCAGGTATATGAAGATAATAATCTTTATGGATTTTACTACTCTGGACTAGCTGAAACACCTGGTTACTTTATAAGTACAGAAGCTAGTGTTGATAATTCAGCAGTTTACGGGCAGGTTGATAATACTGATTGGTTTGGATGGGGTGGCATATTTGTAGGAGGCTATGCTGGTGCAGAAGGTAGTGTTTTCCCGACAGGTTCAAATGCCTATTTTGGAATAAGAGGTACTGCTGACGGTGGAACAGGTGACAACTATGGTGTTTATGGTAATGCCATCAATGGAACCAACAATTATGGCGTAGTTGGAGAAGTTGCTGATGCTACTGGATTCGGTGTTTATGCTTTAAATTCAGATGTTTCCGGAACAGGCCTCATAGCTCGTGGAAATAATTCCACTGGGAATTACCTAACAGGTGGTTCAGGTATTGCTGCGACAGGTACAGACATTGGAATTTATGCAGTTTCAACCGCTGCAGGATCAAGCGCAGTTTATGGAATTTTAAGTGTTGCTGATGGTTTTGGAGTTGACGGTAGAAATACAAATGCTGCTGGAACAGGCGTACTCGGTGTTGGAACAAATTCAACAGCTAACTATTTAACTTCTGGCTCTGGTGGAGCTTTTTCGGGTATTGATGGCGCTATAGGATTTGGTGCAGCAGCAGATGGAACGGGTTTAATCGGAATCGGGAATAATAATACCAGTATTTCTACTCTTATCGGAGGTTCTGGTGTTGCTGGTAACAGCAGCAATGTTGGTGTTTATGGTTACGCAACTGCAACTGCTGGATCAGTTGGTGTTTATGGAACTTCTATTGCTACCGATGGTATTGGCACACTCGGAATCAATTCTGGTTTAGACGCTAATGCTGTTGGTGTTTATGGCGAATGCGGAGGTCCTGGCTGGGGAGGTATTTTCTTTGATGATTTGGGTGCGGCTGGTGACATCTATGGCAGTACCAAGAATTTTCTTATTGATAATCCTGAAAATCCGGATAGCGAACTATTAAGACATACCAGTATCGAATCACCAGAAGCCTTAGTGGTTTACCGTGGTAAAATTAAGCTAAATGCAGATGGCGAAGCTATAGTAGAATTACCTTCATATTTTGTTTCTTTGACTAAAGAAACAGAAGCTACAGTTCAGATAACTTGTGTAGGACGTCCTTTCGCAAACGGATATGAATGGACAGGTGATTATTCTACATTTATGGTTTATGGCGAAGCAAATCGCGAAATATCATGGATGGTAATGGCGGATAGAGACGATCCATATATGCAGGCAAATCGCCAACCTGTAATTATTAAAAAGGATGGTAGCTTTAAAGGTATTAGCCAAGGTTCTTATTTACATCCTGAACTTTATGGACAACCTAAAGAAAAGAGTTACAAATATTATATTACAAAAGGTGACAAAAATAAATTACAATCAAATGACAAACAAATTCAGATTAACGAAAGCAACAGAACTGTTGTAAAACAAGCAGAAAACATGACTAAACCTGAAAAATCTGACAAGAGAATAAAAGCCGGTAAATAATCAGATTGGAATTAAAAATAAATAAAAGATGGGGTTCATTTCAACCCCATTTTTTTATGTCAATAATCAAAACCTCGCTTATTAAAAATAACGTAACCAAAATGAAACATATAATAAGTCCTAACTGTTTCCGTTTCATAGTAATTTATACTGAAGGAAACTGGCCCAATTGGTGAATTATAAACTAAAGTAGCAGCGCCAGCTAAGTGCAAATATGAAAATGGTTCCGAATAATATGCCTCAAATACCCTATCATAAGGCTCTTCTTTTAGAATCTTCTGATATGGCATAAAAGCATAAGCTTCAAGTCTAAGATTAAACCGATTTGTAAACAAAATTATTGGTTTTATACCAATTGCCGCAAAAGTATTTGCACGATAATTAGGTAAAAATATTGTCTTGCTATGTGGAGTTGGAGTAAACGCTGGAGCAGATAACAAACTTGAAAAATAATTCCTAAAAAGTGGTTTATTGGTTAGCATTAGCTCGGCATATAATCCTACTGTAAAATGTTTTGAAATTCTTGAATAGGTTTCCGACTGCAAATTAAATTGCATCCAACTCATCTCATTGGTAAAAGGAATTTGAACTGCTGTAGTAGAGCCAGGGTTATTGGATTCTGTTCCAAACACATATCTAAAACTAAACACATTTTTTGCTCCTTTATTCGGATATTGAATCAAGTTAAGATTATTTCTAACAATGCTAAAATGAGCTGTTGAATAAACAAATCCAGTATAATCGGCGGTATCGGTTTGTTCAAAATTGCTGATTTGAAAATAATTATATGTACTGAAACCATAAGCCGCACCCGCCTTAATAACGGAGAACCTAGTCAATGGAGTAAAAACATCTGCTCGTGTATTGGTTTCATAATTTACAATATATGGAGGTCGAAAATCTAGGGACAAAAGCCTAGCATTCCCTTTAAAATAGTCGAATCGATTGATATTTGCAGCAAATTCCATCGCCAGCGGGAAATAAAGAGGAAAATCCAAACGACCCGACAAATGAATAGAACTGTACAATCGACCGAAGTATAAGTTTGAATGTAATAACACCGACATTCTGTTAAGTATTTTGTAATTGAACCCTACAAAACCCTGATTAGAATTTCCAGTCGAAATAGAAGCCCCGAAAAGGATTTGGGAGCGTCTTTCCTTTTTTACATTAAAAATAACATCGAAAAATCCCGTAGTATCGTTATATCTTGCCAAAGGAGTTGCCGTTTCAATTTGAGGATCAGATATCAATTTATAATATTCTGATTGCAATTGCTTCAAGTTTAGCTTTTCTGACTCCCTCTTAAATGAGCGACTTATATATTCCTTTTCATTTTGGTCTACACCATTAATGTAAACCTTATCAAATGCCATAATTGGAAGACGCTGCCTGTAAAGATATCGTTCTCTAGCAAGTTCGGCACTATCCTGTCGTATGCCAACGCGTTGCTTTATGCTGTCTATAATTAAAGTACATTGATCATATCCAATTTGAGACAACTCATCAACCAAATGAAAATCTAGCAAACTAACATTTTCAAAATTTATATTCAGAGTGACTCCATCTTCTGGAGGAACACAATACTCCTTCTCCTCTCCCATTACCAAATTTTCGATTTGAAGCATTAGATTATCTGGATCAGGCTTTTGAGAGTAATTACTTACAACAACACCAATAATAAAATCTGGATTAAACTCATTTCGCATCACATCTACTGGGAAATTATTATAAATGCCTCCGTCAAAATATAAAACACTGTCGATTTCAACTGGTTTAAAATACAATGGAAATGTCATCGAAGCGCGAATGCTATTGCCTAAATCTCCACCGCGAAAAACAACTTCCCGATTCCTGTAAATATCTGAAGCCACACAGCGGTAAGGAACGAATAAACAATCAAAATCGCTATTTGCTCCAGCCGAGTATTGCGAAAAATACTCAAGTATTCCAAAATCCATTGGCTGAGTTGCAATCAGATTTGTAGGTAAAACAATAGATAATGCGCTGTCTTTCTTGGTAAGACCGACACTAAAAGCCGCGGCATCAGGTGGCGGAACCTTAAAATAATAATAATGTTCCTCAGGAATTAACCCTTTATAATAATTATAAAAACGCTGCTCTTTAAATAATGTTTCTATTTCATCAGGGCTAAGACCAACAGCATATAATCCCCCAACAATTGCACCGATTGATGTTCCGACTACATAATCTATAGGAATATTATTTTCTTCTAAAGCTCTTATGACTCCAATATGAGCCATTCCTTTTGCGCCACCACCACTTAAAACTATGCCCACAGTTTGAGAAAACAAGCCAAATCCCGAAAAAATCAGGAAAACTGAAATGGATAATATTCTAATAAATCTAATAATCACAGGGGTAAACTGTTTCATTAAAGATACAAAAAACTTTATACATTTCAAAGATAATTAAAGGTGTTTTTAAAAATTTTAATTTAAAATTAATTTTTTCACTTTCAGAAGAAAAATGCAACTTTGCAAAAATGCAAATGAAAACTAAGATCGCGCAATATTTTTCTTTAGTGAAATTCAGTCACACTGTTTTTGCAATGCCTTTTGCGCTTCTCGGCTTTTTTATAGCTATTAACGATTCTCACAAAAATCTGGATTGGCAAATACTGATTTACATAGTTCTGTGCATGGTTTTCGCTCGAAATGCAGCCATGGCGTTTAATAGATATTCCGATAGAGTTATTGACAAAAATAATCCTAGAACTGCCAATCGTGAAATCCCTGCTGGCAAGATAGGTAAGAATCAAGCCTTGGTGTTCACGATTATTAATTCAATCCTTTTCTTGATTTGTTCTTCTTTGATAAATTTCACTGCTTTTTTTCTTTCCCCAGTGGCGCTTTTAATAATATTGACATACAGTTACACAAAGAGATTTACTTTTCTTTCTCATTTAATTCTTGGATTAGGACTGTCAATTGCTCCAGCAGGTGCCTACATTGCTGTTCAAGAAACTATTAGTCCAGTAATATTGATGTTATCTGGAGTTGTTTTACTTTGGACAGCTGGATTTGATATTTTATATTCACTTCAGGATGAAGATTTTGACCGTAAGAATAATTTATTTTCTATTCCTGCAAAATATGGCAGAGTAAAAGCATTGTTTATATCGGCATTTATTCATGTGGCATGTTCTGCACTTTTGATTTGTTTCAATATTGCGATGAATGCTAACTTTTTGATGTGGTCAGCAACTGCAATTTTTCTGATTTTGCTTACATATCAACATCTAATTGTAAAAAAGGATGATATCTCGCGAGTCAATATTGCTTTTGGAACTTTGAACGGTATTGCTTCAGTTATATTTGCAACTCTATCTATATTCTCGCTTTATTATACTGCCTGAATAATCAGAAAAGCATAAATATAAAATCTCGCAATTCTGAAAATCCCTAGATAAGTCAACCTCACAACCGGAAACTTCATCATACCAGCAAGACTGCAAACTATGGCATAGGGGATAGGGAATAGTGCTGCTATTACAATAAATACACTCCCCCACCTTTTAATTTTATCGATATGATCTGCATACATTTTTTCCGCTCGTCTTTTAACCTTTGGAATTCTTCTGATTAATACACCAATGAAAAATGCATTAAAACCACCGATATACGAAAGTAAACTTAGTAAGCCAACCATCAAATAAAAGTTTGGCATTCCGCTTACCCAGAGTATAAATATGTCCGGTGGAATCATACCCATAAAACTTTCCGAAACAAGGAAGAAAGTAAGCACTACAGGCATAGGAAAATTATCAATCAGAAACTGAGGGATATCACTAATTTTTATAATGAAACTATTCACCAAAAGTGCTGCTATTACTATAATTGCAATAATGACAAGAATCTTAATGAAATTGCTTAGTACAAATGAATAAAGCCCTGTTGATTTGTAATACCGATAGTAAATATTAAACGTTCTGAATATATCCCTCTTTTTCTTTTTCATTGCTCAAATATGCATAAATATTTCAACTTTTTAATCTCTTTTTTAATGTTTTTAATCATAAATAATAAACTGATTTTATTGAGGCATGTTTATTGCCAACAAAATAATTTTATAAATAATTTTACGTTGTATAAACGGATAGAATTTTTTAAGATATATTTGCCATTGAGTTTATTTATGAGACAAAAAGCGTACATATTATTAACTTCCCTTCTAATACTATCCTGCTATTGTTTCGGGCAATCTGACGGTGAATACTGCAACGAAATTGATAACAAAAAAGTAGAAAAAAACTTTAACAATGCCGTTCAGCTTCTAATGTCGGGAAAAACTGACGAAGCTGAAGAAATTTTAGCCAATGTTGTTGACGAAGAACCACAATTTGCAGAAGCATGGGCCGCAATGGCTGAGATCAATTATTCCAAATATAAATCTGCTACAACGTCAAAGACTCAAAATACGTACTATGTAAATTATGTAAGGTGTCTCGAAAAAATTATTGAGGCTTGTCCTTCTTACGCTAATTACTCGGTATCTTATACCCTCGGAAAGATATTTTTCGATCGCGAAGATTATGATCCTGCAAAAAAACATCTTAATAATTACATCAACAACGTCGCAAAGTCCGACAAGAATTACATGGATGCAAAAAACACTCTGGAATATATTGACGAATATCTTGATTTAGTTTTTAATCCAGTTCCATTTAAACCGGTTATTGTCGAAGGTGTTTCTACGGTTAACGACGACTATTTACCAATAATTTCTCCTGACGGCACACTTGCATTTTTTACACAAGCCTATATGAAAAAAGATTTGAACTCAATATACAGCGAAAAATTCACAGAAGAGTTTACAGTTGCTCGAGCACTAGACGAAACAGGCACTAAGTTTTCTTCAGGGGAGCCATTACCTTATCCTTTTAATACTGGAAAAAATCAAGGTGCCTCATCAATTACAATCGACAACAGTATCCTGTATATTACAATTTGCGAATTTATAAGCAGAGATTATGATAATTGCGACATCTATTACTCCTTGAGAAGAGGAAACGGATGGTCTGAACTGGTTAATTTAGGGCCTAACATTAATGGTCTAAATACTTGGGAAAGCCAACCATCGATTTCGGCTGATGGCAAAACACTTTATTTTGCAAGTATAAGGTCAGATAATATTAATTTTGATCCTGATTACCCTACTTGTGATATTTGGTATTCAACAAAAGGCGATGATGGAACTTGGTCCCGCGCACAAAATATGGGCAAAGGAATAAATACTGGTGGCAATGAAAAATCACCATTTATTCATTCCGATAGTCAGACTTTGTATTTTTCTTCCGATGGTCATAAAGGTGTTGGAGGATTTGATATTTTCTTTTCGAAATTCCGCGACAAAGAATGGACAAAACCAATAAATATAGGTTATCCAATTAACACAAAAAGTAACGATTTGGGATTTGTGGTAAACACTCAAGGAACCAAAGCTTACTTTGCTAGCAATAAACTTGATGGACGTGGAGGCTGGGATATTTATTCATTCGAGCTGTATCCTGAAGCCAGACCAGAAAAAGTATTTGTTGTTAAAGGTCAACTAATTGACAATACCGGTAATGCGGTAACAGAAGCCACACTCGAAGTAAGAAATGTGCGAACCGAAGAAGTATCCGAAGGTGTTGTTGACTCTGAAACTGGTCATTATGCGGTTGCGGTAACGGTCGAGCAAGAAAAAGATGATGATTACCTAATGGTTGTAAAGAAAGATGACTATAGCTTTACATCAGCACTTATAGAGCCTGACGAAGAAACTTTTGTCAAACCCATCGAGATTGACTTTGAAGTAAAACCTATCGAAACAGGACAATCTGTAGAACTTCGCGACATTTATTACGCAACTGCTTCGTACGAAATAGATCGTAAAAGTCTGGCCGTTTTAAATGGTTTTGTCGACTTTTTAATTGATAATCCAAACATTACTATCGAAATCAGAGGACACACCGACAATACTGGCAGCTTACAAACCAACATGACACTTTCCAGCAACAGAGCTAAACAGGTTTACGATTATCTTATTCTTAAAGGAGTAGAGTCGTCACGATTATCATATCAGGGTTATGGTCCAAAAATGCCTATCGCAACTAATGACACAGAAGCTGGAAGATCAAAAAACAGACGTACTGAATTTTTCATTGTTTCGAAATAGATTAATTTGAGGTTCCTAAATCTTCACCATTCCATTTTTAAAATTTAAGATCGCACTATAATTCTAGACAGCTTTATTTGATTTCCTAATTATCGCGAATAAGCGAAGAAATCCTCAAGATAGAAACCAGCATAAATAAGCCTACTTCAAAATCTGAAATGGTATTGTTTCACCCAATTTTAAGAATCAATATATATATAAAAGAAAAAACCGGTTGCTTAGCAACCGGTTTAACTCTCAATGTTCAACTAATATTTATTTATCAACGCGCTCACTTTTGGTTCTCAACGACACTAATACTAATGCCAGGAACGAAAGAGGGATTGAAATAATCCCAGGATTGTCGATAGGGAACCATGCAGCTTCCTTAGCAAGTCCGTACATTTCGAACATTGTCGGTGAGAATAATATTAAACCAATAGAAACGGTTATCCCTGTAATAATTGATGCAGCAACACCCTTTCCAGTAGTCTTTTTCCAGAATATTACCATGATAATAGCAGGTAAATTAGCAGATGCAGCAACAGCAAAAGCCAATCCTACTAGGAATGATACGTTCATTCCCTTAAATGCAATACCTAACATAATGGCGATTAACCCAACAGCAAAAGCAGAAATTTTACCTGCTCTAACTTTTATTTGATCAGTCATCTTTTTATTAAGATACTTATCCATAAAATCGTGTGCAATTGCACCAGACGAAGCAACAATTAAACCTGATACTGTACCAAGAACAGTAGCAAAGGCAATTGCAGAAATAATTGAGAATATTCCAATTCCAAATGATTTTGCCAATAGTGGTCCAGACATGTTCGAACTTGCCATATCATTTACACCGTTTACCATTGCACCTAAGCCTAAATATAGAGTCAGGATGTAGAAAAATCCGATAGCGGCAATAGCCACAATAGTAGATTTACGTGCTGCACGCTGACTTGGAACGGTATAGTATCTAATCAAGACATGTGGCAGAGCGGATGTTCCCATAAACAAAGCCAACATCAAAGACAAGAAGTTAATTTTATCCCATATTGTTCCGTCAACAATTTTAAAATAAGAACCAGGCTTTAAAATAGTTTTACCAGGAACTAATGCAGGATAATAAACTGTAACCTTGTCATCGACATCTTTAAAAACTCCCTTTTTGTAAATAATCATTTCACTATCTTCGATTCCAGTAAGGAAACTGAAAGGATTCAATGCTCCACTACTTTCTACCTCTTTACCGTCAATTACCAAACGCTGTATGTGACCAACTTGATAAAACTGTCTGTCAGTTTTTGGTGCCCCGTTATAAAACATTTTTCCATCTTTAGTTTCCGTAACAGACAGGGACTCCTTTAAAAGTGCAGTATTATCTTCGCCTTTTACAACCTGGAAATAACGTTCGTTGCCTTTATACTCAACTTTTACAAACTCATTCTTGCCAGTTACATAAAGTTCTGGACTATATGTAAGTGTAGTATCATCAAGAATGAGTTGATCTCCCTCAAAAGAAGCAGTCAATGTTTCATAATGATGATAGCCATCATAAGGATTCTTCTCTAGACCTTTTTTAAGAATCATGAAAGTGAGGATTAAAGTTACAATAATCAATAATCCGCCTTTTATAAACTGAACATAAGTTGTAGATGTCATACCAGCAGTTGCAACAATCAATATTACAATCGAACCAACAATAACAACACCAACCCAATGAGGTAATCCAAGCAATGGAACAACCAAATCACCTGCACCAACCATCTGAGGTATCAAATAAAATAATGATACAACCAAAGTAGAAATTGCAGCGGTTAGTTTTACTGGCCTTGAGTTAAATTTACTATCGAGAGCATCGGTAAATGTGAATTTACCCATACGTTTAAGAGGCTCTGCAACAACAAATAATGCTACTACCCATCCAGCTAAATAACCAATCGAATACAAAAATCCGTCAAAACCGGCGTAAGCAATCATACCACAAATTCCAAGGAATGATGCAGCAGAAAGATAATCTCCGGCAAATGCAATACCGTTTACTCCCCAGTGAATATTACCACCGGCAGCATAATAACTACTGGCACTTTTAGTCTTACGGGCAAAATAAAATGATAAGCCCAAAACTAGTGCTACAAATGATAAAAATATTATCACAGCCCAAATTGAAACATCGTAAATCATACTTCTTCTCCTTTCTCATTAAGTTTGTCTTCTAAACGCGAGCATGCCAAATGATAGAAAAATCCCATCAAAATTGCCAAAATAATCAGAAAGAATCCGTACAAAACAGCCAGATTCAAACCAAATGCTACTCTTGTCCCCGTAAAATCAGGGTAGAATAAACACAACATAACAAACACAACATAAACTATCAAATACACAAAGAAAAACTTTAAGCCTAGCTTCGACTTTCGGTCGGCAGACTTATCGTCTTTTAAATCAGCTGCAGGTCCATGTAACATTGTCTAAAATTTTTAGTTAGTAACTCCTAATAACAATTCACGCCGTTTTCAGGCAATCTCAAAAATATAATTTAATGAGTTAAAACAACGCTTAATAAAGTTGTAATGTAACATTGTTTATCAACAACTTTTTTCTATTTTTGCATTGTTAAATCAATATTATGAAATTCAAGAAAAATTATAGCTGTAACGATTGCCAACTTAAGTGTGACATTTATCAGGCAATGCAGTCGAGAAATGAGGATTTTAATTCGATAAAACCATTGCATGTTTTTTACGACCGCCACGAATACATTTGTAAGCAAGGCAGTAATGTAACACATGCTATTTATCTTGTAGAAGGTTCAGCCAAGATATTTATCGAAGGCCTAAATAATCGAAATATTACTTTGTACATTCTGACTCCACACAGTTATATTGGACTATTATCATTCTTTGAAACGCCTTTTTATAGTTACTCGGTTAAAGCTCTTGAAGATTCACATATTTGCATGGTGGATCTAGATTTTATAAAGAAACTCTATATAGAAAATCATGAATTTTTGCTCAAACTAAATAAGGCATTCGGAAAATCTGTGTCTTCGATTCTAGATAAAATCATTACACTTAATCAAAAAAATATTAGAGGTAGAATCGCAGACAGCCTGCTATATTTATCAAAACTGTACGAATCTAACAACTTTGAGATGCTTTTGTCAAGAAAAGAACTTGGAGAATTGTCTGCAATTTCTGAAGAAAATGCTGTAAGACTTTTGTCTGAATTCAGAAAAGAAGGTATTATTGATGTCAAAGGCAAAGAAATTACAATTCTCGATAAAAAAATACTCACTAAAATCAGTGAAGTGGGCTAAAAAGCCATATTGAACACTCTAGATTGAACCTTTAAAGTCAAAACTCAATTTCGAAAGCATAGTATTAATATGAGACAGTACCTTCTTTAGAATTGCTTTATCTAATTCGCTTAACTGTCTCGAGCTAACAAGATTATCTGGTTTAAGCCCATTTTTAAACAATGCAGCTTGATGATTTAATCTCATCATCCCTAACACATCAAAAGCCTGACTAGCATTCAAATAGCTCGATTCGGACAAAATTTCTTTCTGAAATAGAATTTTTAATCTTTCCTGTGTTCCGACAATGGTAAGTCCACTCTTAAGTGCATAAATTCTAGCAAAATTTACAATTGGAGCAATAGCTTCCTTAATATTTACTGTCTCTGGCGGTGCCCCGGCAGTTTCAATCAAAATATTACCCCAAAATCCAACCTGTGGCTTTAATTTTAGATTATTCTGAGCCAACAAAAATAAATACGCCGGATTTCTTTCAGTCAATTGAGAAATATAAGTTCGTAATTCTTCAACAAAACTGGCTTCTCCGTAAGTCAATTTAAAATCGAAGAATATGCTAATGTCCAATAAATCCTTTGCGTTACCATTGTTTATCCACTTCGAGAAATATGACTTCCACACTGACAAAGATTGGCAGTAAACAGGATTCATTGCCATTATTCCTCCCTTGCAAAATGAATATCCAACTAAGTCCAAATTCTCAGATACAAATGTTGCAAGATTAGCAAAGTATTTCTTTGCATCCTCATCAGCAGAATCATCAAAAATAATTGCGTTATCCTGATCAGTATTCAGAGTTTGCTCCCTCCTACCTTCGCTACCCATTGATATAAAAGCAAACTTTACCGGAGGCTCACCAAATTTAGTTATAGCCAAATCGATTAATTTCTTGCAAATATTTTCGGAGATAAAAGACAAACTCGAAAAAATGACAGATGAGTGAGTATTCAACTCGATTAAAGGAACTATATAATTGATATATTCGTGGTAAATAACCTTTAATTCTGCACCAGTTTTTGCTTTACTTACTTTGTCAATTGTCTTTACTGGCAAAAATTCGTTTAGAGAATAAACTTCGCTACGCGAAACATGTCCGATCAACTTACTTTCCGAATTCCTTATAAAGATTATTGCAGCTTCGTCATTATTCAACAAACTTATGATTTTGGTTAACGGTGCAAACTCGTCTGAAATGACAAAAGGAGAACTCATAATTTGAAACGCTTTCAAATCTGAAACTTCGTCATCGGAAGCAAGAACATTTCGTAATGAAGAATCCGTTACAAAGCCTAAAGTCTCAGCTTTCGGTCCTATTACAACTAAAACCCCAGCATTATTTTCCTTCATGATATCGGCTAATTGCTTAAGGTTACTGTCATAATCACAAAAAACAGCTTTACGCATGAAGTTAACAGCAGGTTGACTCAGAATCTGCATATAATTTGTGAATCCAGAGCTTAAAGTATCAGTACCTGAACTTTTCTGTAATGTAACATCTTGAATAATTCCATCACAGAATCTTGGTCCTGACTCATCTTCGATAACGACCAATGAAACAGAAGCAAAAACCTGCTCACCACTCTTTTTCCTTAGTTTTATAATTCTGTTTTTAATAAAGCCTTTTGACAAAAGCTCAGATTTAAAATTTCGCTTATCTTCCTTTTCAACAAAAAAGTCAAGAATATAACGGCCAGATAGTTCCGAATAATTTTTGAATCCCAAAATATTTAGGGCTGTGCTATTAGCTTCAATAAAACTACCTTTATTGTCCATTGAAGTTCTAAAAATCCCATGATTAAGTTTGTCCATCAAAGATTTGAATTTATCCTTGCTTTGAACAAGCTCCTCTTTAGCCAGTTTATCAGAACTCATATCTTTGATTGAAAAAACAACTGCATCCTGACCATAAAACTTAACAGGATTAATAAACAACAATACATCAATTGGGTCATTTCCAGAGTTCAACAATTTACTCTCTAGCGTTCTTTGAGTAAAATTATAATCACCCGATTTTATCAAATTTTTGATATCCGCAGGTAACTCAAGTAAATAATCAATTGATTCCTTGTTTAATTCTTCTATCGTTTTGCCACAAATATTTTCGAAAATCTGATTTACAAAAATGATTTTGTTGTCCATCCACATAAGTAAGCCGTCAGTTGATGCATCAACCAAAGAACGGTATTTTTCTCTCGATTGACTTAATTCCGATTCGGCGAAAATTCTTTTTCTCTCGATATTAAAAGATTGGCGACCAACATAAAACAAAATCATGGCAATAATAATCGAAATTATTACCGAAATCCATACAAAACGACCTGTAAGTTCAGAAATCTCAGCTTTAACATCTTCTATGTATATTCCAGTACCAATTATCCAGCCCCATGGCTCAAAATATTTTACGTATGAAAGTTTGGGAACAATGTGTTTTGGATCGTCCTTCCATTGCCACATATATTCGACATATCCGTGTTTGTCCTTTTTTACCACATTAACAAATTCGACAAACATTTTCTTCCCGTGAGGATCTTTAAAATTGGACAAATCTTTTCCGTTGAGGTCCGGTCGGTATGGATGAACAATCATTTTTGGCTGCATGTCGGTAATCCAGAAATAATCCTTGTTTTCTTCCCCGTATCTCAAATACTGTATTCTCGAAATTGCCGTTTCCTGAGCCACTTCTCTAGTTAGAATGCCATCTATCTCATCCTTGTGGTATTTTTCTAAAATGCTTGTAGCCGTATTGGTGAGCTCCGTAATCATTTCTCGTTTACGATCCATCATCGAATCCTCGAAATAAGGCACTACAAGAAAAAACAAAGTCACCACAAATAATAATACCGCCAAAATGGACGGAACAACTATGTTGAGGAAAAACTTTTTACGGGCACTTTTCAGGTTGTCACTCATAAAGTTCTTTGTAATGTTTTCCCAAAGTTAAAAAAATCTTTCACGCTAAAATAATCCTATGTAATAATATTTCAGAAAAAGGGTATCTTTACATTAAACATTGATAATTGTTACCAATATTTGAATGAATAACTTAACTTATCTAATGAATTTCTGTTTTAACTAAATACAATTTTGAAATTATAGACACATGAAAAAATATTTGATATTATTAATACCTATTATTATGAGTTGCGCGACATCTACAAAAGACCTTTCAACAATCAAGAATTTTAAACCTGACAATTTTCTTGGAAAATGGTACGAAATAGCCAGACTAGATCACAGCTTCGAGAGAGGACTTGATTATGTAACTGCAACTTATTCGATTAAGGAAGATGGCAAAATAAAAGTTTTAAATGAAGGCGTAAAATCTGACGGAACACAGAGCTCTGCTGAAGGTAAAGCATATGTCAAAGAAACTGATGACAATGCAGGTGAATTACGAGTAAGCTTCTTTCTTTTCTTTTATGCAAAATACCGAATTATCTTTCTCGACGAGGATTACCAAACTGCTGTGGTTACTAGTGGAACTAAAGATTATTTATGGATTTTATCTAGAAAACCTCTACTAACCGAACAGGAACTGCAGCAACTGATTTCATTCTGCAAAGAAAAAGGTTTTGATACCAACAAATTGATTTTTCCAAAACAGAAATAATTGAATTATTGTAAATATTTAGTCTCAGGTAAAATCGTGTACTCTTTGGCTTTACACGGTAAAATCTCACCGATTGCCGATTACAATTTTTACCGATTACCATAGTTGTAAGCAGTAATCAGTGATCAGTAATCGGTAAATTGCAGTAAGACTAAGTATCTGCATTTTTACTAAAAGAAATAGTGTGAATTTATTGAAACAACTTTACAAATCCCACCGATTACCGATTACAAAAATTGATTTTTCCAAAACAGAAATAGTTTCGTTCTCGAAGTTACCTTCAACCACCTGAAACGCTAGTAAAAACAAGGGTTTTAAGTGAACATAAGCCGTGCGATTTTGTTCTTTATAGTAATTATGTCAAAATTTATTAAATCGTCGTTTTCTGTATCGGGAATTTCCTGTACTTCCTGCGCTGCTAGTATAGAAGCTATATTAAGCAGTGGTGAAGGCATTAAAAGTGCAGTTGTAAACTATGCTGCACTAAGTGTAAATATTGAGTATGATCCTAGTTTGACATCTCCCGAAAAGATGAAAACCATGCTTGTAAAAGCTGGATATGATTTAATAATTGAATCCGATGAAAATCTTGATGATATAATTATTAAGAACTATCTTAAATTGAAAAAGAAAGTAATTGGGGCTTGGATATTTACCATACCAGTAATTTTCTTCGGTATGTTTTTTATGCATGAACCATTTACTAAGTGGATTTCGCTAGTCCTTACAATTCCAGTAATTTTTATTTTCGGTAACGGATTTTTTATCAGAGCCTTCGCACAAATCAAAAGACTTAATACTTCGATGGATACGCTCGTCGCAGCTAGTACAGGAATTGCATTCTTATTCAGCTTATTCAATACACTATTTCCGCAATACTGGACTGCACGTGGTCTCGATGCTCACATATACTACGAAGCTGCAACTGCAATTATTAGCTTCGTTCTGCTGGGCAAACTTCTCGAAGAAAAAGCAATAGCAAATACCTCATCAGCAATAAAAAAACTCATCAAACTTCAACCCGACGAAGTAAGTAGGCAAAACTCTGATGGTACATTTTCTATAATTTCTGTTAAGGATTTAAAAATCAATGATATTGTCCTAGTTAAGCCAGGCGAAAGGATAGCTGTAGATGGACAACTAGTAGATGGAAAATCTTTTGTTGACGAAAGTTTGATTACTGGTGAACCATTGCATGTCGAAAAAAATATTGGTGACAAAGTATTTGCAGGAACAATTAATCAAAAGGGTAGTTTTACTTTTACAGCCCAGAAACTTGGCGAAGACACTCTTTTATCAGGAATAATAAAATTAGTAAAAGAGGCTCAGACTACCAAAGCTCCGGTACAAAAACTGGTCGACAAAATCGCTTCCTACTTCGTACCAATCGTTTTTTCAATTTCAATTATTACATTTATTCTCTGGTTGATTTTTGGTGGCGAAAACGCACTTTCACATGCGCTGATAACTTCGATTACAGTCTTGGTAATATCATGCCCTTGTGCATTAGGACTTGCTACACCTACTGCCATTATGGTTGGAATTGGCAAAGCTGCCGAAAAAAACATCCTGATTAAAGATGCTGAAAGTCTCGAACTTGCAAAAAAAATAAATGTCGTAATTCTCGATAAAACCGGAACTATCACCGAAGGTAAACCTGTTGTTACAGAGATAATCAGAAATAAAGATGCGTATTCTGACAATCATGACAATATTCTATTTTCGATGGAAAGCAAGTCGGAGCATCCTCTTGCAGAAGCAATTGTCAGACATTTGGAAATAAATAAACCAACTGCTATTACACCTGAAA
>Ga0209373_10001560_pt1 | contig 26201 bp, 25 predicted proteins | sample Higcelweek5metaG_FD_187173 | JGI IMG/M metagenome (GOLD analysis project Ga0209373, IMG submission 187173) | Freshwater pond sediment microbial communities from the University of Edinburgh, under environmental carbon perturbations - High... | ecosystem: Environmental > Aquatic > Freshwater >... | reverse complement strand
GTTTTAGAAAATATTTCCGGAAAAGTTGTCCGTTCCCAGCTCGCACGCTCAGACAAACCGGAAACGAACCCGAAAACTGTCACCTAGGTCCCCGGTCAGAACTGTTACCCAGGTTGCCGCTTGCACAGGGCCTCGCCCCAGCCGGGTTCGGGCGGGAGCCCGAAACTTCAGCGCTTGACCCCGCAGGCCTTATCCGCCGCCGCCAAGGCCGAAGAAAAGCCGCCAAGCGGAATCGTCGCATTCAGCGGTGCCCCCTTGGCCGGAGTCGCATGAAGCGAAGCATCCTTGGCCTTGCGCAAAGCGGCAATAATCGCCTTATCGGTATCCGCATCACGCGCCCAGGCTCGGCCACCCCGGGTAAACAGACTGTGCTTGACCGCCCCAATCTGCAATTCAACATCGGATTCTTTCTTGAACCCGTAGCTGCCATCCAAACTGACTTCGTCCTGATTCTTGGCCCCCGGACGATGAGTCACAATCAGATAAGTCGTGGTCTTGCCACTCTCGCCTCCGACCACCTTGGTGGCCGCGGCCGCGAGATAGCAGGTCTTGGACGCCCCATCGCCATAAGTAAAGGCTTCCCACGCGCCGAAACTGCCGAGACGCCGGGTCGAATCCGCCGCTTTGTCGGCGGCAACGGCGAGGCCGGGCAGGCACAACAGCGAGAGAGCGAGGGCGGTGGCGAAACGGGACATCATGCGGCGGCCTCCAATCGGACGGAGCGGACGGAAGAATCAAAAGGGCCCAACCTTGCGGCCGGGCCCTTCGTCAAGGTCGTGTCAGATCGCCGGCGTGTTTAGGGCAGGACGATTTCGACGCGGCGGTTCTGCGGCTCGCGGACCCCATCGGCGGTGGCGACCAGCGGCTCGGACTTGCCCTTGCCAACCACATCGATCTGCGACGCCGGAACGCCCAACTTGATCAACTCGGCCTTCACCGCATTGCCACGCTGGATCGACAGAGCCTGATTGTATCTGTCGGTACCAGAGAGATCGGTGTGACCGGTCAGTTCGATGCGGGCGGCGCCGGTGCTGCGGGCGGTGGAAGCCGCCTGCTGGATGATCCGGTTGGCTTCCGGGGTGATGGCGGTCTTGTCGAAGTCGAAGAACACCATGAAGTTACGCTTCGCGGCAACCTGTCTGACCGGCGGCGGGACCACCACCGGGGCGGGCGCCGGGGCCGGAGCGGCCACCGGAATCGGGGCGGGCGCCGCGACCGGGGCCGGCTTATTGAACTTGTAGGTGAAGCCGACCAGGACCGCATGATCCTGATATTCGTTGCTCAGGTCGCCATGAGGACGGCCGGCAACACGATCCTGGGTATCGTAATCGAGGGTCGCGAAATAGCGATACTGGGCCTTCAGGGCGATATTCCGGGTCACGTCAACATCGACACCGGCAAAGCCCTGATAAGCGAACTGCCAATCATCGCCCGAATACCGGTTTTTGCCCCGAACGGTCACCGTGTCGACATCGATATTCGCGGCACCGACACCGACACCAACAAACGGATGCCAGCGCGAGTCGGGCAGGAATTCGTAGATACCATTGACCATCGGGGCCAGAACGGTGGTGCTGCCATGGGCGCCATACCGACCGACCTTGTCGAGAGCGTTATCACGCCAGCTCAGTTCACCTTCGACCTTCCACGGGCCAAACGCGTAACCAGCCTGTCCCTGGGTCAGCCAACCCGTTTCCGAGGTCGCCTTGTAGTCCCCAGAGGGAGCACCACTGATATGGTTATCCTCAAGAAAGCTGGCGCCGACGTCAGCGCCAACATACCACTGGGCATGGGCCACGGCCGGCATGGCGACGACCGCCGCGGCGGCAAGCATAGTCTTGAGACGTTTCATGGGGGCAACCTTCCCGACTTAAGAAAAATGTGACCGCATCCCGCGCGGCAGCAGACATGGTATAGCCCACACTGCGGGACAGCAGCAACCTGTCCTCCCGGCTTGCTCGTGCTTCCTCCCCGACCGTGGCAGATTAGCAACAGTGCGGTTTTCCCGGAGGACGGGACGCCGGGAGTCGCCCCGGCGTCCCCGTCACGATGCCGGCGGGGGCGGGGGCGGCGCGCTTCCGTTGCGGGCCGCCTGGGCTTCCAGACGGTGGAAGGCACTGAGGGCGGTCGGAATCGAGGCCAGATAGAGCGCACCGAGAACCGACAGGGTCAGCCAGGGCTCGGTGACCAGGAAGGCGGCAAACAACCCGACCAACAGCAGGATCGGCATCACCCATTTATGGGGGATGCGTACCTTCTTGAAGGAAAAGGTCGGGATTTTGCTGACCATCAGGAACGACACGCCGAGCAGCACCACCGCAACAATCGGGGTCCGGTCAAAAAAGCCGCCGCCAAACTGGATGGTCAGAATCAGAGGCAGCAGCACCAGACCGGCCGCCGCCGGAGCGGGCACGCCGGTGAAAAAGTTCGAGGCATAAGCCGGCAGGCCGGGATCGCCGATCATGGTGTTGAACCGGGCCAGCCGCAAGGCGCAGCACACCGAGAACAACAGAACCAGCGCCCAACCGAACCCCCCGGCATCGCGCATGGTCCAGAAATACAGCACCATCGCCGGGGCAACCCCGAAGCTGACGAAATCCGACAGCGAATCCAGTTCGGCGCCGAATTTCGAAGTGCCGTGCAGCAGCCGGGCGACTCGGCCATCGAGCCCGTCGAGGATCGCGGCCAGAACCGTGGAGATCACGGCTTCGCGCCACAAGCCGTGAGCGGCGAAGCGGATCGAGGTCAACCCGGCGCAGAGCGCCAGCAACGTCATAACGTTGGGGATGAGCCGCTTCACCGAAAGGCCGGGGATGCGGGGCTGGCGCTTGCGGTGAAACATCAGCGGATCTCGAACGGACGCGCGGTTTCGGTCGAGACCAGATCGGCCACCACCGTTTCACCGGCCACCACCTGCTGACCGGGGGCAACCTGAGCGATGGTCCCTGCCGGCAGATAGAGGTCGATCCGATTATAAAGGTGATTGCGGCAATGGCAGCTCGACAGGGTGCATTTGCCGGAGAAACAGGCTTTGACGTCGCAGAGTTTGACATTGCAGGCCTTGAAGCCGCACCCCCCCTCCTTGGCGCAAAGGGCGATCTTTTCCCCCTTGAGGCGACGAAGCAGGCGATCGGCGAACGACTTCAACGGCTCGACACAGAAGCGCAGCACGCCAAAACGCTCGCCGGCAACAACCGTCTGGCCTTCGGTCAGATCGAGGCTAACATCGCGGGCGATGGCCCCAGCATAGGTCACCACCCCGATCGTCTTGTCCCCGGCGGCGAAAGCGAGGCTGACGCGGGTATTTTCGGTTTCGGCTTCGGGCTGGGAGACCAGATGATATTTGCCTTCGACCCGCACCGCTTTGGCGACGGTGGCGGCCAGCGGAGTGCGGGCGATTTGCACCGCCGCGAGGCTGCGCAGGATGGTCACGCGGGGCAGCGGCTGCTCACCCAGACCGAGTTCGGCCGGGGGCACGGCGGCATCGACCGCGCCGACCGTGCCATCGGCGGCGGCAACCACCAGACCGGCGCGGATCGGGGTGACGCGCTTGGGATCACGGAAGAACCACACCGTCCACAGCGCGGCGAAGAAACCGAGCCAGCCGAGCAGGCTCCAGATATGGCCGAGAAGATAGGCGGTGACCAGGGCGATGGCGATAAATGGCCAACCGGCCCGATGGATCGGAAAGGATAGGTATTTGGTCAGGTTCGCGAGGTTCTGGGTCTGCATTGACACCCTCCGGATCATGAGTCCCCCCCGGATGGTCCGGGGCAACGCCCCTTATACCGCCGGGACAGGGGCTTTTCACGCCGAAAACACCCTTCTCCCCCGGGGGGTAAGACCACACTCTGGGGTAGAAAATCCCCCTCAGGGAGGAGGAAGGGTAAAGACCTGACCGGGATAGATCAGATCGGGGTCGCGGATCCGATCGCGGTTGGCGGCGAAGATCACGGTGTAAGCGACCCCTTGGCCGTAGATCTGGCGGGCGATCCGCCACAGTGACGCTCCCGGCGCGACGATCACCTCGCCCTCACGGGGCACGGCCGCCATCTCGCCCGGCGTCCAGACGATTTCGAGCCGGGCCAGCACCTTGCCCTGAGCCTCGACCAGATCGGCTCGCACCCGGTGAGGGCCGCCTCCCGGCGGCGGCGCGGTGAACCGCCAAGCCCCATCGGCATCGGCCGAAGTGCGACCGAGGAAATGGTCGTCGAGATAGAGCAGGACCCGCCCCCCGGCCGGAGCCCGACCGGAAGCGATCCAGAGACCGCGCGTATCGTAATCGATCAGATCAAGAGTTAGAGCCCCGGCCCCAACTGTTTCCGGCCCCTGTAACAGGGCGCTGCCACCGGTGGGCGCCGCTTTCAGGGCCAGGGCGGGGCCGGCGCCGGGCTCCGGCACGACCAGCACCACCGGATCGCCGGATTCGAGGGTCTCGCCATCGGGAGCGGTGGCCCGCAGACGCAATTCGCGGGCGCCGGGGGGGAAGGCTCCGGCGGGAACGAAGACCCATTCGCCCCGGCCATCGGCGGTGACACGGCCAAGTTCGGTGGTGCCATCATAGATTTCCACCAGGGCGCCGGGCTGGGCTCGGCCGGCCAGAACCGAATTGCCCTGATTGCCGATGCGAACCACATCGAAAGCAGGGCGGCGGGTTTCGGCCTGGGGCGCCGAGACGGGAGGCGAGGGGACAGACGGCGGCGGCAGCGGTGCTTCCTCGCGTTCATGTTCGAACGCCAGCAACGCCGCAACAGCGGCGACGGCAAGTCCCAGGATGGCAATCAGGGTGGGCCGGGTCAACGGAGCCTCGACGAGCGATGGCGATGACGGATACAACCGACCTGGGAGAGACTATCAGCTTGGCTTCTCCCTGTCACGACCCCCCAGGTGGCCAGTCCTGGCGGCTAGGGTCCCTGGCAAAAGCAGCAGGGTCGGCCTATCTTGGCTGGCATCGCCTGATCTGGCTCCGGAGGTCTGCCATGCCTGCTCCCGTTTCTGCCCCGACCCGCTCTGTTCCGGTCTGGGACCTGCCGGTGCGCCTGTTCCACTGGATTCTGGCCGTCTTGTTTGCCGTGCTGTGGATCAGCGGCCATGAAGGCGCGCTCGGTCTGCATTTCAGTGCCGGCCTGTTGCTGTTGACTCTGGTGCTGTTCCGGCTGGCCTGGGGGGTTGGGGGCAGTGCCACCGCCCGATTCAGCAGCTTCGTGCGCGGCCCCGGAACGGTTCTCGCTTATCTAAGGGATCATCGGGCGCCCGGGCTATGGTCGGGGTTCGGCCACAATCCGATCGGCGGCTGGAGCGTGACGGTTCTGCTCGGCCTGTTGCTGGTTCAGGCCAGTTCCGGGCTGTTCACCAGTGATGATATTGCCACCGAGGGGCCTTTGGTCTGGGCTCTCTCCGGGGCGGCGGTCAAAACCGTGTCGAGTCTGCACCGGTTCGGGGGCTGGCTGCTGCTGGGGCTGGCTGGGCTGCATATTTCGGCGATTCTTTATTATCGCTTCGGCCGCAAGGAAGATCTGATCACGCCGATGATCGGCGGGGATGCCGAACTTGCGCCAGAGGTGGCTGAGCAGGCTGAGGCGGCGCCCCAGGCGACGCTGTCGCGGGCGCTTGGTCTGCTAACCCTGGCGGCGCTGCTGGTTTATGGGGGACTGGCGATCTGGGGACGGTGAACCTGCCGGGGCTGCCGCCCCGGTCCCCGCTTGGGGGCAAGCCCCCAAACCCCCCTCTTTTTTGAGAAAAAGGGGGTCTGGGGCTTCGCCCCAGCCGGGTGCGGGCGGGAGCCCGCCAACCACGGTTTTCCTTGCCAAACGGCGCCGCAGCAGTGTAAAGCAGCGCCTTTCGGCGCGGCACCCCTGGAGGCCGCGCCTTTTGTCCTGTTCAGGAGAGTTTCGAAATGTCCGATGCGATCATCATCGCTGCCGAACCGCGCGAGCTGAGCGGAAAGGGGGCCGCCCGTGCCGTTCGCCGCACCAAGAAGATTCCCGGCGTGATCTACGGCGAGAAGCAGGCCCCGACTCTGATCCAGCTCGATCCCCGCGTGCTGTGGGCCCAGCTGAACAAGCCCGGCTTCTTCACCCAGCTGTTTGCCATCGATCTTGGCAATGGCGTCACTGAACGCGCCCTGGCCCGTGACGTCCAGTTCCATCCGGTGTCGGATCAGCCGCTGCACGTCGATTTCCTGCGGGTGTCGGCCGATCACGCCGTCCACGTCAAGGTGCCGGTCCACGTCATCAACGAGACCTTGTCGCCGGGCGTCAAGAAGGGCGGGGTGGTCAATCTCGAATTGCATGAGATCGAGCTGAGCTGCAGCCCCGAGGCGATTCCTCACCAGATCGAGATCGATCTGACCGGGGTCGAGATCGGTCATTCGATCCACCTGAAGGACATTGCTCTTCCGGCTGGCGCCAAGCCCTACCATGTCTCCGGCGAAATCACCGTGATCTCGATCTCGGCGCCGACCGTTGCCGCCGGCGGCACGGATGAGGCGGCGGCGGCCACTCCGGACGCTGCCGGCTGAGATGTGGCTCCTGGTGGGACTGGGCAATCCCGGCCCGGACTACGCCAGAACCCGTCATAATATCGGCTTCATGGCGGTGGACACGATCGTCCGCCGCCATTCCTTTGGCCCGTGGCGGTCGCGCTTCCAGGGCGAGACCGCCGAGGGGACGATCGGAACCGAACGGGTCCTGGCTCTCAAACCTGCCACCTTCATGAATCTGTCCGGGCAAGCGGTGGCCGCAGCCAGTCGCTTCCTCAAGATTCCGCCCTCCGCCATTCTCGTCCTGCATGACGAACTCGATCTGGCCCCCGGCCGGGTCCGGGTCAAATGCGGAGGGGGCGCCGGTGGCCATAACGGCCTGAAAAGCATCGATTCCCATCTCGGCCCGGAGTATCACCGCCTCCGCCTCGGGATCGGCCACCCTGGCGACAAAGACCGGGTGACCGGTTATGTCCTGTCGGCTTTTGCCAAGGTGGACGAGGACTGGCGGCCGGCCCTACTTGACGCAGTGGCTGAAACGATTCCGCTGCTGCTGGGAGGCGATGAAACCGGCTTTCTCAATCGGGTTGCCCTCCAGACCCGACCGCCTAAACCCCGAGCGGACCGGCCCGCGCCTCCCGCTCCGGCAGAAACGACGGCCGCGCCGGCACCGGCTTCCCCCGGCGGCGTCCTGGCCGAGGCCCTGCGCGCGGCCCTGAGCAAACCCTCCAGCAAGGACTGACCCCCCATGGGCTTCAATTGCGGTATCGTCGGCCTGCCCAACGTCGGCAAAAGCACCCTGTTCAACGCTTTGACCGAAACGGCAGCGGCCCAGGCGGCGAATTATCCGTTCTGCACCATCGAGCCCAATGTCGGCCGGGTCGCCGTCCCCGATCCCCGGCTGGATCAACTGGCACTGCTGGCCAAAAGCCAGAAAACCATCCCGACCCAGCTTGAATTCGTCGATATCGCCGGATTGGTGCGTGGCGCCAGCAAGGGCGAAGGTCTCGGCAACCAGTTCCTCGCCAATATCCGCGAGGTGGATGCCATCGTTCACGTCCTGCGCTGTTTCGAGGATGGCGACATCACCCATGTCGAGGGCAGTGTCGATCCGGTGCGTGACGCCGAAACGATCGAAACCGAACTGATGCTGGCCGACCTCGATTCGCTCGAACGCCGGATTGTTCCGCTGGAAAAGAAGGCGAAGAACAACGACAAGGACGCCAAGGCCCAGGTCGAGGTGATGAGTCCCCTGCTGGCCGCGCTGCGGGCCGGCAAGCCCGCCCGGACCGTGACTTTCGACGATGAAGAACAGCGCCGCCTCGTCCGCAGCCTGGGGCTGATGACCAACAAGCCGGTGGTCTATGTCTGCAATGTCGAAGAAGAGTCCGCCGCCACCGGCAACGCCTTCTCCGAACGGGTGGCTGCTTTCGCTGCCGCCGAAGGCAATCTTCATGTGGTGATTTCAGCCGCGATCGAATCCGAGATTGCCCAGATGGGCAGCGCCGAGGAACGGGCCGAATTCCTGGAAACCCTTGGTCTGACCGAAACCGGACTGACCCGGGTCATCCGGGCTGGCTACGAACTGCTGCACCTCGTCACTTTCTTTACCGTCGGCCCGAAAGAAGCGCGGGCCTGGACGGTGCAGAAAGGCGCCAAAGCCCCGCAGGCGGCCGGGGTGATCCATACCGATTTCGAACGGGGCTTCATCCGCGCCGAAACGATCGCCTTCACCGATTTCGTTGCCTGCGGCAACGAGGCCGCCGTGAAAGAAGCCGGCAAGATGCGGCTTGAAGGCAAAGAATACCTCGTCCAGGACGGGGATATCTTCCACTTCCTGTTCAACGTCTAAACAAGCAGGGGTTTGGGGGCGCCAGCCCCCAAGCAGGGTGCGGGGCGGCAGCCCCGCCCCCTGATCGCCCGCTCTATACGGCGCTGGAACGGCGGCGTAACAGATAACAATCCATCACCCAGCCTTTCCGCCGACGCTGATCGGAGACGGCTTGGTCAATCTGATCGGCGACCGCCTCCAGTGGCCCTGAAATCAGGGTTTCCTCCGGGCTGCCGACGTCAGCCCCCCAATAGATCTCCATCGCCGCCTCGCCCCGCAGCCGCTGAAACGCGGAGCGTGAATCCAGCATCACCACGGTATTGTGAATCGAAGCGGGATCCACCGTCTCGATCTGACGACCGGGGCTGATGGTGACACTCTCGCCGATCCGGTTGAGCGGCACCGCATGGCGGGCGGCCAGCATCTGGACCGAGGTAATCCCGGGAATCACCCGCAACTCCAGCGTGGCCCGCCCCTGCTCGACCAGATCCCGCAGGCTCTGCAAGGTTCCATCATACAGACAGGGATCGCCCCAGATCAGGAAAGCCCCGCTCTCGCCGGGGGCCAAATCCTGTTCAATCATCTCGGCCATCAGCTCGGTACGCTGAGTGCGCCAGCTTTCGACCGCATCAAGGTAGGCCGCATTGTTGCGATCACGGCGGGGACTGGGAGCACGAACCACCCGGTAGGGACGGTCGCCCCGGTGACGATCGAGGAGATCCTGGCGGAACCGGATCAGGGATTCCGTGCCGGGGCCATCCTTATCGAGAAAGAAGAACACATCAGCCTGCCCCAGAGCTTTGACGGCCGCCAACGTCAGCGCATCCGGGTCACCCGGGCCGATACCGATCAGGAAAATGGTTTTGCAGGAAGGGTGGGCCATCGCGGAAGCCTTTCTCGAAACAGAAGAAAACAGATCACAACCGGCGTGAATCCGCCAGGGTGGCGGGATTTTCCGCCTCCCAGATGGCCCGGGCGGTGCGGGTGGCCTGATAGACCGCGGTGGTCAGCGCCTGACCCGTGGCCGTGTGCAAGCCGGCAAACGTCTGGGACACTGGTTGGTCGGGACAGGTCAAAACGATGCAATCGGTCCCGGTCCCGACGATCCGTCCGCCTTCGGCCAACAAAGCCGCCGTCCGAGCCTGAGCCGCCAGGGCCAGGGCCTCCAGCATGGCCCCCTCACTGAGAGACTGGGCCAGCGCCACCAACAGATTGATGGTTCCGATCGGGCCGGGCGGAGGCCGTACCGGGCGGGGGTGGCCAGCCGGATCGAGCACGGCGCCATTGGTCAGGCCGAGAGTCAGTAAAACCTCGGCGCGATCGGGGTCGGTACCGGAGCGGGTCTGTTGATAACGATCAAGCAGGCGCGCCGTCATCAATCCGACCGCCCCGCTCAGGCCAGCGGCGGCGAGTCGCTCCGTCAGCAAAGCGAGCGGATCGACCCCGAGCGGCAGGTCAGCATCAACCACTTCCAACCAAGCCACTTGGTCGGCGATGGTCAGGCCGGGACGGTTGAGGCTCCAACTGGCGATCCGTTGGGGGGTGGAGAAGGTGGCGATCAGCCAGCCGGGGCGGATTTCGGGAATGAAAAGACAAGAGCTCATGGCAGGGGCGTTTCGCACAGGCCGTCCTGCGGTGCAAGCGTTCAGGGCGCAGGAGACGGTCGGAAAAAACCCGGGTCGGGCAAGACTTGACCGTCCGGACGGTGGCGGCTACTGTTCACGCCATGAACACCCTACCCGTAGCGCCCTGGCCGCGATGAGTGCGGTTCCGTCGCGCGACGAGGATCCGGCGATCCTGCTGGCGGTGCTTGAGACCATTGAATGTCATCACGCCCCCAGCCAGCGCACGATTGCCGCCGAGGTCGGTATCGCCCTGGGCATGGCCAATGCCTATGTCAAACGCTGTGTCAAACAGGGCTATGTCAAATTGTCCCAGGCGCCCGCCAACCGCTACCTTTATTATCTGACCCCATCGGGGGTGGCGGAAAAGGCCCGGCTCACCTCCGATTATCTGCAACAATCCCTTCATTTGTTTCGCGAAGCTCGCAATCAGTACGCTGCTTTGATCAGTGCCTGTGCCGAACGCGGCTGGCACCGTCTCGCTTTGGCCGGGAGCAGTGATCTGGCCGAAATCGCCTTGCTCAGCGCGCTGGCCCAGCCTGAGATCCGCGTGGTCGGCCTGATCGATGGCCCCGGCGACCATCCGCCGCTGGCGCGTCTGCCGGCGCTGACGGAGGCTGGCCTGTCTGATCTGGCCGATGCCGTGCTGGTAACCAGTCTCACCGACCCACGCGGTCTCGCGCTCCGCCTCGCCCAAATGCTGCCGGCGGAGCGGGTGCTGGTGCCCCGGGTGTTGCTGACCCTGCGGTTCCGCCGCAATCCCCCGGATCCCGAAGCGAGAATCGTGTGACGGGTCCCTGTTTGTCCCCCCGGACCGCCCCTTTTCTCAATCTCCGCCCCCATGGGGGAAACCGCCGAGGAGTAGCCTTGAGATGACCGATTCTCTCGCCCCCTGCCGTCCCGAAATCGATGCCGCTTTTGCTCTATTGAGAGACGCGGTTGCGGCAGGCGGCAAGATCCTGACCTGCGGCAATGGCGGCAGCGCGGCCGATGCCGAGCATATTGTTGCCGAACTGATGAAGGGCTTCGCGTTGCCCCGTCCGCTGACCAGCGATCAGGTTGCCACCCTGGTTGCGGCCTGCCCGGAGAACGGGGCGGCGTTGGCCGCTCGGCTGCAACGCGCCATTCCGGCCGTATCGCTGGTCAGTCAGACGGCGCTGATCAGCGCGATTGCCAATGATACCGATGCGGATCTGATCTTTGCCCAGCAAGTGATCGGGTTAGGCCGTCCCGGTGACGTGTTGCTGGCTCTGTCCACCTCGGGCAAGTCGCGCAACGTCATTGCCGCTGCCAAAGTGGCGCGGGCGTTTGGTCTCAAGGTGGTGGCGCTGACCGGGGCTGATGGCGGGGCGTTGGCACCGCTCGCCGATGTTGCGATCCGGGTGCCGGCCAGCCGGGTTCCTGCGATCCAGGAACTGCATCTGCCGGTCTATCACGAATTATGTGCCCGGCTGGAGGAAGCTTGCTTCGGGGCTGAGGCGGTGGTTTCGCGCGCCGCTATCCTGCCCGATCCGATCGCCCTGATCGTGTTCGATTTCGACGGCGTGTTCACCGACAACAAGGTTTACACCTCCCAGGACGGCACCGAACTGGTGATGTGTGACCGGGGCGACGGGATGGGGATTGATCTGTTGCGGGCCGCCGGGGTGCCGATGCGGATTCTCTCGACCGAGACCAATCCGGTGGTCAGCGCCCGTGCCCGTAAGCTCAAGCTGGCGGTCGAGCAATCCTGTGGCGACAAAGCGGCGTGGCTGGGGCAGTTCCTCGCCAATGAGGGAATCGATCCGGCCCAGGTGGTTTATGTCGGTAACGACATCAATGACCGGGGGGCGATGGGGCTGGTGGGATGTGCCATTGCCCCGGCGGATTCTCACCCCGAGATCCTCGGCATTGTGGATATGGTGCTGCGCAGCCCGGGCGGACGGGGAGCCATTCGCGAATTGGCGGATCTGATCGTCTCCCAAAAAGCAAAAGTCTGACGGGAGCGTTTCTGGCCCGGACACGTCACAGGGCGTGATCCGGGAAGAAACCGAGGGCTGGCCGATCCTGCCTGCGATCGGTTGCCATATTGGATGGTGGGAGTGGCGCGTGCTGAATCGGATCGCCCGGATTTTTGCACTGCTCGATCGGCCGACCCGTCGGGGCATGATGTGGTCGGGCCTGTTGATGGGGATTTCGACCCTGTTGGAAATGGCCGGGATCGGTCTGTTGATCCCGCTGTTCCAGATGTTGCTGGCGCCGGAAATGGTCGAGCGGCTGCCGCTGCTCGGCCCCGGTCTGGCGGCGGCGCTCACGCGCGATCCCACCGGGACCGTGACCGTGCTCTGTCTCGGGCTGATGGGGTTTTTCTTTGCCAAAGCCGCCGTTCTTGGGCTGGTCGGCTGGCAGCAGGCTCGCTTTGCGCTTGATCTTCAGGCCGAATTTGCAGTGCGGATGCTGCGGGATTACCTCGGCCGCCCCTATGAGGCCCTGCTGGGGCGCAACAGTGCCGATCTGATTCACAATGTCACCACTTTGTCGCTGCGGCTCTACGTCCAGGGCGTGTTGCCTTTGCTGCAACTCGCCACCGAAGTCCTAGCCGTCCTGGTGATGGTGGGGATTCTGGTCCTGGTCGATCCGCTGGTGACGCTGGGGGTCGGGATCACGACGATCGCCACGGTAACTCTGTTTTACCTTTCCATTCGTGACCGGATGCGCCGCTGGGGGGAGAGCGCGGTAGAGGAAGATCGCGCCGCCCTGGTCTGGCTGACCCATTCTCTTGGAGCCCCCAAGGTGGTCAAGCTGGGAGCTCTGGAAGAGTTTTTCATCCGCCGTTTTACCGCGCCCACCCGGATCAAGGCCCGGGCCGTGGCCCTGACTCTGGTGGCGCCGACCTGGCCGCGCCTCCTGCTCGAAACCGTGGCGGTGGCCGCGATGCTGGGGGTGATCCTGATCACGGTGGCGATCGCCAGCCGGCCGGCCCAGCAGGTGTTGCCGGTCCTCGGCGTGCTGGCGGTGGCGGCCCTGCGCCTGCTCCCCTCCGCCAGCAAGATTATTGCCGCGATCGGAATGATCCGGGAGAATGACAGCACGATTGAACGGTTGCACCGGGAAGGGTTTGCCGCGCCGTCCCCCGGTTCTCCGCCCCCCGGGCCGATCCCGGCGTTCGCCCGTGCTCTCCGGTTGGAGGGAATCCGCTACACCTATCCCGCCGCATCCCGGCCGGCGCTGGAAGGGATTGATCTGGACATCGTTCCAGGCGAATCCCTGGCCCTGGTCGGCCGATCCGGTGCCGGCAAGACCACCCTGGCAGATATGATCCTCGGCCTGCTCCCGCCCGAACAGGGGCGGATTTTGCTCGATGATCTGGACATTACCGCCGATCCTTCCGGCTGGCAGCATCTGGTCGGCTATGTCCCGCAGGACATCTTCCTGCTTGATGATACCCTGGCCCGCAACATCGCCCTTGGCGTCGAGGATCAGGCGATCGATCCGGAGCGGCTGGCCGAAGCAGTGCGGCTGGCCCGGCTGGATGCGGTGATTGCCGCTCTGCCCGCCGGTCTCAACACCCCGGTCGGGGAACGGGGGACGTTGCTCTCCGGTGGCCAGCGTCAGCGGGTCGGGATCGCCCGGGCGCTCTACCGCCGTCCCCGGGTCCTGGTTCTGGATGAAGCCACGGCCGCGCTTGACGCCGAGACCGAACAGGAAGTCACCCAGGCGATTGCCGCCCTGGCCGGTGAATGCACCCTGATCGTGATCACCCACCGTCTTGCCACGGTGCGGCATTGCCAGCGATTGGCCCTAATCGACGGGGGGCAAATCACGGCGATCGGCAGCTTCGATCAACTCGCGGCCAGCAACGCGGATTTTGCCCGTCTGGTCGCCCTCAACCAGCTTGAATCGACAGCCTCGCTCCCCCTGGAGGAGAATGTCCGCAGCTGATCTCGGCCCGAGTCCCGGAACGGCCCGACTGGCGCGAATCCCTCGTGTTTCCACGCGGCGATGCGAATCTCGATTGACATCGCGGCCGCCGGGATCAAGGGTCGCGCTCTGCGACAGCTCCGGGCTTGCCGCCACGCCGGGTCGGATCAGCCCCCTGCCGGCGACGCAGGACTCTGTAAACGATGGTGTGGACCCTGCCCCCGTTTGGGTCAGGGTTGCGTTTCCATTCCCGATGAGTTCGGTTTGAAAGGTTTCCCATCATGACGACCCGTGCGGCGGATATCCGATCCACTCTTCGCCACGGCCACAGCAGCATTGGCGCCTGGCTGACCCTCCCCTCGCCCGAACTGGCGGAATGCCTGGCCATGTGCGGATTCGACTGGTTGACGGTCGATCTGGAGCATGGGGCGATCTCGGTCGAAACGGCCGCCCGTATTTTTCTGGCGGTCGAACGGCATGGTGTTGCCCCCTTTGTCCGATTGCCCTCGGCGGATCCTTATCTGGCGCGACGCCTGCTCGATCAGGGATGCCAGGGGCTGATCGTGCCGGTGGTGGAAAGCGCCGAGGCTTTTGTCGAATTCGCCGAACATTGCCTGTATCCGCCGGCCGGACGGCGCGGAGTTGGCTTGTCGCGTGGCAACCGCTTCGGCGAGAGCTTCGACGCGATGCTGACCTCGTTCCAGCCGCTGCTGGTGCCGCAGATCGAGACCCGCGCCGGCATTGCCGCTGCCGCAGCGATCGCCGCTTTGCCGATGGTTGATGCCTTGTTCCTCGGCCCGTATGATTTGTCTGCCAGCTTCGGCCAGCCGGGCAATTTCGCGACCCCCGACTTCGCCGCCGCCATGGCCGAAATCCACCGGGTTTGCGCTGAAACCGGCAAGGCGCCGGGGATTCATCAGATCGCCCCGGTGTTCGACGGCCTCGACGCGCGCAAGGCCGAAGGGTTCCGTCTGATTGCTTTTGGCTCTGACGCCCAGGCGATCCGCCACGTTTTCGCCCCCCTCAAAGCCTGACGGAGACCAAACGATGCCGTCCCCCCTGCCGGCGATCATTTTTGATCTTGATGGAACCCTGATTGATAGTGCGCCTGACGTGGCGGTGGCCCTCAACCGCCTGCTCCAGCGCGAGGGGCGGCCGGCGGTAACACTGGCCCAGGTCCAGAGTTTCGTCGGCGAAGGGCCGGGACCGCTGATCGAGCGGGCCTTTGCGGCGACGGGCTCCGTTCCCGCTGCGGCGGCCCTGCCGGAGCTGATCGCGGCCTATGTCGCCTTCTATCAGGAGGCACCCGCCGATCATACTCTGGTATTCCCCGGGGTGCGCGAGATGTTGGCCGCGCTGGCCGGTCGGACCCGACTGGGCCTGTGTACCAATAAACCCGATGCGATGGTCCGGCCGGTGCTGGAGGCGCTCGGCTTGGCCGATTCGTTTACCGCCCTGGTCGGGGGGGATTTCCCCCGCCGCAAACCGGATGGGGAGCATCTGCGCGAGACGCTGCGGCGGATGGGGCTGGCCCCAGACGCTCCGGCGGTGATGGTGGGGGATTCCCCGACCGATGTTGCCGCCGCGCGCGCGGCTGGTCTGCCGGTGCTGGTGGTTGATTTCGGCTATTCCCGGGTTCCGGTGACCGAACTGGGGGCTGACCGGGTGTTGTCCGGGTTTGCCGATCTGCCGGCGGTGGTGGCGGAGATAAGACGATGACCCGGGTTGCTGTTGCCTCGCGTTCCTTCTCGAAACATCCGGTGTTGCGGGCTGAATTGCTCGCCCGCTATCCCGACACCACTTTCAACGAAACCGGCCGCTCGCTGGCCGGGGACGAACTGGTTGCCTTCCTGCAGGGGCACGAAAAAGCGATCACCGCGCTCGAAAAAATTACGGATGATCTGCTGGCACAAGTGCCCGGATTGAAGGTGATCGGCAAATACGGGGTCGGGCTCGATATGATCGACCTGGCCGCGCTGGCCCGGCGGGGAATCCGGCTGGGCTGGAGTGGCGGGGGCAACCGCCGTTCGGTATCGGAACTGGTGATTGCCACGGCAATCTGCCTGTTGCGCCGGATTCCCGAAGCCAACGCCCTGGCTCGCGACGGGCAATGGCGTCAGGTGGTGGGCCGCCAGTTGAGCGGCAAGACGGTCGGGATCATCGGGTGCGGCCATATTGGCAAGGATCTGGTGCCGTTGCTGCGGGCATTCGATTGCACCGTGCTGGCTCATGACCTGCTCGATTTTCCGATTTTCTATGCGGCGCACCGGGTCCGTCCGGTCGGGCTCGACACTCTGCTGGCGGAAAGCGATGTCGTGACCCTGCATCTGCCGCTTGATGATTCGACCCGGGGGCTGTTGTCAGCGGCACGGCTGGCGCGGCTCAAGCCGGGCGCACTGCTGATCAATACCGCCCGGGGCGGGTTGGTCGATGAGGCGGTGGTGAAGGCACTGTTGCAGGATGGCCGTCTCGGCGGCGCGGCTTTCGACGTTTTTGCCAATGAACCGCCCGAAGATCTGGAGTTGATCCGGATGCCGAATGTCCTGGTCACCCCGCATATCGGCGGCAGTGCGGAGGAGGCCGTGCTGGCGATGGGCCGGGCCGCGATTGCTGGACTCGACCATCATTGTCTGCCGACTCTCGATGGAACCTATCCCGAGCAGGGGATTCCCCCCGGTCCCGTTCGCAGCAGCCGGATCGGATAAGGGCGGGGCTGCGGCCCCGCTCCCCGTTTGGGGCAGAACCGCCCCCTGTTCCTCAAACCGCCACCCTCAGCTATCGCAGGTTCGCCATGTCCGTTCTGGTGCCCGTATCGTGGGGCGAGGTCATCGACAAGATCACCATCCTGGAAATCAAGGCGGAGCGTCTGACCGACCCGGCCAAACAACAGAATGTCCGCCGCGAGCTTGAGGCTCTGACGGCGGTCCGCGAACGCGACTTTTCCAACCATGCCGGACTGGCATCTTTGGCGGCCGATTTGAAGACGGTCAATGAAGCGCTCTGGACGATCGAAGATGATATTCGCGAGTGCGAGCGCACCCATGATTTTGGCGAAACCTTCATCCGCCTCGCCCGGGCGGTCTATGTCACCAATGACCGGCGTGCCGGACTCAAACGGCAGATCAATGACCTGCTCGGATCGAGTCTGGTCGAGGAAAAATCCTACGCTCCCTATTGAGCCCCGGCGTTGAAACCCTCTCGTCTGGTCGATCCGCTGCTCGGGCTGGAACGGCGTCTGCTCCGACGTCCGGCCAGCGCAAGCGGTGTTTTGCTGATCTCGGCCGGGGGATTGGGGGATACCGTGCTGTTCGCCCTGGTGCTGGAGCGCTTTGCCGCTTTGGCCCGGCCGGACGAGACGGTGACGGTGCTGCTGCGCCAGGAAGCGGCGCGGATGGCCTTCCTGTTCCCGCCGGGCATCCAGGTCGAAGCGGTTGATTTCGCGGCCCTGAAGCGAATCGGGCCACGCCGCCGCTTGTTAGCCGGTCTGTATCGCCGCCATTACCGACTGGTGGTCTCAACCGATTTTCTGCGCCATCCCGACCTCGATGAGGCGCTCGCCCACGCCTGTGCCGCCCCCGAAAGCGCGGCGATGGTGCCCCGGCCCTGGCCGAAATATCAGCGCCGCCTTCAGGCCGGCACCCGGCGTTGGGGCAAGTTGGTCGAGACCGGTCCGGTTCGACGCGACAAGGTGCTGCGGCTGGCTGAATTTGCCCAGGCTTTGACCGGACAGAGTTTGCCGCCGCCCTTGGTGGCGCTGCCCCCGGCCCGTCTGCCAGCGGCGGGGACTCTGCCGGCACCGACGGTGATCGTGCAGCCCTTTTCGGCGGTGACGGCGAAGCAGAGCCCGCCCGATCTCTATCGTCGTCTGCGGGCTGCCCTGCCGGCAGACTGGACGATGCTGATGGCCGGCCATCCCTCCGATCTTGACCGCAATCCCGCGTTCCGGTCGCTGCTCGCCCTGCCCGGAGTGGCGTTTGAGCCGGCACCGTTCGTTGAGCTGGCCGGCAAACTGCGAACGGCCCGTCTGGTGGTGTCGGTTGATACCGCCTGTTTTCATCTGGCCGCCGCCCTGGGAACGCCAGCCCTCTGTCTGGCCAGCGCCGCTTATGTCGGGGAGATCGTGCCTTACGCCGAGGCGATTACCCCGCCTTCGGTGCGGTTCCTGTGGCAGACGATGCCCTGTCAGGGGTGTCTCGGGGATTGTCGGCGCGCTTTGGTCGATTCGATGTATCCTTGTGTCGCTGCCCTGTCCCCTGATGCGGTGATAGCGGCGATGGTCAGCCTGATCGGGAGTCCGCCATGACCCTCGCGCCTCTGCTCGATCCTTTGCTCCGTTTTTTCCTGCGCTCCCGGCGGCGACCGAGTGCCAACGGGGTGCTGCTGGTCAGTTCGCGCGGGCCGGCAGAGATGGTCTTCCTCTCGGTGGTGCTGGCGCGCTTCATGCGCCTCGGCCGACTGGATGAAAATGTCACCCTGCTCTGTCGCAACGATGCGGCGGGAATGGCCTTTCTGTTTCCCCGGCTGCTGAAAATCCGCCGGATCAATTTCGATCGGCTCGACGAGATCGGCTATCGTTGGAAGAGCTTCAGCGACTTACACAGGCAACATTACCGACAGATCGTCTCGCTCGATTACATCCGCGAGCATGATTATGACGAGGCGCTGATTGTTGCGGCCGATCCGGTTGCCACCGCCGGAATGATGCCACCGCCGTTCAAAAGCAGTTTCGAACGCCGCCGCGACGAAAGCGAACGGGTGTTTGACCTGCTGTTCGAGTCGGGTCCGTTGCGTCAGGACAAGATTGTCCGCTGGTCGAAATTCGCCGATGCGATTCTCGACGACCGCCGACCGCCCGATCTGGCGTTGCTGCCGGAAAATCAATTGCCCCCGGCGGAACGGATCACGGATACGGTGGTGTTATTCCCCTTCTCCGGGATCCGCTCCCGCATGCTCCGGCCCGAGTCCTGGCGACGGGTGGTCGAGGCGGTGCCAGAGCACTGGCGGGTGCTGGTGGCCGGCCATCGCGCCGATTTCGAGGCCAGTCCCGAAATGATGGCGGCGTTGACCCGACCGAATGTCGAGACGGAAACCGGCGGCTTTGAACGGTTGGCCGGGATTCTGATGGGCGCCCGAATCGCGATCGGAGTCGATACCGCCGGGGTGCATCTGGCCGGCGTACTGGGGATTCCGACAATCTGTTTTGCCAGTGCGGCTTATGTTGGAGCCGGGGTACCTTATGACGAGGCGGTGACGCCGCCGAATATCCGCTTTCTTTATCGGCCGATGGCGTGTCAAGGCTGTCTTGGTCATTGCCGGCAGACCCTGATCAATGGCTTTTTCCCGTGTGTGGTGGATCCAGATCTCAGTCCGGCCTTGGGAATCATTGAAGATAGTCTGAGAGGGGAGGTCTTTTGAGCTTGGGAGGACGCGAAAGTCTGTTTCCGCGCGGGATGCGCCGACGCTGGTGGTTGTTCCGTCCGATTGACGCCCTGATCGCCCTGTGGCCGGGACCCCGGCAACGGCGCGGGGTGCTGGTGGTGCGGATGGACGGAATCGGCGATATGGTGATGGCCCGGGCGGCGCTCGACCATTATCCGGCGGCGTTCGGGGTGCCGCCCGAGGAAATCACCCTGCTGGGCTGCCATTCCTGGCGGTCTTTGGTGGCCGACGGCTTTCCGGGCTTCCGGGTGGTGACTCTCGACGAGCATGCCTTCGAAAAGAAATGGCTGTACCGCCTCCGTCTGGCTTGGTGGGTGCGCCGCCAGGGCTTCGCGGTGGCGGTGTGCGACATGTTCATGCGGAAGACCCTGACGGCGGATTCCCTGGTCTGGGCCAGCCGAGCCCCGCAACGGATCGTCGCTTTGCCCTTTATTACCGAGCGAACTCGGGCGGAATATGAGTGGTACCTCGCCCGCGCGACCCGGGTGATCGAGACCGGCCCTTATCCGACCCATGAGGGGCTGCGCCATTTTGCTTTTCTCTCCGCGCTGACCGGCCGGACTCTGGCGGCGGAGCGGATTCGTTTGCCCTGGCCAGCCCGGCCTCCGGCGCTGGCCGGGGACGGCGGCGCGCCTTATGTCGTGCTGAATTTCGGCTCGAACGAACCGGGGCGACGCTGGCCTTTCGCGCAGTTTCTGGCCGTTGCCCGCCATTGTCTCGACCGAGGGCTACGGGTGGTGTTTGTCGGGGCCGGGCAGGAAGCCTTTGCCAGACCGGCAATTGCCGAGCTGAATCATCCCGGGGCGATTGACACCATCGGCCGTTTGTCCTTGCCGGCTCTGGTCGATCTGATGCGCCATGCGGCCGCCGTGGTCAGCAATGACACCGGGCCGGGCCATCTCGCCCTCGGGGTGGGAGCGCCGACGGTGCTGTTGGTCGGGGGGGGGCATTTCGGCTGTTTTGTTCCCTATCCCGAGGCGGTGTCGCCACCGCGTGCCCGCTTCCTTTCGGTACCGATGGACTGTTATCACTGCCTCTGGCGCTGCCCGAAGCGCAGCGGGCCGGACGAGGCTTTCCCCTGTGTTGCCGCGATTCCGGTCACGGCAGTGACGGACGCTCTCGACGCCCTCGCCTAGCCGGGCTGCCGCCCGGTCCCGCTTGGGGGCAAGCCCCCAAACCCCCTTTCTTTTCAAAAAAAGGGGGATCCGGGGCGTGCCCCGGGCGGGTTTGGGCGGCAGCCCAATTTTTAAGAAAGGATATCGGATGAAGGTTCTGGTGGTCGGATCGGGCGGGCGCGAACATGCGCTGTGCTGGAAACTGGCGCAGTCGCCGTTACTCAAGGAGATGTGGTGTGCCCCCGGCAATCCCGGCATCGCCGCCGTGGCCCAATGTGTGGCGATTCCGGCCGAGGATGTCGAGGCGCTGGTCGCCTTCGCCCGCGCGCAGGCGGTCGATTTGGTGGTGGTCGGCCCCGAGGTGCCGCTGGTGGCCGGGCTGGCGGACCGCTGCCGCGCCGAAGGCATCCGGGTGTTCGGTCCCTCCGCAGCGGCAGCGGAACTGGAAGGGTCGAAAGGCTTCATGAAAGATGTTGCCGCCCGGGCCGGGATTCCAACCGCCTGGTATCAGCGATTCCGCGACGCCGAGGCTGCCAAAACCTTCATCCGCGCCAAGGGCGCCCCGATCGTGGTCAAGACCGATGGTCTGGCCGCCGGCAAAGGGGTGGTGGTGGCGATGAGCGAAGCCGAAGCCCTCGCCGCCGTCGATGCGATGATGGGCGACAAAGTGTTCGGGACCGCCGGCGATGAGCTGGTGATCGAAGAATATCTCGACGGCGAGGAATGCAGCTTTTTCGCCCTCTGTGACGGCACCATTGCGGTACCACTGATCGCCGCCCAGGATCACAAGCGGGTCGGCGATGGCGATACCGGCCCGAATACCGGCGGGATGGGCGCCTATTCCCCCGCCCCGGTGGTCACCCCGGCGATCGAAGCCGAGATCATCGCCCAGTGTATCCACCCGCTGATGACGACGATGGCCGAGCTGGGCCGACCCTATACCGGGGTGCTGTTCGCCGGCATCATGGTCACCAAAGACGGTCCAAAGCTGCTCGAATATAACGTCCGCTTCGGCGACCCGGAATGTCAGGTGCTGATGGCCCGGCTGGAATCCGATCTGCTGCCGGTGCTGCTGGCCGCCGCCGAAGGACGACTCGACGCGGCCCCTCTGTCCTGGCGGGACGAGGTGGCGCTGGTGGTGGTGATGGCCGCCGCCGGCTATCCCGGATCCTATCGCAAAGGCGGGGTGATCGGCGGTCTCGATCAGGCTGGAGCGGTCGAAGGCGTGACGGTGTTCCATGCCGGCACCCAAGTGCGCGACGGCGCCGTGATCGCCACTGGCGGCAGAGTGCTGGGCGTTACAGCGATCGGTGCCGATGTCACCGAAGCCCGGCGCCGGGCTTATGAAGCGGTTGACCGGATCGAATGGCCGGACGGGTTCTGCCGGCGGGATATTGCCTGGCGGGCGCTGAACCGCTGAATCGCTTTCACCTCAACCCCCTGCTTTTCTTGAAAAAAAGGGGGTTTGGGGCCTCGCCCCAAGCGGGTTCGGGCGGCAGCCCGACCGTCAGGATGACGGAAAATTCATACCGCGTTGCTTGACAGAACCGCTCTCCCCCCTTAGATCGTTAGCACTCACCGGGCAAGAGTGCTAACAAGCGCTCGGTCGGGTGACCCCAAATGAAAAGCCGTACCAAAAGACCATACGGAGGTTTAGTCCCATGACTTTCAGACCGCTCCACGATCGCGTGGTGGTGAAGCGCCTCGACTCGGAAGAGAAGACCGCCGGTGGCATCATCATCCCCGATACCGCCAAGGAAAAGCCGATGCAGGGCGAAGTGATCGCCGTCGGCCCGGGCGCGCGCGGCGAGGACGGCAAGCTGGTGGCTCTGGACGTCAAGGCTGGCGACCGGGTTCTGTTCGGCAAGTGGTCGGGTACCGAAGTGAAGATCGACGGTCAAGACCTGCTGATCATGAAAGAATCCGACATTCTCGGCATCATCGCGTAATTCGGACCAGAGGGACCAAGTAAAATGGCTGCCAAGGAAGTTAAGTTTTCCACCGACGCCCGGACCCGTCTGCTGCGCGGTGTCGATATCCTTGCCGATGCGGTGAAGGTCACCCTCGGCCCGAAGGGTCGCAACGTCGTGATCGAGAAGTCGTTCGGCGCGCCCCGGATCACCAAGGACGGCGTCACCGTCGCCAAGGAAATCGAGCTGGCTGACAAGTTCGAGAACCTCGGCGCCCAGCTGGTCAAGGAAGTCGCCTCGAAGACCGCCGATCTGGTCGGTGACGGCACCACCACCGCGACCGTGCTGGCCCAGGCGATCGTCCGCGAAGGCGCCAAGTCGGTTGCCGCCGGCATCAATCCGATGGATCTGAAGCGCGGCATCGATCTGGCGGTTACCACCGTGATCGCCGACCTGAAGAGCCGCTCGCGCAAGGTTTCGACCAATGCCGAGATCGCCCAGGTTGGCACCATCTCCGCCAACGGCGAAGCCGACATCGGCAAGAAGATCGCCGAGGCGATGGAGCGCGTCGGCAACGAAGGCGTGATCACCGTTGAAGAGGCCAAGGGCCTCGACACCGAACTCGACGTCGTCGAAGGCATGCAGTTCGATCGTGGCTACACCAGCCCGTACTTCGTGACCAACGCCGAGAAGATGACCGTCGAGCTGGAAAACCCCTTCATTCTCCTCCACGAGAAGAAGCTGTCCGGTCTCCAGCCGCTGCTGCCCGTCCTGGAGCAGGTGGTGCAGTCCGGTCGTCCGCTGCTGATCATTGCCGAAGACATCGAGGGCGAGGCTCTGGCCACCCTGGTCGTCAACAAGCTGCGCGGCGGCCTGAAGGTTGCGGCCGTCAAGGCGCCGGGCTTCGGCGATCGTCGCAAGGCGATGCTGGAAGATATCGCGATCCTGACCGGCGGTCAGGTGATCAGCGAAGATCTCGGCATTAAGCTCGAAAACGTCGCCATCACCGATCTCGGCACCGCCAAGCGCGTGACCATCACCAAGGAAGACACCACCATCGTCGATGGTGCGGGTCAGAAGTCCGACATCGAAGCCCGGATCAAGCAGATCCGCGCCCAGATCGAAGAGACCTCCTCCGATTACGACCGCGAGAAGCTCCAGGAGCGTCTGGCGAAGTTGGCCGGTGGCGTTGCGGTGATCAAGGTTGGCGGCGCCTCCGAAATCGAAGTCAAGGAGCGCAAGGATCGCGTCGATGACGCGCTGCATGCGACCCGCGCTGCGGTCGAGGAAGGGATTGTTGCCGGCGGTGGTGTTGCCCTGCTGCACTCGATCAAGGCCCTGGCCTCCCTGCACCCCGAAAACGCCGACCAGAAGGTGGGTGTCGAGATCATCCGCCGCGCCCTCCAGGCGCCGGTGCGTCAGATCGCCGACAACGCCGGCGTCGATGGCGTCCTGGTTGCTGGCAAGCTGCTCGAGTCGCAGGATGTCAATTTCGGCTTCAACGCTCAGACCGGCGAATATGTCGATCTGATCGCCGCTGGCATCATCGATCCGACCAAGGTGGTTCGTACCGCTCTGCAGGATGCCGCTTCGGTTGCCGGCCTGCTGGTTACCACTGAGGCTCTGATCGTCGAGAAGGCCAAGAAGGAATCGGCTCCGGGTCCGGGCGCCGGTGGCATGGGTGGCATGGGCGACATGGACTTCTAATCAAGTCCGTCCGCACCTGTCGCAAAAGAGCCCCCCTCCCCTCGGGAGGGGGGTTTTTGCATTGGAGGGCCGAGCCGGCTCGGGGTTGCCAGCGACGGGGGAACCGGCATAATGACCTCCCGTTCCGAGCGAGACTCTTCGCGCCGCATCGCGAGTTTGCATGACCAGTCACGCCCCCACCGTCGCCTTTTCTGGGATTGAATGCCTGGAAATCGATGCTCAGGTTCAAATCGCCGCCGGCCTGCCCGCCTTCACCATCGTCGGCTTGCCGGACAAAGCCGTCGGGGAAAGTCGTGAGCGGGTCCGCGCCGCTTTTAATGCCCTCGGGCTGACGCTGCCGCCGAAGCGGATCACGGTCAATCTGGCCCCGGCCGACCTGCTGAAAGAAGGCAGCCATTTTGATCTGCCAATTGCCCTCGGCCTGCTGGCGGCGATGGGGGTAATCCCCGGAGAGGAAATTCGCTCTTATTTCGCCCTCGGTGAGCTTGGTCTGGATGGCAAGCTGGCCCCGGTTGCCGGAGTCCTGCCGGCCGCGATCGCGGCCCGTGCCGCCGATCGGGGACTGATCTGCCCGGCAGCGCAGGGAGGCGAAGCGGCCTGGGCCGGCGGAATCGAGGTGCTGGCCCCGGTCTCCTTGCTGGCCCTGATCAATCATTTCAAGGGCACCCAAGTGTTGAGCCCGCCCGAGCCCCGCATCGCCGAGGACGGGCCGCCCCTGCCCGATCTGCGTGAGGTCAAAGGCCAGGAAACCGCCAAGCGGGCGCTGGAGATCGCCGCCGCCGGGGGGCACAATCTGCTGATGATCGGCCCGCCCGGCTCGGGCAAATCGATGCTGGCGGCCCGGCTGCCCGGCTTGCTGCCCGACCTGGAACCGGCCGAGGCGCTGGAAGTCAGCATGATCCACTCGATTGCCGGCCAGCTCGCCGAAGGACGCTTGCTCCGGCGCCGCCCGTTCCGCAATCCGCATCATTCCGCCTCGGTCCCGGCCCTGATCGGCGGCGGCCAGCGCGCCCGGCCGGGCGAGGTTTCGCTGGCTCATCTGGGCGTCCTGTTCCTCGACGAATTACCCGAATTCCAACGCGCGGCGCTTGAGGCCTTGCGCCAGCCGCTGGAAACCGGCCGCGCCGTGATCGCCCGCGCCAATGCCCATGTGACCTATCCCGCCCGGGTCCAGCTTGTCGCGGCGATGAATCCCTGTCGCTGCGGCCATCTCGGCGACCCGGCCCTGGCCTGCGCCAAGGCGCCGAAATGCGGCCAGGAATACCAGTCCCGGATTTCCGGCCCGCTGTTCGACCGGATCGACCTTCACGTTGAAGTGGCCGCAGTTCGGCCGGCCGATCTCGCTTTGCCCCCGGCGGCCGAAGGCACCGCCGCGATCGCCGCCCGGGTGGCTGCCGCCCGCCGCATTCAAAGCGACCGCTACCAGGGCCAGCCGATCCGCACCAATGCCGAGGCCGATGGCGATGTGCTGAACCAGATCGCGACTCCCGATGCAGCCGGCCAGCGCCTGCTCGCCGAAGCGGCAGAGCGGATGCATCTGTCGGCCCGGGGCTGGCACCGGGTGCTGCGGGTGGCTCGGACCCTGGCCGATCTTGCCGGACTCGACCAGATCGGCCGGCTCCAGATCGCCGAGGCCCTGTCTTACCGCCGGATGGTGCCGGGCCGGAACAGTTAACCGGGGTCGGCGCCACTCGCATCAACCCGGGCGAGCAGGCGGTGCAGAGCCCCGTCAGAGATCCCCAAAGCGGTGAGATGGGCGACCGTTTCGGCGAGATAATCGCGACTGGTCCCGGCCTGACCGACGCCCTGACGTACCAGCCGGACCAGATCGGCGGGATGCTCCGAGCGGTAATATTGGGCATGGCCCCGTTCGGCGACAAAGGCCCAGGAGGGAACCGTGCGGCCATCATCCAGCCGGGCCGGCAAAAAACAGGGCCGGTAGACTCCGGTGATCATCTCGCGGGCGATCAGAATCCGCCGGGCCTCTTCAACCTCGGCCGGGGCGACCAGAAACACCCGCCCCCGGCAGGAGCCGCCGCGATCAAGCCCGAGGACCAGACCCGGCCGCGGTGGGGTTCCGCGATAATGGGTGGAGAGAATGCATAAGGCGCGATGATAGCCCCACAACCGGGCCGGCTCGACGGCGATATGCGGAAAATCCGGCCGCCACATCAGCGAGCCGTAAGCGAACACCCA
>Ga0209373_10001559_pt1 | contig 26223 bp, 23 predicted proteins | sample Higcelweek5metaG_FD_187173 | JGI IMG/M metagenome (GOLD analysis project Ga0209373, IMG submission 187173) | Freshwater pond sediment microbial communities from the University of Edinburgh, under environmental carbon perturbations - High... | ecosystem: Environmental > Aquatic > Freshwater >... | reverse complement strand
TATTTACGTTTTTACGGTATCCGCATCCGATCACTTTTTTCCCGTATTCGTGCAGTTTGCTTGCGAGCGACGAAAAGCCCCCATCGCCCGAAACAATGACGTAAGTGTCGATCTCGGGTTTGGTGAGCGCGGCCTCGATGGTGTCGATGGCTAGATGGATGTCCGATGCATTTCGGGTAACGCCTCTGCCGAACCCGAAAATATGTACCGGCGTGATGCCTAGTTCCACCATGTCCTGTTTGAGTTGGCTCAGCCGTGGCAGGCTCCAGTCAGCATAGGCGCGGTGAATGGCTATTTCTCCAATACCCGACTGTTTTATTTGTTCGGTAATGAGTTTGAGCGAAAGGTGGTTGAGCAATTCCACATTTGTAAGGCTATAACCCCCGATCAGGTTTTCGATATCATAAAATATAGCTGTATTAAATTTCATGGTTATATGTTTTTAGAGTGATTAAAGTGATTAAAGTCTAAGGTCTAATGTCAAAAGTCCGTAGACTAAATACAGTTCAACGATTCAGCTGGGTAATAAAGTCTAATGTCTAAGTCGGAGTGCGACTTTGAGTCGCGCCCCGACTTGGGTTCGTATCCAGTAAAGTCGCGCCCCGACTTGTGCTTGCTCCCGACTTTGTGAAGAACTGATCGGATGACTCAAAGTCATCCGATCAATCGGGTTATAAGTCTAAAGTCTAAAGTTCGGAAACTATAGGCAGTTCAACAATTCAACGATTCAACGTCTGTAGACCGGGGACTGTAGACCGTAGACTAAATACAGTTCAATAATTCAACAGTTCAACGATTCAACAATTCAACAGTTCAACATCCGCAGACAATTCAATTATTCACTTACTTTACCATCATCACATCGATAGTGTTGAGTGCATCGCTTGTAATGCTGACATTGAGAGTCTGGGTAGCGTAGCCTAATTTAGCAAAAGTAATTGTATAGTTTCCTTCGCCGAGCGATTTGATGCTGAGTCCACCTCCGGCGGCTGTGGTTTTTTCGAGTTTCAATACGCCGTCGAGTGTGAAGCTTACTTTTACATTTTCGATACCGGCTCCTGTCACCTGGTCGCTTACTTTTACCTTCACCATGAGTGACCCGCTGTGGGTATCGATCCGGCGATTGTCGGTATAGCTTGCGTAGAGTGTGGGATTACTGAAGCGTAAAGTTTCGACAACTAAATCTACTTTTTCGACTGTTTTCATCAGTTCTTCGTACACTACATCGAGTTGTTCGGTGGCTTGTTTACGGGCGATAGATCCATCCTTGGGCGAACCAATTGTTGCTTTGAAGGCATCGAAGGCTTCTTTAAATGCAGCTGCTTTTTCGGGAGTTACTCCATAGTCGGCAAGTTGAGTCAGATAAAGCTGCGTGTTCTTAATCACAACAGATAAGTCGATCTCCAGTTTATTGTCCGAACCTCTTGAAAGGTCGGTTTCGGTATAATCAATCTCGTCGGCAAGGATTTGATTTCCGGAAATTTTAGCATATAAGAGCAGAGCGCTTATCATTCCCAATGCTTTTTGAATGGCATTGGCGCGTAATGTGTCCTTTTTAATTTTTATACCGGTGATAGTAGTGCCCTGTATTTCCTTGAGTGCATCAATTTGCGTCAGTGCATTTTCGAGGGAAGTCAGTAAAGAATTGATCAAAGGGAATGAAGCGAATGCCGCAAGATTGGCTTTAATAAATGCAACCAAACGGCGAACCATTGCGTAAATGGCTGTTTGTCGATTATTCATAATGTTCAAAGTTATTGAATAAATTATTATTTAAAAAGAGATAAGCATCGAGTGTACAGCGATTCCGCTTTTTCGGGAGGCTGATGCATTGTGCCTATTGAAAGTGAATTCGAAACCGGAGTCGGTTTTGTGCGACTTTAGTTCAGACGGGGTGCAGATTTTGCCGGATGCATTGGTGCGACTTATAGTGTCGGTACTAACAGAAAAAAAGACCTTTGTATCGACCTTCGATGACGTATGTAACTCGTTGAGCGGCGTATGTATCGACCTTCGATGACGTATGTAACTCGTTGAGCGGCGTATGTATCGACCTTCGATGACGTATGTAACTCGTTGAGCAGCGTATGTAAGTCGTTGAGCGACGTATGTAACTCGTTGAGTGGCGTATGTATCGACCTTCGATGACGTATGTAACTCGTTGAGCGACGTATGTATTGACCTTCGATTGCGTATGTAACTCGTTGAGCGACGTATGTATCGACCTTCGATGACGTATGTAACTCGTTGAGCGGCGTATGTATCGACCTTCGATTGCGTATGTAACTCGTTGAGCAGCGTATGTAAGTCGTTGAGCGACGTATGTAACTCGTTGAGCGGCGTATGTATCGACCTTCGATGACGTATGTAACTCGTTGAGCGACGTATGTATTGACCTTCGATTGCGTATGTAACTCGTTGAGCGACGTATGTAACGACCTTCGATTATCTTTGTTTCTTTGTAAGTAACGATTGTTTTGTCATGATTTTCAATCTTTTGCGTTCCGTAAGTCTTCGCTAAGACGATAAGGAGCGTGTGATGTACTGAACAGTTGCATATTCGGCAAACAAAAAAGGCAATAAATAGATCTAAGGTGAGGATATTCGGGTGGCGGTTTGAGTAGTTGAAGCTGCCGCGGGTTTTTCGTAGTGCGCCAAAAGTATTTATTGCCATCGGATGAAGTTAAATTCATCATTGGTTTTGGCTGATAATAAAGTGTATCTCTTCATTTCCTTTCTGTTGCCGACTAACCCTGTATCGCAGGGGACGTATTATAAACAAATGCCTTCAACAAGAGTCAGGAATCTTTTTAGTTACGGGTTTTTAGTTACGAGTTTTTAGTTATGAAATTCTGATTCAATAGTTATAAGTCTAATGTCTAATGTCTAATGTCTAAAGTCTAATGTATGGAGACTGTGGACTGTGGACCGGAGACTAAAGACAATTCAACGATTCAACAGTTCAACAATTCAACGTCCGGAGACCGGGGACTGTGGACCGTATACTAAATACAGTTCAACGATTCAACCCGAAACCCGAAACATTCAACTGCAAACTAAAACAATTTGAGCTAACATTAGTTAGTGTTACGATGCAATTTTTAAGATAATTTAAGTTTGGTGGTGTGTAGATAAGGTGTAGAGCTACACGATTTTAGAATGAGCATACAGTTGCTGCGACGAAAGGAGGGTGAGAGTGCATTTGCATGAGATGCATGAGATAGCTGAGATGCGTAGGGTGATAAAAAAGCAGAGCCGCACCATAGGTGCAGCTCTGCGATGAATTAAGATTTTTTATTATCAGAAGCCATCTTCAATGTTCCATACGAATGCACGTATGCCCATTAGTTCTGAAGTGGCATCGAGGGCTTTGAGCTCGTCGAGCAAAGGTTTTACTTTAGCATCGTCCACCATTGTTATGATGGCGTCGTTGAGCGATGGCCATGCGTGGTTTCCGTAATGTGGTTCGCCGGTTTTGCTTCCGCGTCCCTGCACATTGTCCCAGCGGGTAAATCCACGAACGTGATTATAGTTGAGTATCAACAAAATTTGTTCGTAATAGGCCTGATCGAAAACTATAAATATTGATTTCATGTGTAAATAATTGTTTTTTAAAGGTCACATGGAACTCGCATGTCGGATTTTCATCTTCTTTGGTGATTATCGCTCATCATGCTCGTTTCATATTATTTATTTATGTTTTTGTTTTTGCAAAAACGCATGTCTGAGTTTTTTTCTTGTGCGTTTCACACCTGAGCCACCGAACAGCGTATAGATAGTTGGTATCAGTACCAGTGTAAGTATTGTGGATATTGTAAGTCCGCCAATAACGGTGATGGCCATCGATTTCCACATTTCGGATCCCTGCGAGTTACTCAATGCCAAAGGCAACATACCCAGAACGGTGGTGAGCGTTGTCATCAACACGGGACGCAGACGGGATTTACCTCCCGTTACTACCGCATGGATAATACCCATTCCGCGTTCGCGGTTCAGGTTGATATAATCCACCAACACGATACCGTTTTTCACCACAATCCCCACAAGCATAATGAGCCCCACGAAGGACATCATGTTCAGCGTGTTGCCTGTGGCCGCGAGTGCAATGATGACCCCCGAAATGGCAAATGGTACCGAGAACATGATAATGAACGGATAGGTAAGCGATTCGAACTGCGATGCCATTACGATAAACACCAGTAATATAATAATTACCAATAAACTGCCCAGATCGGCAAATGATTCCTGCTGGTCTTTGTACGATCCGCCAATTTCGAAAAATACATCCGCTGGTACTTCCAGTTTGTCTATTTCGGCCTGAATGGCTGCACCGGCAACGTCCATCGTAGTTCCCGACACCGTAGAGGCTACAGTCACGAGTCGTTGACGGTTTTTACGTTCGATACTTGGAGGCGTAAAACGTTCGACTACTTTTCCCAGGTCTTTTAACCGGACGCCTTGTCCCAGGCTATTGTAAATAAGTATATTTTCGATAGCTTCCACCGACTGACGGTACTCGGGCCCATATACCACTCTGATTGTGTATTCCTCGCCATCCTCGCGGAACAAGGAAGCGGTAAGCCCGTTGATGCGATTGCGTAAATAGTTCGAAGCCGTACCTACATTCAGTCCGTTGAGCGCTAACTTTTCGCGGTCGAACTCAATCTGATATTCGGGCGTGTATTCTTCTCTACTTACTTTTACATCCACCAATCCGTCGATTTTCGAAATTTTATCTTTCAGTGTCTGGGCTATTTTATCGGTCTCGTTAAAGTCGTAACCGTAAATTTCCACGTCGAGGGTCGATTGTCCTCCCATGGACATACCTCCACCTGCCAATACATTCGATTTAAGTATCTCCGGCATATTGTTCAAATCGGCACGTATGCTGTCCGAAATCTGGAACATCGAGCGTTCTCTCTGATCCAAAGGTAACATACGCATATTGAACGATATAATATTTGACGATGTGGTTTGCAACGATCCCCAAACATTCGAACTCGACGCCTGACCTACCGAATAGTTGATCATATCCAGTTCGGGATATTTTTTGTTCCATTTTTTTACTAAATCAGCAGCCACTTGTTTCGTTATTTCCATGCGCGTTCCCACAGGGAGGTTTACGGTAGCCGAAATACGTCCGCTGTCCTGCGCCGGAATATAGTCGGTGCCAATAAAGCCGGCAGGCAGTAAACTGGCAAGGAAAAACACAGAAGCTATTATCACCATTGTCCAGCGATGACGAACTGCCCAGTTGACAAATTGAGCGTATTTAATGTCCAATTTGTCGAGCGCTCTCTGTATAGGGAGGTAAACCACTTCGAATGCTTTCGAGCGTTTCGGATTCAGTCTTAACAGCTGCGAACTCATCATTGGTGTCAGCGTTAAAGCAGTAAACATGGACACTGTCATGATGATAGTCACCATCCAACCTAACTGTTGGAACATAACGCCTGCCATTCCCGTAATCATTGTGAGCGGGAAGAATACGGCAAGTAACGTAAGTGTAGACGCAATAACAGATAAAGCTACCTCGTTTGTTCCGTGAATGGCCGCACTTCGGGGGCGACTGCCGCGTTCGATGTGCGTTGTCACATTTTCGAGTACCACAATGGCATCATCCACCACCATACCAATGGCCACGGATAAAGCGCTCAACGAAATGATGTTCAAACTTCCACCCGTTCCACCTAAATAAATAAAGGCAGCAATCAACGAAATAGGAATGGTAACGATAATAATAATTGTAGCGCGCCAGCGTCCGAGGAAAGCCAACACCACCAGAATAACGAAGAGAAATGCATACACTACCGTTTCGGTAAGTCCACTGATGGTGAGCTTAATGTTTTCGGAGGTATCCATAATTACATCCAGTTTCACATCCGACGGTAAATTTTTCTGAATTTCGGGCAGCGCCTTGAGTATTTCATCGGCAATTTCAACTGTGTTCGATCCCGATTGTTTTTGCACTATAATAGAAGCGCCCTGGATACCGTTGGTATAGGTTTCCTGCACACGTTCCTGCAAGTCATCATTTATGGTGGCCACATCGCTGAGGTAAATTGTCTTTCCTCCGGTAGTGCCTACTACAAGTTTTTTCAACTCGTTGGCATCTTTAAATTCGCCGTTCACGCGTAATGAATAGCTTTCGCTACCAATATCTATCACCCCGGCAGGCGTATTTACGTTGTCGAGTCGAATGTTTTGTGCAATTCCTTCGATAGTTAAGTTATAAGCTTCTAACTTTTGTGGATCGATATAGATCTGCACTTCGCGTTCGGGAGCGCCACTGATGGACACCGACCCTACACCGTTGATACGTGCCAAAGGATTGGCCACATTATCGTCCAGAATTTTGTACAAAGCAGGTAAACTCTGATTGGCCGTGGCCGAAATCATCACTACCGGAATCATATCGGTACTGAACTTGAAAATAACCGGTTCGCTTATTCCGTCGGGGAGATAAGACTTAACCAGACTTAACTTGTCGCGCACATCGTTGGTAAGGGCTTCAATGTCTTCGCCGTATTCAAACTCAAGCGTGATGATCGAAGTGTTTTCGCGGGAAGTTGAAGTTATATTTTTCAGATTCGAAACGGTGTTCAACGAACTCTCGAGGGGACGCGTTACATTGGTTTCGATATCAGCTGCACTTGCTCCCTGGTAGGAGGTCAGCACCAGGATGGTGTTGGTCTCTATGTTCGGAAGCAAATCAATGGGCAATTTGCTTAATGAAAAAAGACCCATAATGACAATGCCCACAAAAACTAAGGAGGTCATTACCGGCTTTTTTACTGCACTTTCGTATAAACTCATTTTATTTAATTTACTTTTTTAAATCATTTTGTTATTTGCGTTTTTTCGAAGAACGAAAAGTAACGAACCGTGTGATATGAAATCACACAAAGCACGTTATTTTACAATTTCTACTTCTACTCCATCGGCTAATCTCGATTGTCCTGATACAACTACCTGATCGCCGCTGGCTACGCCCGAGATCAGTTCGTATTCGTTACCCAGTCGTTGACCTAATTCAACTTCGGTGTAACTTACTTTTCCATTCTTGTAGATATAAACAAAGCGCGATCCTGATCCTGATTGTTTGATAATTGCCTGATCGGGCACTACCACACGGTTCATATTGCCAAAGTTTATGCCCACACGTGCAAACATTCCGGGACGCACTTTGCCGTTGTTGTTTACCAGTTTCACTTCCACGGGGAATGTACGGCTTCTATCGTCGATGGTCGGGTAAATTAAACTTACACGACCTGTGAAAGCCTGATCCTTGAAAACATCTACGGTAACATCAACAGGCATACCCACTTTTACAAGAGAGTAAAACGATTCCGAAATGTTGATTTTAAGTTTCACGGGATTGATCTGCATTACTGTAAGAATAGGCAACTGACCCGAGTACATATCGCCGCTATCGTAATTACGCGCTGTAACCACACCGCTGATCGGACTGATCAGGAAAGTGTTTTCGCTCAGGTTTTTCAGATTGGTTTCGGCCACATTCAGTTGCAGTTTAGCATTGTCGAGCTCCTGTTGCGAAGCGCCACCTACAGCAAACAGTTCGGAAACACGTTTGTAGGTAAGTCGGAGGTTGGCAATCTGCGTTTCGGAGTTCGAAAGATTGGCCGCATCCATTTGCGCCAGTTTTTGTCCTTTCGAAACATTGGCGCCTACTTCTACAAAAATCTGACGGATACGTCCCGGCACTGAAGGAACAATATTATTTTTCACCTCAGGTTCTACATTGGCTGTGAAACTTTGAGTTTGTGCTACTTCGCGTTCGGATACCAATGCCACCTTTACCTTTGCTTTTTCAGCAGCCTTGGTCGAACTGTCGGTTTTAGCATCTTTTGAGCATGAACCAACGCTTAATGCTAAAACAATTAAGAATATTCCTGTAAGTTTAATCTTTTTCATCTTTATTATTTTCTATTTTTTGTTATCCTATTCATTCGTTTTAAAATTCTTTACCCAATAATTTTTCCAAATCGGCTTTCGACGATAAGAAATCATAGATCGACTGGTTGTAGGCCAGTCCGGCATTTCTGTAATTTAAGTCGGCATTGTTCAGATCGAGAAAAGTGGCCATACCTACTTCGTACATTTTTTGCGAAATAGACAATCCTTTTTCAGCCTGACGTAAACTTTCTTTGTTCGATTCTATTTTCTTCAACGCATTCTTTATGTTGTTCATCTGCGAAATGGTTTGGAGCTGAAGGCTGCGTTTTAAGTTCTCCTGCTGCAAGTCTAACTCCTCACGCTGTATCTTCAACTGTTTGCTTTTGTAGTGTTTTGCTCCACCCTGAAACAATGGAATGGATAACTGAAGCCCGAGTGTTGAAGTCGGAAACCAATATTGATCAGCATTAAATGTGTTCGAATCGTTGGCATTTGACATGTACTGATAGTTCAGACTCGCTCCCAAAGTAGGAAGTAGTGATGATTTATGAATCTTCTCGGTTTGTGCCAGCTGCTTCATCTGTATCTCAAATTGCTTGAGGTCGGAATTTTTATCAAGCTTAGAAGCATCGATATTGAGCACTTCGCTATACATTACCGATTCGAAATCGGCCAGTTTTCCTTCCACTTTTATTTCGGTATTCATGTCGATACCCATCAGCATCATCAGTTGTAGTTTCGACAGATTTACAGCATTTTCGGCCGAAACCACACTTGTGAGGATATTACGTGCCTGTACGTCGGCTCTTATCCATTCAAATTCCGATACTGTACCTTGCTTGAACTTATTGTAAATGATACGTGCATTCTCGTTGCTGTTTTCGTAGCTGCGTTTAATTACGTTGTACGAGTCCTGCGTGAGGAGAATTCCATAATAGGCTTTCGTCACCTGATTGTACAATGAAATTTTAGACGAACGGGCTGATTCCTCCGCAAGCTCCAGTTCCAGTTCGCTCATGTTGATGGTAGCCCAAAGCGTAGGCGAGATGATCGGCAACGAAGCCGAAATTCCACCTGTGAATGTATTGTCCAGACTTATTTCAACGCCATCAGGATTGGCGGGCATACCCGGCAAGGAGAAGAACATTTTCTGCTTTTTGATAGCGCGCTGATAAGCACCCGACAACGAAACCGAAGGAAACAATCCTCCCAATCGTTCTTTCTTCGAATAATTCACACGTTGGATTTCCTTGTTTGCAACTTTTATTGTAGGGCTTTCGCTCAAAGCTATTTCAAGTGCTTTTGGTAATGACACCGCGATAGTGTCCTGTGCGAATGCTCCTGTTGCAGGTAATAAGCCGATAAGAGCTATTACCAGGATTTTCTTAAATTTTAGTCGTTTCACAATCATTTTCTTATAAATTAAATTCTATACTATATGTTTTTTATACGCTTGCCTGAATCGGGTACGAAAGTAATACAATTATCGATTTGCAATAAATTAAAATCGATAAACATAGGTTTAAACCCGATTAACTCTTCTTTTTTTGTTTGTAATTTCTATATTAGGTGTGTTCGAAAGCAATTTGGTTTAAATAAATTATTTCTATTTTTCTTTTTTTTCTTCATTCAGGTAATGTTCTTCCAAATACTTCAATCCTTTTTCATTGGCGATAAGATGAATGATCAGATCAATGAAAAAGTCTAAAACACGTTTTTTTGAAAATTTCTTCTGCGTTCGCTCCATCTGTTCAAAAGTAGTTTTTAAATGGATGGAATGAAATATCGAAACCATCTCAACATCGATATCATTGCGATAATATCCCTCGATAATGCCTTGCCGCAGATTGTGCTCGAATCCTACTTTAATGGATTGTTTTTTTTCCTCATCAAACTTTTCGAATACTTTAGGGTAATACTTTTTGACGTCGTACCACAAGGCGTGGGGTTGACAGTCATTTTGCTTTTTTATTTCGCGTACTATGTAGATTAATGCATCAATTGCATTTTTGTTCTTCAGGTTTTTGGCGAATCTCTCATACGTATTCTCATTCTCGTAAGTAATTATTGCTTCCACCAGATCTTCCTTTTGAGGGAAGTGTGCGTAAAAAGTTTTTTTCGAAATCCGTAATTCAGCACATATTTCATCTATGGATACATTTCTGATTCCAAGTTGATAAAACATTTTACCTGCTGTTTGAATAATTGATTCTTGTTGTGAGTCCATTCTTTTGTTTTAAGAGCGTACAAAATTAAATAAAAAGTTGCTGATGTAAACTATTATTAGAGATGTTATTTTGTTAATCTCTGTAAATATATTTGTATGACTTTGAATGTTAGGTGTATATGTGTTGTTCCGTGGAAACTTTAATAATTTAAAAGTTTCCGCGTGCTTGTTATTTCAAACAAAAAGCCTCCGAAAAAGTTTTCGGAGGCTTACATTTTTTTATAAAGAGAGCTTAGATACTCATCAACCAACTGTTTATTTGTTGTATGGTGCTTTTGTTTTAGTTGAGTAATAACCATAACCAGCCATCTCTTCCACGCCGTTCAGCACCAGTCCCATGTTATTCAGTTTATTGTTGTTCTGTATATCGTTGATTATTTCGGTCATCTCCCTCGGCGTGTAGTTCTGGCGCGAAACGTAGATTGACAAATCAATAACCCTGTTGATCAGGAAAGTATCAGAAACTACGCCCACAGGAGCCGAGTCGATAATAATATAATCATATTCTTTTTTAAGTTCAGCAATTAATTCTTCCAGTCGATCACTCATGATCAATTCTGCCGGATTAGGAGGTATGGGGCCGGCCGGAATTACTTTAAGTAAACTGTGAATGCCCGATGGAATTATAATATCGCTCAGCTTGTAATCAGGATTTGAAAGGTAGAGACTTATGCCTTTGTTTTTTTCGATGTGCATATAGTCGCCCAACATTGGTTTACGTATGTCGAGTCCGATTAAAACTACTTTTTTGTTGAGCAAAGCAAACGATGAAGCCAGGTTGATGGCTGTAAATGATTTGCCTTCGCCACCAACACTCGATGTCACAAGTATTACCGGCGATTTGGTGCCACCAATCATAAACTGAAGGTTGGTTCTTATCATTCGGAACATTTCGACAATAGGGGTGGTTTTTCCTTCGCGCACCACTATTCTGTCCTGACTTTTGTTGATGCCTATCGAGCCCAGATAAGGAACTTTTACAAGTCGGAGTAATTCCTTTTTGTTTGTTATCTTGTTGTTCATCAATTCCAGTACATAAATTATTCCGATAGGAATGAATAATCCCAATAAAAGTGTGATCGCAAAAATAATCATCATTTTTGGCGCTACAGGGACGACGGATGAATATGCTGCATCCAGTGTTTTTGCAGTTGGAATAGCACTGGCAAGCGTCAGTGCATTTTCTTCGCGTTTTTGCAGTAAAAATAAATACAGGTTTTGTTTTATTTCCTGCTGGCGTTTTATTTCTATGTACTGACGTTCCTGTGTAGGTACTTTTTTGATTTTTGAGTTAAATTGGTTTTCCTTGCCAAGAATATCCATTTTAGCTATTTTAAGTCCATCCTTCACACTGGCTATACTGGCGATGATGCTCGAACGTACGATTTTTATCTGTTGCTCCATTTGGGTGATGACAGGGTTCTCGTCGTTGGTGGTTCGCATCAGTCTTAAACGCTCAAGTAATACATTGTTGTAATTACTTATTAAGCTAAGTAAAGAATTGTCCTGGATACCGAGATTGGCGGGTATGAGGCTGTAAATGTTTTTACTGTCTTTAACGTGAGATTCGATGTAGCTTACAAGATTAAGTTGAGTTTCTACTTCAGCCAGCTTTTTGTTGTATTCACTCGAACTTTGTAAAAACAGGCTTGCCTCTGATGATATATTGGTGAGCTGATTGTCTTTTTTGTAGTTCTCAACGTTTTGTTCAACGCTTTGTAACTCGTTTTCAATCAAAACAAGTCTTTCGTCGACGAATTTTTTTGTATTGCTTGCTATCATGTTTTTGTCCACAACAGCGTCCAGATTATACAATTCCACAAGTTTGTTGATAACATCCTTGGCTTTTGTTACATTGGCGGCAACCGTTGATATACTGATGGCATTCGACTTTTTTGAAACAGTAGCAATTTTTACCGATTTAGAATAGCTTTCGGTGATAGACCTGATAGGAAATGTTTTAATAGTGTATACATCTTCCTTGCTAAAATCTTTACCTGCTTTTAGTTTCAGAGCGCCAAACGGAGTGTTTATAGTTTCGTTTATGTCCTTTATAATATATTTACTTTTGATTTTGCCTGCCTCAAAGTTGATTTTGTAACCGGCTGAAACTGCTTTGATTTCTAATACAACTGTATTGGTAAGCGTATCGTTAAAACCAACAGGAGTTATTAGCTCAAGTGGTATTTCGGGGTAAGTGTCGATTTGTCTTAAACCTTTTTTATGCAGATATTCAGTTTGGATGCCCAAATGCTGAATCACGTTCATCATTATTGTTTTTGATTTCAACACCTGAATTTCATCTTCAACTTCTTTCGAAGTGCCTCCCATTCCCATACTTTCGAGTATGGCCATTTCGGAAAACCCCATATTGCTATCATCCTGACGCAATAAAATGGTACTCTGAACCTGATAAGTAGGGATAGTGATTTTTATATACAAAAAAGCAATTAAGAAACACACAAAAACCGAGATGACAAACCAATACCATTTTCGCAGGTATTTTATTACTATTTCGCGCAGGTTTATTAAATCGTTGTATGTTGTTGTTTTGTTGTTCGTCGAATTGTTTATGTTGTTTTCCATTTCATTTAGCTTGATGTTGGATGTATTGTATCGCCAATTTTATTTATTCCCGTTTTATTTATATAGATAGAATATTGTGGTAGTCACAGCCGATAATGTGGATAGGGTTGATAAATATAAAGGAATGTTTTGCGAAGAGGTTGTTTTCACTTTGTTTGGTTCTACATAAACGATGTCGTTTTGTTGCAGATAAAAATATGGAGATTTGAATACGTCGCTCGAATTTAGATTTATACGCTCAAATTCAACTTTGCCATTGTTCTCGCGGTAAATGAGTACATTTTTCCGGATGCCATATATTGTTAAGTCGCCGGCTAACCCCAATGCTTCGAGTATGGTTATTCTTTCGTTCGAAACTGAATACTTTCCGGGACGGTTAACTTCGCCGAGAACAGTTATCTCGTAATTCATGAAATTAATGTTGACAATTGGATTTTTAAGGTAAGGCAGTAGCTTTTCATTCAGCATTGTAATGGCTTCGCTTTTTGATAGACCACTTACTTTGAGCGTGCCCAATACCGGAAAATTAATTTTACCTTCTGTGTCCACAACGTAAGTTTGCAGTGTTGGCGAAGTATATAATTTGTCGCTTCCGGGAGAATTGTACATTACCAAAGGCAAATTGAAGGGTGCGACAGCTGTAGGATCCAGTGCCGAGACTGTAATTAATAATACGTCGCCATTGCCAATAATGGTTTCCGGTTTTGTTCGGAATTGTTTGTTAATCACCGCAGCCGAATCTGAATTAACTCCTTTGAAATAAGATATCTCCTTTTGTGAGATGCAGCTTGAAAGTACGAATGAAGAAATCGATAAAATAATAAGTAATGTTTTTTTCATCAATATTATATGTGTTAATTTGCAGGAAGATTTTTGTGTGTTATCTTCGCCACGTATTTTTTATGAGGCGCAAAAATACTTAAATCAAACTCAAATAGCAAACCGTATTCAATATTTGTTTGTTAATGTAAGTGGAATGCTTATAATTGTTTCTGCGTTTCAGAGTAAAAAAATGAACTATTGCTTTGTATCGTTGTCTGTTTAGTTAAGAAGCCAATGCTACTCAAATAACAGAACGATTATTACAACGAGACTAAAGGAAATTTAGTATCTAAATTGCATAAAAAATTAAAAAAATATAAGCACTCAAATTTTTTGACTGCTGATACGTTGAATAACTAAATTAAAAAATTATTTATATGGAAATTAATAATTACATTGAATTACATAGATCTCGTTTTGTCGAAGAGCTTTTCAGCCTGATTCGCATTCCGAGTGTGAGCGCTCATGCACATCGTCAACCCGAAATTAAACAGTGTGCCGAAAGGTGGAAGCAACTTTTGATTGAGGCGGGAGCAGATGAAGTTCAGATTTTGCCTACCAATGGTAATCCCGTGGTTTTTGCTAAAAAAACTTTAGATAGCCAATTACCAACAGTTTTGGTGTACGGACATTACGATGTTATGCCGGCAGAGCCTTTGGATTTATGGGTGTCGCCACCTTTTGAGCCAGAAATAAGAGATGGAAAATTTTATGCGCGAGGTGCCGACGATGATAAAGGTCAATCGTTCATTCATGCCAAAGCTTTCGAATATCTGGTTAAAACAAATGGATTGAATTGTAATGTAAAATTTCTGTTGGAGGGTGAAGAAGAAATCGGGTCGCCAAGTCTCGAAGCGTTTTGTTTTCAAAACAAAGAGCTGTTGAACTGCGATACCATTTTGGTGTCCGATACCAGCATGCTTGGCATCGATAAGCCCAGTATTACCACCGGATTGCGCGGTTTGGCCTATTGGCAAATAGAAGTAACGGCTGCCAATCGCGATTTACATTCCGGAATTTTTGGAGGCGCCGTAGCTAATCCAATCACCGAACTTACCAAAATATTGGCGACACTTATTGATGCCGACGGTCGGATTACTATTCCTCATTTCTACGATAAGGTGCAGGAAGTATCGTCAGTAGAGCGTGCACTGATTGCTCAAATTCCTTTTGATGAAGAAGAATATAAATCAAATTTGAATATCAAACATCTGCGGGGCGAGAAAGGATACAGCACCATCGAACGCACAGGTATCAGACCTGCTATGGATATTTGCGGTATCTGGGGCGGTTACACAGGTGAAGGATCCAAAACCGTGTTGCCATCAAAGGCATTTGCTAAGCTGTCGGCACGTCTTGTTCCCGACCAGAAATATGATGAGATTGCCGAACTTGTTGCTGACTATCTGAAAAAAACAGCTCCCGAATATATCGATATCGATGTGGTTAAATTACACGGCGCCGAAAGTTATGTTTGTCCTATCGATTCGGTAGCTTACAAGGCGGCCGAGAAAGCATACACAAAAACATTTGGCATCCGTCCTTTGCCGGTTCGTCGGGGTGGAAGTATCGGAGTTGTTCCGGTGTTCGAAAAAGTACTCGATGTGAAGCCAATTTTGATGGGATTCGGACTCGAATCGGATGCTATTCATTCACCCAACGAAAATTTCCCTGTCGAATTGTTTTTCAGAGGGATAGAAACAATCGTTGAATTCTACAAAGAGTATGCAGTTTTAAATGAAACCGGGAGAATATAAGTGCAAACCAGATGATGCGTTCTTATAGGGTGAAAATCCTAAAAGATTGTTTTTCAAAATAATATATTTTTATGCATTTCAAAACTAAAATTTTATATTAAATATTTGTGAAATAATTTTGTCAATTCAATTGAATACACTAAGTTTATAGCACCTAATAAAATCATATTATTACTCACAATTCTAATACTTACAGTCATGACGAAAACGATAACATTTAACGAATTACGAAAAGTAAAGGATTCGCTTCCAAGTGGGAGTATGACCAAGATTGCCGAAGAACTTGGTCTGGAAAAAGAAACGGTACGTAATTATTTCGGAGGACATAACTACAAAGATGGAAAAAGCTGTGGAGTGCATATTGAACCGGGGCCTGATGGTGGTTTGGTAATGCTGGATGATACTCAGATTCTGGATATTGCACTCAGAATTTTAGATGAAAGTAAATCCTGATTTGAAAACTGGAAAAAAATTTAAAAGCAGTGAAGTATTTTTATTTACACTGCTTTTTTTATGGATAAAAATAATCAAAATCAACAAAAATGCAAAATACAAACGATTGCCTGTATTGTCAACGGAATGAACTGCAAAAAGAATTGATGATACACGTTTGCGATTTAAATGTATCATCAGTTTTTCTGTTTAAAGAACAAAGTTATAGTGGACGATGTGTGGTGGCGTATAAAGATCATGTGAATGAATTGTTTGAACTTTCGGAACAAAACCGGAATGCTTTTATGGCCGATGTGTGCAAAGTGGCTGCTGCCATTCATAAAGCATTTTCGCCGGTGAAAATAAATTATGGCGCCTATTCCGATAAACTTCCGCATTTACATTTTCATATTGTTCCAAAGTATAAGAATGGGTTTAGTTACGGCGGCGTGTTCGAGATGAATCCTCAAAAAACGTATTTAAGCGAAACTGAATACAAGGAAACAATTGATAAGTTGCTCAATGAGTTGTAAAGGAATAATTCATATTTATTTTTTTTCTGTAATATTTTGAATAATTAGACTTTTGCTTGTTATTTTCATTTGTTTTAAGGTCGCGAATGAATGAAAAATTATACTTTTGTATTTTATACTTAACAATTGCTGAATGAATCTTCCGCCGGTTTTTATTGAACGTACCAAAGCTATTTTAAAAGAGGAGTATCCTGCATTCGAAAATGCTCTACAGCAGTTACCACCCACCAGCATCAGGGTAAATGATAAAATGAACTATACGTTGCCTACCGAGAAAGTGGCGTGGTGCGATAAAGGATATTATTTGAACGAAAGACCATTGTTTACGGCTGATCCTTTGTTTCATGCCGGTGTGTATTATGTGCAGGAAGCCAGTTCGATGTTTTTGTCGCAGGTGGTGGAACAGTATTTTCCGGATGCTGACACTGTGTTGGATTTATGTGCTGCTCCCGGTGGAAAGTCGACCTTACTTTCGCAGTATCTGCATCGCAATTGTATGCTGGTAAGCAACGAGATAGTGAGAAATCGCGCTTATATTTTAGCCGAGAATCTTGCAAAATGGGGAAATCAGAATACTCTGGTTACAAATAACGAGCCGGCTGATTTTTCGCAATTGAATAATTTTTTCGATGCTATTGTTGTAGATGCTCCCTGTTCGGGCGAAGGAATGTTCAGAAAAGATCCGGGCGCCATCGACGAATGGTCGTTAAGCAATGTTGAATTGTGCTCGTCCCGACAAAGAAAAATTCTGACCGATGTGTGGGATGCGCTGAAACCTGAAGGTATTCTTGTCTATAGCACTTGTACTTACAATCGGGAGGAAAACGAAGATAATGTGGCGTGGATGTGTCGCGAACTGGACGCTGAACTTCTTAAAGTTGATTTGCTCGGAAACGAAAATATAGTGGAAAGTGATTTTGGTTACCGCTTTTTTCCACATCGAACGAAAGGGGAAGGCTTTTTTATTGCCGTAGTTCGGAAAAACGGACCTACAGTCCGATCGAAACAAATTAAAGCAGAATTAAAGAAAGGCATAAAATTTGTTAAGCAAAATGAAATGCAATTTCAACTGACGAGTTCGGAGAATTATACGTATATTAACGATAATAATTACATAAGGGCTTATCAAACCGACAGGTTAAATGAATTTATGTTTCTGAATAACAGGCTGAAATGTGTTGAAAGTGGATTGCTAATGGCTGAGCTAAAAGGAAAAGATTTTATTCCGGCTGCTCAACTGGCACTTTCGAAAGCGCTGGAAACCGAAAACGTAGCAAGTGCTGAGCTTGATTATGGAGACGCTATTTCGTTTTTGAAAAAAGAATCGATATTATTGCCGGATTCGAAAACAGGTTACGTGCTTGTTTTGTTTCAAAATCAGGCATTAGGTTGGGTGAAAAACTTGGGCAATAGAACGAATAATTTATATCCGGCCAATTGGAGAATAAGAATGAATCTGTAGAGAATAACAATAATTTTAGATGAAAATTATTTTTTTAGGAACAGGAACATCAACCGGAGTTCCATTGATAGGGTGTGAATGTGCCGTTTGCAGGTCGGAGAATGAGAAAGATAAACGTCTGCGAGCTTCAATTGTGGTTACAAATGAAAATACCCGGCTTCTTGTCGATTGTGGACCCGATTTGCGTCAGCAGTTGCTGAAAAACAGAATTAATGAACTTGATGGCATTTTAATAACGCACGAACATTACGATCATATTGGTGGTTTGGATGATGTGCGGCCACTTGGCGAATGCAATGTGTATGCCGAAAAACGTGTGCTTGGGGTGATCAGGAGTAATATGCACTATGCGTTTTCCGATCATCCTTATCCGGGAGTTCCAACGATTCATTTACACGAGATAAATGAAAAGGATGATTTTAAAGTGCGCGATACGATAGTGAAACCATTGCGGGTAATGCATGCCAAGTTACCTGTTTTAGGTTTCAGAATTGGGGAAATGGCCTATCTTACGGATGTGAAAACGATTTCGGACGAAACCATAGAGCAACTAAAAGGCTTGGATGTACTTGTTCTGAATGCGCTCAGAATCAATGAGCATATTTCACATATTTCGTTGAGCGAAGCCATTGCCATTGCAACTCAAATTGGAGCAACTAAAACTTATTTTACTCATTTTAGTCACGATTTGGGTATGCACAACGAAGTTCAAAAAACATTGCCCGAGAACATGTTTCTCTCTTATGATAATCTTGAACTAACATTATAGACGAATTTTACAATTTTTATATATCAAAGATGAAAACACAAAATTCAGCAAAAATAATTCTGTTTCTTTCGATAACTTTATTGAGTTCGTGTACGACTATGCTCTACACAAGTCTCGATGTGCTTCGACCGGCTAAGATTACTTTTGATGCTTCGGCCAATCAGCTGTTGATAGTGAATAATACTGTCACTCAACCTGCCGATTATGGACATAAAACTGAGTTTTATAACGATAAATCCCGAAATGTAATTCAGCAAACAGACAGTATGCCAACCTATTGTTTGAGTGTTATTTACGAAGAATTAGCCAACTCTGAGTTTTTCAACGATGTTCAGCTTCATTTGAATTCGGTCAATAAAAGTACTGATTTCTTTAATATAAAACCTGTTTCGCCGGATACAATTGATGCTTTGTGCAAGAAGTATAACAGTAATGTCGTGTTGTCGCTCGATAGGATGAAGGTGAACGACAAAATTGCAGAATTGTATGATGAAACCAATTATTCGTATTATACAGCTCTGGTTGCCAGATACGAAACCCAATGGAGTGTTCATTATCCTGGAAATGATAAATATGGAACTGTTACTTTTAGGGATACTGTGTTTTGGGATGCTGAATCGTTTCAAAGAAAAAATGCACTGAATGCCTTGCCTGCAAGAGCTGATGCCTTGATTGATGGAGCATTGTATGTGGGGCAGAACTCGGTAAAGCGTTTCATGCCATACTGGGAAAAGGCAGATCGTTATTTCTTTAGTACAAATAACAAAAAAATGAAGCAGGGGATTGATTCTATCTATGTGAAAAACTGGAAAGCTGCTATAAGTATTTGGGAAAGTGCCATGAATAAAGGAGGTGCGGCTTCGAAGGCTAAATTTGCGAATAACATAGCAATAGCATACGAATTGTCAGGCGATGTAAATAAGGCCAAAGAATATTCGCAAAAAGCATTGGAGTACATTCAGCAAAATTCAATCGTTGATGCAAAGTATTTTGTAACAATTAATAACTACGCCACTGAACTGAAGAAAAGAAACAAGGAGATAGAAATAATAGACAAGCAACTTGGAAACTAGATCTTTGTAGTTGATTTGTTGTGGATCAGTTTGCTAATTTCTTTGTAAAGTTGCTGCAATTCAGGCCGGTTTTCAAGCATTTTCAGGTGTTCTTCAATAATTACTGTATCGTATCGAACAGCCGGTCCTGTTTGCGCTTTAGCAGGAGATAAATGTTTTATTTTGTCAGCTGTTTCGGCAATTAAGGGTTGCAGTATGTCGAACGGAGCATTTGTTTCTCCTATAAGCTCTTCGGCAATCGTGTACATGTAATTTGTGAAATTACAAGCGAATACAGCAGAAAGATGAATTTTTTTACGTTGTTCAGAGTCTATTTTGTAGCATCTGTTTGATAATTGCTGAGCAATACCGAATAGCGTATCAAACGTTTTTTCAGTATTAGCTTCCACCATCAGAGCTACGTTTTCGAAATTAACCTCCTTCGATTTCGAGAATGTTTGCATCGGGTAAATTACTCCAAAGTGACTGGCTCTACCTTCGAAAACATCAATATTAACGCTTCCGGCTGTATGAAGGTGAATGGCATCGGGTATGTTGATTTTGTTTATTATTCCTTCTAATGCGTTGTCCTTTATAGCGTAAATGTAAATGTCTGCTGCGGTGTTTACATTGTTTATTTCGGTGGTATAAGGTACACTTAACAGTTCGGCCAAGGCTTTGGCTGAAGCAGCTGTTTTACTGTAAACCTGCATAATGTTGTATCCTTTTTGCTGAAGTGCTTTCGAAAAGTGTGTAGCAACATTGCCGGCACCGAGCATAACTATATTCATTTCCAATACTTTATTTTTTCCTTTTTTTATTGCCGAAAATCAGAACAAGTCCGGCAACAATAAGTAATAAAGGCCAAATGAAATCGGAAAGATGTTGTGTCCAGCGAATTATATCGGCAAGGCGAAACAAAACACCAACAACAATCAGAACGAGCCCGATGTTTTTGTTTTTGTGTGTAAGCAGAAAAATTACACCAATAATAAGTGGATAGTTTTTAAAATCAAAAATAATATCGGAAACAAAGGGGGGCAGAAATTCCAACTGACGAAAAAGGAAAATGAAGCCAAAAACGAGTAAAGAAATCCCCCAGGCTAAACGGTTGTCTTTTTGCAGGTTCATGATTTTTTTTGGATTAAAATTGTCAATATCTTGTACTGTGAAGTGGATTTCGATAATTATTTCAGGCTTTTAATCTGTTTTTTTTAAAGAACAGATTTATTTTACTAAGTCCTTTTCTATCAAATAACTAATTACGCTGTTTGGTTTCAAAATTTCAACCAGTCGATAAAATGGCAAAACAACTTCGGTTTGTCCCATATAGTAAGGTGCAATTTCGTAAGGATTGTATACATAGTTGATGCTTTCGTCGGTGATGTAAAAATTTCCGTTTGGCTTTATAGCATCTACCCAAAAGTCAGTGTCATTCAGACTCAGAATCGGTTCATTGCTTTTATCTTCGAAACTTTGCTCCACAATGCGTACTTTTATCAACTCTGATAATTTTGTTATATAATTGTTGGAAAAGAGATCGCTTTCAGTTATTTTTTTTCCATTTTCTACGTTGAAGTTTAAATAATTGGAAGTACTTAATCCATGAGCTCCTCCCATGAATACATACCGGTTGATACCATACGAATATATGCTCCCATCATTAAGCAAAGAAAAACCCTCCAGGACATGCTCGTTGTTAAACGAATAAAAGCTTGTGCTGTCCAATTCATTTATCAACTGTTCGTTAGAAAGTTTATACTCAGTAACAAGGTCGGCTGCAAATTTATTCACAACTGAATCGTGGGAGATCGTCAGGTATCCATCGCCAAATAAGTTTCTGATTATTTCGGATCTGATCGAGTCCAGTACTCTTTCGTTATCCAGGCAAACCGGCATTTCCACTGTAATATCAATTTTTATGGAGCCTTTAGTAGTGTCATTTGATAAAAACCCGGTCAGTTGCGCTGTTTTATCTATCGTTTTAATCGTTTTTTGTTTACACGAATTAAATAAAGATAGTGTTATAAGGCTTAAAATAAAATATATATATATTTTTTTCATGTTTAAGTTATTTGAATTATTTCAGACTACAAAAATAGGACATTTAAGCATATAATTTATAAAATATCTGAAAAACAACATAAAAATTTCACAATAATATAAATTGTAGCTTTCTTTGCAATCAGTAAACATGAAAAGGCCGATCAAATACATATTCTCGCTTTTCTTCGGACTGTATTTTTTATTCGCTGGAACAGGATTCAACATTATCAATTATTGTTGTCATCATTGCGAAGTTGTAGGAATAGAAAATATAGCGCTCATGTCATGTCATGAAAAAGAGCATTCTCATTCCAACGATTGTTCACACGAAAGCTCGGATGATTTTACCTGTTCGGATATAAATCATCATCCCAACGGTTGTCATGTATTGCGTTTAAAAGTTGAAATCCCATCAGTTGTAGCTACAAATATTTCTTTCGGACCAGTTTCTGAAATACAACTGTTTTATTTTACAACTGATTTATTCTCTGCTTTTGAGCAGCCTGAGGCATTTTTTGCCTTTCGACATTCTCCACCCAATTACATTCCAAATTCAGGAAGAGATATTCTGAATCTCAACGCTGTTCTGCTGATTTAATTTTAGTTGATATTGCCGGTTTTAGCATGCAATCTATTGATTGTTTGCGCTTTTGTGTATTTATCAATTACAATTATATCTTTGAAAATGAAATTTAAATTAATATTATTTAGTTTGGTTTTTCTCCATGTATGTGCTTTCGCCTCAGTGAAAGGGAGAGTTACCGATAAAAAAGGAGAACCAATTCCGGGTGTTAATATATACTGGTTGAACAGTACAGTGGGAACCGTTTCCGATAATTCGGGCGAATTTACAGTTCCTTTGCAAAGTGGAAATAACTTACTCGTTCTTAGTAATGTAGCATTTACTCCTGATACATTGCATGTAAGCGATGTTAACGAATTCTTAAAAGTAGAACTGAGTGAGCAAATTCAACTGTCGGAAGTATCGGTTGTTAGTAAAAATTTGGGAACTATAAAACCCCGTACGGCGGTATTTCAGACCGAAAAAATTACTGCTACCGAATTGTGTAAAGCGGCTTGTTGCAATTTGTCCGAAAGTTTTGAAACCAATCCATCGGTCGATGTTTCGTACAGCGATGCAGCAACCGGAGCCAAGCAGATTAAATTGCTTGGATTATCAGGAACTTATGTTCAAATGCTTACCGAGAATATTCCTAATTTGCGAGGAATTGCTTCGGCATATGGATTAGGCTATATACCTGGACCGTGGATGGAGAGCATTCAGGTGTCGAAAGGTACAGCTTCGGTAATTAATGGTTACGAAGCCGTTACGGGTCAGATCAACGTAGAGTATAAAAAGCCTCAAACCAGTGAGATTGTTGCCGCTAACCTTTTTGCAAGTGATGCCGGAAGGGTAGAAGCAAATGTAAATGCGTCGACCAAGCTTTCGGAACATCTTTCTACGGGAATTTTAGTACATGCTTCTGATGAATTAATGTCCATCGACGAAAACAATGATAATTTCATGGATATGCCTATGGTAAAGCAGTATAACTTTATAAACCGTTGGTATTATATGCATGGCAATTACGTTTCGCAGGCATTTGTGCGTGCCCTCTCCGAAAAAAGAATGGGCGGGCAGGTTACAGGTGATTACCATATTGGTATCGATACCGAAAGGTATGAATTTTTCCTGAAAAATGGTTATGTGTTTGATCATACTACCGAAAAAAGTGTTGGATTTATTGTGAGTGGTTCCTTGCATCAGCAAGATGCTCATTATGGTCATAAACAATATGTTGGAAAGCAGGGAAATTTGTATGCAAACTTAATTTTTCAGACTAACCTTGGTGAAAAGAGCAAGCTTTCGACCGGAGCAAGTTTTAATTACGATAATTATAACGAAACACTTACAGTGTTGCAGTCCTCTGTTTTTCCGCGTAAAGAGTTTGTTCCCGGAGTTTTTGCCGAATATACATTGAATTTAAATGATAAATTGATTGCTTTGGCTGGTGTTCGTGCCGATTATAATACTGAATACGGAGCTTTTGTAACGCCCCGCTTGCACCTGAAATACAATGCAAATGACCATTTGCATTTCAGAGCCAGTGCTGGTAAGGGATATCGATCGCCAAACATTCTTGCCGAGAATAATTTTCTGCTTGCGAGCAACAGGTCAATTTCAATTGCTTCGGATATAAAAATGGAAGAGGCCTGGAATTATGGTTTGAGCGCACAAAGTTTTATTCCGCTTTTTGGCCGTGAGCTGAGCCTTACCGCCGAATGGTATTATACTAATTTTATCGATCAGGTGGTGGTGGATATGGATTCGAACCCGCATATGGTTAGTTTTTCTAATTTAAGTGGTAAATCGTATTCGAGTAGTGCGCAGTTGGAAGCCAATATGGAGGTACTCAAAGGCCTCACCATGACATTGGCACATCGTATTACTGATGCCGAAACAACTATTGGCGGACTGTTGCGCGAAAAACCACTGACGAGTCGTTCGAAGAGCTTAATAACTGCATCTTATCAGACACCGTTAAAAAAGTGGCAGTTCGATTTTACTGCACAGTTCAACGGTGGCGGACGCTTGCCCGATCCCGATCTTAATCAGCCATTATGGAACAAGGAGTTTGGAGCTTACACAATTATGAATGCGCAAATAACAAAATACTTCAGAACATGGTCCATGTACCTTGGCTCGGAGAACCTTACCAATTTTGTGCAAGAAAATCCAATTATCGATGTGCAGCATCCTTTCAGCAATGATTTTGATGCATCGGTGGTTTGGGGTCCTATGCATGGACGAAAGATTTATCTTGGTTTTCGTTGGGCTATCAATCGTGACTAAAAAACGTTAAATAAAATAGATATCATTATGAAAAAACTAAAAATCAAATCAATCCTTTTCATTGCATTTATGCTTTCTCAATTTAGTTTGTATGCTGCCGGTAAAAATCCAAACGATACCACTGTTGTGTATCAGGTGTCGATGGATTGTCAGAAATGCAAACAAAAAATAGAGAAAAATATTGCTTTCGAGAAAGGAGTTAAAGCGCTATCGGTGGACCTGGATGCCAAAACAGTAAAGGTTACTTATACAAAAGCAAAAAATGATGTGGCGAAACTGCAAAAGGCCATCGAAAAACTTGGTTACGAAGTTGTAGTAAAAAACGAAGCGTCAAACTGATAAATAAAGAGATTTTTGCAGGCTTATTGAATACAATTTCCTAAATAAGCTAAAAAAAAATCCGAAGTGTGAATAAATTACAGAGAAATCATTATTTTTATCGCCATAAAATAGATGTTTTTCTGTTTTATTTATCTTTTTAATTAAAAAAACTTTCTATTCAAGAGTTTTGTTTATAATTTTAATTGAATACCAAGTGCGGCAATTGGATCTTTGCCGAAGGAAAACATTAATTTAAAAAATTGTTAAATGAAAAAGAACTTAATTCTTCTCGCGTTAGTGGCTATCTTTGTGTCGGTAAATGTAACAGCACAAACAGCAACCAAAACTAAAGTGCAAACTAAAACTGAAGTAAAAGCAACTGATAAAGCATGTTGCAAAGACAAAGCGGCTACTGCCGAAACCAAAACATGTTGTAAAGACAAAGCAGCTACAGCCGAAACTAAAGCATGTTGCAAAGATAAAGCAGCTGCTGCCGAAACTAAAGCATGTTGCAAAGATAAAGCAGCTACTGCCGAAACTAAAGCATGTTGCAAAGACAAAGCAGCTACTGCTGAAAAAAAAGCTGAATGTAAAGATAAAGCTGCTGCTACAGCTGAGAAAAAAGCTTGTTGCAAGGAAAAAGCTGCTGCTACTGCAAAGCTATAAATCATATTTTTCTTGATTATTAAAAGCTCCGGATATTTTCGGAGCTTTTTTGTATTCAAACATTTTAGGTACTTTTGTTTTAATGATACAGTACAATATCTCAAAGTTAAATTAATAAGTATGTTCAGAACTACCATCGATATTAAACCTTATTCGTTTCGGTTGGACTACCAAAGTAACATTCTCACTTTAGGTTCGTGTTTTTCCGAAAATATGGGTTTGAAAATGAAAAATGTTTTTTTCAAAACAGAAATCAACCCTTTCGGTGTGTTGTACAATCCGGTCTCCATCCTGAATAGTATAAATTTGTTGTTGGAGAATAAGAGATTTACTACATCCGATATTTTTGAATATAAGTCCTTGTGGCATAGCTTTGCGCACAGCAGTTTATTCTCGGATATAAGTAGTGAAGTGTGTCTTTCAAAAATTAACGAACGTATTGCATCTGTTTCGGAATTTATTAAAAATACCGATGTGCTTTTAATTACGTTTGGAACTGCCTGGGTTTTTACTGATAAAGAGAGTGGGAGAGTGGTTTCCAATTGTCATAAGCTTCCGTCCGATAAATTTAACCGTCAGAGACTGACTGTGGACGAAATTACAATGGGTTATTCGGATTTGCTGACGAAACTAAAAGCGTTATATCCAAATTTAAATGTCGTATTCAGCGTAAGTCCTATTCGCCACTGGAAAGATGGAGCTCACGAAAATACAATAAGCAAAAGCACTTTGTTGCTTGCTGTGGATGCGCTTCAAAACCAATTTGATAATATACATTA
>Ga0209373_10001558_pt1 | contig 26228 bp, 30 predicted proteins | sample Higcelweek5metaG_FD_187173 | JGI IMG/M metagenome (GOLD analysis project Ga0209373, IMG submission 187173) | Freshwater pond sediment microbial communities from the University of Edinburgh, under environmental carbon perturbations - High... | ecosystem: Environmental > Aquatic > Freshwater >... | reverse complement strand
CACCGCCGACTGGGAGAACTACCTCGGCGAATTCTCCAGCGTCACCAAGCAGTCCATGGGCCGCGAACTGGAAGTGCCCGAGGAAGGCCTCTCCCTGGAGGCGCGGCTGACCTGCCGCCCCAGCCTGGAGGGCCACCTGATCTGGCAGATGCGCCTGTCGCGCTTCACCGATGAGGAGCTGGACATTGGCGACGCCATCATCGGCAACCTGGACTCCCGCGGCTATCTGCAGGCCACGGTCGAGGAGCTCCAGACCCTCCTGAACGGCATCGGCGCGGAGGCCGTGGAATCCGTGATCCAGCGCATCCAGCGCCTGGACCCGGTGGGCGTTGCGGCGCGCACCGTGCAGGAATGCCTGCTGGTGCAGATGGAGGTCCTCGGCCTCGACGACCCCATCCTGGTGTCCCTGGTGCGCGATCACCTGGAGGACCTGGAGAAGCACCGCTACAAGCCCCTGACCAAGAAGTTCAAGATCACCATGGACGAGCTGAAGGGCTACCTGGATCTCATGCAGACCCTGGAGCCCATGCCCGGCGCGAATTTCTTCAGCGGAGAGCCGCAATACGTCAGCCCGGACGTGTTCGTGTTCAAGAACGGCGAGGAATTCGTCATCGTCCTGAACGAGGAGGGCCTGCCGCGCCTGCAGCTGAACTCCTTCTACGTAGAGAACGTCAAGGCCAAGACCTCAGCCGAGAAGGACTATTTTCAGGACAAGATACGCGGTGCGGAGTGGCTCATGAAGAGCCTGTACCAGCGCCAGCGCACCCTGTACAAGGTCATGGAGAGCATTGTCCGTTTCCAGCGTGGATTCTTTGAAGATGGCGTTTCCCGCCTGAAGCCGCTGATCCTCAAGGAGGTGGCCGAGGACATCGGCATGCACGAATCCACGGTCAGCCGCATCACCACGAGCAAGTATGTGGCGACCCCGCATGGCATCTACGAGCTCAAGTTCTTTTTCAACAGCGCGCTCGACCTGGACGACGGGACGCAGGTCGGCTCCGAATCGGTCAAGGCCCTCATCAAGCAGCTCATTGCCGACGAGAACGACAAGCGTCCCTTGAGCGATGAGCAGATCGGCGAGATCCTCAAGCAGAAGCTGGAGGTGAACATCGCGCGGCGCACCGTGGCCAAATACCGCACGGCCATGAACATCGAGTCCTCCTCCAAGCGCAAGCAGGTCTTCTAAACCGGCGTCGCCCGCCACATCCCAGGAGGTTGCGAATGAACATCACCTACGCCTTCAAGAATTTCGACCCTTCCGACCACTTGAAGGAATATGCCGCTTCCCGTTTCGAGAAGATGGGCAAGTTCATCGGCGACACCATGGAAACCGAACTGCAGATCAACCTGGCCGTGGAGAAGTTCCGCCACCAGGCCGAGGTCATACTGACCGCCGACAACCTGCACATCTCGGCCTATGAAGAGTCCGAGGACATGTACTCCACCATCGACCTGGTGCTGGAGAAGCTCGAATCCCAGCTCAAGCGCATGCGCGAACGCCACAAGGAGCGCCGCCGCGCCGGCACCCCGCGCAATGCCCGCATGGACGTCATCAGCTTCTCCGAAGATGCCGGCGACCGCGCGCCCATCATCAAGGAATCCGATCTGTTCGAGCCCAAGCCCATGAGCGTTGACGAAGCCGCCATGCAGCTGGGCGCCCTCAAGTTCGAGTTCCTTGTGTTCCGCGACGCCGAGACGGACCGGGTGAACGTTTTGTACCGCACCAAGACCGGAGACTTCGGTCTCATCGACCCTGGAAACTAGTGATGCGTCTGGGCGAATACATCGACAAGGAGCTGGTGCTCCCTGACCTTGAGGCCACGGGCAAGGCCGAGGTGCTGCGCGAACTCACCGAGGCCTTGGCCGCGCACCATCCTGGAGTCGACGCCGGGCTCGCCCTCGCGGTCCTTCTGGACCGCGAGGGGCTGGGCACCACCGGCATCGGCGACGGGGTGGCCATCCCCCACGGCAAGCTGGCCTCCCTGGAGCGCATCATCCTCTGCGTCGGCAGGAGCCGGAAGGGGGTGGACTTCGAGGCCCTGGACTTCAAGCCCTGCAACATCTTCTTCCTGGTCCTGGCCCCGGAGCAGATGACCGGCATCCACCTGCGCATCCTGGCCCACATCTCCAGGCTCCTCAAAGACGAGCATTTCCGCAAGGAGTTCTACGAAGCCAAGGACCGCGAAGCCCTGTTCGCATTGCTGCAGGGCTACTAGGTCCGGGTGACGCCATGAGCACGCCAGAAGTCTTCCCGGTGGTCGTGGTGACCGGTTTGTCCGGCGCCGGGAAAAGCACGGCCCTGAACGTCTTTGAGGACCTCGGCTATTTTTGCGTGGACGGCTTGCCAGCGGCCATGCTGCCCAAGCTCGTGTCCCTGTTCCTGGGACAGGACTCCCAGCACCGCGGCCTGGCCCTGGGCATGGACCTGCGCCAGCACGACTTCCTGGACCAGTGGAACGACGCCCTTCAGGAGCTCTCGGCCAGGGGCATCTTTGTGCGGGTGCTCTTTGTGGAGGCCAGGGACGCTACGCTGATGCGCCGCTACGCCACCACGCGCCGCCCGCATCCGCTGGAGAGCACGAGCCTCGGCCTGGAGCAGGCCCTGACCAAGGAACGGGCCATGCTTTCGCCCCTGCGCAAGGACGCCGAGCTGGTCATCGACACCAGCGAGTACTCCATCCACGACCTGCGGCGCATGGTTCAGGAGCGTTTCGCGGCGGCGGAGAGCACGGGGCAGGGCATGCGCGTGCATGTGATCTCCTTTGGCTTCAAGTACGGCGTCCCGGCCGAGGCCGACCTCGTCTTTGACCTGCGCTTTCTGCCCAACCCCTATTTCGTGCCCGAACTGCGGCCCCTGTCCGGCAAGGACCAGGCCGTGGCCGACTACGTGTACAAGGTCGAGCCTGGCCTGACCTTCCAGCGCAAGCTTGAGGATTTCCTGCTTTACCTACTGCCTCTGTACGCCGCCGAGGGCCGCTACCGCATCGCGCTGGCCGTGGGCTGCACCGGGGGCCGCCACCGTTCCGTGGCCATGGCCGAGCATCTGCTTGCCACCCTGCGCGACAGGGGCTACGCTGTGACTTTAGAGCATCGGCACTTTGATCTCGGCTGACCGGGAGGTGCCAGAACCAGGCGCGGCGCATCGCCGTGCGCGGCAGGCGAGGACATGACGGAGAATTCAGAGACAAAGACCCCACCAAAGCAGGCTGGCGTCCTCGTGGTGACCCACGGAGAGGTCGGCGCAGCCCTGCTTGATGCCGCGCAGATGATCCTCGGTCCGCAGCAGGGCGTTTCCGCCGTCAGCGTCCTGGTGTCCAAGGGCGTCGAGGAGATCGTCGTGGCCCTGAAGTCCGGGGTGGCCAAGCTGGATTCCGGGCTTGGCGTCATCGTGCTCACCGACCTTTTCGGCGGCACGCCCACGACCTTGAGCCTGTCCCTGTTCAAGGGCGGAAACCTCGAGGTGGTGGCCGGAGTGAACCTGCCCATGCTGCTCAAGGTGCTGCAGGACCGCAAGCTTCCGCTTTCCGAACTGGCCGCCAGGGCCAAGGACGCCGGGCAGCAGGGCATCGTGGTGCCAGGCGAGATGCTGCGCAAGAAGGCCGCCGGGAGCTAGCGCCATGTTCTGGGTACGCGTCGACAACAGACTCATCCACGGTCAGGTGGTGGAGGCGTGGGTTCCCCACATCGGGGCGCACAGCATCGTCGTGGCCAATGACGACCTGGCCCGGGACGAGCTGCAGCAGGAGATCATGGCCCTGGCCATTCCCCGGGCCGTGAACAGCGCCTTTCTGAGCATCGACCAGCTGGTGCGCGACCCGCGCATGACCGGAGCCTCCCGCGACGCCACGCTTCTGCTGTTCTCCTCCTGCCTGGACGTGCGCCGGGCCTTTGAGAAGGGCCTGCCGCTGGACATCCTCAACGTGGGCAACCTGCACTATGCCAACGGCAAGCGCCAGCTCTCGCCCAGCGTTTCCCTCGGCCCGGACGATGAGTCCTGCCTGCGCTTCCTGATGAGCAAGGGCGTGGAGCTGGACTTCCGGTGCGTGCCCAACGACCCCGTGCATGTGAGGTTCGCATGATGCTGGACATGCCTCTGAGCGGGCCCGCGTGGTTCGCCGCAGTGAGTTTTTTTTTGCCCTGTTCGCTCTGTGCCGCTTTTCCGTAAGCCTGGGGCTCATTGAACGACCGCTCGTCATCGGCCTCTGCTGGGGGCTGGTGTTCGGGAACATGACATCCTGCCTGTACATCTCCATTTTCTACGAGCTGCTCTGGCTCGACTTCATCCCGGTGGGCACCTTCATTCCCCCGCACATGACCGCAGCGGCCTTCACCGGCCTGGCCCTGTCCACGTACTTCGGGCTGGATTCGCCGCCGCTGGTGTTCGCGGCGCTCATCTTCGGCCTGCCCATGGCCTGGCTCGGCGCCCGGCTCGACCGCAACCTGCGCGACCGCCTGAACCGGTCCTACGGCAGCGTTCTGCACTGGGTCCGCAGACCTGCGGGCGATGACGTTCCCGGCAAGCTGATCCGGCGCACCCTTTTGGGCAAGCTTTTGGTGTCTTGGCTGTTCTTCCTTCTCGGCGCCGGGTTGCTGGCCCTGCTTCTGCGTTTTTTCCTCAATCAATATTCCTGGGTGCTCCTTGACCTTGACCTCACCTGGAACCAGTTTCTCATCGCCGCCAGCCTGGGCGGGCTGTTGTCCCTGCGCCTGCGCAACCTGTATCTTTCCGTCGGTGTCGGGGCCGTGGCCCTCGGGTTTTTCCGCCTTGCCGGCATCTTCTAGCTTGGCAAGACGCATTCTTTGTGATAAATGGAACAATCGTCCAAGCGGACTGGACAATCCTAGGCAATCACAATAATTTGAGGAGGACTTTTCATGGCTATCATCGTTGTTGGTCACAAAAATCCCGATGCCGATTCCGTCACCGCTGCCATCGCCGTTGCCGACCTGCTGAGCAAGCGCGGCATGGAAGCCACCCCTGTCATCCAGGGCCCCGTCACTCCTGACGCCGCTTTCGTGCTCAAGACCTTCGGTCTGGCCGCCCCGGCCATCGACACCGACGCCACCGGCAAGGACATCGCCCTGGTCGACCACTCCGACCTGGCCCAGTCCATGGACAACCTGGACAAGGGCAAGGTCCTGTTCGTCGTTGACCACCACAAGCTGGGCGACGTCACCACCTCCAACCCGCTGGAAATGTGGGTTTGGCCCGTGGGCTGCACCGGCACCGTCATCAAGTCCATGTACGATTTCTACGGCATCGAGATCCCCAAGGCCATCGCCGGCGTCATGATGCTTGCCATCCTGAACGACACCGTGCTGTTCAAGTCCCCCACCTGCACCGACGCCGACAAGAAGGCTGTCGAGGCCCTGGCCAAGATCGCCGGTGTGGCCGACTTCAAGGCGCTGGGCATGGACATGCTGAAGATCAAGGGTTCCGTCGAGGGCATCCCCGCCGTTGACCTGATGAACCGCGACTACAAGGACTTCAACATGGGTGGCAAGAAGGTCGGCATCGGCCAGGTCGAGGTTCTGGACCTGGGCCTGCTGGACAAGATCAAGCCCGCTCTGGTTGAAGAGTGCAAGAAGCTGCAGGCCGACGGCCGTCATACCGTGCTGCTGCTCCTCACCGACATCATGAAGGAAGGCTCCGAGATCCTCGTGGTCTCCAGCGACGCCTCCCTGGTCGAGAAGGCCTTCGGCGGCAAGGTCGCCGGCGCGCTCAACTCCATGTGGGTTGAGGGCTGCATGAGCCGCAAGAAGCAGGTCGTTCCGCCCATGGAAAAGGCCTTCGCCTAGCTCCATCCGCTCTGACCAGCTGATTTGACGCATCGGGCGGGCTCCTTCGGGGGTCCGCCCTTTTTTTTGACCGCGCGGCGTTCACATCCGCCAGGTCGGCATCCGGTTGGTCGGCTTTCTGGCGGTTGACATCCCGGCCCACGCCCTTTAGTCGCAGAGGCTGAGCTTCCTGAACACGACCTGTCCGGAGGACCACACGCATGGCGCAACCCCCAGAGCGACCGCTTTCCGTCCGGCAAAACGCCCTCGTGGCGCTGGCGGTCAGCGGGATGATGACCTGCGTCGTGTCCGGCATCGCCACCCTGCGGGCCAGCGGCCTTGTGGAGGGCTTTGCGGGCCAGTGGCTGTCGTCCTGGCTGGTGTCGTGGGTGGTGGCCTACCCCATGCTCTACGGGCTGCGGCCGCGCATCCGTCGGCTTGTGTGCCGGTTGATGCGCTGATCCCGGCCTGCCGCGCCACGCAAAAACGCCCCGGCAAGCGCAAAGGCTGCCGGGGCGTCGCGGGTCGAATGAGCTGAGCGCCTAGATCAGGCCGCTGGTCTTCAGCGTGTCCTTGAGCTTGGCCAGGTTGGCGGGCTCCATGGGCACCAGGGGCAGCCGGAACTCCAGCCCCATCTTGCCCATGAGCGAGAGCGCGGTCTTCACGGGGATGGGGTTGACCTCCAGGAACATGGCCCGGTTCACGGGGTTCATCTCCATGTGCAGGGCCTGGGCGCGGGCGATGTCGCGCTTGAAGAAGGCGTCGATCATGCCGGACATCTTGGCGGGCATGACGTTCGATGTCACCGAGATGGTGCCGTTGCCGCCGACCGAAAGCAGGGGCAGCACCGTGAAGTCGTCGCCGGACAGGACGATGAAGTCCTTGCCCAGGAACTCGCAGACCTCGGAGCCCTGCCTGACGTCGCCCGTGGCCTCCTTGCAGCCGATGACTTCCGGCACCTCTTTGGCGATGCGGGCGATGGTCCTCGGCAGCACGTTCTGGCCCGTGCGGCCGGGAACGTTGTACAGGATGAACGGCATGGACGCCTCGCCCGCGATGGCCTTGAAATGCGCCACCAGGCCGTCGGGCGTGGGTTTGTTGTAGTAGGGGGTGATGATGAGCGCGGCGTCGGCCCCGGCTTTCTTGGCCAGGGCGGTCAGCTCAATGGCTTCCATGGTGTTGTTGGAGCCCGCACCGGCGATGACCGGAACGCGCCCCTTGACCTGATCGACACAGATGCGGATGACCTGGCCCTGCTCCGCGTGGGAAAGGGTCGCGGCCTCGCCGGTGGTGCCGCAGGGCACCAAGCCGTTGATGCCCTGTTCGATCTGCCACTCGATGAAGGCCCTGAAGGCCTCCTCGTCCACGGCGCCGTTCTTGAACGGCGTCACCAGTGCGGTAAACGCGCCGCGCAGCTGCATTCCTTCCTCCTCTGGCCGTTTCGTGCGGCCAGGCTAGTCCGTGCCCAGGCTCTGCATGAGCGAGAGCATGTGCGAATCTTCCATGTACTGATCCGTCAGCCCGAAGAGGGTCATACGAATATTTTGCGCTTCCGTCCATTTGAAAGTGGTGTTCGCATGCTCCGGCCAGGCCAGAATATCGATGCGGCTTATGGACTTGCCCTGGGCAAAGGCGCGCACCCACAGGGTTTTGCCCTTGGCCTCGATGTTGCCGGCAAGCCCGATGCCAAGGCCCGTGCCCAGCAGCAGGTCCGGCAGGGGGCCGGGGGCGCCGAGCAGCTCCTGCTCGCGCAAGTAGCCCCAGGGGCTCATGGCCACCACTAGGCGCGTCCTGGTCCGCAGGGAGCGCACCGCGTCCTCGACCTGGCGCACCAGACCCGGGGGCAGGCTGGTGGCGCCTTCCGGCAACGGCGGCAGCAAAAGCACGCCGACGCGATGCTCGGCATCCGGCCCGAGCAGATGCTGCTCCAGGTGCTCGGAGCCGCGCCAGCTTCTGTGCGGGTGCAGCCCGGCCTTGGCCATGACGGCGCGTTCATAGGGCGAGACAAAGACCAGATCATTGCGCAGGAGGTCATAGGCCCTGGCCATGAACTCCAGCCGCTTGCGCGTGGGCGGCTTCTGCGCCTGGTATTGGGCAAAGTCAAAGGCTCCGGTCAGCACGAGCACCGGAGCCTCCTTGGGTGCGCTCTGGCGAAGCGCATTCTGAAACGTGGCCCGCCGGGCCAGTCCGCCTACGGTCTTCCCCCCTCAAGTGGGGCAGGGACGAACCTCGGCTTCGGTGTTGCCGCTGAAGAGCAGGGTGAGCTTGGGCGCACCCGCGTGGACGTTGGACGCGAAGGCCAGGACCGCGAACAGCAGGAGCGTGATGGTGCGCAGCATCAGTCGTTGATGAATTCCTTGAGTTCCTTGCCCGGACGGAAGAAGGGCAGACGTTTGGGCTGAACCTGGACAACGGTCCCGGTCTTGGGATTGCGGCCCGTGTAGCCGTTGTAGTCCTTGACCTTGAAGCTGCCGAAGCCGCGTACTTCGACCCGGTCGCCCGCGACGAGGGCGTCCTTGATGGAGTCGAAGAATGCTCCAACGATTTTGGTGGCATCGTCGACGTGCAGCTTTTTCTCTTCGGCCAGCGCCTTGATGAGCTCGCTCTTGTTCATGACCGCTCCGTTTGTTGGCCTGTTGTGTGGGCAGACCCCACCGCAGATGGCATGGGCTTCCTCACTAATAACTCTTCTATGCCGAAAATCCAGGCATTCCGTCAAGTGTTTCGTGCGGTTGCGCCAGGAAGAAATTCCTTGAGGGCTTTGCGCCCGGAGATGGCCGCCAGGTTCTGCCGCCGATAGGCGGAAACGCGTTCGGCCAGAATCCGGATGTCCTTGATGGCCGGGCACTCCGGGGCGAACCGGGCCAGGGGCGTCTGGTTGATCACAGCCTGGGTCAGGGTGCGGTCCAGGCGCACATGCCCCAGGTTTACCAGCTCAAAACCAAGAAAATTCTTGCAGGCCATGTTCAGGCGCTGGAAAGTTTCCGCCGCTTCCTTGGCGGTCGCCTGGTTCACCACCACGCAGAAGTCGCGCACCCCGTACTTGGCGTGCAGGACCTTGATGATGGCATAGCCGTCGGTCAGCGACGTCGGCTCAGGCGTCACCAGCACCACGCGCATCTGGGCCATGCGCGCCAGGGCCAGCACCGTGCCGCTGATGCCCGCGCCCAGGTCGAGCAGCAGGAACTCGTACCCCTTGATGATCTCCGTGAGCGTCTCGAAGAGGCCGTCGCGCTGGTTCTGGTCCATCTCCACCAGCTCGGGCACCCCGCTTGCCGCAGGCAGGATGTCCAGGCCGTCCTCCACGTGCAGCAAAACGTCTTCGGGCCGCACCTCGCCGCCAAGAAGGTCCTGGAGGTTCTTCTCCGGGGTCAGGCCGAGCAGCACGTCCAGGTTGGCCAGGCCCAGGTCGCAGTCCATGAGCAGCAGCTTGTGGCCCATGTCGCGCAGGCTCAGGCCCAGGTTCAGGGCCAGGTTGGTCTTGCCCACCCCGCCCTTGCCGCTCATGATGCACAGGCTGACGGTGCTGCCGGGGTTGATTCCGGTGGGAACTCCTGTGCTGTTTCCGGGACTGTTGTCGCTCATTTGTCGCCCACCTTCTTGCCGGTAAAGAGGAAATGCTTTTCATTGGCGTGCACCAGGGTGTCCCGGGAAGCCAGGCAGACGTCCACGGGCGCTGCCACCTCAAGCCGGTTGCCGCCCAGGCTGCGGGCGTCGGCCAGGGCGAGCTCCGCGCTGGCGATGAGCTCGTCCGGGGTGAGCTCCACGCAGCCGCCATAGCCCGCCAGTCCGGCCGAGCAGAGCAGGCTCGCCGTGGCCGTTGGCGCTGTGCCCGCGCCCTGGGCCCGGATGCGCCGCAGGATGGCGCCGACAAGGCGCTCGGCCTCGCTCAGGGACGCGCCGGAGAAGACCAGGGCCAGGCGCTCTCTGCCCAGCTCTCCGCCCAACCCGTCATTCAGCACTGCGGCGTGGTCGAAGCTGCGCTTGAGGCCGCGCACAAGGTCCAGCAGGCCGTACAGCAGTGCTGTGTCGGCGCGGTCCGGCGCTCCCCGGTCCGGCTGTATCAGCGCCAGGGCCAGGGGCACGTCGCAGGCGCGCGAGCGTTCGATCTCCATGCGCAGGAAGGAGCGCAGGCCGGGACTGGCCGCGTCGGAGGACAGCTGGCTGATGGCCTGGGCCAGGATCTCGGTTCTGGGCGTGGGGCTGCAAAGGGGCACGGCGCACCACTGCCCCAGGCCATGGCTCTGGCTCAGCGAGGTCCAGGCCGGGCCATCCAGGCCAGAGACCACGCGCAGCACGCACAGCGACTCGGCGTCACGCATCGGGTCCTCCGGAAAAAAGGCCTCGAGGCTGCGGATCTCGTCCAGCAGCGGCGAAGGCTTGCGGTTATGCGGATTTCTTTTCGGCATGGCTGAAGAGCAGGGTTGCGCGCAGGAATTCGTCCAGTCGGCCGTCGAGCACGGCGTCCACGTTGCTGTTCTCGTGCCCGGAGCGGTGGTCCTTGACCTGCCGGTAGGGCTGCAGGGTGTAGGTGCGGATCTGGCTGCCGAAGGCGATGGCGTCCTTGCTGGCATAGTCGGCCTTCTTGCCCGCCTCCAGCTCCTTGAGCTCGCGTTCGTACAGTCGGGCCTTCAAGACCTTCATGGCATGCTGCTTGTTCTTCAGCTGGGACTTCTCGTTCTGGCACTGGACCACGATGCCCGAGGGATTGTGGGTGATGCGCACGGCGGAATTGGTGCGGTTCACGTGCTGGCCGCCGGGGCCGCTGGCCCGGAACACGTCGATGCGCAGGTCCTCCTCCTTGACGTCGATCTCGATGTTCGTGTCGATGTCCGGATACACGTCCACCGAGGCGAAGGCCGTGTGCCTGCGGCCCGAGGAGTCAAAAGGCGAGATGCGGATCAGCCTGTGGATGCCCGCCTCGCCCTTGAGCAGGCCAAAGGCGTACGGCCCGGTGATCTGCAGGGTGACGCTCTTGATGCCCGCCTCGTCGCCGTAGAGGCGGTCCAGCTCGACCACCTGGAAGCTGCGCGATTCGGCCCAGCGCAGGTACATGCGCAGCAGCATCTCGGCCCAGTCCTGGGCGTCGACGCCGCCCGCGCCCGGGTGGATCTCCAGGATGGCGGCGCTGTCGTCGTCCGGACCGGAGAGCAGGATGGACAGCTCGGTCTCGCCCAGCTGGACCTGGAAGGTGCCCAGATACTCCTCCAGGGCCTCCAGGGCCTCCTGGCTCTGGTCTTCCTGGGCCAGCACCAGGCAGTCATCCACGTCGGCCTTGGCCTGGGCCAGGGCGTCGTAGGTGCCCAGGCGGAACTCAAGCGCGCTCTTCTCGCGCAGGACAGGGGTCAAAAGCTCGGGCTTGTCCCAGGCGCCGGGTTTGGCGAGCAGGCTCTGGATCTCCCGCAGGCGCTCCCCCAACTCTTCATAGTCAAAGGCGCCCCCAGAGGGAGGCGTATTGTTCCAGCAGGGCCAGGCCCAGGGTCTTGAGATCGGCGAATTGCAGCATGGGGATGGGGTTCTCTTGGTTCAGGTCTTGTTGCGGTTTCGGGTGAGTCCTCTGCCGCCAAGGAAAAGCAGGACCGCGAACACGAGGGCCAGCAGGCCCGCGCAGGCCAGCAGCGGCCGGTATATCTTGTGGTACACCGTGGTCTGCGACCTGGGGTGCACCTGCCAGGCCGCCGTCAGGGGCACGAACTGCGGTCCGGCGCGGTGGATGCGGCCCAGGGGGTCGATGAAGGCCGAGATGCCGGTGTTGGTGCTGCGCACGATCCAACGCCCCTGCTCAATGGCCCTGAGCGCGGTCAGGTTCAGGTGCTGCATGGGCGCGGAGGTGGCGCCGAACCAGGCGTCGTTGCTGATGATGACGAGAAGGTTCGCGCCCTGGGACACACGCTCCTGGGCCAGCCCCGGAAAGATGGCTTCATAGCAGACGAGCATGCCCATCGCAAGGTCGCCCGAGAGCAGAGCCTTCTGGTCATGGCCCGGCGCGAAGTCTCCCACGCCGTTGACCAGCTTGTCCAGGGGCAGCCAGCTCGGCAGGGGCATGTACTCGCCAAAGGGCACCAGGTGCTCCTTGTCGTACCAGGTCGGGGCGGCCCCGCTGTTGTCCAGCAGATACGCCCGGTTGAACAGGGTGTAGTCGCCCAGGCCGCGCTTGTAGGCCGGGGCCCCCAAAATAAGGGTGGCGTTGGTGCTGGACACAAAGTCGAGCACCGGCTTGCGCAGCGGGGAGTCGTCCTGGAAATAGAAGGGCATGGCCGTTTCGGGCCAGACGATGAGCGAGGGATTGGCCGTGAGCTGGATCTTTCGGCTCAGGTCCGCGTACCGGGCGACCGTGGACATCTGGTAGGAGGCGTCCCACTTGACGCTCTGGTCGATGTTGCCCTGGACGAGGGCCACGGTGCGCGGCGGGCTGTCCTCGGCGTAGCTGTGCAGGTGCAGCCAGCCGACTCCGAGAACCAGCAGCGCAGCCAGGCCGGAGACCAGGGCGCAAGGCCGGGAGGCGCGGGCCAGCACGGCCCCGCAGGCGATGAGCGCCAGCACCCCGGACAGGCCGTAGGCCCCGATGTAGGCCGCAGGCAGTACGACGACGGTCCAGGGCACGAAGGCCGCGCTCAGGGTCAGCCAGGGGAAGCCGGAGAGCAGCGTGGCCACGGCCAGCTCCATGACCGTCCAGGCGACGCCGAGAAAGAAAAGCCCGGTCAGCTCGGTCAGCCGCCGCGAGGCCAAGTGCGCGGCCAGGCCGAACAGGCCGAAGTACACGCCCATGGCCAGGCTCAGGAGCACGGGCACGGGCAGGGCCAGAAGCCAGTGCACGCCGCCGAAGTGCTGCACCGGCCAGTAGACCCAGTACAGGCAGCCCAGGGCGGCCAGGGACCCGGCCAGCCAAGCCTGCTTGAAGGCGTCGCGGGCGGACTCGGCGTTCTGGCCCAGGACCAGCAGTCCGGCGGGCAGGAGCAGGGCGGCCAGCGGCAGCTGCGCGAGGGGATTGGCGTGGCCCAGCCAGGCGCCGGCCGCCGTGGCCAGGATGAAGAGGTATCTGGGCTGCACCGGCGGCTACTCGGCGCGCTCCACGCGCAGGGTTTCGATGTGTTTGCGGTCGGCCTCGTGGACCAGGAAGCGCCAGGGGCCGAGCACAAAGGCCTCGCCCTCGGGCGGAATGCTTCCGGCGACCTCGCAGATGAGCCCGCCGATGGTCTCCACCTGGTCCGAGTCCAGTTCCAGGCCGAAGCGCTCATTGATCTCGTCGATGGAGAGCCGCCCGGACACGAGCTGGCTGCCGTCGGGCAGGACCTGCACATCATCGGGGCGCATGGCGTCGTGCTCATCGCCGATCTCGCCGACGATCTCCTCCAGCACGTCCTCCAGGGTCAGCATGCCCGAAGTGCCGCCGTACTCGTCGGTGACGATGACCAGGTGGCTCTTGCGGGTCTGCATGTCGTGCAACAGCGTCTTCAGGTTGGCCGTTTCGGGAACGAAATAGGTGGGCCGGATGAGGCTTGAAAGCTCCGGGTGGTCCTCTTGCGGCAGCATGAGCGGGCCGACGATGTCCTTGGCGTGCAGCACGCCCACGATGTGGTCGCGGTTCTCGCGGTACACCGGGATGCGCGAATGCCCGTGCTGGACGATGAGCTCCGCCGCCTCGGCCAGGGTGCTGTCCATCTCGATGCTGACCATGTCCGGCCGGGGCACCATGACCTCGCTGGCGAGCTTGTCCTCCAACTCCAGGACGTTGGTCAGGATGCGGATGTCCTCAAGGGGGATGTCGCCCTCGTCCAGGGCCTCCCGGAGACATTCCTCCAGCGGGGTGTCGGATTTGCGGAAGAGGTTGCGGAATGCCGAAAGAATACTGCCCTTTGAGCCTTCGTCCAAGTTGTCTGCTCCTGCGGAAGGTGCCGTGTGTACGGTGTCCGTTGTGTTTGTCTATGTAAAATCTAAAGATATTTCGCGCCTGGGGCAATGTCAAGGCTGCTCATGGGCCGTCGGTCCTGGACGGGCGATCAGCCTTGTCCTTCGTCAGCCTTGGCCCGGCTCCTGGCCTGGGCTCGGCAATCCGCGCCGGGCAAGGAGCCTGTGCTTGCGCAGGTGGATCTCCAGGCAGGTCACCGCCGCCGGGGTGAGGCCGGAGATGCGTCCGGCCTGGCCCAGGGTGGCCGGGCGGATGCGCGTGAGCTTCTCCACGGCCTCGCGGGTGAGCCCGAAGACCTCGTTGTAGTCCAGGCCCGGCGGCAGCAGCGCGCCCTCCAGGCCCCGGCTGCGCTCCACCACCGCGCCCTCGCGTTCGAGATAGCTGGCGTAGCGGATGCGCGTCTCGGCCTCGTCCAGCACGAGCTGGTCCATCTGGGCGAGCCTCGGCCAGAAGTGCGCCAGGTCGTTGATGCGCAGCTGGGGCTGGCGCAGCAGCGCGGCCAGGGGCACGCCCTTGCCGGGTATGCCCGCGCCGATGGACGCCAGGAAGTCGCGGGTGGGGGCGTCCGGCCGCACCCGGATGGAGTCGAAGGCCTCCAGCACCTCGGCCAGGGCCTTCTGCTTGGCCTGGAACAGGGAAAAGCGCTGGCCGTCAACAAGACCAAGTTCATGGCCCAGCGGGGTCAGGCGTTCGTCGGCGTTGCCCTCGCGCAGGAGCAGGCGGTGCTCGGCGCGGGAGGTGAACATGCGGTAGGGCTCGGTGGTGCCGCGCGTCACCAGGTCGTCCACCAGCACGGCCATGTAGGCCTGGTCGCGGCGCAGGAGGAAGGGCGGCAGGCCCCTTTGCGCGCAGAAGACGTTGAGCGCGGCCCAGAGCCCTTGCGCCGCCGCCTCCTCGTAGCCCGAGGTGCCGTTGATCTGCCCGGCCAGGTACAGCCCCGGCAGGGGCTTGGACTCCAGGGTGGGCAGGAGCTGTGTGGGTGGCACGAAATCATACTCGATGGCGTAGCCCGGCCGTACGATGCGCGCCTTTTCCAGGCCGGGGATGGTGGTCAGAAGCAGCTTCTGGATGTCGAGCGGCAGGCTGGTGGAGATGCCGTTGGGATACACCTCCGGGCTGTCCAGTCCTTCGGGCTCGATGAAGATCTGGTGCCGCTCCTTGTCCGGGAAGCGGGCCACCTTGTCCTCCACGGACGGGCAGTAGCGCGCGCCCGTGCCCTGGATGACGCCGGAGAAGAGCGGCGAGCGCGCAAACCCGGTGCGGATGGCCGCGTGCGTCGCCTCGTTGGTGTAGGTGAGGTGGCAGTTTACCTGGGGCAGGGGCACGCTGCGGTTCAGGAAGCTGAAGGGCGTGGGCGGGTCGTCGCCGGGTTGTTCCTTCATCACCGAGAAGTCGACGCTCGACTTGAGCAGGCGCGGGGGGGTGCCGGTCTTGAGGCGTCCCAGCTCGAAGCCCAGGCCGCGCAGCGAGGGCGACAGGCCCTCGGCCGAGGGATCGCCCAGGCGACCGCCGGAGAAATGCGTGAGCCCGATGTGCAGGAGCCCGGCCAGGAAGGTGCCGGTGGTCAAAAGCACGGCGCGGGCGCGGAACTCCTGGCCCAGGCGCGTGCGCACGCCTGCGGCGCGGCCGTCCTGCGCCAGCACGGCCTCGGCCATGTCCTGGCAGATCCAGAGGTTCTCCTGGGCGAAGAGGTCGCGCTGGACCACGCGCAGGTACTCGCTGCGGTCGATCTGGGCACGGCTGGAGCGCACGGCCGGGCCTTTGCTCATGTTCAGCTGGCGGAACTGGATGCCTGCGGCGTCGGCCCAGAGGCCCATCTGCCCGCCCAGGGCGTCGATCTCGCGGACCATGTGGCCCTTGGCCAGGCCGCCGATGGCCGGGTTGCAGGACAGATGCCCAATGCGGTCGATGTTCACCGTGAGCAGGAGCGTGGCCAGGCCCAGGCGGGCGGCGGCCATGGCCGCCTCACAGCCGGCGTGGCCTGCGCCCACGATGACGAGGTCGAAGATTTCCTGCCCGGGGGGAGGGAGCAAGTCTGGCCTGCGCTGCATGGAGGCCTCGCGCTCGCGCTAGTCGAAGAGCATGGCCGCCATGACCTTGGCGTCCTTGATGCTGTTCTTGATGGACGAGCGCTCGTTGGGCTGGTGGGCGTTGTGCATCAGCGTGCCCCAGACCGCAGCCTTGTGCCCGGCGCGGCGCAGGTAGGCCGCAACAGTGCCGCCGCCTATGCCCATGAGCTTCGGGTGGTTGCCGAACACGGCCTGGACGCTGCGCACGAGCCGGGTCACGACCTCGCTGTCCGCCGGGGTGGGCGGGGCGGCCTGCTCGTGCTGGACATACTCGTAGCTGATGCGCACGCCGTACTCGCGCTCCACCGCGTCGCCGAAGCCTTTGATGGCGGTGAGCACCTCGTCCAGGTCGTAGCCGGGCATGACCCGGCAGTCCACGTAGAACACGTCGCGGCCTGGAATGGTGTTGATGTTCTCCACGTTGGCCTCTTTCTTGGTCGGCTGAAACGTGGAGTGGGGCGGGTTGAACAGCGGGTCTGCGCGGTCGAAGAGCTGGTGCAGCTTGGGGATCTGCACGATGAGGGCCGAGGCGGCGACAAGGCTGTTGATGCCCGCCTCGGGCGTGGAGGCGTGGCACTGCTTGCCTTCCACCACCACCTTGAGCCAGAGCATGCTCTTCTCGGCGATCTCGATCATCTCGCTTGTGGGCTCGCCGAAGTCCGGCACCAGGAACAGGTCGTCGGGCCCGAAGAGTTCCGCGTGGTTTTTGACCACGTAGTCCAGGCCATACTTGCTGCCGGTTTCCTCATCGGCTACCAGGAGCACCCCGAAGTTCATGGGCGGGGTCTGGCCCAGGTCGAACAGGGCCTTGGCCACCAGGAGTGAGCAGACGATGCCCTGGTGGTTGTCCTCCACGCCCCGGGCGATGATGATGTCGCCGTCCACCTTGAGGGTGTAGGGGTCGGAGTCCCAGAGGGCCAGATCGCCGGGGGGCACGATGTCCGTGTGCGAGATGACCCAGAGGGTCTTCGTGCTGTCCGCGCCGGGCACAATGGCCGCAAGGTTGGGCCGGTAGCCGCAGGGCACCGCCGGGTCCGGGGCGCGCAGCTCGCGCACTGAGGCGAAGCCCATGTCCTGCAGGTAGCCCTTGAGGAACTCGGTCTTGTCCTTTTCGCCGGAGCCGCCGTTCATGGGGCCGAGGGCCGGTATGGCCACCAGCGCGCGTTGCAGGTCGATGACCATCTGGGACTGCGCTTCGAGGTGCCGGTGGATCTCGGCAAGCATGGCTGGCTCCGTGTTGACGGCAGAGGTTGGACGCGTGGCGTGCGCCGGAAACAAAAAGGCGGGGTTGTCCCCGCCTTGTCGTGTCGTTCTGGCTAGCGGCCCCTGGCGGCGCGCTTGGACGCCTTCAGCGGGTTGACCTTGGCCTTGCCCTGCTTGTCCAGCGTGCCCTTCATGTGGGTGGCGAAGTTGCAGATGCCGCGCGTCCACTTCTTGTCCGGCTGGGCGTAGCTCGGGCAGTAGGTGAGGCCCTCGAACACGGTGACGCGTTCGCAACCGGTGCAGTTCTCGACCACCGGGTTCATGATGACGCCCTTGAAGGACAGGCCTTCAGCGGTCATGACCGCGCCATCCAGGGCGCTTGCCTTCTTCTTGTCTTCAGCCATGAGAATCTTCCTCCTTGCCTGACGCGGTTGCCGCTGTCAGGGTGTCATCGTAGAAATTAGAGAGCGGCTCTTTATGCATACACGTTCCGGTTTGTCAAGCGCGTTCGCTTCGTGGGCGCCGGCCACCCGACCGCCTCAGGCCAGTTTGTTGATGGTCCGGGTGAGGACGTCCGTGACCTTCTGGGCGTTCTGCAAGAATATCTTCAGGATGTCATCCCAGGTGACCGGCGCCTCGTCGGTCTTCCAGCAGTCGTAGTCCGTCGACATGGCGATCGAGGCATAGGGGATGCCCGCCTCGTTGGCCAGGATGACCTCGGGCGCGATGCTCATGTTGATGACGTCCGCGCCCCAGATGCGGAACATGTTCGATTCCGCCCGGCTGGAGAAGCGCGGCCCTTCGATGGTGATGACCGTGCCCTTCTTGTGGTGCCGGACGCCGAGCTCCTCGCAGGAGGCGTTGAGCAGCCTGCGCAGGTCCTCGGAGAAGGGGTCGGCCATGGGCGTATGGATCGGGTCGTGCGGGGCGAATTTTTCATGGAAGGTGGTCGAGCGGTGGTGCGTAAAGTCGATGAACTGGTCCAGCACCACGAGGTCGCCCCGGCCGATCTCCTCGCGCAGGGAGCCCACGGCCGTGGTGGTCAGGATGCAGTCGCATTCAAGCTGCTTCAGGGTCTCGATCTTGGCCCGGTAGTTGACCTGGGAGGGCGGGGTCGTGTGCTCGCGGCCATGCCGGGCCAGCAGGAACACGTTGTGCTTGCCGATTTTTCCCGCGCGCACCGGAGATGTGCTGGAGCCATAGATGGTGCTGACCTGGATGTCCTTGGAATCCTGCAGGATGTCCGGGTTGTCCAGGCCGCTTCCGCCGATGATGCCGATGTTCGCCATGCTGCGGCCAGTCCTAAAGCTTGAGGATGTATTCGTGCGGGATGCCCTCGAGCTTGCTCGGGCCGTCAAGGAAGCCGAGCTCAAGCAGGAAGCCGATGCCGGCCACGTTGCCGCCGTTCTGCTTCACCAGCTTGATCATGCCGCCCGTGGTCCCGCCCGTGGCCAGGAGGTCGTCGATGATCAACACCTGGTCTCCAGGCACGATGGCGTCCACGTGCATGCACAGGGAGTCCGTGCCGTACTCCAGGTCATAGGTGACCGAGGTCGTCTTGTAGGGCAGCTTGCCGGGCTTGCGCACCGGGATGAAGCCGATGTCCATCTTGTAGGCCAGGGGCGCGCCGAAGATGAAGCCGCGCGCCTCGGCCCCGACGATCTTGTTGGCGCCGGAGTCCTTGAAGCGTTCGGCCAGGGCGTCGATGGAGTACTTGAAGGCCTTGGGGTCCGCCAGAAGCGGCGTGATGTCGAAAAAAGTGATGCCGGGCTTGAAGTCGAGAACATCGCGAATGTATTTGCGCAAGTCCATAGGTGGGGCTCCTTATTTCAATGATTTGAGGTTCTACTGATTCACCAAAGCAGTTGTCAACTGCCAGGGCAGTTGCTAGGCTTACGGCATGGAAAGAAAAAGCGCATGGAAATGAACGGACGAGAGGGCGGGGGACGGTACAAGCCCGCCAAGCGCAGCCTGGGGCAGAACTTCCTTGCCGACGCCAACATTGCCCGCAAGATAGTGGATTCGCTTGATATCCACCATGGGGACAATGTTCTGGAGATCGGCCCGGGACGTGGCGCGTTGACCAGGCATATCCTGGACCGGCAGCCCGGGCGGCTCATGGTGCTGGAAAAGGACGACGACCTGGCCCAGGCCTTGACCGCCCAGCATCCTTCCATAGAATTGGTGGCCGGCGACGCCCTGGCTTTCCCCTGGCAAACCCTGGAGCCTGGGGAAGGCTGGAAGATCGTGGGCAACCTGCCGTACAACATCGCCTCGCCGCTCATCTGGGACATCGTGAGCCAGGCGTCGTTTTCCGCAGCGGTGTTTATGGTACAGCTCGAAGTCGGGCAAAGGCTGAAGGCCCCGCATGGGGGCAGGGACTATGGGGCGCTGAGCGTCTGGGTCCAGAGCCACGCCACTGTTGAACTGTTGTTCAAGGTGCCTCCGCATGTATTTCAGCCCCAACCCAAGGTGACGTCAGCCGTCATGCGTTTTTTTTTGCATCCCCAGCCGCTTGGTCAAAATACCGCGAAGGCCCTGGCCGCAACGCTTCGCATGTGCTTTCAGCAACGGCGTAAGCAGTTGGGTACCATATTGAAATCAAAAGGGATTGTCGGTGGCGAGGAGTTGCTGCAGGGGCTCGGCATCCAGTCGGCCCAAAGGCCGGAGACTCTTGAGCCGGAACGCTTTCAGGCCCTATCAAATCGGCTGCTGAACCAATTTGGCTCTTGACTTGAGTTTTGCTTTGGTGTTTATCGAGGTTCAGTTGCAGATCAAGGCGGCCCTGAAGGGTTTTGGGGCCGCCATGAAACCGCAGATGCGGGTACTGGCAGGAGAGCTTCGGTCGGCCGGCTGGCGATTTTCCTCAAGCAGAATTTCATCGCAAGCTGTATGATGGCCGAGAAGCAAACAGTGACTCACCAATGAGGAGGAAGGAAACATGACGAAGGCTGAGCTGGTTGTCAAAATCGCAGAAAAGGCCAACCTGACCAAGGCCAATGCTGAGCGCGCCCTGAACGCTTTCATCGGTGCTGTTGAGGACGTCCTGGTGAAGGAAGGCAAGCTCACCCTCACTGGCTTCGGCACCTTCCAGGTTGAGAAGCGCAAGGCGCGTGTGGGCCGCAATCCCCGCACCGGCAAAGAGATCAAGATTCCGGCCACCAAGGTCGTCAAGTTCCGTCCTGGCAAGCTCCTGAAGGACGCCGTAAAGTAAATCTGGAGGCTTCCCATGTTGCACGGCGAAACTGTCCATAGCCCTCTGCCGCAGGATTTGCCCTGGTTTCAGGCAGACCACGCCATCTTCTTTGGCGTCCTGTACATCGTGCTGATCGTCATCAGCATCGGCATGGGATACTGTGTGATGAAGTCTTGGTGGGACTGCCGCGGCGATTCGCACGCAGGCCACTAGTTTTCAGCTTTATCGCTTGAGAGACGGTCACGGTGGACCCATCCGGTCAAAACTGGGTGGGTCCGCGTTTTCTCTGTCTTCCTCGCTTGCAATCCGCAGGCGCATGGGGTAGGCAGCCTTCTCCGTTTCGCGGATTTCCTTGAGGGGAGGTGATTCATTTGCCCGGTATTTTGTTGGATGAAAGTGACAACTTCGAAATCGCCCTGCGCCGTTTCAAGAAGCAGGTCGAAAAGGCCGGGGTCCTCTCCGAGCTGAAGAAGCGTCAGCACTACGAGAAACCCAGCGTCCAGGAAAAGAAGAAGAAGGCGGCCGCCAAAAAGCGCCTCATCAAGAAGATGCGCAAGTCCAGGGTCGAATAATGAGCATCCAGGGACGCATCGAGTCCGACTACATTGTGGCCTACAAGGCCAAAGACACGGTTCGGCTGTCTGTCTTGAGACACCTCAAGACAGCAGCCAAAAACCGTGAGGTCGAACTGCTGCGTCCGCTCACCGACGACGACCTGCTCGACCTCATCTCCCGGCAGGTCAAGCAGCGCAAGGAATCCATCGAGCAGTACGAAAAGCATGGCCGCAACGATCTCGCCGCCGTTGAGATCAACGAGCTGGCCGTGCTTGTCGACTACATGCCCATGCCCCTTACCGAGGCCGAGCTTGCCGGGGCCATCGACCGGCTTGTGGCCGAGACCGGCGCAAGCGGTCCAAAGGACATGGGCAAGGTCATGGCCGCCCTGACCCTCGGCTACAAGGGGCGCTACGACGGAAAAAAGGCCAGCGAGGCCGTCCGCTCCAAATTGTCCTCCTAACAAACGGCAGTTCATGGAACCGAGAACCCTGCATCTGCTGGAGTTCCCGAAGGTCCTCAAGGAACTGTCGGGATTCGCCGTCTCCGAACCCGGAGCCTCGGCCTGTCTTGAGGTGCGCCCCTACGCCGACTCCCTGGCGGTGCGCCTGCAGTTGACCCTGCTTGACCAGGCCCTGCGCTGGGTGCGCGAATCCGGCTTCCGGCTCAACGCCTTCCCGGATTTCGGCGGCTTCTTCCCGGTGCTCGACATCCCCACCCGCGTCCTTGACCTGGACGCCCTGTTCGCCCTGCGCGCCACCCTGGAGCAGGGCCGCAACGCCCGCGACCTGCTGGAGCCCTACGGCGATCGCGGCTGGGACGAGCTGCACACGGCGGTCAGCGGCGCGCCCTGGCCCGCCTCCACCTGGATGGCGCTCAAGCGCTGCCTGGACCAGGACGGCCACCTCAAGGACGAAAGCTCGCCCGGCCTGTTCAGCGTGCGCCAGGAAATCCGCGCCATCCACCAGAAGTGCACCAAGCGCGTCAAGGACTTCGTCCTGTCCGAGAACATCGCCCACTACCTCCAGGACGATTTTGTCACTGTTTCTTCAGACCGTTACGTACTGCCCCTCAAGGTAAACTTTAAGAATCGCTTTCCGGGCATCATCCACGACTATTCCCAGACCGGGGAGACCTGCTATTTCGAGCCCATGTTCCTGGTGGAGACCAACAACACCCTCCAGGAGCTCAAGCGCGAGGAGCGCGTCGAGGAACGCAAGGTTCTGGAATACCTCACTGGGCTGGTGCGCCAGGAGCGCGAGGGCATCGAGGCCAGCTATCGCGGCCTGGTGCAGCTGGACCTGCTTATGGCCAAGGCGCGCCTGGCCGAGGCCACCCAGGCCCGGCCCCTGGATGTTGGCCCGGGCCTGCCCGCGCGGCTCATCCAGGCCCGGCACCCGCTGCTGGCCCTGCAGGGCGGCGCCACCCAGCCGCTCGACATCAAGCTGCGCGAGGGCCAGCAGGCGCTCATCGTCAGCGGCGGCAATGCCGGCGGCAAGACCGTGTGCCTCAAGACCATGGGCCTGATCGCGCTCATGGCCTTTTCCGGCCTGCCCGTGCCTGTTGCCGAGGGCAGCAGCCTCCCCCTGTGGACCGAGATTTTTGTGGTCCTGGGCGACGAGCAGAGCATCGAGGAGCACGTCAGCACCTTCACCGCGCAGATCCAGTACTTCTCGCGCGTCTGGGAGCGCGTGAACGCGCAGACCTTGTTTTTGCTGGATGAGTTCGGCGCGGGCACGGACCCCACCCAGGGGGCCGCTCTTGCCCAGGCGGTCATCGACGGGCTGCTGGAGCGCGGAGCCTGCACCTTTGCGGCCACCCATTTCCCGGCGCTCAAGGCCTATGCCCTGGCCACGGACAAGGTCCGCGCCGCCAGCGTGCTCTTTGACCCCAAGACCAAGAAGCCGCTGTACCGTCTGGCCTACGACCAGGTGGGCGCGAGCATCGCGCTCGACGTGGCCCGTGAGCATGGGCTGCCGCGCACCATCCTCTCGCGCGCCGAACAGTACCTGCTGCTTGACGGCACGGACACCAGTGCGGTGCTTGACCGCTTGAACGAGCTCGCCGTGCAGCGGGAGCGCGAGAACGACGCCCTGGACGAGGAGCGCAAGGCCCTGCGCAAGAAGCGCGACGGTCTTGAGGCCCGCTTCGAGAAGGAGCGCGTGCGCGTGCTCACCGAGGTGCGCGAGCTGGCCCAGAGCGTGCTGCGCGACTGGAAGAGCGAGCGTCTGGGCCGCAAGCAGGCCTTGAAGAAACTTTCCGAGGCCCGCGAGCGTCTTGAGCCCGCAGCCAGCGCTGACACCCCGCCGGAGACCCCGGCCCTTGATTTTTCGGAGATCAGCCCTGGCCAGCGCGTGGCCTACCGGGCCTGGAACAAGACCGGGCAGGTGGTGGAGAAGGACGAGCGGCGCGGCCAGGTCAAGGTGGATTTCGACGGCGTGGCCATGTGGGTGGCGTTTACGGAGCTCTCCCTGGAAGGCCGGGCAGCGCGCAGGCCGGACAAGGTGGTCCAGGCCGGAGCAGGCGACCTGGGCTATGCCGTGCGCCTGGACCTGCGCGGACGCCGGGCCGACGAGGCCCTGGCGGAGCTGGAAGGATTTCTCGACGCCTCGCTGTTGCGCGGAGCCAGCCAGGTTGAGGTCATTCACGGCCGGGGCACCGGCGCCCTGCGCAAGGAGATCCACGCCTACCTGCGCACAGCGCCCTCGGTGGCCTCCTTCACCCTGGCCAACGAGGACCGGGGCGGAGACGGCATGACCGAGGTGACGCTCAAGTAAGCCGGGCAACGGCAGGGGATTCATGGACAACCAGGTCATCCAGACGCTCAAGCAGCGGGTGAACATCGTCGACGTGGTGCGCCGCTACGTTGCCCTGCGCCCGGCCTCTGGACGGCACATGGGCCTGTGCCCCTTCCATCAGGAGAAGACGGCCTCCTTCAGCGTCAACGAGGCCGAGGGATTCTATTATTGTTTCGGCTGCCAGGCAGGCGGCGATGTGCTGGACTTCTACATGCGCATCAACGGCCTGGAGTTCAAGGATGCGCTCACGCAGCTGGCCGAGGAGGCGGGCATCGAGCTCAAGGAGTTCCGGCCCGATCCCGAGTATGACGAGCGCCAGAAATTGAAGAAACAGTGCCTGGACATGCACGCCCAGGCCCAGGAATACTACCGGCGCAACCTGGACCAGGTCACGGGCGACACGGCCCGGGCCTACCTGCGCAAACGCGGCACCAGCCCGGAGATGATTGCGGCCTTTGGCCTGGGCGCCAGCCCGGACGACTGGCACGGACTCATGAACCACCTGGTGGCCAGGGGCTTCACCCCGGAGCAGGGGGTCCAGGCCGGACTTTTGTCTAAAAATGAAAAAGGTAAGATCTACGATAGGTTCCGTGGAAGATTGATCTTCCCCATACAGAATATATCGGGTCAGGTTATTGCCTTTGGCGGCAGAATAATTACAGAGGGTGAACCCAAGTACCTGAACAGCAGCGACACGCCCATATACAAGAAGGGCGAACACCTCTACGGACTGCACCAGGCCAGACAGGCCATCACCCGCAGCAAAAGGGCGATCCTGACGGAAGGCTACATGGATGTTCTTTCCCTGGCCCAGTTCGGCTACGCCGACAGCTGCGGCGTGCTGGGAACGGCCCTGACCCAGGACCAGGTGAAACGCCTGGCCGGGTTCTGCTCGCGCATCGACCTGATCTTTGATGGCGATGGCGCGGGACGCAAGGCGGCCCTGCGCAGCGCGGAGATGATCCTGCACCAGGGCGTGGCCTGCCGGGTGCTGCTGATGCCCGAGGGCGAGGATGTCGACAGCCTGCTGCACAAGCAGGGGCGCGAGGGGCTGGAGGTTTGTTTCGAGAAGGCGGCGGACGGACTCGACTACTGCCTTGAGACGATACAGAAAAGCTTTGCGCCCAGAGAAATTGTGGCCTGGGCCACTGGATTTTTGGGACAATTGTCCGATAATGCTTTGCGTACGTATTATTTGCCCCGCCTGGCGGACGGGTTGAACCTGTCCGAGGCGGATTTGCGTCGGCAGGGCGCTTCCTATGCCGCCCAGGCAGAGCGGCAGGAGGTTCGCAAAATCGCGCAACAGCCTGTCCGATCGCGCAAGGCCGTGGGCATGGATGATGTCTCGGACAAGAAGTTCATTGCCTTCGGCATCTTGTATCCGGACTACATTCCGCATCTTGCCAAGAGGGGTTTGCACAATTTTCTGTCCACGCAATGGGCCAAGGCCTTTTGGCAAAAAATGTTTTTGCTGAATTTTGAGCAAGTATTCCAGAGTTTGAACGACGAGGAAAAGGCATTTTGGCAGACCACTCTCGACGATCCGCACATGTTCTCCGGCGAGGATTTGGCCGAGCACTGGGAGAGCATGTGCGCGTGGATTGACAAGCAGCACAGGGAGATGGCGCGCAAGGACTTGATGCAGAGACTGGACACCGCCGCCAAGGCGGGTGACGCGGTTGAAGTAAAGAATGTTCAGATGGCGATATCGGCACTCATTGCCCCCAGCAGGGAGGAAGAATGAATAATTTGAAAGAAATCCAGCAGATCAAGCTTCTTATTGCCAAAGGCAAGAAGAACGGATTTCTGACCTTTGAAGAAGTGGGCAAGACCCTGCCCACGGAGATGACCACTCCGGACCAGCTCGAAGAGGTCATGAGCATTTTCGACCAGATGAACATCGTCATCGTGGACAGCGAGGAGAACGGCAAGAAGCTCACCGCCGAGACCACGGACAATGACGAAGAACTCGATCTGGTGCCCACCGACGCCGACGACGCCGCCGACTACTCCTCCCGCAGCACCGACCCCGTGCGCATGTACCTGCGCGAGATGGGCGCCGTGCCTCTGCTCGACCGCGAGGGCGAGGTGGTCATCGCCAAGAAGATCGAGAATGGTGAGCTGGAGGTCCTCTACGCCCTGGTGGAGGTCCCGGTGGCCATCGAGGAGCTGGTGCAGGTGGGCGAGGACCTGAAGAACACCCGCATCAAGCTCAAGGACGTGGTCAAGACCATCGAGGAGGACGACCCCTCCGAGGACGAGATGAACCAGCGCCAGCGCGTCATCTACCTCCTCGACGAGGTCAAGGCCCTGTTCAAGAAGAAGAAGAAGATCTACGAGAAGCTCGACTACTGCGCCCAGCTCGACCGCAGGGTCTTCGGCGTGCAGAACGAGATCATGGCCTACAAGGAAGAGGTGGTCACGCGCCTGCGTGACATCAAGATCGAGAAGACCCTCATCGACCGCATCATCGAGACGGTTTCCGACTACGTGCGCCAGATGCACAACTGCCAGCGCGACCTGCATGCCTACATGCTCTCCGTGGGCAAGAACCGCGAGGAGATCGTGCGCATTTTCACCGCCGTGGACGAGCGCGAGATGAACCCGGTGGGCGCCTCGGACCTGCTCGGCATGACCGTGGAGGAGTTCTTCTCCTTCAAGGAGATGCTTTCCGGCAAGATGGAGATCATCACCCGCCTGCAGGACAAGTGCTGCCACAA
>Ga0209373_10001557_pt1 | contig 26249 bp, 20 predicted proteins | sample Higcelweek5metaG_FD_187173 | JGI IMG/M metagenome (GOLD analysis project Ga0209373, IMG submission 187173) | Freshwater pond sediment microbial communities from the University of Edinburgh, under environmental carbon perturbations - High... | ecosystem: Environmental > Aquatic > Freshwater >... | reverse complement strand
CGGTAGAGGATGGCGAAATCCTTCCACGACAGCGAGTCGTCGGAGTTCTTTAACTGCGCGATCATTCCGGTGATGAATTCCGCCTCCTCGGTTCCGCCCGCCGTCTTGACCACCTTGACCTTGTCGCCCTGGCCGAGTTTCGACCAGAGTTTTTTGTCGTGGCGGTTGCGGTTCGAGCCGATCACCGCGTTGGCGGCGTCGAGGATGCCGGTGGTCGAGCGGTAGTTCTGCTCGAGCTTGACCACCTTCGCCCCCGGAAAGTGCTGCGGGAAGTCGAGGATATTGCTGATGTCCGCCCCCCGCCACGAGTAGATGCTCTGGTCGTCGTCGCCGACCACGCAGAGGTTGCGGCGGTCGCCGATCAACTGCTTGACGATGGTGAACTGCGCGGCGTTGGTGTCCTGGTATTCGTCGATCAGCAAATAGCGATAGCGGTCCTGGTAATGCGCCAGCGTCTCCGGGAAATCCTCGAAGAGCTTGTGGACCAGCAGCAGCATGTCGTCGAAATCGAGCGAGTTCTGGAGCGCCAGCAGCTCCTGGTAGTGCTCGTAAATGGTGGCGCAGGTCTCTTCGAACCCGTTTTCGGCGAAGCGTTTGGCGTCTTCCGGGAAGAGCAGTTTGTTCTTCCAGCGGCCGATCGCCGACTGGACTTCGGCCAGCGGAAACCCTTCGCGGGTGTTGCACCCCGCCTGCCCCGCCGCCTGCTTGAGTAGCCCCTGCTGGTCGGAATCGTCGGCGATGGTGAAGCCGGGCAGGTAGCCGAGCTTCTTCGCCTCGCGCCGCAGGATTTTGATGCAGAAGCTGTGGAACGTCCCCAGCGTCACCCGCTCCGCCACTTTCGGATCGACCAGCTGGGCGAGCCGTTCGCGCATTTCGCGCGCCGCCTTGTTGGTGAAGGTCATGCCGAGGATCTGTTCCGGCGGGATGCCGGTCGAAAGCATATGGGCGATCCGGAAGGTGATGACGCGGGTTTTGCCGGTCCCCGCGCCCGCGAGCACGAGCACCGGTCCTTCGATGGCGCCCGCCGCGTCGGCCTGCTCCGGATTCAATCGTGTGAGAAAATCGCTCATTCCGTGAAGTCTCCTGAAAACGGTGAAAAAAATGACGCGATACTATACCACGGCGCAACCGTTTTTACCAGTGCGGACGGCGGGAAAAACGGCGGCGGGGCTACCGTCAAAGGCAGAAAAAAACCGAGCGTAAAAGTCAAGAGCGATTGCTCACGCTTCCCGGAGCCGGGCGTCGTCGGCGGGGAAGCGGATGCCGGTGAGGCGGCGCGCTTCGTCCATCACTTCCAGCTCCAGCAGCGAGAAACGGCTGTGCGGATTCTCGCCGCCCGACCGGATCAGCCGGACCCATTCGCGGACCTCGTAGACCATGTTGGTGCTTGCTTCCGGGGATTCCACTTCGATCCGTTCCGCCGCGCCTTTGCGGGGGTGGAACACCAGGTCGCGCGGGTTGGCGATTTCGCCGATGACCAGGCTCCCCGCCTCGCCCTGGATCTGGCTCGGCGTCCGGCTGTCGGTGATCTTCGAATAGAGCAGCTCGGCCTGCATCCCGCAGTCGTATCCGGCGAGGATCGTCCCCGCGCCGTCGAGCCCGTTGGAGAGCTTCACCGCGTCGGCGTAAATCCGGTCCGGCCGCCCGAACAGCCGCACCAGCGGGTGTACGCAGTAAACCCCGATGTCCATCAGCGCCCCGTTGGAGAGCGCCGGGTTGAAGGCGTTTTCGACGATTCCCGCCTTGAACTTGTCGTAGCGCGAGGAGTATTGACAGAATTGGAACGTCGCCCGGCGGACCGTTCCGAGCCGGGGCAGCGCCGCCGCGATCGCCGCGAGACCGGGGTCGTGGGCCGAACGCATCGCCTCCAGGATCACCACCCGGTGTTCCGCCGCAATAGCGAGCAGCCGTTCGAATTCGGGCCGGTTCGACGTGACCGGCTTCTCGCAGAGCACGTGCTTGCCGTGCGAGAGCATCCGCGCGGCCTGTTCGAAGTGGAGCGCGGTCGGACTGGCGATGTAGACCGCGTCGATTTCCGGATCTTCCGCCAGCGCACCGAGGTCGGTGTGGATCGCCGCCGCGCCGTGCGCGGCCGCGAACTCCCGCGCCTTCGCCCCGTCGCGGGAATAGGCCGCCGCGTAGCGTAGCTCCGGGCACTTCGCCGCGGCCTCCAGAAGCCAGACGGTGACGAAATTCGTGCCGATTGTCGCAAACCGTATCATCACGGGCCCCTAGCTGATCGCGTCGAAATAATAGTAGGCGAGCGTCGCCAGCGCCAGCGCCAGCACCAGCGCCAGCAGAATCATCAGGATCAGCAGATTGCGCCCGAGGAACAGCCCGGCGTGCTTGAGCGGCGAAGCGTTCTCCGCCTTCGGCACATAGCCGGTCTGGAAGGCGAAAATGTCCTCGCGCAGCTCGGCCACGGTCTGGTAGCGGTCGGCCGGACTCAGCGCCATCGCCTTCTGGCAGATCGCCTCCAGCGCGGCGGGAATGTGCCGGTCGTCCGGAGCCATCACCGACGGCGGCGGAATGTCGCCGGAGGCGGTCCGCCGCAAAATCTCCTCTATCGGCAGCCGCACCAGCGGCCCCCGCAGCGCCAGCATCGCGTAGAGAATGCCGCCCAGAGAATAGATGTCCGACCGGAAGCCGACCGGGTACGCCTTCAGCGGGCGGAGCTGCTCCGGCGCCATGTAGCCCGGCGTCCCCTTGACCCGGCCGTTCATGTCGAAATCCTCGGCGTTGGGGGAGACCAGCTTCGATTCGGGATCGACCGCCCGCGCCAGCCCCCAGTCCAGCAGCAGCACCTCGCCGAAGTCGCCGATGTTGACGTTTTCCGGCTTGATGTCGAGGTGGCAGATTCCCTGCGAATGCGCGAATTCGATCGCGTTGCAGATCCGGATGAAAATCTGGAGCAGCCGCAACTGGCTGAACCGGTGCACCGCTTCGGCGTCCCCCTTGGCCAGCTTGCGGATCACCGCTGAAAGCGACTGGCCGTGCAGGTATTTCATCGTAAAGAACGGAGAGCCCGTGCTGTCGATCCCGAGGTCATGCACAGGGACGATGTTCGGGTGTTCAAGCTGGGCGGTCAGCCGCGCTTCGCGCACGAATCGTTCGAGATCGATCTTCGGACGCTCACGGAAGTCGGGCATGATCGCCATCGCCACTTCGCGCCCGGTATCGCGGTCGTGAACTAAAAGAACGCTCTTCATGCCGCCGAAACCGATGGTGCGCAGAAACTTGTAGCGTTCCTGCGGCTTCATCGGCAACGACGAAAACACATCAATCCCGTCACCGTCGGCGGGAGCGTCGGCTCCCGTTTCGATGACCAGCGTCTTCAGCTCGGTTGTCTGGGGCATCTGGACCGGATACTCCTATTTTGTTCAGGCCCGCGCTTTCCTGGCGGCGGCCGGTTCCGACGGCCTGACCTGTTCGCACAGCAGCCGCGGCGGCGTTTCGCCCCGCACCACGGCTCCGTCGATCACGCAACGGGTCACCCCTTCCGAGGACGGAGCCTCGAACATCACATCGGTCATCAGCTCTTCCAGGATCGCCCGGAGCCCGCGTGCGCCCGTTCCCCGCAAAACCGCCTTGTCGGCCAGCTCGACCAGCGCGTCGTCGGAGAACTCCAGCGCCACGCCCTCCATCGCCAGCAGCCGCTGGTACTGACGAATCAGCGCGTTCTTCGGTTCGGAGAGGATCCGGATCAGGTCGTTGCGCTCGAGCGGTTCGAGCGAAGTCACCACCGGCAGCCGGCCGACGAATTCCGGAATCAGCCCGAACCGGATCAGGTCTTCCGGCTCGCATTTCGCATACGGGTTCTTCTCCAGCTTGGCGGCGGTCTTTTCGGCCACTTCCGCCTCGTCGTCCACCAGCCGCTTGAAGCCGAGCACCTGCTTGCCGCAACGCCGCTGGATGATCTTGTCCAGCCCGACGAACGCGCCGCCGCAGATGAACAGGATGTTCGACGTGTCGATGCGGATGAACTCCTGCTGCGGATGCTTGCGCCCGCCCTGCGGCGGAACGTTGGCGACCGTTCCTTCGAGAATTTTGAGCAGCGCCTGCTGCACGCCTTCGCCCGACACGTCGCGGGTGATCGAGACGTTCTCGGTCTTGCGCGCGATCTTGTCGATTTCATCGACGTAGATGATGCCGATCTGGGTGCGGTCGATGTCGCCGCCCGCCGCCTGGTAGAGCCGCAGGATGATGTTTTCGACATCCTCCCCGACGTACCCGGCCTCGGTCAGCGTGGTCGCGTCGCAGATGGCGAACGGCACGTCGAGCAGTTTCGCCAGCGTCCGCGCCAGCAGCGTCTTGCCGCTGCCGGTCGGGCCGAGCAAGAGGACGTTGCTCTTGTCGAGCTCGACGTCCTTGAACAGCTCGGCGTTCGCCTTGCGATGGATTCCCGCCTGGGTCTGGAGCCGCTTGTAATGGTTGTGCACCGCCACCGCGAGCACCCGCTTGGGGCGCTCCTGCCCGATGACGTATTCGTCAAGCTCTTTTTTGATCATCGCCGGAGTCGGAACCTTGAGGCCGAGCACGGGCGGCATCTTCTTCTTCGACTGCTTCTCCTGGCAGAGCGCCTCGTAGCCGCTGCGCAGGCAGGTCGAACAGATCGCCAGCCCCTCGTAGCCGCTCGGCGCAAAAATCACCTGCGGGTCGTCGCCTTCGCGCGCGCCGCAGAAAGCGCACATGAGCTTGCCGTCACTGTTGTTTCGTTTTCCCGCCATCGTTTACTTTCCCTGAACAGGTTTTGTGACCACCCTATCGACGACTCCGTACTTGACCGCCTCTTCGGCGCCCATGAAGAAATCGCGTTCGGTGTCCTTTTCAATCTTGCGGAGCGGCTGCTTGGTATGTCCGGCGATGATGTCGTTCAGCATCGCCTTCAGCCGCAGGATCTCCCTGGCCTGGATTTCGATGTCGGCCGCGGTTCCCTGCGTGCCGCCCCACGGCTGGTGGATCATGATCCGGCTGTTCGGCAGGGCGAAACGCTTGCCCGGCGCACCGGCGCAGAGCAGCACCGCGCCCATCGAGGCGCACTGCCCGACGCAATAGGTCTTGACGGCGCAGGAAAGAATCTGCATCGTGTCGTAAATCGCCAGCCCGGCGGTCACCGAACCGCCGGGGCTGTTGATGTAGAGGTCGATGTCCTTCTTCGGGTCCTCGGCCTGGAGGAACAGGAGCTGGGCGACGACGAGGTTCGCCACATCGTCGTCGATCGGGGTTCCCAGAAGAATGATCCGGTCCTTCAGGAGCCGGCTGTAAATATCGAACGCCCTCTCGCCCTGCCCGGTCTGTTCGACCACCATCGGAACCAGAAAAGAGTTGCTTTTCATCGTCATATCTCCTTGCTGTTGCATGATAAAAAAATCTCCTCAAACACAGAAAGAGCCGCGTCGGCGCGCCCTCTTCGGACGCCCCGCCACCCGGCTCTTTCGGAAGGGTCAATAAGCTGCTTTACTTCGTCGCCAGATCGGCAAGATGATTCAGCACCTTGTTGCTCAGGATGTCCAACTGGAGGTCATCCATTCCGCCGTTCTTTTCGAGCATCGAGCGGAACTCCTTCTCCTTGTAGCCGTAGTAGCGGCTCATCTCGCGGAGGTGGTCGTCAACTTCGTTCTCTTCGAGCTTGATCCCCTCGGCCTTCGCCACTTTGCGCAGGATGAAGGTGCGGCGAAGCGCCTTCTTCGCGGTCTCTTCGGCGCTCTTCTTGTGCTCTTCGAGCCCGGCCTTGAACTTCTCGGCGTCCTCTTCGCTCTTCACGATTTCGCGCGCCGTCTTCTGGAGCTCCTTCTGGACCTCGCCGGCCAGGACCGACGGCGGCAGCTCGAACCCGGCGACGGCGGCGTCGATCGCGGCATAGATCTTCTCGATCATCGCGGTGCGCTGCTTGCCCTTGTTCTCCTGCTCCATCGCCTTGCGGAGCATGTCGCGGAACTCTTCGATCGACTTGACCCGGGCCTTCTCGGCGAGTTCTTCGTCGGAGAGCTCGGCGCGGCGCTGCACGCCCTCGACCTTGACCGTGTAGGTCACGTTCTTCCCGGCCAGGGCGGCTTCGCGGTAGTCGGCCGGATATTGGGCCTTGACCGTGTATTCCTTGCCCGCCTCGGCGCCGGTCAGCGCCGCGATGCAGCCCGGAATCGTCTCCGGCTCGCTGAGCCAGAGGAAGGTGCTTTCGGCCTCAAGCTGGCGTTTCAGCGAGGGGGAGGCGTCTTCCGGCATCGGGAAGTCGCTCTTGTAGGTGACTTTGAGCATGTCGTCAGCCTTCGCGCCGCCTTCGGCTTCGGCGTAGTTGCCGTACATGGCGCGGTAGGTCTTGAGGCGGGCGTCGATCTGCTCGTCGGTGACGGCGTCGAGCGCCTCGTTCACCTTGGCGGCCTTGTAGTCGCCGAGTTCGAACTCGGGGGCGATGTCGGCGCCTAGGGTGAACTTGAACTCCTTGTCGAATTCGAGCTTCGGCTCGCCTTCGATGCCGCAGGTCACGATGTCGAGGCTCTCGTCTTTTCCGGCGAGGTCGAACGCGGCGTAGACGATCTTGCGCTCAAGCTCCTGGCGGATCTCTTCGGCGTAGCGGCTCTTCAACATCGCGGTCGGCGCTTTGCCCTGCCGGAACCCCGGAATGGAGACCGAGCCCGCGAATTCCCGGACGACCCGGTCCGTTTCACTCTTCACCGCGTCCGCCGGAACGACGAAATCCAACTCCTTGCGGCACGGCTGCTTGGAACGCACTTCCATCTGGATCGAATCCACGAGATTCTTCGCCATCTCAATCAAACCTTTCTTTTATGCGGCTTCCCGGCTTCCCACCGGTTCCGGCATTGCATTTCAATCTATAAATACAGACTGTCTAATGTAACACCGTTTTCGGCGCTTTTCAAATCGGCGGCCGCAAAAAAGCGGAACGCGGCCGTGTGAGACGGCCGCGGCCGGGATTAGAGGACGCGCTCGATGACGATTTCGGGGTCAATCTCTTCACGCAGAATGCGTTCGAGGCCGCCTTTGATGGTCATTGCCGCATGGGGGCAGCCGCCGCAGGCGCCGCGCAGGCGGAGCTGGACGGTTTTCCCTTCGATTCCGACGATTTCGAGGTCCCCGCCGTCGGCCTGGAGGTGGACGCGGAGCTCTTCGAGCCGGTCGGTGATTTTTTTGCTGAGATCATCCATGATCAAATCTCCCGTATTTTTGGATATGAATGCCTGAGTTCACGGTAACACAGTATATGCCGCATCGGGGAAAAATTCAAGTTCGGGGGTGGAAAATCGTATCTTTTTTCCCGATTTCCCCCCGGTGCGGTTGCAAATCTCCCTCCGGGACGCTTCATTAATACGAATGGATTGCAAGGATCATCAACCCCCGGGAACGAAGTCATGGACCATCTGATCGAGCTGCTGGAAAATCCGAAGGTGTTCGGGATCGGGAAACTGCCGCCGCGCGCCGCCTCCTGGCCGTCGAACCGCCCGGCGCTTTCTCCCGGCGAGTTCCTTTACGACGTCGCCGACTGGCGGCTTGCGCTGGATGGCCTCTGGAAAATCCGCTGGGCGCCGCGCCCGGAAGAGCGGACCGCCGGATTTGAAGCCCCCGGCTTCGACGACTCCAATTGGAGCGGCATCGAGCTGCCGGTCAACCTCGAATGCGCCGGGTTCGGCACCCCGATCTACAGCAACATCACCTACCCCTTCCATTGCGATCCGCCGCACGTGACGGGCGAGGTTCCGGAGGACTGGACCACCTTCATCGAGCGCAACCCGACCGGCCAGTTCCGGCGCACGTTCACGCTGCCGGAACGCTGGGAGGAGCGGCGCGCCGTCATCCATTTCGCCGGGGTGCAGACCGCCTTCCGGCTGTGGGTCAACGGAACATTCGCCGGGTACAGCGAGGACTCGATGGGCCCCGCCGAATTCGACGTCACCGCGCTGGTTCGCCCCGGTGAAAACCTCGTTGCGGTGGAGACTTACAAATATTCCAGCGCCAGCTACTTGGAGGACCAGGATTTCTGGCGGCTCTCCGGCATTTTCCGCAGCGTCTTCGTCTATTCGACCGGCCCGGTTTTCATCGCCGACGCGGCGATCTCGGCCGACCCCGCCGCCCGGACAGTCCGCGCCGAAGTCGCGGTTGAGGGTTGGAGCGATGCGCTGACCCTCGAACTCGCCGTCCGCGACGCCGCGGGCCGCCTCGTCGCCCGGACGGAAGGGGGGCGCGACCTCGCCGCCCGGCTCGACGCCGTCGAACCCTGGAGCGCCGAGACCCCGGTGCTCTACACCGTGACCGTCACGCTGCGGCGGGGGGCGGAAGTCCTCGACATCCGCCATTACCGGACCGGATTCCGCACCGTCGAAATCCGGGACCGCCGCGTTCTCTTCAACGGCAAGCCGCTCCGCTTCCACGGCGTCAACCGCCACGAACTCGACCCGGAGCGCGGACGCGCGGTCACCCGCGAGGGGATGATCCGCGACATCGAAATGATCAAGGCGGCCAACCTCGACGCGGTCCGGTGCAGCCATTACCCGAACCATCCGCTCTGGTATGAACTCTGCGACCGGTACGGGATCTATCTCATCGACGAGGCCAACATCGAGAGTCACCAGCTCTCCTACCACGCCTGCGTGCTGCCGGGGGACGATCCGGCCTGGAAACCGGCGGTCCTCGACCGCGTCGAACGGCTGGTGCGCAGCAACCGCAACTCGGTTTCGGTCACCGTCTGGTCGCTGGGCAACGAGGCCGGGTACGGGACCGCCTTCGACGCGGCGGCCGCCGCCATCCGCAAGCTCGACCCGCGCCCGATCCAGTACGCCGACATGAACATCGTCGCCGAATTCGACAGCCAGACCTACCCGACGCCGCGCTGGCTGGTCGAATACTCACAAGACAACGCGGTCCGCATCGGCGAACACGGCGAGATTCCGCACCCCCGCCAGCACGGCCCGAACCCGAGCACGAAGCCGTTCCTCATGAACGAGTACGCCCACGCGATGGGCAACAGCACCGGTAACTTCTTCGAATACTGGGAGGTGATCGACCGCAACGACTGCCTGGCGGGCGGCTTCCTCTGGGAGTGGTGCGAACACGCGCTCGCCACGCCGAAGGGCTACGCCTACGGCGGCGACTTCGGCGACAAGCCGAACGACGGGAATTTCTGCTGCGATGGGCTGGTCCGTTCCAACCGGGAGCCGAATCCGGGACTCTGCGAAGTGAAATGGGTCCACCGTCCGCTCACCGGAACCATCGACCGCGCGGCGCAGACCGTCACGCTGGTCAACCGCCGGTTGTTCCGCTCCACCGCGGGCGAAACGATCCGCTGGAAGCTGCTCGCCGACGGCCGTGAGGCGGCTGCGGGCGCGTGGGATTTCACGCTGGAACCCGGAGAAGCGAAGACGGTGCCGTATCCGGCGGCGTTTCCGAAATCGGGGGAGCTTTTCTGGCGGATTTCACTCGGCGACGCCGCCGAATTCGAGCTGCCGCTCGGAGCGGAACCGACGTTCCTGGTCTTTCCCGACGCCAATCCGTGCTGGAAGGCACCGGAGAATCTCCGCCCGGCGCAGAGCTGCAAGTTGCCGCTCCTTGCGCCGCCGCAAATCGCGCTCGACCGCGCCGAAACCGACAACGACCGCGGCTGCCGGTTCGACCTTCGCACCCGCCGCCGCAAGCCGGAGGAGTTCGACACCTCGCTGGTCTGGGAGACGAACGGGGTTGATACGGTCGCCTCGCTCACCTTCTCCCCCGAACCATCCTGCCCGGAGATTGCCCGGTTCGGGCTCCGGCTGCTGCTGCCGCGCGAGGCGGCGGCGAAAGTGGAGTGGTACGGCCGCGGCCCGCACGAAGCCTATTGCGACCGCAAGCGTTCGGCGCTGGTCGGGCGTTACCAAGCGGACCCGGCGACGCTGCACACGCCCTACACGCGGCCGCAGGAGAACGGGCAGCGGATCGACGTGCGCGCCCTCTCGCTGATTTCGGAGACGGGCGAAACGATCGAAATCCGCTCCGACCGGCTGTTCGGCTTCACGCTCCGCCCCTACCGAACCGCGACGCTGGAGAAGGCGCGGCACAACGAGGGGCTGCCGGACGAAAACCTCTGGGAGCTGACCCTCGACCACGTCCAGCGCGGCGTCGGCGGCGACAACAGCTGGAGCCTCGACGTACACGACCGCTACCGGATTCCGGCCGGGCAGAAGCTCGCCGCCCGCTTTGTCTTCCGGACCGTCTAGCCGGTATCTTGTAATATCGCTTTTCGGAGCTGGAGAAGCTCCGCCTCCGGCGCGAGCGGGTGAGTTGACCTCGCGGTCAACTCCACCGCTGCCGCTCACTGCCGAACTCGTTCGGCAATTGAGCGGTTTAGTGAGCGGCAGCCCATGTCTCCGACGGGCAGGGCGCTTCGCCCCTGCACCCCGACCGGCAGGGTGCCGGTGCCGGGTAAGGGCGCAGAGCGAAATCCCCGCTGCGTATCTGAATAGGCTTAAAGCCCCGTAGGGAGGTCGGCGAATTCGCAGGCGAGGCCGAATTTTCGGGCGAGATGTTCCATCACCGCTTTCGGGCCGAGGGTTTCGGTGGCGTAGTGGCCGAGGGCCAGGACCGGAATTCCGAGTTCGAAGGCGGGGTGGTACATGATGTGTTCGAGTTCGCCGGTGACGAGCAGGTCGGCCCCCGCGGCGGCTGCCTGTTCGAGGGCATCCATGCCGCCTCCCCCCGAAACCACCGCGACGGTTTTCAGCAAGCGACCGTGATCGGCGATCAGTTCGGCCTTCGAATTCAGCTTCGTTCCGAGTTCGGCGGCGAATTCGGCGGCCTTCACCAGCTTGCGGGTATGGCCGAGGAACCCGATGTCGTAGCCGTGATAGTTGCAGAAGGGTTCGAGCCCGGTGAGTTCGGACAGGGCGGCGAGCCGGGCGTTGTTGCCGAGTTCGGGGTGGGCGTCGAGCGGCAGGTGAACGCCGTAGAGGCTGATTCCGCCGCCGAACATGGTGCGGAAGCGCGCCGCGTGCATCCCGGTGAACCGGCGCGGCTCCCCGCCCCACGAAATGCCGTGGTGGACGAAGACGAAATCGAAATTCCCCGCCGCGGCCCGCTCGAACAGCGCCAGGCAGCCGTCAACCCCGAACAGGGCCCGCGTGACCTCCGCCTTCCCCTCGATCTGAAGCCCGTTGTTCGAAGCATCCCCGGAAAACTCGGCCAGCTTCAGCGTGTCATCCAGATAATCGGTCAACTCGCGCAACAACATACCAGCCTCCTCTCAAAAATAAAAAAATCTCTCCCTTACTTTACCCCCACTTGCTTTGCTCTGCAACCTGCAAACGACCAAAAACCGCCGCTGCTCGAACCTGCCCGCCAACAACCGCTTTTTTGAAAGGAAGGGGTGGGGGCCCGGGGGCGGGGAGGGGACAACTTTTTTTCACGCGAAAAAAAGGTTCCCCTCCCCGCCCCCGGCTTCCCGTTGCCGATCCATTTCATGCAAAAAACGGAGGGTGCGGAGGCCGTCGAACCAGTTGTGGAAGGCGGCGAGGCGGGCGGCGGGGTGGCGCGGGGTGTTGGCCAGGATCCGGGGCCAGGCGGCGGCGAAGTCTTCTTTGCGCAGGAAGGCGGCTGCGGGCGGGTCGAGGCGGCGGAGGAAGAGTTCGGCGTCTTCGAGTTCGACGGTTTTCGCGAGCAGTTCCCGGAGTTGTGCGAAGGCGGCGTCGGAGATTTCGGCAGGGGGGACGCCGTCCAGCAGTTTCCGGACGGCGGGGCCGGTGCCGAAGGGGACGCGGGCCGAGGGGCGGGGCGAGGGGTGGACGAGGACGCGGTCTCCCGAAACGAGTTTCCCGGTTTTGGCCGCCGCCTGGAGGAAATAAAAGTCTTCGCCGCCTTTGCGGACGCGCATTCCGCCGCAGCGCACGTAGGCGGACGCCCGGACGGCGAAGGCGGAGCCGACGGTGTGGAAGGCGTAGGGGGAACCGGCTTCGCGCAGCTTGGTCACATAGCGGTCGAGATAGGCTTCGTAGCGGCGGATGGCGGCCTCCTCCTCGGGCGTTGCTCCGGGGCGGTGGAGGAAGGGGATGGAGAGGGCGGCGAGGGCGGAATCCTGCGCAAAGTGTCGGCGGATGGCGGGGAAGTAGTCCGGTTCGGCGAGGGTGTCGGCGTCGAGCGAGGCGATGACGGTCTCTTCGAGCGTTTCGGGCAGTTGCGAGGCGACGACGGCGTCCATGCCGAGTTTGCGGGCTTCGCCGACGCCGCCGGTGAGGTCGGGGGCGTCGATCCAGAAGAGGTTGGGGCGGGCGAGTTCCCCGGAGCGGAAGCGGCGCAGGAGTTCGGCCGAGGCGTCGCGGACGCGCGGCGCGGCGTCTTCGGGGTGGTTGACCACGACGAGGACGGCTTCGTCCGCGGCGGGGAGGAGGGCGTCGAGGGCGGCGCCGATCTCGTCGAGTTCGTCACAGGCGGGGATTACCGCGATGGCCCGGAGCGCGGCTTCGGGCGGACGCGGTTCGACCGGCGACAACCGGCATTTCTTCAGGTACTTCCGGAAATCGTGCTCTTTCACGGCTTCTCCCGGAAAAAGCGGAAAACCGGCCCCGCCCATTGCCGCGCCTGTTCCCCCGGAAACCCCGCCTTCCGGAACTGGTCGTTGACCTGTTCCAGCCGTTCGGAGAGAGACGGCTTTGCGGAAATTTCATCGTTTTCCTGATGATCCATTCTCGGTTCTCCTGCCGCGTTTTTCGGGGCGTTATTTCTCCAGTACGTCGCGCACGGCGATTTCGGTGATCCGCCAGCGGTTGTCGATTTTCCGGAGCTTGCATTCGAGGTCGCGCACTTCGTTGACGGTTTTGCCGTCATTGAGGCGGGCGTCCAGCGTTCCGGTGAAGTCGGTCGTCGCCCGGTCCGGCGGAGCGATCGTCACCGACAGGTCGCGGAAATCGACCGCGCAGGTGCGGAACATCGCCCGCGAACGCATCAGCGTGGCGGCGATCTCCTCGATGGTGTAGGTTCCGCCGAACATCTCGTGGTGGAAGTCCATCCGGCACTCCGGCGCGAACACGTTTTCCACCGCGCGCATTTTCAAGAGGCCGCCGCCCGCCTTTTCGTCTTCGTATTTCGAGGCGATCCGGCACAGCTCCCGCAGCGTCGCTCGAATCTGCGCCTCGTCGCTGTCGCGGCTGAGATACCAGAGCGACGCCCCGCCCAATGCGACCACCGCCAGGAGGGCGAGCCATACCGTTTTCCGTTTCAGAAAATCGAACATTTTATCCTCTCTCCTCTTTAATCGCCGTTCAGTTCCGCGAAACTGAGCGGTTTGAAAGTCTTCCGGAGCCGCTCGCGCTTCTCCGGATCGACCGACAGATATTTCCACTTCGAAAACACGAAGTCGTGCGGCCGCAAGTTCTCCAGCCAGGCGTGGTTGAGCTGCCAGGCGATCGGGAACCCCTCAAACACCCACGGCGCCCGGTCCGCCAGGTAGCGCACCATCTCCCGATAGCGCGCGGTCCGCTCCGGCGAGTCCGGCATCGGCAGGATCTCCTCGAACATCCGGTCGTACTCCGGGTCGCTGAATCCGGTCCGGTTGCAGCCGCCGATGTTGCCGCTGTAAAACAGTTGCAAAAAGTTCTCCGCGTCCGGGTAATCCCCCACCCACGACAGCCGGAAGAGCTGCAACTTGCCTTGCCGCAGTTTCTCGTAGAAGCGCGGATTGTTGTTGAGCACCGGCTCGACCTCGATGCCGATCCGGGCGAGGTCCGCCGCGGTCAGTTCGCCGAGCTGGCGGTAGGCCGGGCTGTTGCCGGTCTGGTCGAAGGTGAAGCGGAGGCGCGCCCCGGTGGCGGGGTCGATGCCGTCCTTGAACCCGGCCTTCTCCAGATGCCGCTTCGCCAGCTCCGCATCGTCCGCGCACCACGGATTCCGGAACGTTTCGTCGAAGCCCGCCACGCCGGGCGGAATCGGCCCCTGCGCCGGAACCAACTGATAGCCGGAGTGCTCCACCCGCCGCCGCACGTCATACGCGAGACTGATCGCGCGGCGCAGTTCGAGGTTCTTCCCGAGCAGCGGGTCCGAAAAGTTGAAGCCGACGTAGCGGACTTCGAATTCAGGCGTCCGCAGCAGTTGAATGCCGCGCTCGGCCAGCGCCGGAGGCAGTTTTTCGCCGCCGCCGATCAGGTCGAGGTTGTCCTTGTCCAGCGCGTTCAAATCCAGCCGCCCCTGCAGGAACATCAGATAGGCGGACATCGGCTGCTTGATCTGGTAAAACACCACCCGGTCGGCCAGCGGCAGCGGCCGGGTCCGGTCGGCCGGATTCTCCGCCTCCGGATAGTACTGGGCGCGGTAGTCCGGGTTGCGGTCGAGCCGCAGCCGGTAGTCGTTGATCCACTCGGTCAGCTTGAACGGGCCGGAGCCGACCGGATTCCGCGCGAAATTCTCCCCGTAAAACTCCACCGCCCGGCGCGGCACAACTCCGGCGTTCGGCATCGCCAGCATGTAGAGGAAACGCGGATCCGGCTTGACCAGGCGGATTTCGAAGTTCCGGTCGTCGAGAATGCAGAACCCCTCGATTCCGGCGTCGTAATCGGGCTCCTCCGCCTCGTGGAACGCGTCAAGCCCTTTGATCTTGCCGCGGAACAGCCAGTAGACCGGGCTGTGGCCGCGGCGGTCGGCGATGCGCAGAATGGAGTAGAGCACGTCTTTCGCGGTGATGTTCCGCGCCGACTCCGGCAGCCCGTCGAAGCAGCGATCGGCGGCGAACCGCAGGTCGTCGCGCAGCCGGAAGGTGTAGACGTCGAGCGTTTTGTTCGCCTTCGGCATCTCCGCCAGCATCGAGGGGACGAGCCGGTACGGGCGCGCCACATAGTCGTATTCAAGCAGCGTGTCGAAGAGACCGGCGACCATGTTCCGGCTGGCGAGGTCGTCCGCCTGGGCGGGGTCGAGCGTCTTGACCCGGCCCCCCCCCGCCGAATAAAGCACCCGGAGCGGCGCTTCTCCGCCCGGAGAAACCTGGCTCCACAACAAAAAGAGCGCCGCCGCCAGAAGGCGGAGCGCCCTGTTTACGCTGGGAGCGGACTTGCTCACTTACTTCGCCAGTTTTTCGAACCGTTCGACCTGCGTCATATAGAGGGCGTGGTTCGCGGCGTTCGGCAGGTAAGTCTTGACCTCGAACGAGGCGTTGACCACCCGGCGCGCCGCGGCGAGCGAATCGACCTTCCCGGCCGCCATCGCCTGGGCGAGCAGATTGCCGATCGCGGTCGCTTCGACCGGCCCGGCCACCACCGGGATGTTGAGCGCATCGGCGGTAAGCTGCATCAGCAACCCGTCCTTGGTGCCGCCGCCGACGATGTTGAGGCACTGGTATTGAGCACCCAGCAGCCCCCCCAGCACGTTGAGCTTGGCGCGGAAGCAGAGCGCCAGCGAATCGTAGATTGCCCGGACGACCTGGCCGTCGTGAACGATCTTGCCCTGCCCGGTCCGCTCGCAGAATTCCGCGATTCGCCGCGGCATGTCGCCCGGCGTCACGAACGAGCTGTCGTTCGGGTTAACCAGGAATTCGCACGGCTTGGCGTTGCGCGCCATCGTCTCCATCTCGGCGAAGGTGACCGGCTCCTTGGTTTCGTTCCAGATCCGGCGCGTCTCCTGGAAGAGCCAACTGCCCATGATGTTCGAGAGGAAGCGGATCTTGCCGTCGAGCCCGCCCTCGTTGGTGAAGCTGTGCGCCTCGGATTCCGCGGTGCGGAACGGCTTGTCGATCTCCGCCCCGAGCAGCGCCCAGGTTCCGGCGCTGATGTAGGCCCAGTTGCCGGATTCCGGCGCCGGAACCGCCGCCACGGCGCTCGCCGTGTCGTGCGAGCCGACCTTGATGATCGGAATCGGGCCGCAGCCGAGTTCCTGCTGCAACGCTTTCGAGAGTTTGCCGGCAAAGGTGCACGGCTTGACGATCTCGGGGAACACGTCGCGCGGCAGGCCGAGGCGGTCGATGATCTCCCAGTCCCACTCCTTTTTCGCGGGGTCGAGCAAATTGGTCGTCGAGCACTCGCTGTATTCGCAGGTCTGCTCGCCGCCGAGGTAGTAGGCCAGCGCGTCCGGCATGGTCAGGAGGAAGCTTTCCTTGAAGTCCTCCGGATGCGCCTTGCGGTGCGCCGCGAGCTGGTAGACCGTGTTGAGCAGCATGCACTGAATGCCGGTGCGTTCGTAGAGTTCCTTCTTCGAAACCTTGCTCCAGACCTCGTTCGCCGCCGCGTCGGTGCGCGCGTCGCGGTAGTGGTACGGCCAGCGGCGCATTTCGCCGCCTTTTTTGTCGAAGAAGACATAATCGACGCCCCAGGTGTCGATGCCGATGCCGTCCAGCTTCGGTTCGACGGCGAGCGCCTTGGCCAGCCCGGTCTTCAGTTCCTGGCAGAGCTGCGGATAGTTCCAGTACAGCGCGCCGCGCTTTTCGGTCGGCCCGTTGGCGAAGCGGTGGACTTCGGTCAGCGAAAGTTTTCCGCTCTTCAGTTTGCCGATGATCGCCCGACCGCTCGAAGCGCCCAGGTCAAACGCGAGAAAGCTGCTCATGGATGGACCTCCTATTCTTCTTCGGTATTCGTTCGAAAAGCGTCTGCGCCGTGGATTTTCCCGAGCCGGTCGTAGGCGGCGCGGATCAGCTCCTCGGTCTCCTCCCAGCCGATGCAGCCGTCGGTAATCGACACGCACGGATCCGGCTTCTCGCCCGGAACGATCTTCTGGGAGCCGGGCTTGAGGTTGCTTTCGAGCATCACCCCGGCCAGCGCGGTCTCGCCGTCGGCGACCTGGGCCAGCACGTCCTTGAGCACGATGCCCTGCTTGCTGTAATCCTTGCCCGAATTGGCGTGGCTGCAATCGACGATGATCGAGGGCGGAATCTTCGCTTTTTTCATCGCCACCTTGAGGAACGCGATGTTCTCCGCGCCGTAGTTCGGCCCGCCGCCGCCGCGCAGCACGATGTGCGAGTACGGGTTGCCGCGGGTGCGGAACACCCCGACGTGGCCGTCCTCCAATACGCCGATGAAACTGTGCTCGCTGCGCGCCGTCGCAATCGCGTCGATCGCAATCTGGAACGATCCGTCGGTCGCGTTCTTGAAGCCGACCGGCATGGAGAGCCCGCTGCCGAGCTGGCGGTGGGTCTGCGCCTCGGTCGTCCGCGCGCCGATCGCCGCCCACGAAACCGCGTCGGCGATGTACTGCGCCAGGATCGGGTCGAGCATCTCGGTCGCTACGGGCAGGCCGATGTCGATAATCTTCAGCATCAGCTTGCGGGCGATGAAGATCCCCTTCTCGATGTTGTAGCTGGCGTTGAGGTCGGGGTCGTAGATGAGGCCCTTCCAGCCGAGCGTGGTGCGCGGTTTTTCGAAATAGACACGCATCACGACGAGGATGCGGTCTTTCACCTCTTCGCTGAGCGCGTGAAGACGCTCGGCATACTCGATCGCGGAATCCGGATTGTGGATCGAACAGGGTCCGACAATCATCAGGAACCGCTTCGATTTCCCGTCCAGAATGTCGCAGATCTCCTGCCGGGAGTTCACAACCCGCATCACCGCGTCCAGCGACAGCGGGAGTTCGGAGCGGATCGCGCCCGGACTCGAAAGCACGCTGCGGCTTGCGATATTGACGTTGTTGCTGCTTTTCATGTTTCCATTTCCCGGACCCGGCACTTCACCGGTCCGTCAAAAATCAAACTTGCGAGGAAGGAATCAGGAGGCGGACTGTTGCTCCGCCGCTTCCTGCGACTTCTTCTTGGCGATCTTCGACCGCGCCACGGCGCTGGTGTCGAGGTCGCCGAGCATGATCCGGATGCGCCGGATATTCTCTTTGCACTCCGGAATCTTCACCTTTTCGAACAGGTTCACGCGCTGCGAGGTGCTGCGCAGCTCCGCCGTCAGCAGCCGGTGCTGCTCTTCGAGGATCTTGTACGCCTCGCGCAGCGAAACCGCGTCCTTGAGCGCCTGCACCGCGTCATCGACATACCACTCGGTGTCGAAAAGATCCCAGGCCACCGGCTCGAATTCGACCCGGTCGAAGGTCGGGATCGGAATCCCGGCGATGTTCGCCTCCCCGGTGACGACGCGACGGATCTTCACCAGGCTCTCGAAGAACCCGACTTCCGCCCCGTCGCTGAACAGCTCCAGAAACCCGGCCATGCGATCGACCAGCTCTTTCTGGGCGGCGAGGTTCCGGTTGAGTTCCTCGGTGCTCAGCCGCACCTCCATCTGGAGCTGCTGCTTCTTGAGCTGGAGCGTCGGCAGGAAGCGGACGAACTGCTTCAATGAGTCCTGCTGCGCCTTGAGCTCGGTCTTCGTGAATTTGATTTTGGCCATGGACGAGTCCTCCGGACTTACTTCTTCTCTCCGGGCCAGTATTGCTCCACCAGCTCGCTCTTGACGCCGACTTCGTTGCGGTCGAAACAGTCGGCGAGAATCTTCCAGCCGAGATCGAGCGAGTCTTCGAGCGAAATGTTGACCGAGAGGTCCATCATGTTCTTTTCGAAGAGTTTGCCGTACTTCAGCAGCTTCTTGTCCCACGCCGACATCTGGAAGCCCATCGACTGCTTCTCCAGCGTGCTCCGGTAGTCGGAGTAGAGCCGGATCATCGAGTCCATGATCGCGCGGTGGTCCGGCCGGGTCTTGCCGTTGACCTGCTGCTTCAGGCGCGACAGCGAACCGAACGGCTCGATGCGGCCGTTGCGCAGATAGAACTGCCCCTCGGTGATGTACCCCGTGTTGTCCGGCACCGGGTGGGTCACGTCGTCGCCCGGCATGGTGGTGACCGCCAGGATGGTGATCGAACCGGCCGAGTCGAAGTCCACCGCCTTCTCGTAGCGGCTGGCCAACTGGCTGTAGAGGTCGCCCGGATACCCGCGGGTCGCCGGAATCTGCTCCATCGTGATCGCGATCTCTTTGAGCGCGTCGGCGAAGTTGGTCATGTCGGTCAGCAGCGCCAGCACCCGCTTGCCTTCCAGCGCGTACTGCTCGGCCACCGCCAGCGCCATGTCCGGCACCATCAGGCACTCCACGATCGGGTCGGAGGCGGTGTGGATGAACATGACCGTGCGCGACAGCGCGCCCTCTTCGTCCAGCGTGTTCTTGAATTTAAGGTAGTCGTCGTGCTTGAGCCCCATGCCGCCGAGGATGATGACGTCCACTTCCGCCTGGAGCGCGATGCGGGCCAGGAGTTCGTTGTACGGTTCGCCCGCGATCGAGAAAATCGGCAGCTTCTGCGATTCGACCAGCGTGTTGAACACGTCGATCATCGGAATGTTCGTGCGGATCATGTTGCGCGGAATGATGCGCTTCGAGGGGTTGACCGAGGGTCCGCCGATCTCGACCATGTCGGTGCTCACGTCGGGCTTGCCGTCGCGCGGCGTGCCGCGGCCGGTGAACACCCGCCCGAGCAGCGCGTCGGAGCTCGAGACCTGCATCTCGCGGCCGAGGAAGCGCACCTGGTCGCTGGTGCTGATGCCGCGGCTGCCCGCGAACACCTGGAGCGACACCTTGCCGTCCGCCAGCCGGATGACCTGCGCCAGCGAAACGCCGCGCGCGCTGGTTACCTCCGCCAGCTCGTTGTAGCCGACGTCGTCGGCTTCCACCGTGATGACGTTGCCGGCGATATGGATGATTTTGTGATAGACTTTACGCATTTGCCGTTCTCCGTTCCGCGATTTTTGCTTCGATGGCAGCTTCCTGATCCTTGAACGCCTGGGTGTCCATGGCGAGATAGTTGAGGTCCATGAACATCTGGCGCAAGTTGAGGAAGTAGCTGCGGGCGGCGTCCTTGTCCGGCAGCAGGAAGGAGCCGGTCAGCACATGGTAGATCCGCTTGAACATATGGCGCTGGCGGTCCGCGTCGGTCGCGCCGTCCACCTCGTCGAAGGTGTTCTGCTGGAGATAGACGTAGTCGAGGAACTCGCTCTTCAGGTAAACGATGAAGTCGTTCAAACTGGTGCCTTCCTCGCCGATGACCTTCATCATCTGGTTGACTTCGGAGCCCTGGCGCAGGATGGCGCGGGCGAACTCGATTTCCTTGGCGTCCACCACGCTGTTGTACTTGCTCCAACTGTCGAGCGGATGGATCGCCGGGTAGCGGCGGGCGTCGGAACGCTCGCGCGACAGCCCGAGGAACGCGCCGACCACCTTCAGCGTCGCCTGCGTCACCGGCTCTTCGAAGTTGCCGCCCGCCGGGGAGACCGCGCCGCCGATCGTGACGGAGCCGAGTTCGCCGGTCCGCAGCCGGACCAGTCCGGCGCGTTCGTAGAAGCCCGCAATCAGCGATTCGAGGTAGGCGGGGAAGGCTTCCTCGCCGGGGATTTCCTCCAGGCGGCCGGACATCTCGCGGAGCGCCTGCGCCCAGCGCGAGGTCGAGTCCGCCAGGAGCAGCGTATTGAGCCCCATCTGGCGGTAATATTCGGCCAGCGTCACCGCCGTGTAGACCGACGCTTCGCGCGCCGCCACCGGCATCGAGCTGGTGTTGCAGATGATGATCGAGCGGTTGATGAGCGGCTGGCCGGTGCGCGGGTCTTCGAGTTCCGGGAACTCGCGCAGGACTTCCACCACCTCGCCGGCGCGCTCGCCGCAGGCCGCGATGATCACCACGTCGGCTTCGGCGTAGCGGCTGATCGCGTGCTGGAGCACGGTCTTGCCCGCGCCGAACGGTCCCGGCGTGCAGAACGTGCCGCCCACCGCGACCGGGAAAAAGGTGTCGATGGTGCGCTGCTGGGTGACCAGCGTCTTCTCCGGCAGCAGCTTTTCGGCGTAGTCGGAGATGGCGATCTTGACCGGCCACTGCTGGGTCATGGTGATGTTGCGGCGCTCGCCCTGGTCGTTCACCGCGACCGCCATCACATCGTCGATGGTGTGTTCGCCGACGGCGGCGACCGATTCGAGCGTCCATTCGCCCTTCCAGGCGAGCGGGACCATGATATAGTGGGTCACGACGCTTTCCGGCACCGAGCCGACGCGGTCGCCGGGGCGGACCTTGTCCCCCGCCTTGGCGATCGGGGTAAACGCCCATTTGATGTCGCGGTCGAGCGCGCGCAGGTAAACCCCGCGCTGGAGGAAGAAGCCGGACTTCTCGGCCAGGAGCGGCAGCGGATTCTGCAAGCCGTCGTAAACCTGGGTCAGCAGGCCGGGCCCGAGCTCGACCGAAAGCAGTTCCCCGGTGAATTCGACTTCGTCGCCGACCTTGAGGCCGTTGGTGCTCTCGAAGACCTGGAGGTCGGCGCGGTTGCCGCGCACGCGGATGACTTCGCTCTTGAGCTTGATGTCGCCGGCGTCGCCGACGCGGGCGAACGCCACTTCATTCTGCATGACGCGGTCGCTGAATTCAATGGTAATCATGTTGCCATTGACGGCGACCACCTTTTCGGTGTTCTTCTTACCCTCTGCCATTTAGAAACTCCTGACTCGAATGGATGATATTACTGTTGAACGCCGCCGGAAATGCGGTCCACCGCCGCGTTGAAATTGTTCCGTCCCGTTTCGGCGCTGCGGCGGCGGTACCGGGTGAGGATCTCCAGCTTGAGGCGGTAGACGCAAAGTCCGTAAAAATCGAACTCGTGACCGGCTTCGAGGTCGTCGAGTTTGCGCCAGCGGATGCGGTCGATCAGCTTCTCGCGTTCGAGCGGGTCGGCGACGGCGGCGGCCGACCCCAGCGCGGCGTCGACTTCGCCGAAATAAAGCTCGGGGTCGGGCAGCCGGAGGACGTTGTTCTCGTCGCGCCCGGCGCGCCGCTCGGCGACGCGGGTCCGTAAATATTGTTCAAACCGGGCGTAGGCGGCGTAAGCGGGGGGGAGCCCCGCGGCGGAACCGGGTTCCCGGCTCACCGCGAGCGAGCCCTGTTGCAGCGACGCCAGAACTGCGGGCGGCATCTGGTCGGCGCAGAGCGCGTCGAAATCGGCCACGCCCAGGCCGGGATCCTGCCCGAAGCCGAGGCTCGGCAGGGAAGCGCAGAGAAAGTAGTACATGATTCGCCGTCCCGTTCCGTCTGAACCGTTATTCGCCCTTCAGGATCGCCGCCAGCCGCGGCCCGATGTATTCGGCGACCAGCGCGGTCACCGCGTCCTCGGTGAAATCGAAATAAACCTCGCCGCCTTTGAACCCGACTTCGAAGCCGCCGCGGACGGCGGAGTCGCCGAACACCTGCGGGGAGGTCTTGAAGCTGGAGGCCAGCGCCGCTTTGAGCGCCTGATCGAGCGCGGAAACATTCTTCACCGCCGTGAGAACCGTCATTTGTCCGTTCGGGTCCGTGGCGAATTTCGCCGCGAACTCGCGGATCAGGGAGGTCATGAATTCCGGGGTCATCGCCTGCCCGGTCGTGTCGGCCACGGCGCGGGTCATGCGGCGCTGGAGCTCTTCGCGCAGTTCGAGGACGATGTCGCGCGCCGCCTGGCGGACCGCCGCCTCGGCGCGTTTTTCGAGCGCATCGGCTTTTTCGGCGGCTTCTTTGGCGGTTGCTTCAGCTTCGGTTTTCGCCTTTGCGCGGATCGCCGCGGCCTCTTTTTCCGCGGCGGCGATAATGTTCGCCGCGGCAGCTTCGGCCTCCTTGACGCCTTTCTCGTTGATCCTGTCGAGCAGACTCTGGAGTTTTTCCGCCATCTTGGTTCCCCCGATTATCCTGTTATTTTTCTTTTCAGCTACAAATATTCGCTTGGTAATGTAGTTCCGAAACGAATGATTTTCAAATAAGCAGTCCCGATAATTAAAGGAAATAACCTTTTTTCAAGCCGATGACGGTATTACGGCCACGCCGCCGTCCGAAACATGAAAAAACCGGTGATTTTTTGCGGTCCCGGCGGTTTTTTGATTTGCCGCGGAGAGATTTCGGTGGTATAGTATTGATCCAGCGCAATTTGCAGGGATGCTTCCGGGAATGGATTTCCGGAGGTGTTTTTGTTTATGCTCAATCAGGGGGAAGGGAAACGTCTATGGCCATCGAAGTATCGTACATCATCATCACACCCTACAGTCTGCTCAAATCCCGCACCGGAGGCATCATCGCGCGCCTCATGTCCCGCACCGACCTCGAATTCATCGGCGCCCAGATGCTGGCGTTCACTCCGGAAATGGCGGAACTTTACGCCCGCAGCCTCGAATCCCTCAAGGCGAAGGAGACCGGCAAACAGCTGGCCGGTTATGTGCGCGCGAACTTTCCGCCGCGTGAGGACGGCCGCAAGGAACGCACGCTGATGCTGCTCTTCCGCGGGGAAGACGCCTGCCGCAAACTGACCGCGATCACCGGGCGGCTTTCGCCGTTTTCGCCGAAATGCGTGGGCGCCGGAGAGACGCTGCGCGACACCTACGCCGACGTGGTCGAAGACAAGGACAATCCGCAGATCATCCGTTATTTCGAACCGGCGGTGATGACTCCGCCGACGCTTGAAGAAGCGCTGGCCAAGCTGAAGATCTTCGCCGATTTCGCATCGGAATCCCCGAATCTGGTCGATAATTCGCTCGGCTCGTCGCCGGAGGATGAACGCACGCTGGTCATCATCAAGCCGGACAACTGGCGCTGCCCCTCCAGCCGCCCCGGCAACATCATCGACATGCTGAGCCGCACCGGGCTGCGGATCGTCGGCTGCAAGGTTCACCGGATGAGCGTCAACGACGCGCTGGAGTTCTACGGGCCGGTCCAGGACGCGCTGCGCAGCAAGCTCGCCCCCAAGATCGGCGAACAGGCCAAGGCGACCCTGGAAGAAAAGCTGGAAATCTCCCTGCCGGAGAGTTCGGCGGAAGCGCTGACGCAAGCGGTCGGCATCCCCTTCGCCGACGACCAGTTCTCGCAACTGATCGAGTTCATGTCCGGCCGCCGCCCGGAATCGTGCCCGGAAGAGGAAAAGGGCCTCCAGAACGCCCAGGCGAAATGCCTCGTGCTCATCTACGAAGGCCCCGACGCGATCGCCAAGATCCGTTCCGTGCTCGGGCCGACCGACCCGTCGAAAGCGCCGGGCGGCACCGTGCGCCGGGACTTCGGCAGCAACGTGATGGTCAACACCGCGCACGCTTCGGATGCGCCGGAGAGCGTCCGGCGCGAAACGAAGATTGTCCGCATCACGCAGAACTCGATGGCGTCGCGAATCTACGAATTCCTCGAAGAATACAAGGCGCGGTAATTCCCGCGCCCCCCTCCGGTTACGGGAGTTCCCATGCCGGAGGGGTGTCGTAGACATTGACCTGGTAGATCCGCGCCTGTCCGCAGCCGCGCACTTTGAGGACGCGGATCTCCAGCGTGTCGGTCTCCACTTCGGGGAAACGGTGCTCCATCCGCCGCCGCCGGTTGCCGGTCACCGCCGCCACTTCGCGGCGGCCTTCCGGCGCCGCGACCGTCACGGAATAATCGGCGACCAACTTCTCGCTGTACTGCTTGCCGCCGCGGCAGGGGTTGTCGTCCGGCCCCGGTTCGAGGTCGTCGAAGTAGAGGACCACCCGCGACATCTTCCGCGGCCGCTTCCAATGCAGCCGTAACGTCAGCGGCTCTCCGGTGAAATCCGCCCGCCACATATTGCCCGGCGCGGAGCCGAACCGGCGGTTGAAGCCGTTGACCACGTTGACCGCCTCGCCGTAAGGAACTTCCGGGAACAGCCGCAGCGCGGGCGTCGCCGCGAACGGCAGCCAGGCGTTCCGGTGGGATTCGTAAGCCGCGGCGACGGCGGTCTCGTTGCGTCTCTTCGCCATGTTCCAGCAGAGCCGGGTGTCGTCCGCCTCCAGTGCGATCAACCGGCGGTCGCCTTCGAAGAACTGGTTCTTGCGGCCGCAATCGACCGGGGAAGCGAAGGCGATTTCGCGCCAGCCGGAGAATCCGGCGGGAACCGTGAACTCCCGCACCGCCAGCTCCCGGAACAGTCCGGCGTCGGGAAGCGTCCGGCCGTGATCGTGAAACTCGTGGTTCAGCGCCCAGAGCCGTTCCGGCGCGTAACGCAGAACCCTGATCCTTCCTGAGACGGCTTCGGCGGACGGGTTGACGAGGTGGACGGCGACCTTCTCCAGCCGTTCCGGCCAGTCGAAGAGCACGGCTCCGGCGGGAACCAGGAACGGAATCGGGTACCCCGGCTCCTGGTCGTTGAAACGGAGTTCCGCCGTCGCGGTGACCGTCGCCGCCGGGGCGAGATCGTCGGGGTCTTCGAGCTTCACCGGCGGCACGGAGCCGTCCAGCCGGAGCAGTTCAAGCCGCAGTTCCGTCAGGCGTTCCCGGTAGACGGCGCGCGGGGTGCAGTTGTGGCGGCGGCAGAGCTCGGCGGCGACGCCGAGCCCCTGGCCGAGCGCGGCGCCGGTCCGCATGATCCGGCTCGACGAGTGGGCAATATGCGACGCGCTGATGAGGCGGCCGCCGATCAGCAGGTTTTCGATGTTGCGCGAGTAGCAGCAGCGGTAGGGGATGCCGTACATCGGCGGAACCGAGTAGCTGCGGATATCGCATTCGCGGCCGTCGGTGAGGTGGTCGTCGAGGTTGTGCCCGCCGTAGGCGATGTCGTCCTCGTGGACCGCCCCCGCCTCCACCTCGGTCTGGGTGAGCACGTGGTCGCCGTAGAAACGGCGGCTCTGGCGGCGGCCCGCCTTGGGGCTGATCCACAGCATATCCCAGTTGCGGTTGGTTTCGCAGCCGGGGGAGTTTTTGATATGGTTCCAGTAGCTCCACATCTGGGTGGTGAGTTCGGCGTTGATCGCGGCGGCGTCGGCGATGGTGTCGCGGTCGCCGCCTGCTTCGGTGATGTACAAAAAGCGCATGGTTCCGACCGACGCGCCGCCGTCGAACCGGGCCGCCTGTTCCGGGAGCTGGCCGTTGTAGAAATCGGCGAGGCTGCCGTCCCAGACGCGCGGCACGTAGGGCGGGGTGTTGTCCGGCGGGATGAAGCGTACTTCGTGATCGGTTTTGCAGACCAGCGCGGTGAGGCTGGTTCCCTGGATCATCGCCGGGGCGGGGTCGGTGGCGCTGCGTTCGCCGTAAACCGACTTCGCCTCGGGGGCGACGGTGTATTCGGCGCCCGCTTCGGCGGCGATATGCCCATCGCCGGAGGCGTCGATCACGGTGTGGCGAACCCGGATCAGCCGGGGGGCGAACGCGGCGAGGTCCTCCACTTCGACCGCGGCGATGCGGCTCCCCTCCATGACCGGACGGCGGGCGTAGTGCGACTTGAGCACGACAACGCCGCTGCGGCGCAGGGTGTCCTCAAGGACGGCTTCGCGGCGGCGTGAGATGTTGTACTTCATGCCCTGGACGGGGGTGCAGGCTTCGGCGTAGGCCTCCTCCTCTTCCAGTTCCTGGACGATTCCGACTTCCAGCCCGTAGGGGTTGTACCA
>Ga0209373_10001556_pt1 | contig 26259 bp, 25 predicted proteins | sample Higcelweek5metaG_FD_187173 | JGI IMG/M metagenome (GOLD analysis project Ga0209373, IMG submission 187173) | Freshwater pond sediment microbial communities from the University of Edinburgh, under environmental carbon perturbations - High... | ecosystem: Environmental > Aquatic > Freshwater >... | reverse complement strand
GCCTTTCGTTCTTCGTCCGTTATTTGAATTCGAATCGTCTTCATGCGCACCTCTTCTGTTTCGCTTACAGATAAAATATAGTGCATCTCTCGAATATTACAATGTAAATTTATGCAACTTAGCTTATACGGAATGTCTGAGGACCTGTTTGCAATGCATGGACTGTTCCGAAGTCAAGGTATACAGAATGAGTTCCTGCTTTGAAACGGAACAGGAACTGGCCGCTTTTCTGTATCCCCCGTGCAACATCGAACCCGATCCCGAGGGAAAATATCCGGACGTCTTCATGGATTGGTATGGGGGCCAGAAAATCATGACAGAGGAAGCCACTAACTGCGCGAACAGCTACTGGCAGGGAGTGGCCGAATCCAAATATCTGCCGCGAATCGTCCTGAATTATACAATATATGATCTGTGGATCGTGGCAACGATGTGCACCCAGCAATGGATAGAAGTCATCGATGGCTATTACACATGGTGCGACGGAACATGTTACAATTATGACGAATACGGCAACTGTACGGATTGCGACGGGACTCTGCATACGGAGCCGATCACTCATGAGGAATATGTTCAGGACTGCCATATCGTCGGCATGGAATGGAACTCTTCCATAGAAACCGAGTATGTCACCATTGCCACTTGCGATCCCGGACAGAGCTATCCGGAATGCTATTGCGAAAACTTGTACAATCCTTCCGCGGTGGCCGGGCTGGCGGATGTCAATGAGTATTTCAGTACCAATACCCCCGATAAGGAGAACTACATCAACCATACCGATTACTCGAACTGCTCTACATGCGGTCCCTGGGGCTCCGCGGTCGGGTGCATGGATTTTCAATATAATTCCGAATTTCAGCCGGGAGAATGCTGGGCCAGTTGGGCGGTCCACAACATCTTCAGGAAAGTGACCCGATACGCCAAATTCACGGTCAACCGCCATGACAGCACCCCGCAGAGCGCCACCGCGATCAAGTGCAAAGTATGGTGCTATTACTACAAGGGAAGCGACAATAATTGTCCCTATCGATCCTATGCGCTTGTGGACGGCACGGAGGTAATCTACGACGGCGGCGTATATACCTTCACGTTCGGGCAAACGGTAGAACTTCCGATTGCCGACAATATTGCTCCCATCGCTCTGCTGAGCGGAGGCTATTGCATCAACTATTATGACAACGGCCCGGTTTTGTTCTCCCCGAATTCGCAATATACCGACCCTAATTTCCACATGTGCCAGAATCCGGGACGCGTCTGGTTCCGGATCAAGCCGATTGAATATGTTTACTGAGAAGGGATATCCCATGAACACGATGATATGTTATGAATGTGTGATGAAACACCTCGCAAATGCCTTGTCTTACGGAAAAGAAATCCTCTCCGGGCATACGCGCGGTGCGGAACTGGACCACCGGATCGACTTCCTCGGAGAACTCGGAAACGCGGAACACCACCTTGAACTGATCGACCGGAATCTTTTCATGGCGGTTTCAAATTTCCGCAGGGCAATGCAGTCGAAGAAAAACATTCCGGACAGCGGGGATCTGGAATTGCTACGGAAGTTTTTTCTCATCGTGGAAAAACGCTCCGAAGGAACCGTCTCCGGAACGACGGCCGTGCCGTTTGCGGCGCAACGGCAGTCGAATGGCCGTCCGATGGGGGCCTCCCGGATGAACGCAAACGGCATCACGATGCCGATGCCGGACATCCGGCATTATGAAAAGCCGCTGGACATCGTATTTCCGAAAGTGACCAACAGGGAATATTTCGAGCTCGCATTGAAAAGTATACGGAAATTCGCGGAGAACGCCGGACGGATTTACTGGATTGAATCCGATATCGACATGAAAGAGTTCGATGTGGAAAAACTGGAATCCTTTTCCGATCCGAAGCTGTCTGAGCATTTCATGTATTGGCAGGAAAATATGTGCCTGCTCCGCCGTCTTGACCTTCTCGGATCGTTTTCCGTTTACGGATATCCGACGCAGAAAACGGATATTCGCCCGATCACGGCGAAAATACGGTCCCGCAATCCGGAAGGCACTCTCTATCTTTATGACGGATTGAATCCGCAGCCGGTGGAAACCGTGCGCTTTAACGAGATTATGAAAGATACCACGACCGACCTGCCGCTGACCCTGTATTTCAATTCCATTCAGGAGAAGCCGCTTTATACAGCCATCATGACGACGGTAATTGTGGATAAGACATTATGTTGTTCAACCCGGAGTCGTCTGAAATCATGTCTTTTCGCGAACTGGAACAATGCCGGATTTGAATCTCTGAAGAAAGCGTTGAACATGGAAGAATCGGAATTGAAGTGAAAACAAGGGAAAGGATATAAAAATGGTAAAACGGGCGGTAAAAACAGTATCTTCCCTCCAAACCGGCGAAGAGGTGTCGGCGGAATTTTCTTTTCTCAACGGAGTGAGAAGCACAAACTCGACCATCTCCGTAGAAGATAATACGGCCTCGGCATCTCCGAATGTCAAAGTCCGTATTGGCATCAGTGCGGATTCCTCCGTTTCGGGCGTAATGGACATCGAGAAAGTTCCGCTGCCGGAAAAAGGGAAACATGTCATGAAGACAACGGCAAGCGACAACGGGCTGATTCAAGTTGGAAACGGAACACTGTCTGTTGTCCCGGCGTCTCTGGGAACAAGAATACTTGTCTGCAATGCAGATGGAACGCTGGCATGGATTCCCGTTGAAGCAGGAGTTTTCGGCGTCAAGGACGGCGCATGGCATTTCTATCAACTCGCCACCTGCGCCGAGGCCGGATCAGATGAAGAAGAGTAAGTAGAATATCCACAAAAGAAATATACCTTGTAAATGTTTAGTGCCGCATCGGATGGAATACGTCTGATGGCCTTAACTATATTCCTGTTTTCAAGTTCTCTGTTCAGAAACACATCATTGATTGATGTTTTTCAAGAAAATCACGCTTCAATGTTCCAACTCCGGCTCCGCCGAACATTCCCGCCGTTCTGGTTCCGCTTTCTCCATGGACATCGAAAAAGAATGACATTGTTCCGGGCGTATGACCGGGAGAATGAACACATCGGATGACTGTATTGCCAAGACGAATCAAGGAGCCGTCGTCCAGAAGAACATCCGGGGCAAAAAACTCATTGAAATGATACCCCAATTCATCCGCCAGAGTCAAATTGACATTTCCGTTGGCGTATTCGGCATCCAGCCGGCCTAGAAAGGTTTTTGCTCCGACCAGTTCCAGCAGTGCCCGTGTCGCACCGAGATGGTCGTAATGCCCATGGGAATGGACAATGTATCTGATCTCGCGCGGATTGAAGCCGAGTTCCCAGATGGAATGAAGAACCAGATAAAGAGTATGCGGATAACCGGAGTCGAGAAGAATCAGGCCATCCCCGGTATCAATTAAATGCGCCGACGCGGGAACAGTTCCGACGAAATAAAGATTGCCATAAATACGGAAAGGTTCAACGCGCCCGATCCATGGAGGATTCATTTCTACTCCTTCAACGCCCGGATGACGGCGTCGGTCATTTCTGTGGTGGTCGATTTTCCGCCGATATCCAGAGTCCGGACAATCCCCGCTTTCAAAACGCATTCAAGCGCCCCCATGAGAATTTCGGATTCCCGGGAGAGCTGGAGCTGTTCCAGCATCATGGCGACAGCCCAGAGGGTGCCGGTCGGATTGGCGATCCCTTTTCCGGCGATGTCGGGCGCCGATCCGTGAATCGGTTCGAACATGCTCGGATATCTGCCTTCGGGATTGATGTTTGCGGAGGGGGATATGCCGATGGAACCCAGCATTGCCGACCCCATATCGGTTAGGATGTCGCCGAAAAGATTGCTGGCGACAACCACATGGAGACGATCCGGATGGAGAATGAAGTAACCTGCCAACGCATCGATGTGCATTTGGGTTGATTCCACTTGAGGAAATTCTGCGCGGACTTCGTTGAAAACCTGATCCCAGAATACCATCGAATAATTCAGTGCATTCGATTTCGTGGCGCTCATGACCTTGTTTTTGCCGTGTTTTTCAGCGTATTGGAACGCATAGCGGATGATCCGGTCGGTTCCCTTGCGTGTAAAGACGGCATTCTGGATCACGGTTTCATCCGCCGAACCGGGATTCCGGACTTCGCCTTGTCCGCAATATTCGCCTTCGGAGTTTTCCCGGATGACCACGAAATCGATCCTGTCGTTTTTGATCGGGGAAACCAGTCCGGGCAGCAGTCGGACGGGTCTCAAGTTGACATACTGGTCGAACCCGGTGCGGATCGGCAGCAGAAGTTCACGCAGGGAAACATGATCCGGGACTCCGGGAAATCCGACCGCACCCAGCAGAATTGCATCGCATTCGGCCAGTTGTTTCAGGCCGTCATCCGGCATCATTTTTCCATGTTTCAGCCAATATTCGCACCCCCACTCAAAGTTCTGAAAATCGAATTTAATTCCGCCATGCAACAGTGCCAGATTTTCCAATACGCGCCGTCCTTCGCGGACGACATCTTTTCCGATCCCGTCGCCGGGGATCAGGTTAATTTTAAATTTTTTCATGAGAGTTTCTTTCCATAAATGTTTCTATGTTAAAGTTTATTTTTTCATATCAGAGAGAGAAGACGCCTGTTCCAGAATATTTTTCATTGCAACCAACGGGAGGTTCAGATTATCCGGGTAGTCCTCCGGTTCTTCAGGAAATGTTATTGCCCGGAGCTTATAAGCCCCCTCGATCGCGGCATTGACAAGCATCAGCCCGCCGCGGGCAGTCAGCCACTGCGCATTGCCTTCATATCCACCGGAGACCAGAGCATTGCCATGACAAATATAGCTGAAATAAGCCGTCGAACAGTAAGCGATAAAGGTTCTGCGGAACGGTGAATGCCACTTGATTTCCTGTCCGAGTTCAGCAAGAAGTTCTCCCGGCACACCGACAAAGCAAATGTCTCCTATGGAGAGCAACTGGATTTCGAGATCGATCGATTTCTTTCCTGCGTAATCCGGTGGAAGCTCACCCATCCGGCTTTTCCGGAGGGGGATGTTCAGTCTTTCAATATGTGTCTGCAAAGACTCGTTTTTCAGCAGAAAGCGTCCCGGGCTGCGTTTGGCTCCCCGCATACCGGACAGCGCCGCTTGTGCAAGACCGATGCCTACCTTGCGAACCGCTTCGCGCCCGGTTTCGTCTTCGTGCGGAACCATGTCTCCAGCCGCCCCCGACACAAACATGCAGCCGGCTCCCGTCTCCGACTCGATATAATTACGGAATTCACCAGGAAAATCAGCTGAAATGCGGTGTCCGCCAATGCCCTCGCAATGACCTGCAAGCGGATGTGCCGCATAGTTCCCGATTACGTAAACAGGCTGACCGGTGATTTTGTCAAAGAAAAATACCAGTCCCAATTCCTTGTCGGCGAAGCCATCCGCAAGGGTTGTGAATTCAGGACAATGCGGGAGAAATGACGCTGTATTTTCAGGACCGGTCAGGCGGCGGTTCCGGTTCAGATCGGCTTGTGACGAATAAAAATAGACATCTGTCTCAATAAAATCCTTCCGAAGGACCTCCCGAATGTTTTCAACCGTCCAATTCACCAGTTGTTCAAGGTATTCAACTTCCAGAATCGATGGACATTTTGCCAATGTCCGGGTATTGGGACCAGTATGGGTATGACTGCAGCTGAGAATTACATCGGCCTCATTCCCGCCGAATATTCCGGCACATTCATGTCGGATGCGGCGAATATATTTTTCATCGATGCCGAGCAGGTCGTAGCTGATCATGACAACTTTTTTCCTGCCGTCGTCCAGACATAGAAGGGAAAGATAAAGATCATCACTTTTCACTGAGGAGACGTCATCCGTACCATACCCGGCAACTTTTGTGCCGACTTCAGGAGAAATAACTCTTTTGGACCAGACCAGCTTCATTTTCTGAACACTTCCTTATTCTTCAATGGTATATCCCATATATTCCCGCCGTTCATTTTCCGCGGGAGACGGGAATTAATTCCACTCTTTTCACCAAACCGCCGCCTATCTTTTGAATCCGGAATGTCGTGGAATACGTATAGTTTTCCTTCGGACGATAAATGAACTCATATATTTTTTCCTCTTTTTCCAAGGGGGCGGAAAAAATGTCCCCTCGCTCCACTGGCGTTCTCCATGAATTCCAGTTGGGCGCGCTTTCCGAAGCGGTTATTTTCAGAGTTCCTCCACCCGATGCGGTAATACGTACCTTCAGATCATACAACCCCTCATAGGAATAAATTACTCTTTTCTCATTTCCCATGAGATTGAAAATAGTTCCTTCCGGTAGTACTGGCGGAACATGATTGACAAAATACAGCTTCGGTTCCGCCGGAGCCTCCGGTAGTAAGGTCACGGCGGCAAATACAGGTTTGCGATAAGAGGTTCTGCCAATTCCTGTCATGGCGAGGGCAGGCAAGAATTTATGGCCGTTCTTAGGCGCTTCATAAAAGATAATATACGGTTTAAAGGTGTCTGTGTAAGGAGGTCGCCGGTAACCGGACATCCAAGGGACACCGCTGATGTTTTCCGCCTCAACACAGCGGTATTCGCTCATAAAAACATAACATTGGCCCGGAACAGTCGTTACCTCCTGCGTCGCGACCGGCAACGGATGCATGGTCCGCCGCCCCTGGATTCCTTCAAGAATCAAGGTACCGTTTTCCGTGTCAATCCGTCGCCCTCCGGGTTTTTTACTTCCCATCCAGTCGACGATCTGCCAACCAGTGATTTTGCCGGAGGCCATCATCATTTCGGAATAGGGGCCGGGAGTTTTGCTGAATTCCGGGTTTTTCAGCAGGTTTTCCGCTTTCAGCAAAGCTTCGCCATACCGATCGAGCCATTGAATTTCCGGATCATCCCCGACCGCCGCCACAAAACGTTTCCACTCCTTCCTGTCCCCCGCTTCGGTGCAACGCTTGAACAGGAGAAATGCGTTGTTGACCGCCGGATACCAGTTGTCCATCTGATCTGCCACCTGTGGTTCGCGGATGAGTTGAAATTTCCGGTCAACATCGCGGCGCATTTTTTCAAAAGCAATGCACCAGTCGGCCAATCCAGTCAGATTTTGCGGCTCCGGGGCACGCCAGACGGCCGCCAGCCGATGGAAATCTCCGAGCCAGCGGAACAGTTCGATCTGGCGGTCGAGCCAAACCGCTCCCTGAATATCTTTTCCGGCAAGCTTCCGTGCGTTTTCCAGATGCCTCAGGAGTTGCGCGCAGATTTCGGCGTTATAGAGTCTGAACTGCCCGGTCGTACCCCGGACGTGTTCGCCTTGCGGATATTCCACGCGCTGGTTTTCCCAGGTCCTTCGAGCCAGGTCGTAAAACTTCAGGATTTCCGGAGCTCCCCCGCCGTACATGTTTTCGGCAAATTCCTCCAGCATCGTCTCGGCGCGTAGCGACGGATCCCATAATTTACGCATGTAGATGTAATCCTTGATCCCATTCAGCCTCCAGAATGTGAAAACTTCCTTCGAAATGCCAAATATCTGGAAAGCCGCACAGAAATCAAGGTATTCCTCCTCCAGCCGCAGCGGAAAGTTCGGTACCAGGTACCCCGCTCCGTAGCGCCAACCGGAAAGCATCAGCGTCGAACAGCCGTTGCGGAATTCTGCGATCCCGGAATAGTTGACGCTGCCCGGATCGAAATACATGTCTTCGTTCTCGGCCACTCGAAACACCACGTTTTGATGGTATTTTTCGCCCTTCGGAACTGTGCGTGTATTGTTGTAACCCATCACTCCTATGTATTTGTCTGGAAAGACTTTTACCAGCTCCCCGGCAACGGAGTTGTAGAAATGCACCGCCAGCTTGCCATAGCTTGGCATATTGACATCATTGAGCCCAGCGCCTGCGTTAACTTTTTCGCATTCCGGACACTGGCAATAAGCGGTATTATCGTTGACGCCCAATGAAACGCAATCCTCCTCCGGGTTCTTTCTGAAGTAATCTATCACGTATTCGGCGCACAACCGAATTACATCGGGATTGGTCATGCATGGCTGTTGCTGATATCCACGGCGTCCGTTGCTTCCAGGCAGCAACCGAGTCCCAGCCTTTTTCGAATAGGCGAAATACTCCGGATTGGTTTTGGCATATTCGTCACGGATGATCGTGCTAAGGGCATGTCCGCAAGGATAGCGGTCGATCGCCCGGTTATGCCGGAACCAGTCCTTGTCATAGGCAGAGGGAGAATAGAAATTCCTGTTTCGGAAAAACGGGTTGTTCAATTTGTCGATTTCCGGAATTCCCAAATTGGGATTTTTCGGAACAAATGTTCCCTCCCTGCCCGGGAAATAGAATCGTATTCCGCAGAAGTCCTGCAGAAAACCATACACCCCGAATTCTGTTCCGGTTTCGGAGCGACCAACGATCAGCAGCGAACCGTCCGGTTGCGTTTTAAGCCAATATCCGTCATAGGCGCATTTTTTGAAGTCCGGTTCATGCAGTCCTTTTTGCATTCCGACATGGATTTTTGGTCCGGAAACATTTTCTCCGTCCGTAACAAGAGATATTTTTTCTCCCGTAATTTCTCCTATATAGTATGCCAGTTCCCGCGAGGCAAAGCGGACTTTCGCACCCGCTTCCGGAGAAATTACCACTGTGGTTTTGCGGAGAAGAAATTTTTCTGCATCGGGAATGGTCAAATTCAGATTCGTGATATAGGCCAAGCCCCTTTTTTTGTAAAGAGAAATTAGAAGGCGTCCATTCACAACTTTCGATTCTTCTTTCGGAATAAATATCTCACTTCGGAGAACGGTTTCGTTTTTCAGAGGATTCATGTCTTTTCCGAAAAATGTGGCCGTATATTTCTTCAATTCGGAATCGTATTTCTGAAACATTACTTTAATTATTCCTTGCGGCTCAGAAGTCGAGGATGCACGAAGTTCCAGTGTCAAAGTTGTCTCTCCTGATGATTCGACAGAGGGAAGACTTACCGCGAATTGGGAACGCTGCGCATCCAATTGAATACATTTTTTCCCTTCTCGCTCCGTGAATATTTTTTCATAAAGACCTGCCGTTGCCTTATCCGGATGGGTGAAGTCCAACGAAAGCAATTCCTTGCCGAGCATATTCCCACAGAATAATACGCAGAAAAACGCAACGAGAATTCTCTTCAAGTTTACCATGTTCATAGAAATATTTCCTTCCATTCTTATTTCATCGGGTTGGCTGTTGAATATTTATAGCCACAGGAGGAACTGTAGCCTTGGTTGAATTCCTGAATGCTGATCTCTAGAATACTCCCCGACGCACTCAGGCTTTTTCGCAAATTGCGTGCATGAAATCGTTCAAGATAGATAGAATTGAATGGATATGATGATAACTCCACACAGCTGGTATTTTTACTCGCTCCATCCATCCAGCTTTTCGGTGCCTCACTCATCAGCAGACAGAAAGAAGGTTTCTTGACAACATGAAGTTTGATATGTTCATAAACAACTGTGATTCCATCGTTTTTCGTGTATCCTATATTGCTGCTCCAGATATATTGCGGATACTGATAATTGTTCGCACTACTGGACGCCTTGCGATATTCCTCTTCCGGATATAGGGAACAGCATATGAGTCCATTCTTCTGGATGGGGAGGAATCCGGCCCAATACATATAACTGAATGCTCCGCGTGCAAGGGCGTAGCCTGGCAGAACTTGGTAGGCATCCGCATAGTTGACCGCAGCAATATATACCTGCCGATAATTCCCTGTGCAACGGGTAGAATAAGCCTTCTGCCGTGCCTTATTCAGCGCGGGAAGCAGTAACCCCGCGAGAATGGCAATGGTTGCAACAACGATAAGAAGCTCTATGAGCGTGAATCTGTCCAACTTTCCGATTATCATTTGGCGGTTCTTCATCATGATTCTGCTTCTCCTCTTGTGATTCCTGTTTTGAGTTCAAAAGCAACCTCGCCGCCAGTCGTTTTCATGTCCATTCTACGGAGTGTAGTCGTTTCATCCGCGCCATAGAACAGGTAATCCTCCAACAGTAGGGTTAAGGCGGTGAGCGTTTTTTCCGGGAAGATTTCAGTTTCATAAACGACGGAATCCTTTTTCTCTGGGAAAAAATGATTCCAGGCGCCGTTGCGATTCCAAGCGTAATCGTTTTTACCGATGTCGTTTCGTACGGAAACCATGCCTGATAGATTGCAGAAATCAAGCTGAAAGTCATGTCCCGACATCAGCTTCATGAGTTCCCAGACACGGTTGCGTTCTTCGACAGATGCCTGTTTTCCGAAATAGGCGGAAAGAAAATAACAGTCTCTCAGAATAATTTTTCTTCCATTCCTGATGATCGGCACGGGTTCCACTCCATCCAGATAGATGTCCGGACGGTTCGGGCTGCCGTTCTGGACGGAAATCCATGTCCCGGTATAGAAATTCATACATGCCTCGTTGCAGAAGAATGAACCGTTTCTGCGGTTCATATTATAATAGTGCTGATCCCGGAGAATTCGCAGAAAACGATGTCCGCTTTCGGATTCGAAACGGAAGTCCGCCGGAAACGGCGCCTTTTCTGCGGCATGGAACAGCGAGAGAAACAGGGAGAGACACTGCCCGAAGTTGCCGCCGGATCGTTCATTCCAATTCATGGAAGCGGGAAAAATCCGATGTTTCCGACACTTCTTCACAAATTCGTCCCACCAGGAAAATGTGGAATCGATTCGCTCCGGATCGAAAGATACTTTTCTCACCAGCGGACGGTTCATTACCAAGCCCGACAAAGAAAAAAGAAATGGAAGAGAGAAAATATCTCCGCCCGGATAGATGCCGTCAACCGACTCATAGTCATCAAAGCCCGAAAGATTCGCCTTCGGCAGTACGGATTGTCCCTGTCCGCTCAGGACGACGGCTAGTTGCTCTTCCCGGATGAACTGCTGATATTTCTCTTGATCCGAAAGCCGTTTCAACGGGCAGAACTCCAGAGAGAGGTTCAATTCCGTTTTCCGAAGATGTTTTTCCAGCAGATGCCTCAGAATCTCTTCAGGAAGCACCTGCGGATTATGAAGAACGAATACCCGGACGATTTTCCCTCCCGATAAATAGGACCCGGCTCCGTTCCGGACTTCAAGCAGTCCTTCTCTCTGCAGATGCTTCATTGCAGTCAAGACTGTGGCATAGGAACTGTTGCCGATTTTCATGAACTCATGGTAAGACGGCAGACGATCTCCCGGTGCAAACGACCCGCTGGATTTCTTCTCCACAATATATTTCCTGATTTTATCTAGGGCTCTCATTTTGATCCTGCATTCCTAATTAGTTAGGTTTACTTTAATTTAGTGATCATTTTTCATTTGTCAAGTGCTGAAAAACAAATTTTAAATTTATTTCTCAGAAAGTGGTATTCGGCGCGTCCGCCAAAAGGACGTGAACTGGAGGTGTCGATAAGTTTCCATCCCTTGGGAATGACTGAAATCGGTTCTGTTTTCATCCCCCACCGGTTATCATGCAACCATGCTCGGGTTCCCCTATGACGACCTTGCCAAATGGCGCGGCAAATTTTCCGAAGAACTTTTTTCTCGTACTTTTGCCCGTATGGCCTACGACTGGGCGGAAGGATTGAGGATTCTCGAAGAGGCAGAGCCACTTGTTCCGAATGCTTTCCGCCGCAATTTCAATGAATTGAAAAGATATTCGCTTGCCGCTTACTGTCATCTGAAAAGCACTTGGAATCAGATTGAGTTCATCCGTCTCCGGGAAGATCCCTCCATGAATACGGCACCTCTCCGCGTCCTTCTGCGGGATGAAATCAGTCTGGCGAAGACGGCGGCAAAACTCCAGTGTGAAGATGCGTGTATTGGATTTGAGGCGAGCAACCATTATTTTTATACACCAGGACTATTTATGGAAAAGGCAGTTAACTGTGAGTTTCTCCTCGCCTGGGTGGACAAACATTCCAAAAAGACGGGTTCTGCATAGTGTCCAGTCAATCTTGAAAAGATAGGTTCTTTGTAAGCGTCATTGCTGGCACATCTATCTTTCATGCACAGTGAGTGGTATGTTTTCCGACACACCAACAATCGGAGGACAATGCCCATAAAAGAGGAATCCGTCAAGCACTGGCAAGCGGATATCAGCCTTTGCCATGGAACGACTTATTTCGAAGGAACATGGATTGATTACGCGCTTGCCGCGTAATCTGCTTGCTTGAACGGAGGCGCGGGTGACGGGTATATGGGGTTTGCTTTTTTGCCTGTCCTGTTGTCGGCGCTCTATGAAAGGTGAAAATCGACGGGATACCAGATGTTTCTGGATTTCACGTCATGAATCCGGCCGTGAAGGAGGTCCGCCCAGGTAATTGGCGGAGGTGAATAATCCTTTTTTTGTAAACCGGACAAAGAATGTCCATTCCGATATGCCAATCGGCTTTTTTCCGGGAAAGATGTTGAAACGCGTATGAATCTCATCCCGAATCTCTCCTGAAAGTCCGATGCTCCATGACCGCTCCGCATTTCGGACAGCGATATTGCATGTCCCGGATAAAGGAACGTGCCGCCATGGAGACCAGGACGAGTGATGAGGCCTGCGTTTTCATGGGGCCGAGGATCTCTTTGGCCGCATTCAGGCTTTTTCTCGCCGCGGCTGCCCAAATTCCGCCGTAACGGATGCGCTGTATGCCTTTGGGAAGCACATGCCGCAAATAAAGCTGCATGAATTCAACAGCCGGAAGTGTTCGATGGCAAATGGCATGGGTTGCGCTTTCGCGATAGGCAAAGGTCACGTCATGCCCGTCGTATTTGACGATCCGGTCGTTGCCCAGGAATCCGCGCTGGGTATATGCCGCCAGATATTTGAACGCATTTCCGCCATCATCGACGCATTTGATGTTCACGACGTAATCCGTACGGAAGGTATTCCTGTTGATCTTCTCCGCGCCGGGCAGCCGCCAAACGGTTTCGTTGAATTTTCCCCGGAACAATTTCATCAGCGGTTCTTCCGGGAAAATGAAATCCCGTTTCTTCGGGAAATGCCATTCGTTTTTGTCTTCGGACAACGCTCCGCAGGGCATCAGCGCATGAATGTGGGGATGTAACGTTTCAAAATCAGTTTGTGTCCTTGCCCTCTATTACATGAATTTGACGACTTCGGCAATCGGACGTTTGACCGGGCCGGCCGACGGCCGCGCCGGATGTCCGATCGGCACCACGGCCATGAATTCGCCTTCCGGTTCGCCCAGGAATCGCAGGACATCATCCTTAATCATGTAAAGGATACCCAGCCAAACGGTGGACAAGCCCAGCGCAGTGGCCGCCAGCAAGAGATTTTCCACGGCGGCGGAGGAGTTCTGAATTTCCATGGTTCGGAAGAAATCACGGCCTTTTTCCTGGTCGACTTTGAACAATTCCGTGCCATGACTGATCAGTTCGGAGGTGTTGGCAACAGCAATGACCACCGGCGCGTTGTAAATACTTTTGGCGCTCATCCGCATCAGGACGGACGCCGGACGCGAAAACTGCGTCACTTTTTCCGTCACCAGTTTGGCCAACTCTTCTTTCTTCGTTCCGCGCAGCACGATGAAACGCCATGACTGGCTGTTGTGAGCGGACGGCGCGCAATTGGCGGCTTCCAATATGGTCATCAGCAGGTCGTCGCTGATCGGTTCCGGAGAGTATTGGCGGACACTGTGACGCCGATGAATCACTTCCAGCGTAGTGTTATTGAATTGCGTAATCGGTTTCATTGATCGTTCCTTTATATTTGCGGTTGTTGAACGTCATAATTTACCACACGAATGCCCGGATGACAAGAAATTTCATAACAGTTTTTTTTCGACGTTGAGTCATTATATTGCTCCCTGGAAGGTTCTGCAGCGAAATGCTATCTGTTGCAATTATCCGTTTCTGCCGTTTCCTCTGGCGTTGCTGAGCGCAAAACCGACCGGAGACGGGCAGTTATCGGTCTGGAAGGATCGGGATATTACGATGTTCCGGATCGCATACCCGAAATGGACATGGACGGCTCACGCTCTGCCGGGGCTGTATCCGACGACAAGTTCAGCAACCTGAATCGCAAGATGAAGGAAGCTCAGTTCACTCGTAAGTGTCATTGCTGGTACATGACCGGCAGAAAAACCGGAGGTTCAGTCTCAGTAGTAAAATTCGGCTTTTTTCCAATTGCCGGAGAGAAGTTCCGCAAGACGTGATACCGGGTGTCCATTAATACGGCGGAGAACGTCTTCGAGATAGGTCAGAGCGTTGATGTCCATGTCACGGCAGGTTTGGGCCACACTCATCAGGGCGCCCACGGTTGCGCCCTCCCTCTTGTTGCCAAGGGACATTCAGTTGTCCCTTCGGATGGTGATTAGTCGCAGACCCGTTCGCAGGCTCCAGATAAATGATTGTCAATTGCCACGTTCCCAGCGATTGACGGTCACGTGATTCGCCTCCAGCAGAAGCGCCAGCACCCGCTGGTTGATTTTCAGGCGTTTCCGGATCTTTTTGATGGTTTCCCCGTTCACACGGTAAACAACTTTCTTTTTCCGTGTGACTCTTTGTTCCCTCGCGACCGCCTTCTCCAGTGCCTGAAGCCGGCGTTCGTGTTGGGCGTGAACCCTTTGAATCTTCGTCGCATTCGGTATGAACGACTCCATGACTTGCCGGGCCTCTCTCCGGATAACGGCAATGAAAAGCCCGCATATGTCCCTGTATATTTTCTGCATGTAACCTCCTCGTAGCGATCTTGCCATGTACAGGGGGGAAATAAATCAACTTTTAAATACGATTGGATGTTATCTTGTCAAAAAGATGTATGCTGTTGATGTGTATTCCCATGTCGATCTCATCACCGACTTTCAGTCGGCGGTGGGCGTTGACACGGGCGATGCACGAGTTCGTTCGGGTGACATCCAGATAAAGATATGTTTCGGCGCCCATGGGTTCGACAACCGAGATTTTTGCATGGATTCGCGGAGAGGCCGGATCGTGTTCGGCTTCGTCGGATCCGAGATGTTCGGGTCGAATGCCGAGAACGACATCCCTGTTCACATATTCGGCGACTTTCCGTTCGACTGGCAGAGGTATGCGGAGGGCATCGTTCGTGAAAACGATCCGTTCCCCGTCGTTTTCGAGGTGGCCGTCGAAAAAGTTTGTCGGCGGAGTGCCAATGAATCCGGCTACGAAAAGATTGGCCGGATTGTCGTAAAGCTCAAGCGGGGTATCGATCTGCTGAATCACCCCGTCCTTCATCACGCAGATGCGGTAGCCCCATGGTCATGGCTTCGGTCTGGTCGTGCGTGACATAAATCATGGTGGTGTTCAAACGGGTATGAAGTTTGCTGATTTCCGAACGCATCCGGACTCTCATTTTTGCATCGAGGTTGGAGAGCGGTTCGTCGAAGAGGAAGACTTTCGGCTTGCGGACGATGGCGCGTCCGAGCGCAACCCGCTGCCGCTGTCCGCCGGAAAGCGCTTTGGGTTTTCGATCCAAATAGTCTTGAATTCCAAGAAGTTCCGCCGCCGACCGTACCCGTTTGTCAATATCGGCTTTCGGAAATTTTCTAAGCCTTAATCCGAATGCCATATTTTCATAAACGGTTTTATGAGGATAAAGCGCATAATTTTGAAATACCATGGCGATATCACGATCCTTCGGGGGAATATTGTTGACGATTCGTCCGTCAATTGAGACGGTCCCGGATGAAATTTCTTCAAGGCCGGCGATCATGCGCAATGTTGTGGATTTACCGCATCCGGAAGGACCGACAAGCACCATGAATTCGCGGTCGCGAATTTCCAGATTGACCATGTTCACGGCAAATATGCCACCTTCATAAGCTTTGCAAAGATTTTTTAAAATAACTCCAGCCATTGGATACTCCGGTTAATTGAGCCAATTTCAAAACGATTGGCTTTTTCTATTAAACACTTGTTTTCTTGTGCTTCAAAACCATTTTGACGCATCCGATGTGATTTTTCTCTAAAAAAGTCGTTCAAAATCTGAAATTTATGCGTTCCCCTCCTTTCCCGTCATTGCAGGATTTGTTTATTGGTAAGATTCAATCAACCTCAAATATTTCTATTCAAGCATGTTGAACAGCTGCTTTACAGTTATGGTTGAGGAATTCCCCCCATGCGGGCTTCATCTTTGACGCGTTCACGATGGTCCTCAGCGAGCTGCGCGCCGGGGCCTTGATGAATTTGAATGTAAAGTTCCTTTACGCGTGGTGAAGCATCATCCGAAGAAGAATACTTCTGCAGAAACGGGATTTCCCCGTTGCTGACGATATGCGATTTGAAGTCGATCGACATTTTCTTGAAATCGACATTTTTATTGGAATCGGTATATGCCTTTTCGATAAAAAGTCTGTAAGGCATCATTGCCGTATTGATTATGCCTGGAACCTTGCGGTAACGCATGTGATTTTCCGTTTCATCCGTGAAACACGTTTTTCGGGGATCGCCGAGTGAGTGGCGAAAAATTCCTTTTCGTTTGAAAAGGCATTGTCGCGCCAGAAAGAGACGGCGTCGCTTTTCCATGTGCCGAGTTCTTTCGCCAGCTGGGTTGTCTGGCGGGAGAGTTCGTTCAGGTCATGCGGACTTTTTCCCAGATAACGTATTCCGGCCAGAAGGGATTCCAAAGTGTTTTCCAAATGAACCGAAAGATCCGAAAGTGCCTGATAGCGGAGTGAGAGATTGAGAAACTTCAGCGCTTCCCGTTCGATCCGGCATCCCGATTCGAAGGAAAGAACTTCGTTTGCGATCTTCCACTTGTTTGCGCTCTGATCCATGACGGAGGCAAAAACTTTTTCGATTTTCCCATGCCACGGATGCCGTTTCCAGCGTCCGGGATTTCCCGCTGCGATTGCGAACGGCACCAATCCGCTCCAGCAGCCGTATCCCGGAGAGAGAGAGTTCGACCGCCCCCATGCGGTGTGCAGTAAGCCGCAAACACCGGATTCCGCATATTTGTTCCAGCCTTCGATATTTTCAAGGCGTTCGAGAGGATGCCCCAGAAGAAGAGTTGTCTTTTCCAGGGAATTGCATGCAAGCGCAGAGCATCCGAGGAACGGCGTTTGTGTTTTTTCCAATTTCAAGGTCGATTCGAATGGGGCCTGTCCGGAATATACCCAATCGCAGAAGATGGTGCCTTCGGGAAGATATTTTTGGGGGACGTCCTTTCTTTTTGATGCGGTGTCGTTCCAAATCAATGCGTCGACTCCGCGGGAATTCGCGTATTCAATCAACGTTCTCATATGGCTGAAATAGAGTTCGGAGGGATCGCGTTCGCGACATCGTTCACAACTGCCGAAATACCAGGCTTCGTCGCCTCCGAGATGGATATGACGAATTCCGGGATGGAGAGAGATGGTTTCGTCGATCCAGCGTTTCAGAAGCGGGAGGGTTTCCGGGTGCGACAGACAGAGTTCGTTGATATGTCTGTCTTCCCGGAGGAAGGAATATCTCTCCTCCTTCAGTAGCCATTCCAAATGACCGATGCTCTGAATCAGCGGGATGAGTTCGAGTCCCAGCTCCCGGCAGCGTGCGGCGATCGCACTCTGTTCCTCTGTCGTATAGACGGCGGAGCAGGCGTTCGGGAAACATTTCCAAGGGATACGGTTCTCATATTCGAGAACAATTCCGTTGAACCCGCATTCCTTCCAGAAGGCCAGATATTCTAGCATCCCGTTGAAATCGGGAATCACCCCTTTCAAGTCGAGATGCAGGAGGCGCAGTGAGGAAACATCATTTTTTCTCATCGGTCTTTTTCTCTTTTTCCGTATCAATTCCGAAACAGTAGGCGTCATCGATAAAGAGGTCGCCGTTACCCTTATTCCAAAAAACGAGAGAGACGGTTTCCTCCGGATTTTTTTTGACGTAATCTTTTGAGAAGGTCTTCCATTCATTGGAATTGAGCTTGAGACTTATGATGTTATCCGAACCGAGATGCTTCGGGTACTTTCCCCGGTCGAAACGGAATACCATGACCTTGGCGTCTGTGTTGCCCTTTGCCCGGAAGGTGAAACGCACTTTCGTGTCTTTTCCAAGGTGGCGCTGATAGATATTGCCGTTTTTGAGACGGAGATAATAATCCGTATCACTTCCCGGATGTTTCAAAATCTCGAGATCGGAGCCGTTTTCCCACGGGGTGTTCAGGCTCCAGTCCCGGGGCAGGAGCTCATCTTTCCCAAGGTTCCAGCCTTTGCACCATTTTGCGTTGGGGCGTTTGAATACGTCGTTGAAACTTCCGTTTTTCCAGAGCCGCGTATCCTTGACTCCGGCATTGCCCGTTTCACGTTTTCCCGCCAGAGAGAGCGGGAGCCAACTGCCGTGAAATCCGCCAGTGAGGGAACTCTGTTCCTTCCCTTTGGCGTTGTTGCGGTTTCTGGCTACATTGATCTGCCATGTGTGCCCTGTTTCGCAATCCTGTCCGAGTTTGGCGACAGGGATGCGGATTTCCGCACGCCAGCGGTCGGGGAGAGATTGGGATACGATCTCGATCCCGGTGTCGATCGCCGGATTCGCCTGAAGGGAGCCGGGCTGGGTCTGCGCCTGATAAAAGGCGCCTTTGCAGGTAAAGGCGAAATGGTAGTATCCGCCGTTGAAGTTGGGATGGGTGAGGAAAAGTTCAAGCGAGTCGTCGCCCCATGGAGCTTCTCCCTTCTTCTTTGTCGCAATGACGCCGATGGGATTCGGCTCCATCGCTTCGATAAAGCAATAGAGATTGTCTCTGTCATAGAAGGTTTTCACAAACGTCTGGACTTCCGCGGTCTGATTTTCTCCAAGAGTTTTATCCCCCTTGAATCGGATGAACGAGGTGTAAAGTTCGGCGTCCTTCCATCCCTGTTCGGACGGATTGGCGTCGATTTTTACGGGCGATGCGGTTTCAAACGATTTGAGCTCCTTATAGGAACGGAGAAACTCTTTTACGCTTTTGAGGAGTGTCAGATGGAAGAGATATTTTTCCCGCTTGATGTGTGCCAGCGCCCGCGGATCGGAGGCTGCCGCTTTTTCCGCCTGTTCCAGCAGGGCGGAGAGTTTTTCCGGAAGACCGACTTTGGCAAGAACTCTTCCGGGATGGGAGCCGTGTCCCCAGCCATAGCAGCCGGGAGTTTCCGCACAGGCTTTCGTCAGGAGCTCGCGAAATTCCTTCATTCCCGCATGCCATCCTTTCCCGTAGTAAAGAGAGTTTGCCTCCTCAAGAAGTTTTTCCGTGTCGGTTTCAATATCCCAGAGGACCTCTCCCGCGAGATAAAGAGCCTGCCACTCGCAGAACCATCCGAGTTTGACCGTATCTCCGTAGAAGGGACGGTAGACCCCGTCCGGCGGAGTCGTGCAGATGGCGGCTCCGTCGATTCCGAGTTCCTTATAGTTTTTGAATCCTGCGACGAGGTTGCGTTCGGAGGGCATGAAACACTGTCCGACTCCCGCGTGATATTCTTCTCTGGAATAGGTTTCGTTCGGAAGTTTTCCCCATTCTTTGTAGTATTCGAGGAAGATTTTGTTCGTCTGGCATTTCGGATCGTCGAGTTTGTGCCGGAAACATCTGCGGTTGAAGGAGAGTCCCACCTGAATGCGTTCATCAATCTTCACTCCGGTCGGAACGGTCTGGAAATTTTGGTAGGCCAGCCCTGCCATTTTGACGTCCGGATATTTTTCCATGCTTTCGCGGAAGATCTGATTGAGAAGAAGCCAGTAGCGCGTCGAACGGTAATTATTCTTCTTTTCCCCGGGCGGATCGAGCGCGAGGCATTTCGCGCAGGAGCACCACGTGGTGCCGTCTTCGTTGATGACGGCGAAACGGGCATCAGGCACGGAAGAAAGTGTTTTACTCCAGATGGTGACATGGTTTCCCATCCGATCGATCACGCCCTGATTGCTGGTGCAAGGCTGTTCGTAGCCGCGCATGATGATGCGTTTCCCTTCGACCAGCGGAAAATAGTCCGGATGCTCCGAGAAGAGCTTTTTGAGTTCACCGGATTCCGATTTCACCTCGGGGCGGATTCTTGCGCCGGAAAGGATTCCGCCGAACATTTTGGAATCACTGACGCGGGCCGCCCTGAGTTGAAGGGAGGCGCCGAGTTCGGGCTTCCAGGCTTTTGTGGTATAGACGTGTCCGAATACGCCTGAGTGAACAAAATTATTGCGGAGGATCCAGTCTTGCATCGCCTCCATGCGTTCCGACGTGTTGGCGCAGTTAAATTCCAGTTTCCGGTAGGGGAAGGAGGGTGTTTCGAGAGTATCCTGAACCGGAGGGGCAATCCGTGTCCCCGGAGTGTAATACTCTCCATCCGTTCCCGGGACAAGCCAGCGCATCTTTGCGTATTTCTTGAGGAAGCGGTAGACTCCGTAGTAGAGGGACTGTTCGTTCCCCGCCGTGATTTTTACCTCTTTCGGAGAGACGGTCAGGCGGAAGGAATCCTTGTCCTTGAATTCCCCCTCTGAAAGTTCGAGGCGGAAAGGAATGGTTCCTTTTTCCGGGACGGAGGAAATTTCCGGAGCGGGCGCGGAGGCCGCAAGCGCAAGATACTTTGCAAGTTCTTCCGCCGCGCGCCGATGCGCTTTCGAGGCTCCCTCCGGGACGACGATCCTACACGCCGTCTTTCCTTTTTCCGCAATAAGAACGTTTTGCTGGGCGGAAAAAAGCGGCAGTGAGACGAATGTTGCAATGACGGCAAACAAGAGTGACTTCATGAGACACCTTTCTTTTTCATAGAGCCAATTTCAAAAAGATTGGCTTCCTCTTGTTGATAACTCATTTTCTTGTGTGTCAAGACGGTCTTGACGTATCCGATACGGTTTTTTCATAAAAGCCGCAAAAAAATCAATTCTTTGGCATGACCTCCTTCCCCGTTTCCGGAGAGTCGTATTTTTACAAATATTATTCGAACTCAAACCCGTTGATTCCGGCATATGAAACAATTATTTTACTGTAATGACGATCACGCAAGACAGCCGTAGCAAAGAACTTTGGAATATCCTTTCATTCCGGGATGACGCATCCCTCCGTTTTTTAAAATCTGTGGAGGGTAAATTCCCCGATGCTTGCATCGCACAAATAAAAGTCAGGCATAAGCCTGTCGAGCTCCAGCGTCGAAACGCTGGTCGCACTTTGTGCGAAACCGATACCGCGTATGCTTGCATCGCGGTAGTTCATTGGGTTTCTTACCAAAGGCTTGCTCCATCGGTGCCGCTGAACGGGTAGTCGCGTCCGTCCGGCGATGGGACGAAAGCCGCATAATAGCCCGGGACGAGAGTGCCGGTATATTTTGTGACGCGGTTGGAAATCTGCGTCCTGAGCATCATGGAGGCGTGTCCGTCCGCGAAGAAGAAATTGATTCCTTTATTCTTCGGATGACGCGGCAGACAGATGGAATTATTTCCCCAGTCGTAGGAATCTCCGAACCATGCGCGGCGGGAGGGCGTTATGGCCTTTGATCGTCCGTAGCCATCGATATATTCCTTGCGGAAAGAACCGATCTTCCAAAAACCGCGTTTGTCGAAAATCGCCAGGTTTGACGTAAAGGAGAAGATGGAGTAGTCGCAGCGGTTCAACGCTCCCGTGACGTCGTCATTTGCAACTGGGCAGCTGATGAGATTGGAGCCGTTGTTTTTATAAATCTTCATATCAAGGTAGCCGAGCAGAGCGTGGTTGGCGCCCGGAGCGCCGTCTCCGGATGAAGAGGATGGTTTCGCCAGGAAGAGATGCCACGGATTGGCTGTCGCCGGAGTTGTCGCGCCATTCTGGTCCATTCCGTAGATGGAAGATTTTCCGATTGACCATTCATTGAAATCGGTTGCGTAAAGAAAGAAGGAAAGCCCGATCTGCTTCTGATTGGAGATGCACTTGATTCCGTGAGCGGCGGAACGGGCCTTGCTCAATGCCGGAAGCAGCATTGATGCCAAAATCGCGATGATCGCAATAACGATTAGAAGCTCGATTAAAGTGAAACGTCGTTTCATAAATCCTCCTTTTGCATGTAAAATTGTTTGTCGCTTTTATTCAAGATCTTGTTCCTTCTTTTTCCTGTCCGCACCAGCGGGAGAAATATTGTTTGACAATCTCGTAAGCAAGTTTCGGCCGGCGGTATTCATCCATGACGCCTTTGTTATTGAACGTCCGCGGGCGGAAAAGTGATTTTGAGGTTGTGTAGGAGCGACAGTCCGCGAAGTGCCAGAGCGACAGCCCGCAGATCTCCGGAGTCGAGGAGAGGTATCTGCACACCGCGTCGATGTATTCCGCCTGATACTCTTCGCTCCACGGCGCTTTGAACCGATCGTGCCAGCCGTAGAGCGCTCCTGCTCCGATTTCACTGATGATTACTGGTTTTTCGTTTAGGTCTGCCTTTTTTACGAATGAAAGAAATTGATTCAGACGTTCCGGAATTTCCTCAAGCGGGCGGAATTTTTCCGAATCCGCGGCATACCACGCCGGATAGGTGTTGAAAGCGACGAGATCCGCTTTGGAAAAATTGACGTCGCTTTCCCCCCGGGCCGAGGCGTAGGTCACAAGACGCGCGGGATCAAGCTTGTGGAGGAGATCGATCAGTTCGGAATAGAAGGGCGCCGCGTACGTTTCATGGGAATCGCCTTCATTGAGAAAGCCGAAGATGATGACGGACGGGTGATTGAAGCTGTTGCGGACCATTTGCTTCAGCTGACGTTTCTGTGCGGAACGGAACGACGGATTTTCGATATGGTCGCGTTTGTCCCCCCATCCGAGCCCCTCCTCCCAGACAAGAATTCCGGCGCGGTCGCAGAGAGAAAGAAACCTCTGATCCTGCGGATAGTGGCTTCCCCGGACAAAATTGCAGTTCATATCTTTCAAAAACCCGATGTCTTCCAGCAGAATTTGAAGCGGAAGCGCGGGACCGAACTGCGGATGTGATTCATGCCGGCAGAATCCGTGCAGATGGAGCTTCTCCCCGTTCAGCAGAAGCGAGCCTTTCTCCGCCTTGATTGTACGGATACCGAACTCTTCGACGATGGAATCGTCCTCCGTTTCCAGTTTCAATGTATGCATGACCGGGTGTTCTGGAGACCAGAGTGCGAACTCCTTCAGGACAGTTTCGAATTCCAATGCGGGAGGAATGATTTCCGGGCCGCCGTCAAAGGAGAGGCGCATTGACTGGAGATCGGACATGTTTCCCCTGAGGACAATCTTAATTCCGATTTTCCGCTTCGCGTGGTCAAGGGTCGTGACATAGACGCGGTCAATGGATTTTTCCGGGAGATGCTGAAGCTCGAGCGGACGGTAAATTCCCCCGTGAGCGTAAAAATCGTAATATTGAGAAAAGAGCGGCGTCTTTTCAAAATGAAAACGGTTGTCGATTGCGAGGATCAGTTCGCAGGGGCCCGGACGATCCGCTTTCAGCAGCGTCTCCGTTCCGGAGTAGGGCAGGTCGATCATGGCTGCAGGTTCCCGGTTCCAGAAGACGCTTCCCCGCAGGCCGAGCCCGCCTGATTTCAGGAGGAGGGTTCCCGCTTTTTTTACATCAATATATTTGCGGTAGAATCCGATTCCCCTTGCTCCGCAGTATCCGGGGAGAGTGTCGAAGACTCCCGGGACGGCGGCCGCTCCGTCAAAGGAGAGACGATCGAAATCGACGTGCTCCGCATCCGGGAAATCCTCCGTAAACGCAAAATCCCAAACCGTATTCAAAAGGTAGGAATCCCGTTTTGGGAAAAGAGGGTAAAACTCCATTGCATCTCCTGCTGGTTTGTTTCTGAAATATTGCAAAAATGAAACATCTTTCTCTGCAACAATATGGCATTTTTTTGAATTTGAATCCTTAAAATGCGTATTATCACTTGATAGAACCTGTTTCATGATTATATTATAAGTTATAATTATTTTTTGTCAATATGAAAAATGAAACACTAGACAGGATTCATGATACATGGCGCTCCCGGGCAGATGGTCTTTTGCCGCGTTCTCTGAAATTTCGCTGCGTCTCCCTTTCCGTATCCGCTCCTGCGGTACGGCGCGGTGTTACCCGTCCAATCTGCAAGCACCGCGGACTCTCTTCTCATTGGAACTGATCTGGGGAATTTACGGAATCGGGAAAATTATTTTCCCGGAGGGGGAATGTCTGCTTCATCCCGGCGAGGTCTGCTGTTATCTTCCGGGAGAGACCCATCGTCTCGAAGTGCCGGAAAGCGGTTTTCACTATAAATGGATCGCCTTTGAGGGGCCGTTGATTTTGGACTTCTGGCGCGGCTTTCAAATTGCGCGGACGCCGCATTATGCGGGGCCGTGCCCGGAAGAACTGTTCGAAGAGCTGATTGAATCCATCAAAAAGACGGATGACGAATCCATCTTAAACGCTCTCTCCACCGGAATCAGAATCCTCACACTGAGCGTCCTGAATAAAAAACCTCAGAAAACCGCGGCGAGACGAAATTACGCAGTTCTTGCCAAGGCGTTGATTGACCTGGAGTATTCGGAATTCAATTTGAATATCAATATGATTGCCGAGAGCCTCTCCGTCCACAGAGTTTCCCTGAACCGGCGTTTTACGGCGCGGTTCGGGATCAATATCTCCAAATATCTTATGCGGAAACGGATGGGGGTGGCGATGTCTTTGCTTCTTTCGACTTCGCACTCGGTTCAGGAGATCGCCTTGAAATCCGGTTTTTCGGATCCCGGCTACTTCACCCGGGTCTTTCACGGATTTACGGGAATGCCCCCGCTCGAATACCGGAATCTGCCGGAGGATGAATCGGATCGCCTTCTCAAATCTCTGTGCGGCGGCAAGTATTGATCCGTCCGTGAAAATGTTATTGCCCGGCAATGTTGAAATTTTCATGGCAGGGTCAATTCTTCTGCCGAGTGGAAGAAAAAGCGCCTTTCCTGGAACTTATGAGAGTCGAACTCATGTCCCGAACCATGCCAATGTTTGTCTGTGCGCAAGACAAAAAATGAACCTCACGGAATCGGGATTACTACTCAGAATTTGATCCGACATAAATCAATGGGGATAGTTTTTCTGTAGTTCAAAATTTCTCGCCTATATATTACGGGATGAAGAAAGGTGCTCATCTGTCCTTTTGCGGGATGGATGGGCTTTTTTACGTACAAAAATGAACTTGATTCGGAGGTGATTTTATGAAGATCGAAGTGAGCAAGAATGCGTTGGTCGGAGCGTTGGTCGCTCTGGGGAAGTTGGTCAGCCGGATGAGTCCCGTGGAGGAGTATAAATCCGTGCTGATCTTAGTGGAAAACAGAATCATTCGGTTCAGCACGTGCGGTCCGGAAGAGACGATGGAATTCACGCTGAACTGTGAGGCGGAGGGAGCATTTCTTCAGATCGTGTATTTCGACGCGCTGCAGAAGGCGGTCAGGAGCGGAAAAGGCAAGGAAGTCAGCCTCGAAGTGGAGTCGGGGATTCTGATTGTGAACGGAGTGCCTCTTTCGCCGGTACAAATCGAATGGACGGAAGTGAAAGTGCCGTCTCCGCTGAACCCGGTGGATTTACCGGATGGATTCGTGGAGATGCTGTCGAAAGCGGCTCCGATCGTGAACCGGAATGAGGTTCGGAGAACCTTGCAGGGGATACATCTCTCGCAGGATGGAATCACGGTTACGAACGGGAAGGAATTACTGAACATTCCCTGTGGACTCAATATGGAAGGGCTGAACCTTCCGTTTCCTCTGGCATTACTGAGTGCGAAACCGACTGGAGACGGGCAGTTGTCGGTCTGGAAGGATCGGGACTTGACGATGTTCCGGATCGCATACCCGAAATGGACATGGATCGTCCACTCGCCACTGGGATTGCATCTGACGACAAATTTAACAAGCTGAATTACAAGATAAAAGAAGTTCAGTTCGCCCAGAGACAGAAGGAGTGCGACTTCATTCCGGACTAAAGAGCAACTGGATGCATCCGCATAGTCAGCAAACCATAAAAATTGGGACTTTATCTTCCAAAAACTTTATAAATTTTTCATTGTGTATTTATTACGAATGGTTTACGAAGTCTGACCATGCGCGAGAAACAGTATCGGATGGTCCGCCAATTTATCTTATCACACTGCAAATCAATAGGTTACACAGTCGCCATGAAGCCAATAATACATAATCGCGGCATAAAAAAGAGCCTCTCCGGCCGTGCTGCCGCGGAAAGGGCTGAAGACATGGCGAAGGACACCAGACATCTCGCGTTCGTCGGCAATTCATGGCATTTTGACTAAGTATTGTTGCATAAATTTTCATAGTAATCTCCCCCAGATTCCAAGTCCAACCCTCAGCGGAGTAGCCAGTCTGCCGTTAATTTTGGCGGACATTACTTTCCGAAGTCGACTCAGCAGT
>Ga0209373_10001555_pt1 | contig 26269 bp, 22 predicted proteins | sample Higcelweek5metaG_FD_187173 | JGI IMG/M metagenome (GOLD analysis project Ga0209373, IMG submission 187173) | Freshwater pond sediment microbial communities from the University of Edinburgh, under environmental carbon perturbations - High... | ecosystem: Environmental > Aquatic > Freshwater >... | reverse complement strand
CATGGGCTGTAAGGGTGTAAAATCAATACCATTCATCCGACCCGTTCCCCACTCTGTCTCATGGCAACGCATTGTGCCGGACACAGCCTGTTGTCACATCAGGGCCTCGCACTGTGTGGGGGAATTTGGACTATGCGCAGAAAATCCGCCGCGTCTGTTCCACTCAGGCCCGGCGCTGCTTTCCTGGCGCCCGGAATTCCACCTCCGTGATTGAACCGGAACTGAGCGAGGAAAGTACCAGCCGCATGGTCGCCTCATGCCCGCGACGGGCGGTATCGGCAGTCACGGCATGGGCTGCGCGCAGAACCAGCTTACGGGAGCCCCGGGCTGTTTCCTCAATACCCACGGCCTCCAGATCGCGCAGCAGCGGGGTGGGCACGTTGCGCGCGCCCAGGGCATGCCGGGCTGCGGCCCACAGCGCCTCTGCATCGTCGGCATCGGGCAGCGGCGGCGATGGCACTGCGGGGACCGGTGCTTCCAGCTTTTCCACGTTCCCAAGCCGGCGGGCCTTGCGACCGGCGGCATGGCGTTCCCGCTCCATGAAGGTTTCGGCGGCTTCCTCCTCCTCCTTGGCGTGGAAATCGAGCGTCACCTCCTCGATCTTGCGGCCTTTGCGCTTGAACTTCTCATCCGGCATATCCACGCGGAAGGGGGCCAACTGGTTCACCTCCGCCATGGCCCGGTCGATGGTGCGGGTACGCAGGATGCCGAAATCCTTGTAAGCACCTTCAGGCACGTTCATCAGCTTGCGCAGCGTTTCAATATCCAGTGTCAGGGACGGATGGTCCATCTGATAACGCTGCATGCCGATTTCATACAGCTTCAGCGCATAGGTGCTGGTGACCTTCACCATGGCCGGCCCCGACAGCCGAGCCCAGAGCTGGGAGGAGCGCTGCAGTTCCAGAAAGGCATCGGTGAATTGGAAATGGATATCGGCGCTGTCGATCTCCACCTCATCCTCCGGTCGGACATAGGAGGAAAGGATACGCAATTCCGCCCGGCTGCGCCGTCCGCGGAAGGGGCCGATCACCACCAGGGAGCTTTCGTAAATCTCCTTCACCGCATCGAAAATACGTTCATTGCCCTTGTGGTTGCCACGGACAACCTTCTTGGGCAGACGATAGAGCTTGTTGGCGAAGTTCTGGCTGCCAGCCAGATGGATCATGAAGTTCAGCATCTTCTGCGCCGGCAACGACAGGCGCGACCCGTTGGCCGGGTAGGAATAAACCGCCTCCGCCGCCTTGATCAGATGCTTGTAGCCATCGCGCTCAAACGTGGCGGCCGCCACACGCGCCGTATGACCGCCAGGATCCAGGGCCGGCAGGTTGTCCGGGGCGGGGGCGCCATCCATGTCGATGACAACGCCCGTCTCGCCGAAGGCGGGGCTGTAGGGTAAGATTTCAGCTGCCGGAGCAGCCTTGGCCCGGCCCGCCTTGGGTGTACTGTTCTGGTCGTCCGCGCCACCTTCGTCGATGGCGACAGTGGTTTTGCGGCGTGAAGGCGGCATGGAAAATCCCCTGGTCGATTTCCCAACCTATGATCTTCCTTACAGGGAACGCAAGTAAGGAAAGGACCATGCAACCCATCCTTACCGCCTGGGGGCAGACGCTTACGCCCCGGGGCGTGCGCCAAACGCCCCCATAAGGTAGGGGAAAGTCCCCCATTCTGTAAGGATGATGCCCGCAAAGCCCTGGATTCCTGCGGCTTTGCGCCTCCCTGAATCTATACAAGAATCCTGAAGACCCAAAAAGGCAGTTTTGCAGTGCGATTGCTGTCCTGTTTGATGCGACAATTCCTTTCACCATAGCGGAATTACGACTCGGACAACAGGATTCCTTACCTCTCGGGGGCCTGGATGTGATTCGGTTCCACGGATCTCTCCTCCCGATTCCCTTACCTTTTGGGGGAAAGCGGTCTGCAGGGCATTGATCCTTACCGTTTGGGGGACTGGAGTGCCTCATCGCCCCCAAAGGGTAAGGATTGCGGGCAGGCCAAGCCCCCAAGGCGTAAGGATTCAGGCGCTGCCGGGACGCGGCATTTTTATAAATCGTTTTTTTACAATATGTTAGAGCGCCCCAGGGCGTAAGGATTCTGGCGTGGTCGGCTTTATGAGCCTCATGTCAATAGCCCCCCAAGGCGTAAGGAAAGCCCGAGTCCCGCTGCCTACCCTTACCCTGCGGGGGAGCAAGGCCTAGCCAATCCTAACGGGGTGGGGGCTGTTTTTCCGCAGAAACGAAAAACGGCACCGGAAATCCGGTGCCGTTTTGGGGTGAAGGGGTAAACCTTACACATCGGGGGGAGGCGACTCCTTGGTCGACCGCCGTGTAGCAGCCCTTATGACGGCTCCCCCAAAAGGTAAGGATATAGAAGTGGTCCCATGGTGCCGTCATCGCGAGCATCACCGACACCGGTCTGCCGACATTCAACGTTTCGAACCGCTGATCCTTCACCGCCATGCGGCTGAAACAGAGATGGCCAGCGCGCATCTCCACAAATTCATAAGCCTGTTCGGCGAATGGGCCCAAGGATAATATTGCGAATCATTCTTAATATCGATAGGCTGTGACCATCCTGATCCTCCCAGCCACGGTGATGATGATGCGCAGCCTGCGACTTGTCTGGACCAACCCCGCCGATATGCCGGCCCCTATCCGCGCGCAAACCCCGTTCGTGGCGCTTCCGCCATCGGCACGCCTGGCGCTTTGGGGCATGCGCTACTGGGCCACCTGCGCCAGACATGGCCGCTGTCCTGCCCTGATGCTGCGCGATGTCTATCACAGCGCCGGGGTGCCGGATGCGGCCAGCAGCATTGACGGGGTGATGCGGATTTTCGCGACTGCCGCGCGTCGGGCGCCGGCTCTCGGCTGTCCGGCCTGCACCAGGCTGACGGATGACGAAGCGCAGATTTTAAACGGGTTGCGAGCATTACAGCGGGATGAGGGCATGGGGGCGGAGGTAATGCTGGCCGCCTGGCTTCCCCCCCGTGCGGCAGAGTTGGCGGCCCCGACCATGGAGGGGTTGGCGCGTATTCTGCTGCAGGGCGGTTTCGATCTGGCATCCGACCGCGCTTCGGCCCCTGCATCCCAGCGCTTGCACTGATCCCCCTTTCCGCCTGCGACAAGAGGGGAATGGACAGGCGCCGCCGGCCATGGCACGCATTTCCCCATGAAAGCGATCCCGCAACCGGCACCGCGCGGCGGCCTGTCCTTCACCATCCTGGTGCTGGCAGCCCTGTGGCTGCGGGGATTGCTGCCGGTAGGGTACATGCCAGCCATTTCCGGGGCAGGTTCCGGTGGCTGGCCCGGCTTTGCCCTTTGCCGTGCCGGTGTAAACCTGTCAGATCCGGATAAGCCGGCAACCATGCTGTTGCACGGCGGGGACGCCTGCCTGTTCGCCGGCCTTGCTGCCCTGCCCGCCCTTGCGGGCCCGGCATTGCGCCTGCAGGCCGGCTGGGCCGTGCGGACCACCCGTTCGGCAGCCGCGCTGGTCGATCCCTTGCCTATCATCCTGGGCGTTCCACCGGCGCGGGGGCCGCCGGTAGCGTGATGGTGTTCCAAAATCTACAAGAACCCAAAGCCCAAGGATGATGATCATGAATTTCTTTGCCAAGCATCTGGCCCTTGCTTCCCTGTCCATGCTGGCGCTGACCGGCATGGCGTCGGGGGCCACCATCACGGTGACGGAGGCGTTTTCCCGGGCCACCGCGCCCACGGCCAGGGTCGGGGCCGCCTTCATGACCCTGGGACTGGACCAGGGGGACGATAAACTGCTGTCCGTCAGCAGCCCGGTGGCGGAAACGGCGGAACTGCACACCCATATCATGGAAAATGGCGTGGCCCAGATGCGCGCGGTGGATGCCATTCCGCTCAGCGCCGGCGCCCCGGTGGAACTGAAGCCCGGCGGGCTGCACATCATGCTGATCGGCTTGAAGGCACCGTTGAAGGCGGGTGACACGCTGCCGCTGACCCTGCGCTTTGAAAAGGCCGGCGAGGTTGCGGTCTCCGTACCGGTGAAGGGACCGGGCGCCCGCCCGGCCCCTGCCGCCAGTGACCAGGGCGGCCATAGCGGCCATCAGCACTGATAAAGGGAGGGAGGAATGAACCGTCGCATACTCTGGACTGGTATCGCCATTCTGGGCGTCATCGGCTTTCTGGGGGCAGCGCTGCTGGTGGCGGATCATCTCCGCCCCTTCCAGGCCGCACAGGATCAGGCCCAGGGGCGCGCCGATATTGGCGGCCCCTTCGCCTTGACCGATCATACCGGCACCCCGATCACCGATGCTGCGCTGCAAGGCAAGGTCAGCCTGCTCTATTTCGGTTACAGCTATTGCCCGGATATCTGCCCCACCGACCTGCAGTCGATCGGGGAAACGCTGGATATGTTGGGAACGGACCCGCCCGATGCCCAGGCCCTGTTCATTACGGTTGATCCTGAACGGGATACGGCGGAACATCTGGCCGGCTATGTTGGTCTGTTCCATCCCGGCATCCGGGGTGTAACCGGCACACCTGAACAGATAGAGGCGGTGAAGAAGGAATTCCGCGTCTATTCCAAGAAGGTTTCGGCGGAAGAGGCTGGAACCACCGATTATCTGGTGGATCATTCCGCCTTCATCTATCTGTTCGACCGCCAGGGCCATTTCGTCCGCGTTTTCGGCCATGGGGTCCAGGCGGCCGAAATGGCGGCGGCGATGAAGGCGGTGAAGTAACGGCTTTTAGAAGAGTTCCAGCCCACGGATCATGTCGGCCATTACCTCCACCACCTGCCGGCGGGGGAAGCTGTTGCGGAAGGCCAGGCGCACGGTGCGGCTGGCCAGCCGCGGTGACAGGGGGCGTAACAGGGTGCCGGGCACCGGCACTGGGCGATCGGCCACCGCCAGGGCCGGTGCAAGGGTGCAGCCATAACCGGCGGCCACCATGTTCAACAGCATTTCCAGGCTGGTGGCGCGGAAATCGGCACGGGGATTGCCCGGCTGTTTGCAGGCGCTGAGCGTCTGGTCACGCAGGCAATGGCCATCGGCCAGCACCAGCACATCCGCCGTGGTCAGTTCGACCTCCCCTATCACGGCTTCCCCAGCCAGCCTGTGGTTTTCCGGCAGCACCATCAAAAATGGTTCGTCGAACAGTGCCAGTGTCTGGATATCATCCCCATCCGGCACCGTGGCGATCAGCGCCACATCCAGTTCGTGCCGGCGCAGGCGGGCCAGCAACTGATCCGTCATATCCTCCCACAGCACCAGTTCCAGGGTCGGGCAGCGCTGGCGCAGCGGCCCCAGGATGCGCGGTATCAGATAGGGCCCCAGGGTCGGGATGACCCCAAGACGTAAGGAACCAGCCAGTGGGTCACGCCAACCCTGGGCCATGCTCACGATCGCGTCGGCCTGTGCCACGGCGGCGCGGGCCAGGGGTATTATCTGTTCTGCCGCTGGGGTCAGCTGTACTGATTTGTTGGTGCGCTCGAACAGAACGGTCCCCAGCATCTCTTCCAGTTTGCGGATCTGGCCGCTCAGTGTCGGCTGGCTGACATGGCAGGCTTCTGCCGCGTTGCCGAAATGCAGATGGTCTGCCACGGCGATCAGATAACGCAGGTCACGCAGGTTCATCGGTGGGGTATCCGATCATGGATAGGCACTGCCTATCAATATGATCAGATTATTCAATTTTACCAGACCCTAACGCCGGCATAATCTCTGCCCATCGCCTAACCGGGTTGATGGAAGGCCGATGATTGCGACGTCGCAATCACAGGGCAGGGAATTGATCATGCGGGATCAGGGTAAGGCAAAGCATATCGGGCCGCTGGCGCGTGGCCTTTATCGGCTGGCTGCCAGCCTGTTCTTGATGTTGGGGATTGTTGGCATGGTATTGCCGGTGATGCCAACCACCATCTTCCTGATTTTAGCGGTCATCTGCTTGCTGCGCGGCGGTGACCATCGGGCTGACAGGCTGCTGGCGCATCCGCGCTATGGTGCATCCATACGGCTGTTTCTGGAACATGGGGCCATCACCCGGCGGGGCAAGTCCCTGGCCTTGGCCGGTATCAGCCTGGGCATGGCGTTCCTGGTGCCGGTTGCACTCTCCCTGCCCTGGCTGGGCGTTGCCGCCATGGCAGCGCTGACCGCTGTTGCCAGTTTCATTATCACGAGGCCGGAACCGCTTGCGGTTCCCGTGCAGCGGGATCGGCATCGCTGATCCCGCTGCTTTCAGTGAAAACTTTAAAAGCCCACGGTCGCCAACACGTGGGCTTTCTTTTTATTCACTGGATTTCCGTCCCAGCATACCACGCAGTAACTGCGCGCCGGGGGCGACAGCGACGACGGCAGACAGGATGATCTGGCCATCATCGCCGATCGTCGCCTTTATCTTTTGGCCCGGTCGCATCCGCAACGGGGCCAGCAGGGCCGCTGGCAGGATCAGCGATCCGTCGGCTTCCAGGATAATTTCGTTGTTCATGTTGGGTTGCCCGGGCAAAGGTTCGCTGCGCTGAACCTAATGCGCCCGTCTGGCTATCGCAACCACCTGCTGGAGCAACGACGGATAGGTGATTGACAGCGAATATCAATATATAAAATATAAAGATATAGCTTTGCATCATTTGTGGGGCGGTTTCATGTTGATTGGCTTGTTGGGGGCGGTGCGCGATCCTTTTCGCTCGCCCGCCCCTGAACTGATGTCCCTGCTATCGCCGGGTACGACGCTGCGGGCCTTTCCTTCCCGTGTGCCGGCCTTTCCCTTCTCCCCGCTGGAACAGGCGCTGCAGCAGGTGGGCCATCTGGATGCCGGCCTGTCGGCGGCCCAGGCGGGGTGTGATGCGCTGGTGATTGACAGCCTCGGGGATTATGGTCTGGCCGCCGTGCGTGCCACCACCCCCCTGCCGGTTTTCGGACCGGGGGAGACGGGGATGGCCCAAGCGGCTGCTGGCGGGCGGCGTTTCGGTATCGTCACCGTCTGGCCGCGATCGATGAATTTCATCCCCGAAGGTTTGCTGCAGGCCTATGGGCACGCGGCGGCCTGTGTCGGGATCAGCAATGTTGGTGCTGAGACGGAACTGGACAGACTGGCCGGCCCCGATGGTTATCTGGCGCAGGTGCGCGATGGGGTGGCGACCATTGTTGATGCCGTGTCGGCGGCCATTATGGAAATGACGGGCAGGGGGGCTGATGCGGTGCTGCTGGGCTGCACCTGCATGTCGCCGCTGGCTGCCGCCTTGGCCGCCCGCGCGCCGGTGCCGGTGATCAACCCGCTGGCCAGTGCCTTGGCGGCGGCGGAAAGGGCAGGGCCCTGGCCGGGCGGGGAACGCATTGTCACCCGTGCCGGTCGGCCCGATCTGGTTAAACGCATGGTGGATGGGGTGGCGGACGAACCGGCAGAGGATTGCCCGGTTTGTGTGGTCGCCAGCAGCTTGGGAGAATGAAGATGGTACGCAGCGTAGCCGAAATCACCTTGGCGCATCCGGTGGAGGCAGCGCCGACGGCGGCTGATTTCACCCTGATCCGCCGGGAATTGCCCGACAGCCCGCCGCCCGGCATGCTGCATGTCCGCCTGTTATGGCTGGGGCTGGACCCCTATCTGGGGCCGCGCATCCGGGGCCGCCATATGGGTGAACCGCGCCCGGTACCCGGCGGGCCGCTGCCGGGGGACGGCGTGTGTCAGGTGCTGGCATCTGCCGTCGAAGGGTTCCAGCCGGGTGATTATGTGGTGGCAGAGGCCGGCTGGGCGGAAGAGGCGATGGTGCCCGCCGATACCGTCCGCGCGATTGACCCCAGTCTGGGGTTGACGGCGCATCTGGGCCTGCTGGGCATGCCCGGTGTTACCGCCTGGGCCGGCATCACCCAACTGGCCAAGGTGCAGGCGGGCGATGTGCTGTGCATCAATGCCGCTGCAGGCGTGGTGGCCGGCACTGCCGGGCAGATCGCCAAGGCGGCGGGTGCGCGTGTCGTTGGCATTGCCGGCGGGCCGGACAAGTGCCGTCTGGCACTGGAACAATATGGTTTTGATGCCTGTGTCGATTATCGCCAGGAAGGCTGGCAGCAGCAGTTGGCCGACCTTTCGAAGGAGGCAGGCGGTTTCAGCATCCATTTCGAAAATGTCGGCGCCAGCATGCTGCAGACGGCGCTGCCGCTGCTGCGGCCCTATGCGCGGGTGGTGCTGTGCGGGTTGGCCGAACATTACGGCGCTGGCACCCCGGCCATGATCAATGCCGGGATGATCATGTTCAAGCGCGCCACCGTGCATGGGCTGATTGTTTATGATTTCATTCCCCGCCGGGCGGAATGGGTGGACATGGCCCGCCCGCTGATCGCCTCTGGCGCGCTACGCGAAGCCAATGATGTGGCGGAGGGCCTGCAGGCAGCCCCGGCCCAGTTGGAAAAGGTGGTGCGGGGTCAATCCAATGGTCGTGCCCTGGTGCGTGTGGCGGGCGACGCGGTATGACCGGCACCGTCCGCATCCGGCGCGGTTTCGTCGATGGTCCGCATGGGCAAATCCATTACCGCCGGGTGGGGCAGGGGGTGCCGATCCTGCTGTTCCACGCCTCCCCCGCCAGTTCCAAACAGCTGGAGCCGGTCATGGTGGCCCTGGCGGATCGGTTCGATGTGATCGCCCCGGATACGCCGGGCAATGGGGACAGCGATGCCCCCAGCCTGCCCGGTGACCGTCGCCCGCAAATGGCGGATTATGCCGCCAATGTGGTGGCCTTGATGGATGCGCTGAATGTTGCGACGTCGCATCTGTATGGTTCCCATACCGGGGCGGCCATTGCGGCGGAAACCGCCATCCTGGCCCCTGGCCGTGCCTTGAGCGTGGTGCTGGATGGGGTGGCGGCCTTCACCCCGGAACAGCAGGCAGAATATCTGGCCCATTATGCCCCGGCCTTCGCCCCGACGCTGGAGGGGGATTACCTGCAGCGCGCCTTCATGTTCTGCCGCGACCAGTATAGTTTCTTTCCCTGGTACAAGCGCGATCCGGCCCATCGCCGCCCGACGGGCCTGCCAAGCCCGCAGCGGCTGCATGATCTGGTGCTGGATGTGTTGAAGGCACCGGAAACCTATCCCTGGGCCTATCACGCGGCCTTCATCTATCCGATCCTGCAGCGGATCGGCCTGATCACCTGTCCGGTGCTGGGGCTGATCGGGGCCAGTGACCCGCTGGGCGATGATACGCGCCGCGCCCTGGCATTGGCGCCCCAGGGGCAGTGCCGGGAAACGCCGGCCTTCGGGGCGGCTGGCTATGGCCCTGCGGTGGCGGCGGTGATCAAGGATTTCATGGGTGGCTGATGAAGGGGGGACGGCGGTTCAGCTGCCCCCCCCTTCACGCAATACCATTGGCCCCGAATTCCCTGAAGGCGGGACGTTGGCGAAGCCGTTCCCACCAATGGGCCACGGCAGGCAACGACGCATGGTCCATCGGCGTCATCAGCCATCGGTTGGCGGATAGGCCCAGCACGATATCAGCCAGCGTGAAGCTGTCCCCTGCCACATAGGCACCTGTCCTTGACAGTTGATTGTCAAGGATTTGCATCCTGCTGTTCCAGGTCCGAACGCTCTGTGCGATTGAGTCCCTGTCCAGAAAAGCAGGATGTTTGCGCACCAGGGCCATGAAGGCATAACGCCAGGCGGGGTTCAGTTCGGTTGCCTGCCAGTCCATCCACATCTCTACCCGTGCACGGGCCAGGGGGATGATCGGTAACAGGTCCGTCCGTCCCGCCTCCCCGGCCAGCCACCGGCATATGCTGTTGGATTCCCAAAGATACCCATCGGCCACGGCCACCACCGGCACCTGCGCATTGGGATTGATGGCCCGAAACTCCTCCGTTTCGACTGGTTGAAAGCCGCTGCCCCAATCTTCCCGCGCAAAGTCTCTGCCAACCTCCCGGCAGGTCCAGAGAACCTTGCGGACATTGATCGAGCTTGCCTTGCCAAGGATACGTAAGGGTTCATTCATTTGTGTATCCGATCCCCAGGTTCCGTTTCCCCGGCAATGTTATGCCAATCTGCCTTGACCGTGACCGATCAAGGGAGGTTTGATGTTCCCTCATGCGCCGGGCGCTGCCATCATGCTGCTTGGCTTCACGGCGCACGAGCGCCGGGCTGGCGGTCGCCAGCCTCCAACCTGCCAAGGGTCAAACCCTCGGCAGGTTGGTATTATGCCAATCTGCCTTGATCGTGACCGATCAAGGCAGATTTCGCGTTCCCTCATGCGCCGGGCGCTGCCATCTGGCAGCTTGGCTTCACGGCGCACGAGCACCGGGCTGGCGGTCGCCAGCCTCCAACCTGCCAAGGGTCAAACCCTCGGCGGGTGGGTATTATGCCAATGCGCTTGTCACGGCGTTCTGCTGGGCTGTTGTCATCCCGCTCAACTGGGCAGAGGTGAAGGCGCTGGCCTGTTTGTTGGACATGGCTTCGATCTGATAGGTGGACAGGGCGGCGATCTGGTCCGTCGTCATCACCGCTACCTGTTCGACGGTCAGGCCGCTGATCTGGCTGGCCGTCAGCTGGCCGATCTGGCTGGTGGTCAGGCTGACAAACTGGGTGGTCCCCACCGCTGCCAGCTGTGCGGCCGTTACCTGGGTGAACTGGCTGCTGGTCAGCGATTGCATCTGGCTGGCGGTGAAATTGGCAAACTGGCTGGCGCCCATGCTGCCGATCTGGGATGGGGTCAAGGCTGCCACCTGATCGCTGGTCAATGCCCGCAACTGTACCCGCAGCAGCGACGACAGCTGCGTGCCTGTCAGGCCGGGCATGGCGCTGGGGGACAGTGCCTGGAGCTGTGTATTGGTCAGCGCCTGCAGCTGGCCGCTGGTCAGCCCCGCCACCTGGGTGGAAGACAGCCCCGCAAGCTGCGCCGTCCCAATCGCCGCCAGCGAACTGCTGGGAATGGCTCCCAGGCTGGACGCTGACAGCGCCTGTACCTGATTGGTCAGCATGTTGGCCACCTGATCGGTGGTCAGCCGTCCCAGGAAGGTGGTGGACAGGCCGGCCACCTGTGTGGTGGTCAGATCCTGCAGCTGTGTGCCGGTCAACGCTGCCTGTTGGGTGGCGGTGAACTGGTTCAGATGGCTGACATTGATCAGCCCCACCTGGGTCGGCGTCAGGGCCCCCACCTGCGCAGGGGTCAAGGCCGTCATCTGTGTGCTGGTCAGGGCGTTCAACTGCGTTCCGGTCAATGCCGCAAACTGCGCCGTCCCAAGGGCACCGATGAAGCCGGTGGACAGGCCAGCCACCTGGGCGGTGGTCAGGGCCGGTATCTGGCTGGATGACAGCGCACCGGCCTGGGTGGCGGTCAGGCCCCCCAGTTGGGCGGCGGAAAGGGCGGTGATGCTGGTCCCGCCCAGCGACTGGATCTGCGCTTCCGTCATGGCGCCGATCTGGGCGGGGGTCAGGGCGGCCAACTGGTTGTTGACGATGCTATCCAGCTTGTCCGTCTGCAGGGCGGCGATCTGCTCCGGCGTCATGGCACCGACCTGGGTGGCGGTCAACCCGGCAATCTGCGTATCGCTGAAGGCGTTCAACAGGCCGGCGGAAAGGGAGGTGATGACGCTGCTGCCAAGCGCGCCGATCTGGTTGACGGTGAAGAGCCCGATCTGGGACGTGTTCAGGGCATTGACCTGGGCCGCCGTCAACCCGGCCATCTGGCTGGTGGTCAGCTGGGCCAGCTTGGTATCGGAAAGGGCAGCGATCTGGGAAGGGGGAACCACCTTGATCTGTGCGGCGGTCAGGGCACCGAACTGGCTGGCCGACAGGGTATCCAGCTGCTCACCGCGCAGACCGGCGGCGGCGGTTGTGCTGATGGCGGCCAGTTGACCGGCGCTGAGCCAAGGCAGTTGTTCCGACGTCAGGGCATTCACCTGATTGGCGGACAGGCCGGCGATCTGCGTGGTGCTCAACCCCTGCAGCTGGCCCTGGGTCAGCATGGGCATGCTACCGGCATCGATGGCGGCAAGCTGGCTGGCCGACAGGGCCTGTACTTGTGCCACGGTCAGCTGGGCCACCTGTTCGGGCAGCAACTCGCCGATCTGCGCCGGGCTCAACAGGGCGATCTGGGCCGTGGTCAGGCCGGCCACCTGCTCGGGCGACAGCGCGGCGATCTGGCCGTCCGTCAGGCCAGAGATGGCGGCCTTTGGCAGGGCCGCCATTTGGGCGGGGGTCAGGCCGCCCAGTTGACCGGGGCTGAGCGTCGCCAGCTGGGCTGCCGTCAGGCCGGAAATCTGGGTATCGGTCAGGCTGGCCAGCTGTTCGGGCGACAGCAGCGCGAACTGGTCCGTAGACAGGCCGGCCAGTTGGGGTGCTGTCATCCCCGCCAGCAGCTCGGGATTGAGGCCGGTGATCTGGGTCGTGTTCAGCCCGCCGATGGCGCTGGGCGTCAGGGCGGCGAACTTCACCACGGAGAGCGAATTCAGCGTGTCGGTGCGCAGCACGGCCACCTGTTCGGCTTTCAGCCCCGCCAACTGACCCACGGTCAAGCTGGCGAACTGTTCGGCCCCGATGGCGGCGATACGGGTCTGGCTGAGATTGCCGATCTGGCCGGCGGTCAGGCCCGAAAGCTGGCTGACGGAGATTTCCGCGAACCGCTCATCGCTAAAGGAATTCAACTGATCGGCGGTCATGGCACCGAACTGGGTGGCGGTCAGGCCGGCGAACTGGGTGCTGTTCAGCCGGCTCATGAACTCGCTGTTCAACCCCGCGACCTGGGCATTGCTGAGGCCACCCAGCTGGTCGGCGGTCAACGCACCGATCTGTTCTTCGGTCAGGCTGTTCAGCTGGATGGTGGTCAGGCTTTTGATCTGGTTCACCGTCATGCCGCCGATCTGACCCGGTGTCAGCAGGGCAACCTTTTCCGGCGACAGGCCACCCAGCTGCCCGGCAGCAAGCCCCGCCAACTGGGTGGCGGACAAGGCACCCAGCTGTTCACCGCTGATGGCGTTGATCTGATTGGAACTGAGGGCCGCCAGCTGGGTGGTGGACAAGGCCGCCATCTGGGTGCCGGCCAGTACGGCGATCTGGTCTGTGGTCAACGCCTTCACCTGCGCGGCGGACAACAGGCTCACCTGGCTGGTGGTGAGTGCGATCACTTCCTCGGCCTGCAGGGAACCGATCTGGCCAGCGGTCATGCCCTTCATCTGGGCCTCCGACAGGCTGGCGATCTGCTCCCCGGTCAGCGAGGATATCTGCGTGGTGGTCAGGCTGGCGATGCTGGAGGCTGACAGACCGGCGAGTTGGCTGGTGCTCAGCGCTGTCATCTGGTTGTCGCTGAGGCCACGGATTTGCGTGGTGGTCAGGTTGGCCACCTGCTCGCTGGTCAGCGCGGCCACCTGATCGGCGGACAGTGCGCCGATGGCTGTGGCGGTCAGGCCCTTGATCTGTTGGTTGGTGAGACCGGCCAGCATGTCAGTGGAAAGCCCCGACACCTGTCCGTCATTCAGGGAGGCGATCTGGCCCGCGGTCAGCCCGCCCAACTGCGTGCCGGTCAGCCAGGAAAGCTGCACATTGGTGAGACCGCTGAGTGCCCCGGTGGTCAGGCCGGCCAACTGCGCCCGGCTGAATGCTTCCAGCTGGGTCTGGCCCAAGGCGGCGGTCTGGCTGCTGGAAAGCCCTCTCAACTGCACGGCGGTCAGGGTGGCAAGCACGTCGCTGCCGATGGTGGAAATCTGTTCTGCCGTAATGGCGCCGACCTGGGCGGCGGCGAAGCTGCGTACTTGGGTGGATGACATGGCAGCAAGCTGGCCGGCGGTAAGCGCCGTCATCTGGGTAGGGCTGATGGCACTGACCTGCGCAGGTGTCAGTGCCGCCACCTGCGTGGTTGCCACATCACCAAGCCGTTCAGTGGAAATGCCCCGAACCTGCCCTGGGCTGAGGGCGGCGACCTGGGTGGTTGACAGGGCAGCCAACTGCCCACCGTCCAGCAGGCCGACCTGGGTGGTCGTCAGGGCGCGCAACTGTGCCGCTGTCAGCGCCCCAATCTGGCCGCTATTCAGCACGGCGATCTGTCCATCGGTCAGCGCCGTGATCTGGGAGGCGGAGAGGGCGGATATCTGGTTGGTCGACAGGGTTGTCAGACGGCCTTCGGGCAGCGCCTTCATCTGTGTGGCCGACAGGGCGGTCAACTGCGCCTTGCCCAGGCTGCCGAACTGGTCGTCGGTCAGGCTGGCCAGCTGTGTGGTCGTCAGGGCGCGCACCTGGCTGGCGGTCAGGGCCGATAATTGCGTGGATGTCAGGGCCGCCAGCTTCTCATCGGTCAGGGCGGCCAGCTTGATCGGCCCGACATTGGCCATCTGGGCGGCCGTCAGCGTGCCGATCTGGTCGGCGCTGAGACCCTGGAACTGGGTGGTTGTCAGCGAGGCCATCTGGGCCCCGTTCAGTCCGCTGATCTGGTCGGTGCTGAGCGAGGTCATCTTGTCCGCCGGCAGCCATTTCACCTGGGCGACGGAAAGATTGGCCAACTGACCGGCAGAGAAGGACGCCATCTGCCCTTCTGTCAGCGACCCCAGCTGCGGCTGGGTCAGACCGCGCATCTGGGCGGCGGTCAGGCTGCCGATCTGTTCGGCAGAAAGGTTCTGGAACTGGCTGGTGGTGAGCGCGGCCAGCTGGCTGGAGGTGAAGCCCCTGAACTTGTCCTCCGGCAGGCTGGCCAGCAGGGTGGCATCCAGCCCCTTCACCTGGGTTGCCGTCAAGGATCCGATCTGGCTGGCGGTAAAATTCTGCCAGGTGGTGCTGGACAGCGCGTTCAGCTGCGACACATTCAGGCTGCGCACCTGAACAGAGGTGAATCCCGCCATCTGGCTGGAACTGAGCCGTTCCAGCTGCGTGGTGTTCAACAGCCGCATCTGTCCCGCTGTCAATCCCTTCAACTGACCGACGGAAAGGGCTGCAACCTGATCCTGTGTCAGGGCATTCAGCTGATCGCCTGTCAGGGCGGCGATCTGGCTGCTGGTCAGCGCACTGGTCTGGCTGGTGCTGAAGCTGGCGATCTGGCTGGTGGTCAGTGCCTTCAGCTGCGGGGCGGTCAGGGATGCCACCTGCGCTGTCGACAGGGCGGCAATTTTTTCAGGGGTCAATAATGCCACCTCGCGCGGGGTGAGGCCGCGCAGTTGGCTGACGGTCATGGCAGAAAAATCGTCAGCCTCGAAAGCGTTGAACTGTTCTTCGCTCAATGCAGCCAGCTGGGCGGCCGTGAAACCGATCTGGTTGCTGTTCAGCGCCTGGATATGGGTGGTGGTCAGCCCGCTGATCTGCTTCACCGAAATGGCGGCGATCTGCGGTTTTGTCAGCGACGCGATATCATCCAGTTCGAACGTGCGGATCTGGGCGGCACTCAGCATCGACATCTTCTGCGGCGTCAGTGCGCTGACCGGACCGGTGAAGTTCGGCAGGGTGATTGTCGTGCCCATTGTTGCTTCTTTCGCCTGAAGAATTTTCCAACTGAGTGTTCTTCAAGCAAACCGCGTGCCAGGGTTTGGCACGCGGAACACGATCATTTTTGCCGGGTAGGGTACGGGATTGGTTGCAGGATTGTGGGCTGGGTTAAACCCAGCCCCCCAGTTCCCGTTCTGTCAGGCGGACCAGCAGGTCGATATGGGCCGGGCTGCTGTTCAGGCAGGGAATGTAAGTGAAATTCTGCCCCCCAGCGGTAAGGAATGTCTCCCGGATACCCTGGTTTACTTCCTCCAGCGTCTCCACACAGTCGCTGACGAAGGCAGGCGCCATGATGGCCAGGTTCTTAACACCCTGTTCCGGTAGGGCCTTCACCATTGGCTCCAGATAGGGCTGCAGCCATTCGGTGCGGCCGAAGCGGGACTGGAAGGCATGGCGCAGCTTATCCGCCGGCCAGCCCAGCTCTTCCCGCAGCAGCCGCGCCGTCTTCAGGCAATAGCAATGATAGGGATCGCCCTTTTCCAGATAGGCCTTGGGTAGCCCGTGGAAGCTGGTGATCAGCAGATCGGGTGTCCAGTCCAGTCCGGCCAGATGGTCGCGAACGCTGGTGGCGAGCGCGCTGATATAGGCCGGTTCGTCATGATATGTCGGCACCGTGCGCAACGCCGGCTGGCGGCGCATGCCCATCAATGCGCGAAATGCCTGATCGCAGGCAGTCGCCGTGGTGGTGGCGCTATATTGCGGATAGAGCGGGAACAGCAAAATGCGCTCACACCCCGCCGCCGTCAGCCTCTCCAGCGCGGCAGCGGTGGACGGGTGGCCGTAGCGCATGCCCCATTCCACCACCACGCCATCGCCGTGGCGGGCAGCCATCGCGGCGGAAAGCAGGCGGGCCTGTTCGCGCGTATGGGTTTTCAGCGGGCTTTCATCCCGTTCCCGGTTCCAGATGCCGGCATAGGCATGGCCGCTTTTCTTGGGCCGGAAGGTCAGGATGATACCCTGCAGGATCGGCTGCCAGATCAGCCGCGGCACCTCCACCACCCGGCGGTCGGACAGGAATTCCGACAGATAACGCCGCATCGACCAATAATCGGTGCCCTCCGGCGTGCCGAGATTGACCAACAATACGCCGACACGCGGCGTCTTTACGGGCGGATGACCGGCGGGCAGGTGGGGGGAGGGGGCTTGTGGCACGATATCCTTTGGGGGTTCCGGGCGGGTCAGGCTTTCATGCGCACCATTGCCAGCAATGTGCGCCGATGGCGGTGCGCCTGCATCAAGATATCCGCCGGCGCGGAACCTTCAATGATCAGCTGTTCCCCTTTGGCCACAAGGCCGGCCCCGTGCTGACGCAGGGCATGGTAAACTTTTTCCGCAGATTTACGCTGCTGCATTGGATCATTCCCGATCAATATCCGAATTGCCTGCAGTCTGTCCCAAATGGCCGCAACAGGGAAATCGATTGATCTGATCGGGATGATAGGCAGCGGCTATCACAACCCGCCTTTGGCGGGCGGGCTGTGACAAGGGAACATCAGGCCCCGCAGCACTTCTTGTATTTCTTGCCCGACCCGCAGATGCAGGGATCGTTGCGCCCCACCTTCACCACGGTGCGCGGGCGCTGGCCCATGATGCCATCCACATACCACCAGCGGCCATCCTGCTTCTGGAAGCGGCCGGTTTCGTGGTGGATCAGTTCCTTGCCATCCATGACGAACTTGGCGACGAACTCCACGAACGCCTCGTCGGCATCCTTGCCATCGGCGGTGGAGCGCACTTCCAGCCCGGTCCACTGGCTGTTCTTCGCCCATTCCGTCACCTGATCGGCGTCGAAATCATCCTGCGTGCCGGGCAGCAGGGTTTCGCCCAGATAGGCGACGTTGGCGGTGGCGAAGGCGGAATAGCGCGAGCGCATCAGTGCTTCCGGCGTCGGCGGCACAGACGCCCCCGACAGGTAAGGACCGCAGCATTCGTCAAAGGGGCGGCCGGAGCCGCAATGGCAGTTCGTCATATCATGTCTCAAGAACAAAACCGGTGTGGCTGGGCACAGGGGATAGCGCAAACCCGCCCCCGCCGCCAGTGTCCGCTTTGCACGGGAAACGGGGAATGCGGGCGTCCATATTTCGCATGGAGCATATGTTGTAAAAAAACTGTAACCCTATTGACAGCGTAGTGGTTAGAAAGTCAATCTGATTGATGACAGCCGGGGTGGGCTGATCCGCGAGCATTTGCTGAAGAGCCACTTGGCACCGCGTTACCAAACGCTAAAGAGCCACGAAGTCGTTCGTGGTGTCGGACGCCTTCCGGGGGAGACACCGAATCATGAGCTGTTGTTGCCGATGAGCGCACCAACCTGAACCGTAATGCCGCCAGAATGCGGTGCCGGTGCAGAACAACAAGCATCAATGAATGGCGCAGGAATGCGCGGTCAACGTGCCGTGCCGGGGCTTTTTGCTGCCCTGATGCCTTCGTAATCATAAAATCCACTGAAGGGAAATCACATGAAGTCCTATCGTTCGCTGCTGGCGCTGGCCGCCGGTGCCGCCCTGACCATGACCGCCGCCCCCGCCTTTGCCCAGGCGGCAGCCTCCCCCGATGAGGTGTCGGCCCTGCGCGCGCAGGTGCAGCAGCTGCTGACCCGCATTGAAAAGCTGGAAAAGGCCCCGACGAGCGCACCGGCTGCCGCCGGCTCCGCCACTGTCGCAAAGCCCGCCAGCCAGGACGTGCCGCTGGTGGCCGCGTCGGCCTTTAAGGCGCCGCAGATCACCCAGTCCGGCAATTCCAAGGTGAAGCTGACGCTCAGCGGTCAGGTTGGTCGCGCTGTCATCCTGGCCGATGATGGCGTGGATACCGATGCCGCGCATGTCGATAATTCCGGTTCGTCCACCCGCATCCGCTTCACCGGCGCTGCCGCGCTGGACGATAACTGGACCGCCGGCACCGATATCGAGCTGGAGGCCGCCTCAGCTGCCAGCCGCACCACCGGCCTGCGCACCGACAGCGGTACCTTCAGCTTCAACGAACGCAAGATGGAATTCTGGGTCCAGCACAAGCAGCTGGGACGTGTCTGGGTGGGCCAGGGTGACACGGCCACCAACGTGATTGCCGAAATCGACCTGTCGGGCACCGGCACGCTGCTGGGCTATTCCGATGTCGGCGCCACCTTCGGCGGCATCGCCTTCCGCAACAAGCGGACGGATGCGATCAGCACTACCACCATCAATAGCGCCTTCAACAACCTGGACGGGCTTAACCGCGACGACCGCGTGCGCTATGACAGCCCGACCTTCGCTGGCGGCTTCGTGGTGTCCGGTTCGGTGCTGGAAGGTGGCGCCACCGATGCGGCCCTGCGCTATAATGGCAAGATCGGTGATACCGAGGTGGCAGCCGGCGTTGGTTATGCCGACAATGACAGCCGCACCGGCTTCGACAGCCAGACCAGCGGTTCCTTCTCCGTCAGGTTCGCCAACGGCTTCAACGTGACGGCGGCTGGCGGTACCCGTGACCTGGGCACGGCGGATACCGAATATTACTATGGCAAGCTGGGCTATATCGCCAAACTGACCAGCGTCGGCGCCACTGCCTTTGCCGTGGATTACTATCGCCAGAATGACACCACGGGCGTCAGCAGCCGTGCCAAGGCCTATGGCGCCTCGGTGGTGCAGACGGTGGATGCGTTCGCTGCCGACTTCTATATCGGCGTGCGCAATCACGAATACAACACAGTCACGGCTGATTACCAGGACGTGTTCGGCGTGATCACGGGCGCCCGCGTCCGGTTCTGATCCGGTCGTAACCGCGCTGAATTTTTGGGGAAGGGCGGTCCGCTGGGGCCGCCCTTTTTCTTTGCGACATTGCACCGCCCGGTCAACGGTGCCACCCTGATGGACCGTTTCCCAACTGGAGCTTCCCTGCGGTGATCGACAAGCTGGAATTCTTCATCGCGCTGGCCCGCGAACAGCATTTCGGCAAGGCGGCGGAGGCCTGCGGCGTTACCCAGCCCACCCTCTCCGCCGGGATCAAGCAGTTGGAGGATACGCTGGGTGTGTTGTTGGTGAACCGGGGCGCGCGTTACCTGGGCCTGACGCCAGAGGGCGACCGCGTGCTGGATTGGGCACGCCGCATCGTCAGCGATATGCGTGCCATGCGGCAGGAGGTGTATGCCCTGCGTCATGGTTTGATGGGGCATTTGCGCGTGGCCGCCATCCCAACGGCGCTCGCCATGGTGTCGGCCTTGACCACCCCTTACCGTGAACGCCATCCGGGTGTGCATTTCTCCATCCTGTCCCGCACATCGCAGGAGGTGTTGGGTATGCTGGAGAATCTGGAGATCGATGCCGGCCTGACCTACCTGGATAACGAGCCGCTGGGCCGTGTGCGCTCCATTCCGCTTTACCGTGAACATTACCGGCTGCTCACCTCCCGCGACAGCCCGCTGGGCGACCGCGATCAGGTGACCTGGGCGGAGGTGGGGCACATCCCGCTCTGCTTGCTGACGCCGGACATGCAGAACCGCCGCATCATCGACCGGCTGCTGCTGGGTGCGGGTGCCCGTCCGGCCCCGACGCTGGAAAGCAATTCGATGATCGTGCTGTTTTCCCATGTGCGCACCGGCAAATGGGCCAGCGTGATGCCGGAGGTGCTGGCCATCACCCTGGGCCTGACGGACCCGATCCGCGGTATCCCCATTGTGGAGCCGGATGCCGTGCATACAATCGGGCTGGTGGTGCCCAACCGGGAACCGATGACACCGTTGAGCGCTGCGCTGGTGACGGAGGCGCGCCGCTTTGCCCGCAGCCATGTGGAAGGGGGTGGCGCGTTCTGACCGTGTGGGCCGGTCACTTATGCGCTGGTTCCAGCCGGTCCAACAGCCGCACCCCGCCGCCATCCCCCAGCGCGTCGGCCAGGGAATAGCGCTCCAGCACGGCGAAGAAGGCGTTCAGCGCCAGATCCAGCGGCCCCGGCAGGTGGCAGGCGCCTGCCAGCTTGCACTCCGCACAGCCCACCAGATCGATCTGGCCTTCCGTATGCCGGATCAACCGACCGATATTGATTTCCCCCGCCGACCGGGCCAGCCGGATGCCGCCGCTGCGACCGCGCAATGACTGGATATAGCCGTTGCCGGCCAGATCGCTCACCACCTTCATCAGGTGGTTTTGTGAGATATCGTAAGCCTTTGCGATTTCGGCGATGGAGCAGAGCCGGTCGGGATGCGCCGCCAGGAACAGCATGACACGCACGGCATAATCGGAAAAGCGGGTCAGGCGCAAAGCGGACTCCTAAAACATGCATCTATATTGCATCTTATGTTTCTGCCTGATATATAGCATCTCAGATGCATGATTTGCAGTGTGGATGATGAGAGGGGGCGATCGGTGCCGCCTTTCCGTCAGACTTCCACGCCCCCATTCCGGCTGCACCCGCCCCTGGCTGGCGGGAACGTTCCCCATTACCCTGCTTCCAAGGATAACGCCGTCATGTTGACCCCCGAACAGACCGCCACCATCAAGGCCACCGTTCCGCTGTTGGAAACCGGTGGGGAGGCGCTGACCACCCATTTCTATAAGATCATGCTGGGTGAGCATGCGGCGGTACGGCCCCTGTTCAATCAGGCCCATCAAGCCAGCGGCACTCAACCCCGCGCTTTGGCCAATGCGGTGCTGCAATATGCCCGGCATATCGACAATCTGGGTGCGCTGGGCGCGCTGCCGGCACAAATCATCCAGAAGCATGTCGCGCTGCAGATTCAGCCTGATCATTATCCGATTGTCGGTTCCTGTCTGCTGCGTGCCATCGGTGAGGTGCTGGGGCCGCAGATCGCCACCGATGCGGTGATCGCCGCCTGGGGAGAGGCCTATTGGCAGCTTGCCAACCTGTTGATCGGGGCGGAAGGGGCGGAATATGACCGGCTGGCCGTCGCCCCCGGTGGCTGGCGTGGGGCGCGGCCCTTCCGCATCGCGGCCAAACAGCCGGAGAGCGTGGAAATCACGTCCTTCTATCTGGAACCGATGGATGGCGGGCCGGTGATCGCTTATCAGCCGGGCCAATATCTGGGCCTGCGGCTGGTGATCGATGGGCAGGAGGTACGGCGCAACTATTCCCTCTCCCAGGCTGCGACGGGACGCGACCTGCGGATCAGCGTGAAGCGGGAGCCAGGGGGGCTGGTCTCCAGCCATCTGCACCAGTCACTTTCGGTCGGGGATGTGATCGATGTTTTCCCGCCCGCCGGTGAGTTCGTCCTGCGCTCCGGTACCGCCCCGCTGGCCTTGATCAGTGGTGGTGTGGGCATCACCCCCACACTGGCCATAGCAGAGGCGGCGCTGGCTGCCGGCGGGCGGGACGTGGTGTTCATCCATTACGCCCGCAACCCCGCCGTTCAGGCTTTCGCCGACCTTATCGGGGGCTGGGCACGTGACCATGAACATTTCACCGCCCATATCGTGCATGAGGAAGGGGCCGCTCCTGGCGCGCCCGCCGGTCGACCGACGCTTGAACATTTGCGTGCCTGGGTCCCCGCGACGGCCGATGCTTATTTCCTGGGGCCCAAACCTTTCATGAAGTTCGTTGATAGCGCCCTGTCCGCGTTGGGATTGCCATCGGATCGGCGCCGGTACGAATTTTTTGGTCCGGCGGAGGCGCTGGGCTGAGAGCCCGCGGCGCTTATCCCCTCAACCTTGTGCAGTGCTCCCGACGCGCAATATTGCTGCGATATTGCGGGCGGTACGGCGGATATTTTCCGCTGCACCGCCCAATGCTGCTTCCAGGGTGCAGGGACCGGGAACGCAGCTGACCATGGCGGTGATCCCGGCCGTCCGTAAGCCATCCACCCCGTCACCCAGACTGCCGGCGATGGCGATCACAGGCTTGCCAAGGGTGGCGGCCAGCCGGGCAACCCCTACCGGCACCTTGCCCCCCAGGCTCTGGCCGTCCAGCCGGCCTTCACCGGTGATGATAAGATCGGCCCAGCCGATCAGATCCGGCAGTCCCACGGCTTGAGTGATGATCTCCACCCCAGGCCGCAACTCCGCCCCCAAGAAAGCATGAAGCCCGGCACCCAGCCCGCCGGCGGCACCGCCACCGGCCAGGGCGGCGACATCCACCCCCAATTGCTGCCGGATGATGCTGGCAAAGTGTGAAAGCCCGGCGTCCAACCGCTTCACCATGGCGGCATCCGCCCCCTTCTGGGGCCCGAACACAGCCGACGCTCCACGCGGCCCGGTCAGGGGATTATCCACATCGCATGCCGCTTCGATCCGGCAATCAAACAGCCGCTTGTCCAGCATGGTCATGTCGATCTCTGCCAGCCTTTCCAACGCCCCGCCACCGAAGGGCAGGGGGGCACCTACCCCATCGCGCAGGCCGATCCCCAGGGACTGGGCCATGCCAGCGCCGCCATCATTGGTGGCGCTGCCGCCAATGCCGATGATCAGGTGTCGTGCGCCCTGGTCCAGCGCATCGACGATCAACTCCCCCAGGCCGAAGCTGGTGGTGCGGGACGGGTTGCGCTGGGCGGACGGCACCAGGGCCAGCCCGGCAGCGGCGGCCATTTCGATGATGGCCGTATGACCAGCGCCGCTGAGACCGTAAACAGCATCGACCGGCTGTCCCAGCGGCCCTGTGACCATTTTCCGGCACAGCCGGCCATTCAGGGCTGCCACCATTGCCAGCACCGTGCCTTCGCCCCCGTCCGCCATGGGCGCCAGCCGGCATTCGGCATCGGGTATCACCTCCCGTATACCGGCCTCGATCTGCTGCGCCACCGCAAAGGCTGCAAGGCTTTCCTTGAAGGAGTCGGGGGCGATGAGGATTTTCATGGCGATGCTACCCGCTAGGCCGGTCAGGCGAAGTGCAGTTGAAGGGTTTCCCCTTGCCGGATTGTCACCCGCCAGACATCGCCTTCCCGTTCCATCGGATGCGCCTTCCGGCCACGCGTCACGCGGCGCAGGCTCTGGCCTGTCGGCAGACGCAGAAGATGGCTGCCATCGGTGGTGGCGGTCATCTCTGCTTTGGTCAGCTTGCCCTGGTTCCACGTGAAATCAAGCGTAACAGCGCCCCGCGCACGGATACCCCGGATACGCCCGCCATTGGCCCAGGCTTTGGGTAAAGCCGGCAACAGGGCAATTTCGCCGGCGTGGCTTTGCAGCAACATTTCCAGCAATCCCGCTCCCCCGGCAAAGTTGCCATCGATCTGGAACAGCGGGCCGATACCGCTCGGGTGCGTGTCCAGCAATGCGGGGGAAGTACCCATCTTCAGCAAGGCGTTGAAATTTTCCATCGCCTTGTCGCCATCTTCCAGCCGCGCGAAGACCTGGATGATCCAGGCCCGCGCCCAGCCGGTGGCGCCGCCATCGGCGGTCAACCGTCGCTCCAGGGAAACCCGTGCGGCGCGCGCCAGTTCCGGTGTGCCGCGCGGGGTGATCTGGTTTCCTGGTGCCAGCGGGTAAAGATGGGAGATGTGGCGATGCCCCGGCTCGTGCTCGACGAAATCCTGCTCCCATTCCTGCAACTGCCCATGGGCCCCGATGCGATAAGGGGGTAGCTGCGCCGTTAAGCTTTCCAGTTTTGCCACGAAATCCGCATCCACACCCAGAATGCCGGCCGCGATACGGGTGCTGGAGAAAATTTCCCGGATCATGGCGATATCCATGGTGCAGCCGGCGCTGACCGCATGGGGCTGCCCATCCGGTCCCCGGAACAGGTTTTCGGTGGAGATCGAAGGGGCGGTGGTCAGCAGACCGTCACGCGGGTTGCGCACCAGCCAGCCGGCGCAGAATTCCGCACAGCCTTTCAACAGGCGATAGCCGCGCTGCGACAGGAATGTCCTGTCCTGACTATATAGGTAATGTTCCCAGACATGCCGGGCCAGCCAGGGCCCCGCCAGGGCGAAATTGGCCCAGTTGGGGTTTCCTGCCCCCTCACCCACGGGGGATGAAAGGCGCCAGATATCGCTATTATGGTGGACGCACCAACCCTCCAGCCCGTACAGCATCCGCGCCGTCTTGCTGCCCGTATCTGCCAGCCCTTCGATCAGATCGATCATCGGGCCATGCAGTTCTGCCAGGTTGCCGGCCTCCGCCCCCCAATAATTCTGCTGCACATTGATATTGGTGGTGTAGTTGCAGCTCCAGGGCGGTCGCACATCCCAGTTCCAGATGCCCTGCAGGTTGGCTGCCTGGGTGTCGGGTCGGGAACTGGCAATCAGCAGATAGCGGCTGAAATTCAGGTACAGGGCGGCCAACCCTGGATCGGCCTGCCATTGGTTGGCGATCAGTCGTTTGTCGGTCGGCAAATCGCCGACCGGGCTGGCGCCGTTCAACTCCAGCGACAACCGATGATAGAGCGATTGATGGTCGGCCCGATGGGCCTGTCGCAGATCGGCATAGCTACGCCCACGCGCGGCGTCCAGCGGTTGCCGGACCCGTTCCAGCACGCGCTCAAGCCGCAGGTCCGGCGCCTTGTCATATCCGCGAAAGCCGGTCGCGGCACTGATTGCCAGTACCAACTCGCCGGCCCCTTCAACCCGCAGCGACTGTCCGGCGACCCGCACCTTTCCGTCAGTGCTCAGCACCTCCAGCCGGGCAGCAAAGCGCATGCCTTTCCCGTCCTCGTCTGAATAAATGACGGGTGTCAGTTGCTTGCCGAGATATGACGGCGCACACTGGGTTGGGGCCTTGCCCGCCAGGGTGATGCCCTGGCCGTCGGGTGTTGCCTCAAAACGAAGCTGGCTCTCCAGCCGCAGGGCTAGCGACAATGCCCCGGGCTGGTCGGCTGTCAGCCGCAGCAGGATCAACTGTTGGGGGTGGGAAACAAAGATTTCCCGGGTAAAGCCGATATGGCCTGCCCGATAGCTGACGGTGACCATGGCCTGATCCAGGTCCAGCACCCGTCGATAGTCGCTCACGGCGCCGAGATGTTCCGGCTCCAGCAGCAGATTGCCCAAAGGGGCATAGGAGTGGCTGTATGGACCTTGCAACTGCTCACACAGTTTGTCGGCCTGCGCAAAATCGCCGGAGAAGCTGGCCGCGCGTATGGCAGCAAGGGCTTCCGGCCCGCCTTCCTTCTGCCAATCATGGGCCTGCCCCGCCCACAGCGTGTCCTCGTTCAGGATGATGCTTTCCAGCAGCGGTCGCCCAGGCACCAGGGCACCCAGGCGACCATTTCCCAACGGCAGACTGTTCAGCGGGGCATCGCCAGGCCAATCGTACCATAAACGGTGTTCGCCCTGGTTGGCGGGTGCCGCCGGGCCGGCAGGCGCATCAATCACCGTCAGGGCTGGCAGCACCGTGCTGGCAGCCAACAGGCTGCCGCTGGTCAGAAGGTCGCGTCTCGTCAGATGCCGCATCGGTGTTCATCCCAGGCGATGATTTTTCATGTCCGGTATTTGTATTACAAACCCTCCGCGATCGCAGTCGGTTTCCGTAAATTTCCTTTTGCAGGCATGCTGGCTATGCCCACCTGGAAAAACCGATCCCCCTAAAAAAAACCTGTTGCATCGTCATTCTTCCCCGCCTATACAGCGCCTCCCACGACGGCGGGGCTGTTTTGCTTCGCAGTTGTCTGTGGTGGTGATGGTGGTTTCGGCCAGTATCACCGTGGTTCTTTGAAGGTTTCATCCCTTCGGACAAGTGGTTTTTACTATCGTGCTGTTGGGCGGCTGGTTTGCTGGATTTTGTTCTGGCGGGTTGGTTGTTTGATGGTCTGTCGGCTGGTTTGTTGTTTTGCTTTTGGTGGTGCTTTGGTGCTGCGGAAAAAAAAGTGAAACGGCGGTTGAAAAAACGGTTGACGGGTTGGATTGGGGTGTTTAGAAAGCGCTCCACCAACGACGGCGGCGACGCGCTGCCGACGATGGTTTTTCAGTCTCTGGCCTTTGGGCCTGGTGGCTGGTCGGCGTGAACCTCCTGC
>Ga0209373_10001554_pt1 | contig 26276 bp, 17 predicted proteins | sample Higcelweek5metaG_FD_187173 | JGI IMG/M metagenome (GOLD analysis project Ga0209373, IMG submission 187173) | Freshwater pond sediment microbial communities from the University of Edinburgh, under environmental carbon perturbations - High... | ecosystem: Environmental > Aquatic > Freshwater >... | reverse complement strand
GCGGGCGGCGCCGGGCGCGCCGCCGGATTCCGGCGCGGGCTGGCCTACGGCACCGGCATGGCGGCGGCTTACGGCATCCTCGGCGTGGTGGTGATCCTCACCGGCGCGCGGTTCGGCGAACTCAATTCGTCGAGCGTGTTCAACTTCGTCATCGCCGCGGTGTTCGCGCTGCTGGCGGCGGCGATGTTCGGATGGTTCAACCTCGATTTCTCCGGAAAACTCCGGATCAGCCCGAAACGGGTGAAGGGCGGCAAAACCGTCGTCGCTTTCGTGATGGGCGCGCTGGCGGCGCTGCTCGCCGGGGCCTGCGTCGCGCCGGTGGTGATCGGGGTGCTGCTCTTTTCGGCCCGGCTCTACGTGGAGGGAAATTACTTCGCCCTCGGGCTGCCGTTCCTGCTCGGCGTCGGCATGGCGCTGCCGTGGCCGCTGGCCGGGGCCGGATTCGGCATACTGCCCAAGCCGGGCAGTTTCATGGTGACCATCAAGTACGTATTCGGCGGAATCATCGTGTTGGCGGCGCTCTGGTACGCCTGGGTCGGCTACACGCTGCTGCCCGGCGATTTTTCGCCGCGGCGCGAGATGGCGGCGCTGGACCGCGGGCTGGCTGATTCCCTGCGTTCCGGCAAGCCGGTGCTGATCGACTTCTGGGCGACCTGGTGCAAGAACTGCAAAGAGATGGAGCGCGACGTGTTCCCGGACCCGGAGATTCAAAAGCTGCTGAACAACTACGAAGTGGTGAAGTTCCAGGCCGAAAAGCTCCGCGAACCGGAGGTCAAGGCGCTGCTCGACCGCTACGGCGTTCCGGGCCTGCCCGCGTTCGTCATCCTGAAGGCGAAGTAAGGAGGAGGGCGTCCCTTACGCTTCCAGCGCGCCGACGATTTCGGCGATGTGTTTGATTCCGTGGCGGTCGAGGTAGGCGTCGATGCCCTCGATCACCCGCGGCGCCGCGTAGGGATCGATGAAATTCGCCGTCCCCACCGCCACCGCCGAGGCTCCGGCCAGGAAGAATTCGATCGCGTCGTCGCCGTTCATGATCCCCCCCATGCCGATGATCGGGGCCTTCACCGCCTGCGCCACGTCCCACACCATGCGGACCGCGATCGGCTTGAGCGCCGGGCCCGAAAAGCCGCCGGTGCGGTTGGCGATGCGCGGCTTGCGCGTCTCAATGTCGATCGACATTCCCGGAATCGTGTTGATGAGAGAAACCATGTCGCTGCCCGCGTCCACCGCGGCGCGCGCAAAATCGGCGATGCGGGTCACGTTCGGGCTCAACTTGGTGATGAGCGGCAGCTTCGTCTTCGAGCGGACCAGCGAAACCACCTGATGCGCCAACTCGAGGTCGGTCCCGAAAGCGACGCCCCCCGCCTTCACGTTCGGGCACGAGATGTTGATTTCAAGCGCGGCAATGCCGTCGCTTTCGGCGTCGAGCCGTTCGGCCACTTCGCCGTATTCCGGCATGGTCTTGCCCCAGATGTTGACGATGGTCGTCGCGCCCACGCTGCGCAGGAAGGGCAGATAGTGTTCGCCGTGGAGGAAAGCGTCCACGCCCGGCCCTTGGAGGCCGATGGCGTTGAGCATTCCGCCGGTCACTTCCGCGACGCGCGGCGTCGGGTTCCCCGGCGACGGCTCCATGCGGATCCCCTTGACCACCACCGCGCCGAGGCGCGAGATGTCGTAGTACTGATGATATTCACAGCCGTAGCCGAACGTTCCCGACGCGGTCATCACCGGGTTCTTCAGCGTGAGCGGCCCGAGTTTGCAGGTTAAATCCGCCATAATCTACTCCACATATACCGAATCGAGGTTGAAGACCGGGCCGTCGGTGCAGGCCCGGGCGTAGGTCCAGCCCTCCGGCGTGTCGGCCTTGACTTTCACCACGCAGGCGAAACAGGCGCCGACGCCGCAGCACATCAGGTGATCGATGGAAAGCTCGCCGGGCCGCCCCTTGGCGCGCAGCAGCTTCGCCAGCGCCATCAGCATCGGGTGCGGGCCGCAGCCGTAAAAAAAGAAGCGCTCTTCCGGCCGCTCTTCGAGCAGTTGCTCGACCAGCCCGGTCACGAAGCCGCGGTATCCCCGCGACCCGTCGTTGGTGGCGACGCGGACGTCGTACCCTGCCTTTTCGTAGGCCTCGGTCAGCAGCACGTCGCCTTCGCCGCGCGCGCCCAGGAGGAAGATGCCGCGCTGCGGAATCTGTTTGGTCAGCATGAAAGTCGCCGCCGCGCCGTAGCCGCCCGCGACGAGGACCGGCGTCACGCCGGGCGCGGGTTCGGAGAAGCCGACGCCGAGCGGCCCCATCAGGTCGCAGACCGCTCCCGGCTCCAGCTCCGAGAGCCGTTTCGTGCCGTGCCCGACGATTTTGTAGACGATGCCGAGCGCGTCGCCCTCGCAGTCCTGGATGCTGAACGGACGGCGCAGGATGCGGTCGCCCCGGTGGTCGATGCGAACATGGACGAACTGCCCGGCCCGCGCCTTGCGGCAGATCTCCGGCGCATGGAAGCGGACTTGGAAATAGTCCCCCTTGAGCCGGCTGTTTTCAATGATTTCACCATTGGTCATAATTCGAATTCCGTAAATAGGGATTGGTTGAGCGTTCGCGTCCGACGGTGGTGGCGGGGCCGTGGCCCGGACAGACGACGGTTTCGTCCGCCAAACTGAGAATCCCGGCATGGATCGATTTGAGCAGCGCCGCCGAGTTTCCGCCGGGCAGGTCGGTGCGCCCGACGCTTCCGGCGAAAATCGTGTCCCCGGCGAAGAGGACCGGCGGTTCGCCGGAAAACAGGAACCCGCTTCCGCCGGGCGTGTGCCCCGGCAGCGGAATGAGTTCGAATTCGGCCCCGTCCACACTCGGTACCGTCTCCGGCAGGTTCTTCGCGGTGGGCAGGAACGGCGGCAGCGCGTTAGACGGGCTGCGGTAGAGCGGCAGGTCCGGCTCGCGCAGGTAGACGAATTCCGGCTTCAGCAGTTTGCAGAGTTCGCCCAGCCCGGAAATGTGATCGACGTGCGCGTGGGTGAGCAGCACGGCGACGCGGTCGTAATCGAACGTTTCGGCCTCCCGCGCGATGTCGGGGGCGTCGCCGCCGGGGTCGATGACGTAGAGCGTCCGGCCGCCGTCCGGCTGGACCAGGTAGCAGTTGGTTTCAAGCAGTCCGGCGGGGATCGTGGCGATCTTCACTTGGCCGCCCCTTCCTGCGGCTGCCGCTGCTGGCGGAGGACGATCCGCGACATCGAGAGTTTCGAGAGCTCCTTCTGGAGAGAAACCAGCTTGCCGTAATCGGTCGCCGGAACCAGCTCAACCGGCAGCGTCAGGCCGCATTCGATGCGGAGCGTGCCCGGCCCCGCCTCGGTCTGGCGGTAGAAATCCACGGTGCCGGGTTTGCCGAACTCCCATTTCTCCGGCCCGAACCCGACCGGAGCGAAATTGGGCGGCAATTCGACGCGATAATCGAGCATGATCTTCGAGGGCGAGTTGCGCCAGAGCGGCGTCCGGCGGCTGGACGAGGCGGTTTTCACCCGGTCGGCCAGCTCCGAAAATCCGGGCAGCCCGAACTGGAGATAGTCGCCGGAGACCGCCGCGAAATGCGGCACTTCGAGCGTATAGCAGAGCTTGCCGGGGTAGGCGTCCAGCTCGACCACCGGCTTGCCTTTGAATTCCGCCGTCTGGGAGACTCCCGCCGCCAGCGACTCGAAGAACTGCTCCGTCTCCGCCGGAGTCATCTCTTTGAACCTGCGCCGGATCGACTGGTAGGGCAGCCCGAAATAGCTGTCCTCGAACCCGATCTCCGCGGAGCCGTCGGCGCGAAGCCGGATCAGGCAGGAAACCGCCGCCGCGCTCTCCCCCTTGCGGCGGGGGTGGATGGTCATCAGCCGCCCCGATTCAAGCACCAGCCCGATCGCCTCTTCCGACTCGGTCGAGCCGAGCGAGGCGTATTCGCCGGTGTCGTTGAGGTGGCTGTCGAAGGCGGGCAGGTAGACCAGCACCCGGCTGAAAATATCCTGCGGCGCGCGCATCAGCGGGCGGACGGCCTCCTGCACGTAGCCGAGACCGGTCGCCGCCACGAAGCGGTAGTCGATTCCGGCCGTCTTGAGCATGGCTCCGAGCAGGATGGCGCGGTCGGCGGAGTCGCCGTAGCCCGATTCGAGCGTGACGTCGGCGGGGGAGAAGGCGGTCCAGGGCAGTTCGTCGAGCGCCGGGCCCGCCGGACGGATGTTCCGCGCGACCCAGACGCGGATGGCGTCGGCGCGCTGGTCGGGGGTCATGGTTTCCGGCGCGATTTTCCGCGCCAGCTCGGCGGCTTTCGGCGCGTTCCCGGTCTTTTCGTCGAGCGCGGCGGCGAGCTTGCGGCCGAAGTCGGCGTAGTCGCCGCTCGAAACCACCACCGTCGGCGCGAACATCCAGAACGGCGGCTGGCCGGGTTCGGAGGGAAGCTGCGGAACGTCTTCCGCCGTCCAGGCATGGCGGACGCGGTCGTGGTCCGCCGTTTCGCGCTCGGTCACGCCGTCCGGCGTCGCGGAGCGGCGCAGCGGCAGGCTTTTCGGCTGGTTCGTCGTGAAAACCTTCCGCACGATGGGCGAATCCGCCGCGAACGGGACGGCGAGGCAGAAGAACGGCCGGTTTTTGCAGCGCCGGGTGACGGTGACGTCGGTGGTCGCGCCGGGAACCACGCCGGGCAGGCTGGCCACCAGCGTTTTCCCCGCCGGATAACGCGGCGCGGCGGAGACCCAGGGGGCGTCCATCAGGTTGATTTCGGCTTTGGAGAGCTCCTTTTTCGTCCCGTCCGGCGCGGTGACCGTCGCCTTGACCTCGACCGATTCCCAGGCCGGGTTGAAGGAGATCTTGAGTTCGGAGTAATCCTTGACTCCGGCGTAGCTGAGCACCTTGCGCACCATCCGGTCGGTCCGCACCCAGTTCGAGGCGTCTTCGAGTTCCACTTCGACCGCGGCGTCGAGGATGACCGCGTTGGCGGCGGGGAACGCTTCGGCGGCCTGTTTTTCCGCCGCGGCGCGGAAATCGGGGCCCGCCACCGGCAGCCGCCGTTCGGCCGCATCGACCTCGGCGAGCGCCTTCTTGAGCCTGGCGTAGTCGGCGGGCGAAAGCTCCACCGTGTCGATCGAGAAGTAGTTTTCGCCGGTCAGCACGGAGCCGTCGGCGCGGAGCGAGCGGTTGAAGTTGAGGATGCCGGGCGCGGTGATGTTGACCTTGTCCGGAACCGATTCGAGGCGGCAGGTCGGCGGCAGCGTCAGCTTGAACTGTTCCGCCACGCCGCAGGTCGAAAAGAGCTGCATCGGGAATTTGCGCGCCTTGAGCCCCACCGAGCCGAGGACGAAGTTCGCCGCTCCGAACTCGGTGCCGAAGCAGGGCAGTTCGAGCAGATAAGCGGGCGCGCCGGTGGGCAGATAGTCGTCCACCCGGTAGGTCAGCTCCGCCGCCAGCGGACGGCTCATGTCGCGGACGTTCTCCGGGTAGATCTTCAGTGTTTCGAGCTCGGCCCCGGCGATCGCCTGCTTGAGCCGCCCGGCGAAAAACTGGCGGCGGTAATCGAGCGGCCAACGCGACAGGGCGTCGCGGTAGATCTGGTCGTTGACGCCGAGGAAGTCGATGGTGCTCCGCCCTTCGAGCGTTCCCTCCGGGGTGACGTTCGCTTCGGTCTTGATTTTAAGCAGGTTGTCGGCGGTCGGAACCAGCGCGGAACGGCGCAGCGTTTCGCCCTCCGGCTTGGCCACGAGATAGCTCATATTGGCCATGGTGGAGGGGAACAACTCGGCGGTGGTCTCGTAGGTCGGGTCCATCAGGATGTAGTGGCCCGGCTTGTCCTCGACCGCGGCGATGGCGTGGTTGAAGTAGTTGTTCGGGACCTCGCCGTCCTTGGGGTAGCCGGACATGAAGAGCACCGGATACGCCTTGAGCCCGGCCAGTTCGAGCATCGCAACCAGCAGCGCCGCCTTGTCGCGGCAGACGCCGTAGCTCTGGTTGAAGGTGAGCGAGACGTCGTGCGGCTCGTAGCCGGGGGCCTCGGTTTCGGCGGTGATGCCCATGTAGCGAATCTGCTGCGAGACGAACTGGAAGAGCGCCATGATTTTGGCGTCGGGGGTATGGGCGTCTTTGGTCAGCTCGGCGACCTTGGCGCGGAGTTCGGGAGTGACCGCGTCGAGGCGCGGGCGCGAAACCTTGTAATACCACTCTGAAATCTCCGGCCAGTCTTTCGCGGTGCTGACCAGCAGCCGCTGGACGCACATGTACATCGGCGGCATGTCGGGCTCGGCGACGACCTGCGGGACGTTCGAGGCGGTCCAGGTGTAGAGGATCCGGCCGTCCTTCTTCGTCTCGGAGAATTGAATGGAGTCCTTGACCTCGTCCTTGATCCGGATCGCCCGGAGCGGATGCGATTCCGGCCCGTCGATCTTCACCTCGTAGTGGAGGAACGGCGCATCCGCCTGAAGGACGAAGATGTCGCTCCAGACGCCGGGAATGCGCGGCTTCTTCACCGTCTCTTTGGAGACCACGTGGACGATGTCGCCGATTTCGAGGTCGGGCGCCGCCACCGCCAGCAGCTTGTTGGCCGGGTCGTAGATATTGGAACCCATCTGCGAGGGCTCGACGGCGACGCGACCGTTGGCGGCGACGTCGATTTTGATCACTTTGCCGTCCGGCTTGATCACTTCGAGCACGGGAACTTCGAGCTCTTCGTAATTGGTGTTGAAGTGGAAGGAGAATTCGCGCAGCTGCCGCCGTCCGGCGTCGGTCAGCACCTTCTGGTAGAAGTCGTCGGTTTCGACGGCGGTGCCGTCCGCCTGGTAGACCACGTGTTCGAAGTCGTACAGAAGGACGCTGTCGGCGTTCGGATATTTCTCCGTGACGGCTTCGGCGGAACGCGCCTTGAGTTCCTCCGGCGTCACCGCGCCGCACAGCACCGCGGCCGCGCACAGAATCGCGGCGAACAGAATTCCCGGCAACCATCTCTTCATCTACGACCTCCTCCATCCGCACGAGTTGCTTGGTTCTTTTCTATAAAATAAACCGTTTCCCGGTAAAATGAAATAAAGAACGGAAGATTTATTCGAAATTTGCTTTTGCAATGTCATTTCCCGGGGAAGAGTCCGAGAAAGGAGATTCGTTTCCCGCGGTTCAAGCCAAAAAAAAATCCCCGCCGAAAAGGCGGAGATGGTACTGGGCCGGAGCTGGAATTATGGAATCATCGCCTTGATGATGCCCTGCGCGTTTCCGGGGAATCCGCTTTGTTCCGGAATGGTCTGGTAGACGACGAATGTGGTAGACCAGCCGTCCGGAGAGTTGAACGCCCGGTTGCCGAATGCCGCGGCGCGCCCGTCGTAAAGCACGGCGTTCAAAGCACCGTTGTGCGTATGCCTGGTCACATCTCCCCAGCCGCAGAGAGCGTCCTGGGTGATCGCCCATTTGGCTTCCGTCAGTTGCTTTAAATTGCCGCGGTTCAATGTCCTGGCATTGGCGCCGCTGCTCGGCTTGCCGTCGCCCGGAATCGCCAGCGCCTCATAACTGATCCGGACCAGCGAGTCCCCGGAGGCGATGGCACTGTAATGTTTCCCGGCAAACGAGGGGCAATACATCACGGTGACCGGAAGGTACTTATGTTCAATCAGCTTGCCGTTTCCGTAATATCCGATTCCGGAGTGATAAGCGATCCCTCCCCACGCGGCGTTGCCGATATCCATCACGTCGGGCAGGAAATCGCGATAGTCTCCGGCATACATCAATGACCCGGAACCCATCTGCTTCAGGTTTCCCAGGCACTGGGTGTTTCTCGCCTTGTCGCGGGCGCGATTCAATGCCGGCAGCAGCATTCCGGCCAGAATGGCGATGATTGCGATTACGACCAGCAATTCAATCAACGTAAACCGTTTTTTCTTCATGCTTCTTTGCTCCTTATTCCCGATCTGTTTTCTTGGGGGTTCCTTTTCATATATTATACCAAAAACAAGTTTTAATGTCAAGTTTATTTTGATAATATTTAAATATATTTCAAAAAAAATACCAGATTGCCGATTGCTTCGACTTTTTCCCGGGCGGAATCTCGCCGGTTGTTCCCGTGCGGGTCGATGTTTCCTTGTCATTTTTCGAATGGAATTTCCGGAATCGATTTGGCCGGGGCATCAATTTTCCGGGGTTCCGTCAAGATCTTCTTGATTTTTGTCGTTTCCGCAGTTAGTGTATGAGAAGCGGAACAAATTTCAACGTCAGACGCGTCCATGCGGAAACCATTCATGAACACTCAAATCAGAAACAAAGGCGAGATTCTCAAGCGGCAGCTGGAATATGAGATCCTGTCCGGCATGTTTCGTGTCGGCGAGAAAATCACCGGCGAACGGGAGTTGAGTTTAAAGTACAATGTCAGCCGCAATACCGTGCGCCAGGCGATCGACGCCCTGGCCCTGAAGGGTATTCTCGAGCGCAAACCGCACTATGGAACCTTTCTCGCGGCAAATGCGCTGGATCTTCTGACGCGCGAAGAGAGTGCCCCCGCGCTTCGTCTGAATTTTGTATTTTCTCCGGACCAGATCGGCAATTCGCTCTGGATGCTTTTTCTGCAAACCTGCTGCGCCAATCTGGATCCGCAGGTCAAAGCGACGATGTTTCCCTACGGAGGCGACTGGAACGCGTTCGACACCAATTCCGATTGCGACGTTCTCGTCGTCTACGGCTATGATGACATCGAAAGTTTGAAACAGCTTCAAAGGGATTACAAGTCCCTGGTGCTGTTTAACGTGATCAGCCCGGATTTCAACTATATCGCGCCGGATAACTTTCGCGGCGGACAGATCATGGCGGAATTCATCCTCGGCACGCACCATCGCAGAAGCGGGCTGCTCACCGTCGGCGCTTACGGGACCAATAAGTCCCAGGACTTTTTCCAGCGCGAAGCCGGGATCAAAGAGGTCTTCTCCCGTGCGGGAGCCGAACTTCAGATCGCCGGAATCATCGGAGCCAGTGATTTCTATCGGATCGACCCCTACTGTTTCCAGGCGTTCGACGGCCTGATCCGCCGTCATCCCGACCTGGACAGCATGCTTTGCTCCTGCGACATGATCGCACTATCCACCCTGCGGGCCTGCGCCCGGTTCGGCATCGAAGTTCCGCAACGGATGAGTCTCATGGGGTTCGACGACCAGTTTTTCGCCAGTCACCTTTCCCCGGCCCTCTCCACGATCCGGTATCCCGCCGCGGCCATGGGAATGCGGTTGGCCGCATATGTCAACGATTTGCTTGCCGGCAAAAATTCTCCGCTTCAGGAGCTCGTTGAGCCCATGCTCGTCAAGCGCGACAGCGTAGCGACCCGCTGACAACGCTCCATTGTTTTTTTGGGCATTTTTTTTGTCTCTTTGTCAGTCTGGTATTTTTTTTGAAAACATTTTTATAAAATAAAGATTTTTGCTTGCTTTTTTTCTGTTTTGTGGTATCATTAATGGATAACAGCGATCTCACAAACAACCAATCCGGAGAAAAGCCGATGCGTAAAATCAAATTCCTGCTGACTGGCGTCCTGGCGTTCTGCGCCATTGCGGCAACGGCAAAAATCATTACGCTGAAAGAACCCGCCGCCGACGAAGACCCGAATGCCTTTCGGATTCTTTTTATCGGCGACAGCATCACGTTGCACGGGTTCGGCGATTGGACCCGTGAACTGGGCTGGAACCACGAATCCGGCATGGCGGCAAGTTCGCTGGAAAAGGACTTTGTCCACCTCTTCGCCCGGAAGGTGCAGGAACAGTTTCCCGGACGCAACATCGAAATCCATTACCTGACTGCTCCCGGAGGGACCGCCAAAGCGAGCGTCGAGCATTTCGACCGCATCCGTTCCGTCCGTCCGCACCTGGTTGTGGTCGAAGTCGGAGGCAACAATGCTTCGGAATCGGAATTTCGCGAATATTATCCGAAGGTACTGGATCTGGCGCTTCAACTGGAATCCCGTCCCTCGGTGATCGCCCTGGGGTGCTGGTCCCCGGTCAACAACGGCTTGCGGGGTTACACCGGGGAAGCCGCGCAAAAAGAGGCGTGGATGCGCGCGCAATGCCGGCAGCGCAACATTCTCTTTGCCTCGGTTCAGGAATATGCCACCGATCCGGCCTGTTCCGGGACCGGAACGAGCAGCGGCGTGGCGTGGCACCCCAACGACAAAGGGATGGAGGGATATGCCGCCGAGCTTTTCCGCTGTTTTCAATGGTTGCAGCCCGCACTGCCTCCGGCGGAAATCCAGGTGGACGCCGGTCAGATTATCGGAGAGGTCGATAAGAACATATTCGGGCATAACCTGGAGGCCGGAGATCCGGCCGGAATCCACGATTCGGTCACGGCTCCTCCTCCACAGCGGCTGGCCAAATACGGACAGGGCTTCTGGGATGGCGACAGCCATCGTCCCTTTCCCGCGGTGATCGACAAAATGAAGGAACTGAAAACCGGAATCCTCCGCTATCCCGGCGGCTGTCTGGCGCATAATTACAACTGGAAGAAAATGATCGGCAAGCCCGGGGAGCGCAAACCCTGGCAATTCGGCCTGGACGAATATCTCGCCGTATGCCGCGCCATGGACGCCGAACCGATGATTACGGTAACGGACTATGCGCTTCCCGCCGAGGAACTTCCCAAACACGCGGCGGAGCTGGTCGAGTACCTGAACATGCCCGCGACTCCGGAATACCCCTGGGCCATGAAGAGAAAGGAAAACGGCCACCCCGAACCGTATGGAGTAAAATTTTTCGAACTCGGCAACGAAACCGACCACGGCAACCACGATTGCGTTCCCGGCCGCCGCTACACCCCGGAAGCCTATTGCGAATATGCGATCAACACCGCAAAAGCGATGAAGGCGGTCGATCCCGGCATTCGGATCGGCATTGTGGCGGCGCCCGGCGTCGATGTGGCGGGCGAATGGAATCAGGTCGTTTTCGCCAAAGCGGTTCCCGCTGCCGCCGATTTCGTTTCGGTTCACTATTACGGTCCAGCCCTCAACGAAAACGGGACGCAGGAACGCTCCGAATTTCAGGCGGCGGCGTGGAGCGCCCGGATGGACTATTATATCGACGAATTCCATAAAGCCCTGGTTCGTCACGCGGGCCGCGACTTCCCGCTGGCGGTTACGGAGTACAACGCATGGGACTGGGAACAATCGAAAACCTATCTCGGCGGATTTTCCGTGGCGAATTACCTGCGAACGTTTCTCGATCCGAAAAACAGGATCATTGCGGCGTGCCACTGGCAGCTTCTGAACGATCTCTGGGGGATCATGAGATCGGATTACCAGGACAAGATCGCCTGGCGTTCCGCCGCCATGCCGTTCCTGGAGACGTTCATCAGCCATACCGGCAAGTCCATCGTGGCAAGTGAAATCAAAAACAATCCCCTTTGCGAAGTTCCTTCCTTCGGCGGCAGGGCCGGTTCGCGGGGGGATCGCAAGCTGCCCGCCGCGCGCAATGGCGCCGCCATGCAGCTGGGAAGTTTCATCCCGACCGAATTCGCCGGCAGCGGGCTTGCGCCCCGGACGACTTCATCCGATTCGTTTACGGTGGAATTCAATGGTTACAAGCGGCAGAGCTACTCCAACTTCCTGGTCATTCACCGCCCCCGGCAAATTCCGCCGGGCGAACCGATGATGATCAAACTGAAATTCCAGGCCATGTATACGCCTGCGCCCGGAACCGGCGCGGACGCGGTGCTGGGGCTCGGCCTCTCCGACCTGCGGGGATGGGACGCCACCCGGTCGGCCATCGCGGTCACCGGACTGGAGCGGGCCGGAACCTGGACCGATTTCGAGGGAACCTTCATCACCCGCCCGGACTGTCCGGGGTTTACCGCGGTGTTCCGGGTCGAGAATATCTCAGGCGAACTGTCCGGCACGCTGAAAGTCCGCAATATCCGGCTCTTTCCGTGGAAGCCGGAAACCTTCCCCGCGTTCCCGGCGCTGGGAACCCTCGCCACGCGCTCGGCCGACGGGAAAAGCCTCTATGTGACGGTCTTCAACAACTCTCCGGCGCAGCCGGTGGGGACAACGCTCCGGCTGGATCACTTCCCGGCTTCCTCCGTGACGGTGACGGAGCTGTACAGCGAAAATACCGCCGTCAGGGACGCCTTTGAACCGGCGGTGTTCTCGCAGCCGGTGTCCGGCAACTCCGTGTCGTGCCTGCTGATGCCGCTCTCCATGACGGTCTTCGAGTTCAAGACGGAGACGCCATGAAGTTCGAAAAAATCAGTGTCGGGGATTACGGCTTTTTCGCGGAAGACGCCGGGAAGGAATGGAGCCGCCGTGGCCTCTGGAACGCATGGTGGATCGGCGCCGGAGAGGCGGACGATTATGCCGCGGTTTACCGCCTGGAATTCGAGCTGGAACACAGGGAACGGGTTCGGATTCACGTGACGGCGGACCCCGCCTATCTCCTTTTCGTCGACGGCGAGTGGCGGGCCGCCGGTCCGGAACTTGGCGACCGCCTCGGCTGGCATGTCGATACTTACGAGCTCGAACTTGCCGGGGGGAAGCACCGGATCGAGGCGGAGGTTCCCGCTTTCGGCACTCCCCCCATGACCCGGAAGATGAGTTGCGGCCACGGTTTCCTGCTGGCGGCGGAGGGCGAATTTTCCGCGATTTTCGACACCGGCCGCGGCGACTGGCAATGCCGGAAGCGGAACGGCGTCAGCTTTCGCCCCGGGAGCTGTTGGGCCGCCGGACTGATGGGGGGCGAATTGCACTTCCGCCCGGAGAAACAGGCGGAAATGGTCTGGCACGCTCCCCGGAAGCTCTATCCCGGCGCGGATTACAGGCGCTCCAACGATTATCGCTGGCCGCGCGTGCTTCGCCCCGGAACCCTGCCGCAACTCCTGCGGAACCGCCTGGAGGACGTGACCGTGCTTCAGGCGGCCGCCGGAACGGATCATTTCTGGAGCGGGGAAAACGGCCTGCCGGAGGAACGCGAGCGTTTCCGCGCCTTCCTTGGCGGGGATGCTTTGTTTGTGATTGAGAAAAACACCAGCCGGAGGTTTCTGCTCCGGTTCTCCGACTATCATTGCGCCTGGCCCCGGCTCCGCGTCTCCGGCGGCGAGGGGAGCCGGATCCATCTCGACTGGGCGGAATCGCTGTTCGAGGAAGACAACCAGCTCGGCCGCAAAGGGGACCGGGAAGCGTGGGAAGGGAAATATTTCATCGGTTACGGGGATCATTTCTACCCCAACGGCGAACGCTGCGAGTTTCTCCCGCATCACTGGAAAAGCGGCCGTTACCTGTCGCTGACCGTGGAGACCGGCGCGGAAGCCCTGACGCTGGAGGAGCTCACCTTTACGGAAACCGGTTATCCGCTGCGGCCCGAAGCATCGTTCCGGAGCAGCGACGCCCGGCTTGACGAACTGGCCGCGCTCTGCATCCGGACGTTGCGGATGTGTTCGCACGACACGTTCGTGGACTGCCCGTATTACGAGCAGCTGATGTATGCCGGAGACACCCGGCTGCAGATCCTGCTCACCTACACCCTGACGGGCGACGACCGGCTGGCGCGCAAGGCGATTGAGTTGTTTTCCAGAAGCCGCCTGCCGGACGGATTTCTGCAATCGCGTTATCCGTCCAATTCGCTTCAGATTATTCCCGGGTTCTCTCTTTTCTGGATCGGGATGCTGCACGACGCCAGCCGCTGGCGGGAGTTCGACCCGGCTGCATATCTTCCCACGGCGCAGGGAGTTCTTGAGGCGTTCGAGCCGTACGCCGAAAGCGGACTGATCGGCAAAATCCGCACCTGGAATTTTTTCGACTGGGTTCCCGGCTGGGAGGGCGGTGTCCCGCCGCAGGGAGAAGAGGGGCCGTGCTGCTGTTTGAATTTGTTGTGGTGCAATGCCGCGGTTCAACTGGCGGAGCTCTATGCCGAAGCCGGGCGCCCGGAGACGGCGGCCGGGTTCCGTCGGCGGGCGCGGGAGCGGATGCGGAACACCGTCGATTGCTTCTGGGACGCCGAAGCGGGGCTGTTCGCCGATACCCCGGATCATCTGCATTTTTCGGAACATGCCCAATGCCTGGCGGTTCTCGGCGGCTTGCTGGAGGAAGACCGCTTCGACTCCATCCGGACCCGCATCGGCCGGGAGGGCATTTCCCGGACCACGGTTTATTTCTCCCACTATCTGTTCGAGGCGGCGCGCAAACTCAAGCGTCCGGATTTGATTTTCGACCGCCTCGAATTGTGGTACTCCTTTCGGGGCATGGGGCTCAAAACGCTGCTGGAGGCGCCGGAGCCGAGCCGTTCCGACTGTCATGCCTGGAGTTCGCATCCGCTGTTTCACTGCTATGCCACGATTCTCGGAATCCGTCCGGGCGCGGCGGGTTTCCGGCGGGTGGACATCGAACCGTGCCTCGGCGGTCTCACGGAGGCCGCCGGATGCATTCCGCACCCGTCGGGCGGCATGATTTCGGTTTCCATCGCGAGGCGGAGCGAGGGCACCGCGTTCCGGATATCCCTGCCGCCGGGGATTCCCGGCGTCCTGCACTGGCAGGGACGACAAATCCCGTTCGCCGATTCCCTGGAGTGTGAGATGCCGGCGTCCCGTCCGGAAAGGGCGAGTTCGCCTGTTTTCGCATTCGACAGGGCTCTTTCGGGGAAAATGGAATGAAAAACGGAAGATTGATTTGAAATTTGCTCCGACGGCGCTATATTTTACAGAACATAGTGTTGAGAGAAAACCATTTGTCATAACAGGAGCAGAAATGGGACAGCAGTTGAACAAGATCGTGAAGCGCAGCCGCCGCAAGGCCTATCTCGAACGCTGCAAGGCGAAAGTCCGTTCCGTAATCGCCGCCGTGGCGAAGAAAAAGTAATCCGTTTCATTACGGTTCAGGAAGAATCCCCGTCGAAAAAACGGGGATTTTTTTGCGCCGAAATTCGGCGCGCCCGGTTCAGAGGCCGTCCAGTTTCCGGCGCATGGATGCGATGGAGCAACGGGCGAAACGGGGGAAGAAGGGGAGTTCGCCGGTTTCGCGCAGGAACTTGCCGTAACGGGCGTTGAAGGTCCCGCGCGCGGTGAGGAACTGGCCCCAGAAACCGAAGTGCCACTTGACATCGGTGTTGCGCGGCCCCATATTCTCCACCCATTCGGGCGGGAAGATCCGCCGCCACTTCGGCAACTCGTTGAGCCAGGTGCAGGTGGTGATATCGCGGGCGTGAAACTTGTGTTCGGCGATGTCGAGAAGTTTCGTGAAACAGTCGCGGATGTGGTCGTCGCGGTCGAGAAAAGAGTCCGGCGTCATGTCGTTGGCGATGTGGAAGAGCAACGTGTCCGGCGCGTCCGGCTCGGTCCGCAATTCGTGGCGGAGAAAGCCGCATTGATAACCGGCGAGCGGATTCTCTGCGAAATCGCGTTCAGAGCGGCGGTCGATCGAGGGGCGGAAGAGTTCAAACGCCTCCGCCTCAAACGCCTCCGCCGAAGCGCGGCAGCGGGCGTGGCACGCCGCCGCCCGTCGCTCCAGTTCCTGCCAGGCGGGGGAGTCGAAACGGAGCGTCGCCGGGTTCATCCCTTCCGGGTTGAGATTGGTCTTCCGGTAGATGTCCACCCGCTCCCGCAGCGCCGCTGCAAACGGTTCGCCGGGGTGCGCCGCAAGCCAGCGGTGGAGGAACCACAGCTTCAGCCGGACGATTTCGTGAAGGTATTCCCTGTGTTCGGCGAGGGTCTTCGGGGAATTCATGGTTACGCCTCCGGAGCCAGGTAGCCGGCCGGGCCGCCGTAGGTGAGGAACCGGCGGTAGCAGGCGATTCCCGCAATCACGGTGAGCACCGCCAGCCCGGAGCCGATCGGGTAGATCCAGCGGTATTCGTGCCCGCTCAGGTCGAGGAACTTGGCGACGGCGGGCGGCACCACCACGCTGGCCAGCGAGAGGATGATCCACGACGCCGAGTTGAACTGGGCGAACCGCTCCTGCGGGAACAGCCGCATCGGCAGCGACGCCGACAGCGTGAAATACGCCCCCGAAAGTACGCAGTGCAGAATGAACGCCACCGCGAACGTCGCCTCGTTGGTGATGAAAAACGCACTCGCCAGCGCGGTCACCGCGTAGAGCGCCATCGCCGCGATGCAGCAGCGCAGCGGATGGAAGCGGTCGGCCAGCATCCCGAGCGGATAGGAGAGCGCGAAGTTGATGATGAAACTCCACGCGGTGTATTTGCCGAAGTTGTCCAGCGGCACGTTGAGCTTCTCCGAGAAGAAGACGCAGAAGCTGTTCACCGGCGCGAAGGTGATTCCGGCCAGCATGATCATGACGAAGACCAGCAGGTAATAGCGGGAGCTGAAGCACTCCCGGCAATATTCCACCATCGCGGCGAAGGGGCCTTTTTTCCGCAATTCCGCCTCGGAAACCGGCGGATATTCGCCCTCTTTCACCAGAAAGCACATCAGCGTGAAGCCGACCGCATAGGCGATGCCGAGGGTCATGAAGAGCAGCGAATAGTGGCTCTTCGCGTAGCCGAGCAGCTTGTAGTTGAAGATGATTCCGGCCAGCAGGCTCATGATGCGGAACATTCCGTAGAAGCGGCCGAGCAGCTTGCGCGGCACCACGTCGTTGATGAGCGCGGTGAAGAGCACGTTCCCGGCCTGTGCGCCGAATTCGAAGAGCGTCCAGAACGCGCCGAAGACCAGCAGCGTCGCCCGGTCCGGTCCGAGCCATTCGCCGAGCGCGGTGCCGAGCAGCAGTTCCCCGAGCGGAACGCAGAACGCCATCCCCATCAGTCCGGCGAAGACGATCGGCGTGGTGAGGAAGAGGTAAGGGATGCGCCGCCCGAACCGCCCGCGGTGGCGATCGGAACGGTAGCTGATGAGCGGACAGACCACCACGCTGACCGCGCAGGGCAGCGCGTAGATGATGAGGCTGTTGAGAAAGTCCGACGCCCCCAGCTCCTTGATCAGCAGCAGCGAGATCATCGTGGTGGAGCGCTCCCGCATCGACCAGATGAAATCCCCGGCCAGCAGCAGGAAAAAGAGGAGAAGGATCCCACCCAGGGTATAGGTGAGCGTCCCGGCGCTCCAGCGGCGACGTTCCGCGGCTGCTTCGCTCATACCGGCACCACCTCGCGTTCGGCCATTTCGGCATCGGTCCGGCAGAGGTCGAGGGTGTGCATGAGTTCGCGCGTCTGGGCGGCCGGCACGAAGGGCGCGCCGCCCGCGGCGAAGTAGTCGTAGCAGAGCCGATAGTAGGCGTCGGGATCGGCGGGGCAGTCGGAAATCTCCTCGTCCTGCCACGGAATCGGTTCCGACGGGTAGCGCCGCCCGGCGGCGGCCAGCGTGCGGTCCGCCTTGCGTTCCGGGAGCGCGGCGGGGTCGAAGTAGCGCATATGCCACTTGCCGCCTTCGTAGAGGGCGCTGCCCCATTCGCCGCAGATCCGCCACTCCGGCAGAGGCAGGGCCACCGCCTGGTTGATGTCGAGGTCGATCAGCGCGCCTTTCCCGGTGGTGACGAGCGCGTGGACCACGTCGTCGGCGTCGCCGAGCGAGGCGATCCGCCGCAGTTCGCAGCGGGCGCGGCGCACCTTGTAGTCGAGCAGATCGAGCATCTGGTCGAGGTAGTGGGCGCCGTAGTTGAGCAGCATGCCGCCGCCGTTGCGGCGGAACGCCTGCCAGTCGTTGCGGCGGGCGTAGTAGCTGATATGGCGCTCCATCAGGTAGATGTTCCCCAGCTTGCCGGATTCGACGATCTTGCGCGCGCCCGCCGCTTCGGGGGTGAGGCGGTGCGGCTGGTAGACCATCATCCGGCGGCCGAAGCGCTCGGCGGCGGCGAACATGGTGTCCGTCTCGCAAAACGAGAGCGCCACCGGCTTGTCGCAGAAGACGTCGCTGCCGCTGCGCATCGCCTCCACCGCCTGGGTGGCGTGGAAGATGGTCGGCGAGGCGATGACCGTCAGCTCCGGCCGCACCTCTTCGAGCATGGTGGAAAAATCCTCATAAAGACGGGTCACGCCGAACTTCCGCCGCGCCTCCTCGAGCCGTTCCCGGCACGGATCGACGACGGCGCACAATTCAAAGCCGTCGTGCCCGCAAATCTGCGGCAGGTGAAATCCCCAGGCGATTCGCCCGAGGCCCACCACCACGGTTCGCAATTTATGTTTCATCATGATCATTTTCTCCTCTTCACTTCCGGTCCCGGGCAGGGACGAGCCGGGCTCCGAGGACTCCGTTCAAAGAATTTTCCGTATTGCCGTTGAAGGTAATGCGGATCATCCGCACCGGGCGCGCCGGAAAGGAGACGCGCTCATAGACGATCCGGTCGACTTGGGTGTCGCCATCGTACACCTTGTCCCAGGACGTTCCGTTTTCACTCACATCAACCCGGTAGTGCGAACGGTGGAGGTCGCTGTCGTTGCGCATGAGCTCGATCCCCGCCAGCTGTTCCGGCTGGCGGAGCACGAGTTCGCAGGCGATTCCGCGGCCGTCGGCCACCCACTTGCCGCGGGTGGTGTTCCAGAGCCGCCGCCACGCCTCGGCGTCGCCCGCCGGGCAGGTGAGCGACAGGAAGCGCCCTTCCGGCTCCGACTTGAGCAGCAGGCTGCCGGTATGGGCATCGGGGTAAGCGACCGCGCCCGACAGTGCGGCGGCGGCGTCCGCCGGGACCAGCCATTCGCCGGAACTGTTCCGGACGATCTTCTCCGGGAGCGGCCAAGTGAAGTCGCCGATTTTTGCCACGGCCTCGCCGGACTTCAGCGTCACGGTCTCTCCGCCGCAGGGGAAGGAGAGCGTGTTATCAGTTTCGGCGTATTGGATCCCCTTGGCTTTGAGCAGCGCCGTCATCGGCAGCAGGCGGTTTCCCGCCGGGGCGGCGATCGCTTTGCCGTCGAATTCGAGGGCGTTTTTCGCGGGGGGCGGGGTTGCGGTCGCTTTTCCCCAGGCGGCGACGCCGGGGGTCAGCGTGTAGTCGCCCGGCTCCAGGAGGCTGAAGAAGCTCTTCGCTTCGCCATCCACCGTGACCGGAGTCGTTCCGACGGGTCCGGCGAGCGTCCACAACCCCGGCTTGAGGTCGAGGAGCAGCACCCGCCCGAATCCGGGGAGCACCCGGAAGGCGATTTGGGCGGCGCGGTCGGAGCCGTTCTTTTCGAAATTCACCGTGCGGTCTGCGAGGCGGACTTCGAGGCGGCCGTCCTTCTCCTCCCAGGCGACGGGGAGTGCGGCGGCGTCGCCGGGCAGAAGTTGCATCACCGAGAGGAATTCACTCTTGTCCGCTCCGGCGGCGGCGGTCACCATCGTTCGGGTTCCGGCGTTGTCGAAATCGTAGAACGCGCCGGGCACGTAGGGTTTGCCGTCGATGGTGAAGACGTCGCGCCCGGAGAGGAGCGAAACGTCCACCTTCTTCGGCAGCAGCAGTTCGACCGCGAGGCTGCCGGGGCGGCCGTAAGGGGCGTTGACAAAGCGCATCCGGGAGCCGTCCACCGCCGGGCGGGCCGGGCCGGTGAGCTGGAAAATCGGCTCGATCCGCTCCGCCTTGAGCGCCAGCGAGTCGCTGACGATCAGCGCCGCCGGGGCCTCCTTGCGCCCGAGGTTGAGGAAGATCATGGTGCGGCTGTAGCGGTCAACCCGGCTCCGGTAGGAGGGGGCGAGGTCCGCCTTGAGGAAGGTGTATTCCGGGCGCATCGCATCCGGGCCGAAGCCGCGGGCGGTCACCTCGCCGCTGCGGTAGAAGTCGCCGTTCAACTGGCTGGAGAGCGAGGCGGCCGGGAAGAAGTCGGTCGTCTCCTGCGTGCCGCTGTTGGCCGAAAAGCGCGGCCCCATCGGATAGCCCTTCTGCTCCGGGTCGCGGATCAGCATCGCGGTGTGCGACACCGTGCTCTTGTGGAAGTTCCAGTCGTAGGAACTGCCGTAGCCGCGGTAAAGCCCGAGGTCGGCGAGCAGCGGCCCGCGGTAATAAATCTGGAACGACCCCGCGTCGAGGTGCTGGTGGTTGCGGTACTGGTAGCCCGCGCCGAGCATGGAGACGATCACGTCGTCGGCGTTGAGCCCGAAGTTCCAGCCGGTGCGCGCCACCATCGCGCCGAGCGGCGACGGGTAGTAGCAGGAGAGCGGCAGTTCGGCGCGGCGGTCTTCCGCTTTGAGCGCCGGGTCGTTGACCAGCAGGAAGAAGACCGGGTCGATGACTTCGGCGCTGGTGATCCGCCGGAATTCCGACTTCATCATGGGGTCGCCGTAGAGGGCGGCGGCGACCAGGTTCATCGGCCGGTTGCCGGGGTATTCGCCGACGGTGAAGAAGTCGTCGCCCTCCTTGAAGAGCTTGCCGTCCGGCGTGCGCAGGTAGATCCAGCGGTAGGGAACCCGCGCGGCGTTGGCGCTGAAGAGTTCGTAATGCGCCATGCGGCGGAAGAGCAGCGCGGCGTGGAGATCCCAGGCGAAGCGGTAGTTGCCGTAGCTGGTTCCTTGGTCGTGGCGGCCGCTGCGGTAGAGGAAGTTCTTGGCCGGAGCCGAAACTTCGAGCAGGCAGTACGAGACGTAGCGGTAGGGGAGCGGGTCTTCGTCATAGACGGCGATCGCCGCCGCCAGCAGATCGCGGCTGATCTGCGACTCGTTGGCGTGCCCGTAGAGCGCGGGCTCCTTGAAGGGCGGCCAGCCGATCTCCATCTCGTAAGCGAAGTAGTAGAAGGATTTGAGGAAACTCGCCTTGTCCTCCGGCGTCAGCAGTTTGTAACACCAGTCGTAGACCATCGCGGCGGTGAACAGCCCTTCGCCGATTTCGCGGCTGATGTCCTGCGCGAGGCCGTAATCCACCCGTTCGAGATAGCGGCGGACGAGCGAAATCGCTTCAAGCCCGCACCCCTCGTCGCCGTCGATCAGGCAGACGAACGCCTTGCTGCGGGCGGCGGCGAGCAGATTCGCGTCGTAGCGGATCTCCTGCTCCGGCGCGGGGTTGAAGGGGTACGGCGTGTTCGCGGCCTTGCGGACCTTCTCCCAGACCGGCAGGTTCTCGCCGGTTTTGACGTGTTTGCGCAGTTCGGGCAGCATGGCCGGATTCACCAGCACGCGGGGGTGTTCCGCGGGCGGGACGACCCGGGGCTGGTAGGCGAGCGCTTCGATGGGAACTTCGGCGGTGGAGATCGGGACGAAATCAAGACGGGTCACCGCCGCGTCGGGGGACTCCACCCGGATCGCCTTGCGTTCCCCGTTTTCGGGGAAGACGACCCGGACCGCGTCCACCCGCCCGGCCTTCGCGCCGGGGGCGATCACGCGGCGGACCTTGCGGACGCCGTCCTCCCGGACCACCGTCACTTCGGCGCCTTTGGCAAGCGGCTGTTCCGCCGCGGCGTAGACCACCATGCGGTAGTTGCCGGGTTCGGGCGCGGCGACCGGGAAGCTCCAGACTCCCGGCGCGGGAGCGGCGGCTTCGGCGGCGGCCGCCGAAAACGGCTTCGGCGCGGCCCATGCGGCGGATGCGGCGACCGCGAGAAGCGCAGTCGCCAACCGTGTCTTGCAACGTCCCATCATTCAAAAACCCTCTTCCTTCCGGAGTCAGCCCTCGGCGGACGGCTCCTGTTCACGGCCCGTATGGTCTTCCCTCCGGACCAGGTACACATGCTGATAAATCCGCCGCGGCCCCGCACCGGGAGCCGCGATGCGGCGCAGGCATTCGTCCAGCGCCACCTGGCCCATCGCGTAATAGTCGGTGGCGATCGTGTCCACCGGCCGGTATTCCGGCACCAGCAGCGACTTGCCGTCGATGCTGAGGATGCAGGCGTCGTCGGCGAGGTTCCGCCCGTACTTGCGTTCGTAGTTGCGGGCGACATTTTCGCAGTGCGAACCGCTGACGAAAAGGAACCCGGTGTCGGGGGAGAACCATTCCGAGGGGTCGTCATTCCCGGAGCCGTCGCTGTCGCACATCACACATGTTCCCGGCCAGATCGCCTGGAACATGTGGGCGCGGAATTTGAAGGTGCTGTTGATCTCCTGGCTGGGAGGCTGCCCGTTCGGGTTGATGTTGTAGCAGACCACCCGGTTGATGCCGCGTTCGCGGAAACGGCGGGTGGCCAGCTCCGCCGCGGCGATCGGGTCGAGGTCGATGTTCGACGCGAAGGCGTAGGAACGGTGCATGTTGATCCCCACGCAGGGCCGGGTCCGCGGCAGCAGCGGCGCGGTGGTGTCGTACACGCCGATCAGGAGAATGCCGTCGAGCGGCTCGGCGTATTCGACCAGCGCGGCGGCGTTGAAGTCGGTGTAGGCGGTGAAGTTCAAATTGAGCTCGCACTTGCGTTCCGCCGCCAGCGCCTGGACGCCGCGCAGGATGTGCCCGCAGTAGGTGCGCCCGCCGCCGAACTCCTCGATCAGGATGCCGATTTTGAATTTACGCCCGGTTTCGTCCGATTCCCGCGGGCGGCAGACGAAAGCGCCCGCGCCGCGCCGCTGCCGGATCAGCCCGCGCCGCTCCAGCACGGCCAGCCCGCGCCCGACCGTCCCCTGGGTCAGGGCGAAGCGGCTGCACAACTCGCGCTGGACCGGGAGTTTGTCGCCGGGCGCATAAGCGCCGGAGGCGATCATCGCTTCCAGATAGGAAACCATTTCGTTGTAACGGGTCGGCTGTGCCATTTTCATCACTCCTTATCTGAATTCGAAAAAAACAGTATGAATCATGGTTTCGGGTGGGACTTTCCGTGGGAAAGCCCACGTTTTCATCATTCGATACAATAGCATTTTTCCATGAATTGCGCTACTTGTTTTCCGTCATTTTCAACAGTTTTCAACATGTTTCCACTTGCCGTCCGAGGCGGGCCGCCTCTTTCTCCGCCGTTTCGCGGCGTGAGGTGCAGGCCGCGGCGATTTCGGTGCGGAACGGCGGCGGGTCGAAGAAGCCCATCCCGATGAAGCCGACTTTGTATGTTTTCATGATTTACTCCTTCTCCTCAGATCAAAATCGCTCGGACGCCGGTGAACGCGGCGAACTGCTCGAAAAACGGTTCGGATGTATCGTAAACCGCCGCCAGGTGATGGGTTCCGCCGTTCATGCTGTAGCGCCGGAGCGCTTCGGGCAGCGGGATCGACGGGCGGAAGTAGCCGCCGACCCGGGCGGTGTCCGGCTTCTCCGGCGCGACCATTTCGCCGCGGATGGCGATCAAGGTGAATTCCCCCTTCGCCGCCGGGGCGAGATCGGCCAAAATGACCGGCCCCGCCGTCAGCGTGCCGCAGCCGACCAGCGGCGTCGGCAGCGGAATGAACGGATTCGGCGCGGCGGACCAGGCGACGCCGTCGAGCAGCGCATGGTTGATTTCACCCATGTGCGAAAGGTAAACCAGTCCGCGCGTCCAGTCCGGGCAGAACATCTCGGTGAAGGTGGTGCGCGGCCGCGACGCGAGCAGCGCGGCGACGAAGGCGGCGGTCAGCACGTCGCCTTCGCCCGCGTAACCGATGCCGCGCGCCATGGCGAGCGACGCTTCGAGGAACGGCACGCCGGGGAAGCCCAGACCGGCAAGATCCTGAAAGTTGAAGCTGAACGCATCCAGCTTGTTTTCTTCGAGAAATTCCCGCACGGTGATCGCGGCGCGGGCGCAGGCGAGCTTCACCGCGTCGGCTTCGCCGGGGCCGAACTGTTCGGCGATAAATGCGTTTACCCGTTCTTCCGAAGGAGGTTCCGCTTTTCCGAATTCCACCGTTTCGATGCCGAGAGAAGTGAGGGATTCACCGTCCGTCAGGAAGTCGCCCATTCCTTCGAAGGGGCGACCGATCCGGCCGACGCGGCAGCGGGCGAGCCGGGAGGCGCTGCGGGCGGCGTGCAGCCGGGTCAAGAGCTCGGAGCGGAACTGCCTGGTCTCCCAGTAACCGGCGACGATCGAGAACCGCCGTCCGGCCCGGAGCAGCAGATTGCACAGATCCTGAACGCCGTGGATGCCGTGGTTGGCCATCAGCGTGGAGTGGTCGGCCAGGTACGAGGCGTCCGGCGTGGTGTCGAGCACGACCAGCGGCAGCCGGGTCGCGGTCAGCGGGCCGACGGCTTCGAGCGACGGTGAATAGGCCAGGTGCAAGGTTACGATCGCATCGACTCCGGCGGCCTCGAAGGCGGCGACCGCGGCGGAAATCTCCTCGCGGGTGCAGCAGACGCCCGGTTCGACCGTCTCCGCGCCGACCGAACGGAGCAGCCCGGCGATGCGCCCGGCGAACGCTTCGGCGGCGGCGAGGCACGACGGGACCGCCTCTTTGTAAAACGCCAGGTAAAGCGGCAGGAATCCGAGTTTCATTTCAGCCATTTCGATGCCTCCCCGAACAGTGTTTCCGCATTGCCGCGGAAGAAGTTTTCGATTTCGCCGGAGGTCAGCCCGGCGGCGAGCGCCGCGGTGCGGCAGGCGGCGAGCTGCTCGCGGTAAAAGGTGGTGAATTCGACCGGAGCGCCGCGCCCGTCGAGACAAGTGCCGATCGCATAATCCTCGCCCATGAGATAGAGGTACTGGTCGTTGATTTCCAGCGCCTTGCCGAGCAGCAGCGAAATCGGCGCGTCGGTGCCGAAGAGGATCCGTTCGCGCGGCAGTTTGCGGAAGGCGTACTCCAGCACCTGGTCGTTGTTGATCATCGCGGTGTCGAAACAGAGATTCGGATACGGCAGCAGCGCGTCGAGTTCGCCCTCGATCCCCTTGAAGAAGTAGGAGCGCCCCAGGTGGGCCACGATGAACTTCGCGTTGGGATAGGACTTCGCCCAGAGAATGAGCTGCTTCCGGTTGAGCGGGTCAGAGAGCCGCATCCGGCGCGGCAGGTGGACCATCACCGCCCAGCCGTATCTGTCGGCCAGTTCGAGCTGTTCGGGCGAAAGCATGTCGGCCAGTTCGGCGTCGGCCGGAGACTTGCCGATGACGAAGTCCGGATAGGGCTTGAGCCCGCAGAGCTTATAGCGGCGCATTCGCCGCTCCAGCACGGAGACGGGTTCGCCGGGCCGGGCCAGCGCCAGGCCGAACACCCGGGCGTTGTCGGCGTACTGCCCGACGAAACGGTCGGCGGCGGGGCAGTCGGCGGCGGGCTCCGGCATGCCGAACCCGGCCAGCTTGAACTCCTTGCCGGGGAACAGCGCTTCGGCGAACGCGGAGTAATCTTCCGCGCCGAAATGCCCGTGGAACTTGCGCCGGAAATCCTTCGCGCCGAGACCTTTGACCGGAACGTCGAAGAGATGCACATGGGCGTCAAAAACCGTCTCCGGCAGAAAATCGTATAATTTGCGGTCGTTCATTTCGACAGCGCTCCTTTCCTTGCCAGCAGCGCCGCGCCCCTCGCGCCCGCGCTGCCGTCCAGCGGCTCCAACTCGAGACCGGTCGCTTCGGCGATGAGGCCGGGGAAGATCGGGCTGCGGCAGATGCCGCCCGCCAGCTTCCCGCGCCGCAGTTCCATCCCGGAGGCGCGCAGCGCTCCGATGCGGTCGGCGAGCAATTTCGCCGCGCCGAGCATGATGCCGAGCGCCAGCTCCTCGCGGTCGGCGACCGGCGGAGCGTCGTAATCGAGCGACGGGTCGATCACGGTATGAAGCCCGCGTTTTTTTGCGGCGGCGGCCAGCTCGTCGAACAACCGGAACGGGTTCGGTTCCCCTTCTCCGGCCAGAAAGCGCAACACCAGCGAATCGATCCGCCGCCCGAGCGCCGTCGAGGAGAAGATCGCGCCCCACGCGCCGCCTTCGTGGCTCAGGAACGGGTCGCAGAGCAGCGCCGGGTCGGCCATCACCGTTTCGCGGTCGGCGACCGGCAGGAATCCGACGAACGACGTTCCGCAGGAGAGCAGCAATTCGCCCGGCTCCAGCACCCCCGCCGCCCGCGCGGCGCTGGGGTGGTCGAACGCGCCGGACACCACCAGGCAGGATTCAGGGAGCCCGAATTCGATGGCCGCCGCCTCGGTCACCTTCCCGACCGGAACGCCCGGATCGACCAACTCGCTCAACTGATCACGGCGGACCCCGGCCCGTTTCAGAAGCGCGTCGCAGTAATCGCGGCGGACCTGATCGACCAGGTGCATCGTGGTTGCGGTCGAGAAATCCATCACGTGCCGCCCCGAGAGGCGGTACTGCATATAATCGGTGTTGAGCCCGACCCACGCCGCGTGTTCGAGCGTTTCTGGTTCATGCTCCCGCCGCCAGGCGAGCTGGGCGAGCGGGAAGGAATCCAGGCACGGCCAGCCGGTGATTCGCCGCAGTTCGCCGGAAGTAAGCCCGGTCAGCGAGGCGGGCGGATTCCCGGCGGAACGGGCGTCGAGCCAGCCGATCACGGTTCCCGGCGTGCCGCCCGGCGCAACGGAGAGCGTCGAACCGGCGGCGCCGGAAACCGCGATCGCCGTGACCGGGCGATTCCGGTATTCCGCCTCC
>Ga0209373_10001553_pt1 | contig 26283 bp, 18 predicted proteins | sample Higcelweek5metaG_FD_187173 | JGI IMG/M metagenome (GOLD analysis project Ga0209373, IMG submission 187173) | Freshwater pond sediment microbial communities from the University of Edinburgh, under environmental carbon perturbations - High... | ecosystem: Environmental > Aquatic > Freshwater >... | reverse complement strand
AAATGTATTGAATCCTGTTGCTTTTCCCTGAATAGGAATATAGGTGTTCATTTTTGTATGGGAAAAGATGCAGGGTAGTGTTTTCTTGTCCTTTATCCTTGCAAATGTTTTTAGTCTTTAAATCAAGCGCTTTACTATCGGCGCCTTTGGCTAATAGTATATTGGTACTAGGCCAGTTGTTTCCCCATTGGGTAAGGTCGACACCCCACGATTTCATAAAATCGTTTGGAATGAGCGCTTTAAAATTAATGGTAGTATTGGCGCGTTGGGGGGCAACGACTGCACCTACGGTGTATGTTTTCTGTCCGTTAATGGTGAGTATTTTACCTATTGCCGGTTCATTCCCAAAGTATAATTGAGCCAGTTCTTTGGTTATGATCATTTTATCAGACGATGCCAGGGTATTGGGGTCGCCTTCAATTATTTTGAATGAAAAGATCTTTAGAAAATTACTGTCGGCACAAATAACCGGGCCTTGTTTGTATTCTTTGTCGCCATATTTGATTAATTGATCCCATATATTTACATAAGTTGTTGCATTCTCAATCTCGGGATAACTTTTAACCAGCTCCTGACTAAGCGGGAAAGGGGTGCAATTGGTGTGTAACTCTTGTCCTTCAGAATATTGCTGATGTTCATAAACTGTGTAAATCTGTTCAAGATTTTTATGCGATTTGTCGAAGTTTAATTCATCCACAATCCAAAACAAGATTAAAACAACTACAGCTATTCCAAGTGATAGTCCTGAAATGTTGATAATAGAAAAAACACCATTTTTACTGATATTTCTCCAACCGATAATTATGTTTCTTAAATTCATAGCTATTTGGTTTTATTAATCTTCAAACCGCACATTAACATTTCCACCTGAAGCATGCATATAAACCGGGATTCCACCACCATTCATGGTTCCGTTTACGCGGTTCTTTTCTGACTTTCCTGAAAAATTGCGAAGATCGATATTTACATGGTCGGAACTCAAATCCAGGTTGAGGCCAAGTTTATGCCCGTTTCTGATGATTGCATCTACCCCTCCGCCACTCGATTGAAGGTATAATTCCTTCGTTAAGCTGCCAAGGTCGACTTTAACCGATCCTCCGCTCGACGTGGCTTTTAAATATCCAAATTCACCTGAAACTTTAACTCCACCTCCGCTACTGCCAGCCTCCACATCGCCATTTATATCTATCAGGGTTACACCACCACCCGAACTATGTGCAAAAACCTTTCCGTGAGCTTCATTCACCGTAATACCACCGCCGCTTGAACTGACTTGAAGTTCACCATTATAGCCTATTACTTTTACCCCGCCACCCGATGAACTTGCATCGGTATCACCTTCAATATTGTCTAGGTTTACGCTACCGCCACTACTCGAAAATTTATGATTGCCAACTACTCCTGAAATATTTAACCCGCCACCACTTGATGAAACATTGCATGACATTTTGCGGGGTACGCTAATGACTAATGAAATGCCCACATTTTTCCAAAAATTGAAATTGGTTCTTCGTTCAACAGTTGCTGTAATTTCAGTCCCATCTTTTTCGATATTCACGTTATAGTCGTCTAAAACCTCTTTGACCATCGGGTCAGATGGAGCTAAAAGCAAACCATTTTTCCGAATAAAAGCTTGTACCACAACTTTGTTCTGATTGTTAGTTTTTACTTCAATACCACCTCCCGATGAACGGGCATAAAGTGAGCCGGGTTGATTAAGGTCAAAGGTTTTTGTTAGGGTGGGAATCTTGTTTTCCTGGGCAAAACCTGTGCATGAAAGCAATGTCAGTAATACTGCAATCATGGTGTGCTTTTTTATGTTCATTTGAGTTTTCATAATTGTATTTTTTGTTCATTTAACTCTTTTTATATGCTCAAATTTTCAAATCTAGCAGTTCCCTGCTCCCCTCTTTATGGGGTTGGGGGGTGTCTTATTCATATCTGAGTGCTTCCACTGGGTTTCGTACTGCCGCCCGCCAACTTTGCCCGCTAACCGTGAGCAATGCAATTCCCAGCGCCAGTAGCCCAGCCAACGCAAAAGTCCACCAACTCAGATCGGTTTTGTAGGCAAAGCTTTCGAGCCACTTGTGCATAGCGTACCAGGCAACAGGACTTGAAATCAGTATAGAAATGAGTACCCATACGATATATTCTTTTGAAAGTATGGAGAATATTTTGAGGGACTTTGCTCCGTTCACTTTTCTAATCCCGATCTCTTTTGTCCTTATCTCTGTCATAAATAATGATAATCCTACGAGGCCGAGACATGAAATAATGATTGCCAGTAACGAGAAATAACTAAATATTTTACTCATCCGTTGTTCTGACCGGTACAGTTTGTCAAAATCATCATCCAAGAAATGAAAGTCAATGGGTAGTCCGGGATTAAATGATTTAAAAGTCATATTAATAAATTCAACAGTTGCTGGTATATGATCAGGTTTCATTTTGATATATAAATTGTTGGACTCACCTTTTTGCATCATAAGTGGCTCAATTTTGTGATGTAACGATTGAATGTGGAAATCTTTCAGTACTCCAATAATTGTAAATTTAGCTCCCCATGGAGTTGTTAGTACTTCCCCAACCGGATTCTTTAAACCCATAACTTCAGCAGCTTTTTCATTGATTACTAATGCGGTATTATCCGTTGAAAATTCAGGAGAGAAGAAACGGCCTTTTTTAAGTTCAAGATTAAATGTTCTGGCATAATCCTCGTCAGTATCGAGATGATGAAATAAAACATCTTCACCTGGCTTTTTTTCGGACCAATGATAACCTCCTGAAGTAAACTCAAGATTAATTGGGCTATAGCCCTTTGTTACGCTCACGATATCTGGATTGTTGCAGAGTTCTTTTTTTAAAGCTTCCAGCTTAGGGTCTCCAGGTCGTATTGGGAACATAAAATAGCCTATGTTGTCTTTATCAAATCCAAGCTTCTTATTTTGCATATAGCTGAGCTGGTTTTTAATGATTAAAGTGCATGTAATAAGAATGATAGATAGTGAAAACTGGAAAATAACCAAAACTCTTCTGAATTTTGCATTGCCTGGATTTTGATTGATAGCGCCTTTAATAATATCCAAAGGCTTAAAAGATGACAAATAGAATGCAGGATAACTTCCGGCCAATAAACCGCAAAACAATACAATGGTGATTAAACCAATGTATAAACCCACACTATCGTAGTTTACAGCCAACTGCTTCCCGATAAGATTATTATAGCCAGGCAATAGCAATTCAACCAAAATCATCGCAATTGCATGGGCAACAAATACAATCAATAACGATTCTCCTAAAAACTGAACAATTATTTTTATTTTGTTTGCTCCGGCCACTTTACGTACTCCAATTTCTCTGGCTCTTTTGACTGATTGAGCGGTTGAAAGGTTCATAAAGTTAATGCAGGCAATAAGGAGAATAAAAACAGCAATTAGAGCAAGAATTCTGACATAAGTAATATCTCCATGGCCGCTAATATCGTATGCGTATTTTCTTGAAGAATACAGGTGAATCTTTTGGATGTTTTGAAGGAGAATCTCAGCATCCGATCCTTTTTTATGGTTGCTAATGAAATTCTGGATTTTTTTCTCAACCAGTTTGCTGTCAGTCCCTTTTTTAAGTTCAACGTAGGTATAACTTCGCCCACGATCCTCCCAATCATTTATGTTTCCTCCTGATAGCGTTAACCATTCAATAGGAACTAAAAAATTAAATTGGAGGTGACTATTATGCGGAAAAGGCTTCACAACACCTGTGACAGTTACCATATAGCCACGAGATGGCAATGTTTTGCCAAGCGCATCTTCGTTTCCGAAATATTTTTGTGCTGTTTCTTCAGTAATAACAATATTGTGAGGATCGCTAAAAGCGGTATTAATATCTCCCCGAACAAACCTGACATTAAACATTTTAAGAAAATCTTTATCAACAACGACAACCGTTTCTTCGATAAATTCATCACCTTTTTTTAGTGTTAAAGGGGTATGTATGATTCTGGAAGCCCTAATAATTTCGGGATATTCATTTTTTAGTGCAGGTGCAATTGCACTCAGAACTGGTGCAAAAAGAGAAACCTCTCCACTTGGGGAATTTTGCTTTTCGATCACCCGATACATATCATCAGCATGTTCGAAATGACGGTCATAGCTCCATTCATCCTGAACCCATAGAAGGATTAAAATTGCTGAGGCCATGCCAATAGCCATACCACTTATGTTTAGGATTGAATGCGTGGAATATCTTTTGATATTCCGTAAGGCAATTTTAAAGTAGTTTTTAATCATGATGTCATTGAGTTAGAAACCCCCAACCCCCTAGCGCCTCCGCAGCGTAGCTACTGCGCCCGCGGAAAGGGGGGGTAAGTTATCTGCATATTTGTTATTGTCGTTCATTACTCTTCATCCTTTATGTAATCAAATTTCCAAATCTGGTTGTTTCTTGCCCCCCTCCCGATCCCGATTTTTCGGGATCGGGAGGGGGCGGGAGGTGTTTTATTCATACCTCAACGCCTCCACTGGATTCCTCGTTGCTGCCCTCCAGCTTTGCCAGCTAACTGTTAGTAATGCAATTCCCAATGCCAACAAACCTGCAAGGGCAAAAATCCACCAGCTTAGTTCGGTTTTGTAGGCAAAGTTTTCAAGCCATTTATTCATGGCGAAGTAGGCGAGTGGTGTGGCAATAGCAAAGGCAATAGCTACCCAAGCCACAAAGTCTTTATTAAGCAGCGCCAATATCTGTGACACTTTTGCTCCATTCACTTTTCGTACCCCGATCTCTTTGGTTCGCAATGCCATGATAAAGCCCGATAACCCCAGCAATCCTATGCAAACAATGAATATCGAAATCCATGAAAGGATCATGAAAAAGCTGCTGAACCGTTTATCGGAAGTGTATTGCATGTTAAAATACTGGTCGGTAAAAAAATAATCGAATGATGAGTCGGGAAAATATCTCTTGAAAATATTGCGGCTTTCAGCAACCAGAGACTCTTTGTTGGCAGTTGTTGAACGTACCGAGAAGTATCTCAATGGGAACCAATAGTTTTCGCCTCTCATGACAAAAACCAGCGGGGTAAAATCCATCTTTAGCGATTGTTGGTGGTAATTGTCGAGTATGCCCAGAATGGTGTAAGGACGGTTCCCCTCGCCTTCGAGGTTCACTGTTTTTCCAATAGCTTCGGCACTGTTCCTGAACCCAAACCATTTTACCGCCTGCTCGTTCACAATCACACCCTGATAGTCGGTTTGGTTATCTTCCCTGAAATTTCGCCCCTCTTTAAGTTTAAGTTGGTAAAGCGGAAGAAAATGAGCGTCGATCCTGAGCATCTCGAACAGGCGGTCGTCGCCAACAGGTGCATCGGCACGTTTGTGGCTTCCCATATTGCCTACCTGTTGACCGGGTACAACACTCGACATGGCCACGCTTTCAACACCACTCATCCGTTTCATCTCGTCGCGAAGCGAGGCCACTTTTTGATTATAATTTTCGGCATTTGTAGGGGTTTTAAAAACAAGCACGTTGTTGATGTTGGCGCCAAGTTCCTGCGCCTGCATAAAGTTCATCTGCTTGCGGATCATAATGGTGCATATCAGCAGGATGACAGCCAGCGAATATTGGGTAATCACCAGTCCTTTTCGCAATAACAGGTTTGCCCCCGATGTGCCATGCCCTTTCATTAAGACTGAACCTCCTTTTACGATAGGTAGGGTAAGCCCCGGGATAATGCCTGTAAGCACAACCCCAACCACAAACGCACTTACAATCAGTAAAATTACCATTGGTGATTTCCAAAAACCGGCAACCTGAAAAACCGGGAACGAACGTTCGAGCAAAGGTACCGAAACCAACAGCAGAACAATCGAAACCACCAGTGCAATCAAGTTGATGAACGTGGCATTAGCAAGGAGTTGTGACAAAATGTGGCGAAAATCTGCCCCTTGCGCTTTCATAATGGCAAAATTTGCGCGCCGTTCAATGATCGAAACCGTGGACAGGTTGATAAAGTTGATCCAGGCAATCAGCAAGATGAGTATGGCCATGGCAAACAGGAAAGCCAACGAACGGCTGTTCCCCTTTTGTTCCAGTTCATAAGGTTTTTGTTGATTTAAGTGGATTTGTGCAATCGGAATTAGCTTCACCTCCCAACGCTGGTCTTTCATCGCGTCGTACACTTTATACTTTTCGGCCATATCGGGGAATGCTTTTTCGATGTGGGCAACCGCAGCAATGTCAGGCACTTTCACATACAGGTAGGTTTCGTGCATGTACCAAAAGTTGTTGAGGAAATCATTGTTGTAATCGTAGGCTAGCAGGAAATCGAACTTCACGTTTGAAATAGCAGGAAGCTCTTTAAACACTCCCGAAACCGTGTAGTTCCGAACAGAATTCATCTCTTTCACCTGCATTATTTTACCTATTGGGCTTTCGTTGTTGAAATATTTATGGGCAGCCTTTTCTGATAGTACCATCTTATCGGGGCTGTTCAAGACATCGTTTGGGTTTCCTTCTAACAAAGGATAAGAAAAAAACGAAAAAAAGTTACTGTCAACCATGAATATATGTTCTTCCCGGTTGACAATTTCGTTATAGCGGATATCTTTTTCGTGGTTGAAATGGTTGATACGGCACACCGCTTCAATTTCGGGGAACTCCTGTTTCATGGCAGGGGCGTATCCAAACGAGGCTGTGGCGATATCCTGTGTTATTTGTCCATTTAGCCTGAACTGGCTTTCAACCCGGTATATTTTGTCCTTGTCGGCATGAAAGGAGTCGTAACTTTTTTCGGACTTTACATAAAAGAGTATCAGGGCAAAAGCGGCGATGCCCACCGACAGCCCAACTATGTTTATTACTGAGAACGCCTTGTTCTTTGTCAGGTTTTTCAAGGCAAATGAAAAGATAATCCGGTTCATAATTTTATATCATTTTACAAATTGCATTTTAACCAATGAAATTGAGTTATTTAACTGGGGCAACACCTTTTGTTGTCTGAATAACCTTTTGAATTGTCTCGTCAGGATTATAATACATGTAGTCGACACATACCGAACGCCGGTAGTTTCCACCTGTGGGCAATGCTCCATTGTGGTAGAAAAAATAGGTTTTCCCTTTGTAATCAACAATTCCGGCCTGGGTTGTGGTACAGTTGGTTACAAGGTCTTCAATTATGCCCCTGTATGTCCAAGGGCCGGTTGGTGTTGGCGCTGTGCAATATTCGATTGTTTCAGGGAATTGGGCAGCATACACCAGATAATACAAATTGTTCCGTTTGTACAGCAAAGGGCCTTCGGTGTAATTTTGAGGTTTAAAAGTAGTAATCGGGCCATCCATTTCGATCAGGTTTTCCTTCAGTTTCACATATTTGCAACTCCCGTTGCCCCAGTAAAGGTATGCCTGACCGTCATCATCAACAAGTACCGTTGGATCCATATCATCCCAGCTATACTTCATGTCAGTTGTCATCTCATTTACGATGAGTGCTTTACCTATGGCATCCTTAAATGGACCATAAGGTTTGTCAGAAACAGCCACTCCAATACCAAGACCACCTTTACTGTTCTGGTCGCTTTTATGGCCCACAGCTACAAACCAATAGAATTTGCCCTTATAGTGGATGCATTGTGAGGCGTAGGCATCTTTCTCTGCCCATGAAAAAGTTTTTGGCGATATAACAGCCCCGTAGTCTTTCCAATTAACCATATCGATGGTTGAAAAAACATGCCAGTCGGCCATTTCGTAGTTTGGAGCTTTAACCGATGCAGTATCGTGCCCAGTATATAAAAACAGTGTGTCGTGATACACCAGTGGAGCCGGATCGGCTGTGAAGATGTGTTTAATAATTGGGTTCTGAGCTTTGATAGAAGAGAAGGCTAAAATTGAAAAAATAGTGGTTAAAATCTTGGTTTTCATCTTTGTTTAGTTTTTAATTGAATATTCTGTTTTCTAACTCAGTTCTAATTTATACATCAAACTCTCCATCACGCCAAAAGCGTGATTTCATCACTCATACCTCAACGCTTCCACCGGGTTTCTCGTCGCCGCTTTCCAAGACTGAAACGAAACTGTTAGCAATGCAATTCCCAAAGCCAGCAACCCGGCAAGGGCAAATATCCACCAGCTTAGTTCGGTTTTGTAGGCAAAGTTTTCAAGCCATTTATTCATGGCGAAGTAGGCGAGTGGTGTGGCAATTACAAAGGCAATAGCTACCCATTTTACTATGTCTTTGTTCAGCATAATCAATATTTCAGATATTTGGGCGCCGTTCACTTTGCGGATACCAATTTCTTTTACCCGTTTTTGGGCAATCAGTAACGAAATGCCCAGCAATCCCATCGAGCAAATAACCAGCGATATAAGTGTAAAAATGGTCAGTAGTTTGGCTTGTAACAGTTCAGTTTTATATACTTTCCTGTACATCGACCCAACGTTTTCATGAATAAAAGGATAGGCCGGGAACATGCTTTGCCAGATATTTCGCATATTGGTAACGGCAGTTTCCCTCATTCCGGACTTGTACGAAACCACGAAATTGATCAACCACAATTTGTCACGTTTGAAGAGTACCAACGGGCCAACTTTTTTCTTCATGCTTGAAAGATGAAAGTCTTTAACCACGCCAATAATTCTTCCTTTCGGGATAATGACACCATTGTTTGATTGATTAAGTTGAAATGCCTTTCCGATTATATCATTTGGGTTGTTGAAATTGAGATAATGAAGCGCCGCTTCATTGATGATGAATTCTCCGGAACCTTCAATATCGACATTTTTTTCCGTAAAGTTGTTGCCACTAAGAAAGTTAAGGTTGAACAAATTGGCAAATGAATAATCGCATGGGAAAACACCTATCGAATTATTTGAATTAGCCTCTTGTTTTTGTAATCCTTCCAATTCAAATTCAAACATATCGTTGGCCTCGCCTCCGGGGGGTTCCAACATTCCTGAGACCGATTCTATGCTATTGTGTTTTAAAAGTTCGGCTTTAAAAATTTCAAATTTTTGTTGAATATCGGCATGGACCGATTCAAAACAGATGATATTATCCTCACGAACACCCATAGAGTTATTGAGGGCAAAATGGTTTTGCCGAGAAATAATGAATACCCCTGCAATAAGGACTATAGCCATGGTATATTGAGAAATGATGATTGACTTGCTCACTGTCAGATTATTTCTTTGCAGGAGATTGTTATTCACCTTTTGATTTAGTTTTCCCAAAAATTGTTTGAATACTGGTTGTAATCCGGCAAAAAACCCAAACAGGCTGAAAATGGTTATGGTGATTGCAATCAGCACTGAATTTCCTTCAAAAAGGTTTATTTGAAACTGGCTTGAGATGAATTTATTAACTGGAGTAGAAAGTATAAAAGTGATCAAAATTGAGCTTGAAATAATGATCAGGCTTTCATAAAAGAAATATTTCAAGTTCATGTTTTTTGTGGAGCCTAAAATCCGGTTTACTGCAATGAACTTCCCATTAAAACCAGCCATACCCAAATTTAGACTGGCGTAATTGCTCATCGAAATCAGCAATAAAATAATTGCAGCAATTGCCAGCACAAAAATGTTGGTCATGTTTCCGTTTGCTTCAATTTCGCGTAGTTTGTCGGAATGCAAATGGATGTCGGTGAGCTTCTGCAGGTAGGCTTTTGTTTCGATTTTATCGACAGGTTCCGAGCTTTGTTTTGCTAGGAATCCAGCGTATCCCGATACGATTTTATCGGGGTTGGTACGGTCTTTCAACAGCAAATAAGTCCATGCCCACCAACTGATTTTTCCTTGTGCCGGCGTAGTAATCAGGTCGGGATGAAAATGGCTGTTTTGCGGAAAGTCTTTCATTATCCCTTTCACCATAAAATCGGTTTTTTCGCCATAATACTGTCCGGGAGGAATAGAGATAACTTTCCCTACAGGGTTTTCGTTGCCAAAAATCTTTTTTGCAAACGTTTCGGTAACAACCATGGAGCCTGGTGCATCGAGTATCGTTTGTTTATTGCCAATTAAAAGAGAGGCATCGAAAAGATTGAAAAACGTGCTGTCGCAGACAAATGCTTCGTTGATGGAATAATACCTTTCGTTGTACATTATTACCCCGCCACGAATAGGTGCAAGCCTAACATAGCTTTCAATTTCGGGGAAATACTCAACCAGTTCAGGTACTTGCTCCGAATTCATTATTCTTGCAAAGTGGTTGTTGCCAAAGTATTTGGGGTCAGTAACTGTTAATCGGAATATCCTTTCTGCTTTCTGATTATTTGCGTCGTAAGTGAGTTCGTTCTTCAGAAAGAGCGCAATAAACAATATTCCACCTAACCCGAGAGCTAATCCAATAACCTTTATCAAATTAAGGAAGGGACGACTTTTGATATTTCGAATTACAAATTGATATAGCATAATAATTACCCCCAAATCACCCCTAAATCCCCTAAAGAGGACTTTTGCAGTGGTTCATATTTGTTTTTGTCGTTCATTTTCTTGTTATTAAAAGTTCAAATCTCCAAATTAGGTAGTTCCATGCCCTCCCTTTAGGGGGTTGGGGGGTTAATGTTTTCATCACTTCTTACCAAACCATCATGTATCCGAATGATCCGTTTTCCGTATTTAGCAAACTCTTCGTTGTGTGTAACCTGAATGATGGTAATACCCTCTTCATTCAGTTTTTGCAACAGCTCCATGATCTGTTTCCCTTGATCGGAATGAAGGTTGCCAGTGGGTTCATCGGCCAGTAAAAGTTTTGGTTTCCCAACAACGGCACGGGCAATGCCTACTAATTGCTGTTGGCCTCCTGAAAGCTGTGCGGGGAAAAGGTCTTTTTTTGCTACCATGTTAAAGCGGTCGAGCATATCGGCCACCATAGCCTGACGTTCTTTGCTTTTGACCCCTTTGTAAATGAGCGGGGTTTCAATGTTTTCGTATACTGTCATTTCATCAATCAGGTGAAACGCCTGAAAAATGAAACCCACATAGTTGCGGTGGAACTCGGTTTTCTTCTTTTCAGTAAGCTGATGCGCGGACTGATCGAGGAAAAAATATTCCCCTTCGCTTGGTTCGTCCAACATACCAATGATGTTGAGCAACGTCGATTTTCCGGCGCCACTGGGCCCCATAATCGAAACAAATTCACCCTGGTTGATGGTGAGGTTGACATCTTTCAACACAAATGTGCGTTGAAACTTGTTGTCGTAATACTTGTATAGCTTCTTTAAAGTGATCATATTGTTTGTTTTTTATGACCCCCAAACCCCCTAAAGGGGACTTTTACGGAGGTGCTTGTTTGTTATTTTTACCCCTAATCCCCTGAAGGGGACTTTTTAAGAGCTGCATGTTTGTTATAGTCGTTCATTTTTCTTCATTCTTTATTTTCTCAAATTTCCAAATTTGGTAGTTACTCAAGTCCCCTTCAGGGGATTTCGGGGTTCTCACCCCCCCTTTAGGGGGGTGGGGGGTGATTTGGTGTCCTACTCATACCTCAACGCCTCCACCGGATTCCTCGTTGCCGCCCGCCAGCTTTGCCAACTAACAGTTGAGAGCGCAATAACATAGGCGATGACCGGGCCAACTATAAATGCCCAATATGGCATTGACGTGTGGAAGTGGAATCTACCTAAAAACATATTTACTACCACATAGGCGATTGGCAAGGCAATGAAAAATGCAATTGTAAGCCACTTCGTGTAGTTGCTGAGCAATAAATGCATGACCGATTTGGTTGTTGCACCATTTATTTTCCTGATGCCAATTTCTTTTGTCCGGCTTTCTGATGTAAATGCGGCAAGCCCCAATAAACCTAAACAAGCCAGCGACAACGCTATAATGAACGCAACCCCAATTAACTTAGATGGAGTAGTAAGGCCAGCATAATCAGGCAAATCGCGGTATAGCGTGGGCTGGAATGTTAATTCGGGTTCGTAATGCGTATAGACTTTCCTGATTTTTTCTTTCATTGACGAATAACTTTCTGTGGAAAATTTGATCAATATTGTTGGCCTATCCTCAGGTTTTATGTGGATGATAGTAGGAGTATAAGGTCCTGCAAGATCTACTACATGAAAGTTGTTGAAAACGCCAACAACCGTTCCTTTTTTTCCGTCTACGGTAATGATTGATCCAACCGGATTTTTATTTTTTATCACATTGGCAGCTACATCGTTGATTACAAAACATGCAGAATCGGACGAAAATGATTTATCGAAGAACCGTCCGTCTGTTATGTTTACTTTTACTGTTTTGGCGTAATCAAAATCGGTATTAATGCACCAGAAATGTAATTTTTCAGAACCATCTTTACCTTCCCAGCTTACGTCGTTCGTTGGAGCAAATCCACGCGCCGGGATGCAGTTTGTATAGCTTACGGCATCAATGCCGGGTATTGATAACAATTCAGCTTTAACACTTTCGGCGTGTTTTTGAATATTCTCCGAATTATCAAGAACAATAAGGTTGTCTTTGTCGACCCCAATATCGTAGCTGCGTAAGTAACTGTCCTGTGTTTTAATAACCATCATGCATATAATCAATATGATGGGAACTGTAAACTGGAATACAATCAACCCTTGCCTGAATGCGCTATAACTATGGCTGGTTATAATCCTTCCTTTTAACACGTTGAGTGGGTTCGATGAAGCAAGGTATAAAGCAGGGAACAGACCTGACAGCAAACCTGTAAATAGCGCAATGGTTGTAAAAATCAGGATGATGCTGATGTTTGATAAATAAAAGTGGATGTCCTGGTGAAATATAGTATTGAAGCCTGTTACAAGGAGCTTTGTCACTATTATAGCGATGAATAGACTTATCAGTGTAATAAAAAATGTTTCGCCAAGAAACTGACGAACAATGGCTGCCTTGCTTGAGCCAACCACTTTTTTGATACCCGCTTCACGGTACCTCCTTATGTTTAGGGCAATTGCCATGTTGATAAAATTGAAACAAGCAATCAGAAGAATGGCAAACCCAATAGATCCAACAATGACTACATTTTGCATTTCATCCCAAATCCTTTTGCCTCCGGCATACTTATAGAGAAGTTTTTCGCTGAGAGGGAACAAAAATAATTCTTGGTTTAAGGTAGTCTCCTGGTTTTTAATCAAGTCTTTAATTTTAGTGTCGACATAATTCTTGTCGACTCCATTTTTTAACAATACCCAAAGTTGATTGGCAGAGGCCCCTGTTTCGTTCGCCCAACGATTATCGGCTATAAATTTTGAGAATGGAATTACGTAATCGAATTGCAGCCACGATTGTGCGGGGACATTATTGAGCACAGCCGTAATTTTATAGGATTCTTTTTTCCCATCATCGTTTATTGCCAGCGTTTTGCCAATACAATCGGTATTCTCAAAAAACTTTTTCGCCATACGCTCCGAAATCATGATGGTGTTAAGATCTCTCATGTTCTGGGTGTTTCCCTGAATAACTGAAAAAGTAAAAAGGTTAAAGAAGTTTGAATCGGCATAGATGCCGTTTTCTGAAAATGTTTTATCGTTATATTCAAAATTAAAACGTTTGTTTACAGTCCGGGTCATCTCTTCAATTTCAGGAACCTGTTCACTGAGTACATCATTCAGAGATGCTGAAAGGTACCCTTTCGGAAAACGGTCGCCATTAAAAAAGGTCACATAAGCTTCTGTGGAGTATAGACGTTCGTAGTTCTTATGGAACTTGTCCCAACTAAACACATTCATGATGAACAGTACGGCAATAATTGCACAGGTTAGCCCAAAGGTGAGGCACAGAAAATTGAGCGTGCTATATGTTTTGTTTCGCCATAAATAGCGTAATGCGATTCTAAAAAAATTTGTAAACATACTATACCAATTAAAACGTAATACTTCTTTTCAATTTTTTAGAGTAAATCTTCGATCCTTAATATGGGTTTTTCAACTTCAGGATTAATTATAATTACTCATACCTCAATGTTTCAACAGGATTGCGAATAGCAGCTTTCAGTACATGGTAGCTGATGGTAAGCTGTGAAATAACTGCAATTAAGAGAACGCCCACTATGAAAACCGTGATTGATAATGGCTCTTTATAGGTTCCGGGCATTACTTTGTATATGAGAACAGCGGCAGGACATGCTATAAGGATAGCACTTCCCAGCAAAGCAAAAACTTCGAGCGATAGTTGTTGGTAGATGTTGGTTACAGAACTACCCATAACTTTACGAATACCAATTTCTTTGGTGCGCCGTTTAATGGTGAAAACCATCAACCCAAACAATCCGATAGATGAAACGATGAGTGAAACAATGGCGAAAATCAGGAATAATTTTTCGAATGCCTTCCATAACTGGTACGCGTTTTCGGTATAAAGAATAACATTAAAATCTTTAATCTCAAAAGGCTCGTTGGGCATAACCGATTCTAGTTCGCTTGTAACGAGTTGTTTCGCTTTTTGGCCATTCCCGGGAGTAACCCTGATGGTTACCATTTTGCTGCCAATCAGTATGTTGTTGTTCAGGAACATGATGTAATTCGGGATTGGATTGTGAACCGAAAAGGCATGAAAATCCTTAACCACTCCAACCACCGGATAAGGTTTTCCATAGAGAATAACCTGTTTCCCTATTGGGTCGGTCCAGCCAAAAGCTTTCAGGGCTGTTTCGTTGATGATACAATTCTGATTATCTGACGGATATTCGGGTGAGAAATTACGCCCGTAAGCCATTTTCAGGTTGTAGGTTGGAATGAAGTCATAATTCACGTAATTGCGCGAAATCATCTCTTTCTGGTCGGGCATCGCCCCTTCCCATGTAACGTAACCGCCGATGTTACCATTAAATGGCATAGTCGACGACATCGAAACATCTGCAATTTCGGGATGCTGTAATAACCTGTTTTTGACCGTTTCAAACGAAACATTGTCCTTTACGTTCATCTCGGCAAATAAGATGTTCTTATTGTCGAATCCCAATTCTTTATTCAGGATAAACTGCAAATGATTATTCATGATCAGGCTAACAATGAGCATGAAAAGCGAAATGGCAAATTGGGCGGTTATTAGAATTTTTTTTGTGCTGAAGGTTTTCCCCCTGTCGTTGAAAAGTTTGCCTTTAAGCACCCTGATGGGGTTGTACGATGAAAGGATCAACGCAGGATAGATTCCTGAAAGGATTCCTGCAAACATACTGGTAAGTACCACGATGAGTATCAGGTGTCCTTGAAAAAAGACCGTGAAATCCATGTGTTTGTCCAGTATGTTGTTTAACACGGGGAACGCAACAATGGCCGCAACAATGCCCAAAATCATCGACACAAAAGTGAATAGCATGGTTTCGCCAAGAAACTGGACTGCGATCCCTTTTTTTGAAAAACCAACCACCTTTTTGATCCCTATTTCGCAGGCGCGCTGGGTTGAATTGGCCAACGAAAGGTTTACGTAGTTTATGCACGACAACACCAGCATTAGTACGGCTGCCAACGAAAGCATCGACAGGATAATGTAATAATCGGGTTGGCTGTTTGGCGATAAGTGCATCTTCGAAAGCGGATGCAGGTAGGGTGTTGATTTCTCGAAGTCTTTAATATCCTTAAATGCATCCTTGATTTTTGCATCGACCAGCTTGGGGTTAGCTCCTTTTTTCAGGAGAATGAAATTGTCGTTGCTGATGGCCGTCCAGTTATCGCGGAAACCTTTTGACCCCGAAAGTGTTTCGAAGGTACTCATCGAAATCAGGTACGAAGGCTCCAATTCAGAATTGACCGGAAAGTCGGCAATAACAGCTGTAACTGTTAGCGGAAAACGTTTGCCCATAACCACCTGTTTGCCCACGGCTCCACCTTTCGGAAAAAGCTTGTTCGCAAGCTTCTCAGTAATCACAATGGTATTGGGTTCGGTGAGCGCGTTGGCAGTGGTTCCCTCTTTTATCCCGATTGTGAAGATGTCGAAGATGGAGTTTTCGCACCAGTAACCCAGTTTTTCGTACAATTGGCCACCATCGGGCAAGGTAAAAAACTGACCTGAACCTTGGTTCCCCGAAATTTCGCGCATCAGCAATACCTTTTCCACTTCGGGCAAATCAGCCAGTAAATGGTATCGTAAAGCCGATGGACTATAGGTGCAATAATTTGTAGGGTACGAATCTTCCTGTTTGGTCTGAACCCGGTAGATATTGTCGAAATTCGTATTAAACGTGTCGTAATTAAACTCGTAGCTAACCAGGCTGGCAAAGAGGATGAACGTGCCAAACCCAAGAATCAGATTGATTAGGTTTAAAAAACTTGATGCTTTATTCTTTAGAATATTCCTGTAAATACCGGTGAGGAAATGGTTGATCATGGCTATTGATTCAAACTTATAATAAATTGCTCACTTCGGTTACAATTTGTCCGTCGAACAGGTTGATGATACGGTGTGCAAAACCGGCATCGTGCATCGAGTGGGTAACCATCACAATGGTAGTCCCTTCGCGGTTTAGCTCCGAGAGTAGGTTCATCACATCAAGCCCGTTTTTCGAGTCGAGGTTACCGGTTGGTTCATCGGCGAGGATCAATCCCGGGTTAGCTACCACGGCTCTTGAAATAGCCACGCGTTGTTGTTGACCTCCCGAGAGTTGCTGTGGAAAATGTTTTGCCCTGTGGGCGATGCTCATCTTTTCGAGTACATCGTTTACCATTTTTTTGCGCTCTTTGCTGCCATATTTCAGGTACAACAAAGGAAGTTCAACGTTTTCGAAGACGTTCAATTCATCGATCAGGTTAAAACTTTGGAACACGAATCCAATATTCCCCTTACGGAGGTTGGTCCGTTGCGATTCTCTAAACTTGGCTACATTCGTTCCATCGAAGAAATAGTCTCCCCCGGTAGGATTGTCCAATAACCCGATGATGTTGAGTAGTGTTGATTTGCCACAGCCCGAAGGACCCATGATGGCAACAAATTCGCCTTTTTTTACTTCGAAGTTAACTTCGTTCAACGCGAGGGTTTCAATATCCTCGGTTTGAAATGCTTTTGTAAGATTTTGTGTTTTAATCATAAAAAAATATTTTGGAGAACGGAGACCGAAGACCGAAGACCGGAACTGGGAATCCGAGATTAATACTTAAAATTTTTCTTTTCGTGTTTGAATTAATTTGAAAAGCATTGCTGAAATTTTGCGAGTATTATCAAGTAAAATATCAGCGCTTTCTTTATTAAGAAAACTTAGTCTGATCGCCAGATAAAGTTGAGTACGGACTTCTGCGACAGATCCTTTTGAAACGTAGAGAAATTGGATAAATTCCTTATTTGTCTGTCTGTCGAAACCTTCAGCAATATTGCTTGGAACAGAAACTGAAGCTCGTTGAATCTGATCCTTAAAACCAAAGTCTTTGCATGTTGAAAAAGATTTATAGACATTTTCTGCTAAAAGCAGGGCTTCTTGCCAAACTAAAAGGTCTTCGAATTTTTCAATTTTATTATTCATAACTCAAAATTTAGAGGGTTTATAATTAATTGTTTTCAATTTCCTTTTTCCTTTTTTCCACTCTTCTGTTTCCGTTTCTCCGGTCTCCGTTTTCCGTTACTTAAATTCCACCCTCTCGTTTGTTCCAAACAGTTCATAACCCGATGTAATAACTTGTTCGCCGGGTTGCAAACCTTCAACTACTTCGTAATAAACCGGGTTTTGACGTCCGATTTGTATTGCTCTTTTTTCTGCGTATTTACCCGATGGGTCAACAACAAAGATCCACTGACCACCGGTACTCTGGAAGAAACCGCCACGTGGTACCAATACCGCTTGCACAGGTTCACCCAACTCAAGCTTGATGTGGTAGGTTTGTCCGGTTCGTAAGTTTTCAGGAGTCTCAGACCTGAATTGAAGATCAACCTTGAAACGTCCATCCCTTACTTCGGGGTAAACCTTTTTTACATCAATGCCAAATTGCTTATCCTGGCGCTCGAACGTGGCTGAAAGCTCGCGTTTTACCCGGTCGATATAATGTTCGTCGACTTCGGCTACCACCTTAAAATTATCGAGAATATGCAGTTGCCCAATCCGTTGCCCTTTATTAATCGATTGCCCAACTTCTACATCGAGCGAACCAAGCTGTCCGTCTTCAGGCGCTTTGATATTTAAATTCTCAAGCCTTTCGCGCACCATTCGTAGGTTTTGCTGCATGTTTAAAAGGCTGCTGTTCATTTGTAATTTCTGGTTTTCGCGGAAAATCGAATCCTGCACCATCTTCTCATACCTGAGTTCACGATCCTTTTCAGCATATTCAAAGTTCGATTTTGAGATCAGGTATTCCTCTTTCGAAATAAAACCCTTTTCATATAAGGAGCTGTTTTGTTCGTAATTTCTTTTCAACTTTACTATATCATAGTCGATACTGAGCAATTGTTGTTTGTTGTTTATCTTTTGTTGTTCCATGCCAATCAACGTGTTGCGAAGTTCATTTGACTGGTATGCCAACTGCGATTCAGAATTTAGGATTTGAAGGTTCAGGTCGTTATTTCTCAGCCTCACAATCACGTCGCCTTTTTTTACCATTTCACCTTCATCAATAACCTTTTCAATTACTTTGCCTCCCTCTTCCACATCGAGGAAAATGGTTATGTTGGGTTCCACTGTGCCAATGAGCGAGATGTAATCTTTGAATTCCCCCTTTTCAATAGACGATATTGTAACTTTATCTTTCTCGGCGCGAAAAGTTGAGGTGTTGATCCCGCTGAAAAGTTTGATCAGCAATGCGATCACGATGAGTGCGCTTACGCCGTAAATAATATGTTTTGGGCGTATGCCCTTTTTCTTTTCTATTTTTCTATCCATCGACATGGCTATATCTTTTTTTAATTGTTTTAAAATTCTTTGTACCCACTGTAAAGCCTGATCATTTTTTCCTGGAGAATCCAGTTGTATTTGGCTGATAATACATTGGTTTTCGATTGCAATAATTGATTTTGTGCGGTAATGAAATCAGTTGAATTCAGTAAACCCAACGAGTATTTTTCTTTGTAAATCTCGAACGATTTTTCAACATACTTCAGGTTATCCGAAGCGTTGACGTATTCGAGGTAACACGAATTAAAAAGCTGAATGGCATTCTGTATTTCATTGTAAATTTCTTTCTTCTGTTGTTCAAGTTCAAGTACAGCGTTCTCTATATCAATTTTCGATTTCTTCACCTGAAATTCAGTTGCGCGTTTATTAAAGATCGGAATGTTGAGGCTTAAACCCACCGAAGGATTAAGGTAGTTGTTGAATTGGTCACCGACTGGGGTTTTTGCGCCATTGCTCAATGTGTCGGTTGAGTAAAACTGTGAATAATAGTTTCCTTCAACGCTTAATGAAGGCAACTTTTGTCCCTGATAGGCGCTGAGAATTTTTTTATAATAAGTAAGCCGGTATTCTTTTTCTTTCAAATCGGGAAGATTTTCACATGCTAGCTGATATACTTCTTCAACTGTAAACTTTTTTTCGGATGGGACAACGAGTTCAAATTCAAAACCTGATAAATTGAAGTCGGAAGTGTCAGGCAAATCAATCAGTTGCATTAAATTTAATAAGCTAAGGTTGAAGCTGTTTATCTGCTTGCCAAGTGTGTACTGGTTGCCCGAAACAGTTGCCTTTATTTCGTCAAGTGAAGAGCTGCCAAGTAACCCCAGCGAAACTTTTGATTCGATTTTTTCTTGTTCTTTCAATGAAAGCTGAAGCTGTTCTTCAGCAATTGAAACCTGCTGTTTATCAAAAATGGTCTGCGAAAAAAGCTTCACAATGTCAAGATAAAGAATGTTTTCCTGTTGTTTTGTCGTTTCATTGTAAGCGAGCGAGTTGAATTTCATGGCCGAAATCCGGTTGATTCTTGAAAGTCCTGAGAATAAATTGAGAGAAGCTGTAAGGCCATAACTCATGGAGTAAGAGTTACCCGATGAAATCTGGTTGTTTTGGTCGGTTGAACGTCGAAGGTTCAGGTTTCCATTTCCCCAGCCATTGATTGATGGAGCTAGTTGCCATTTACTCTGTTTGTAATCCAGATCTTGTTTCTCGCCACTGTTCTGATTGATTTTCAGGCCGAGGTTGTGACTCATCCCGTAGTTAATGCAATCGGCCAAACTCCAATCCTTTTTGTTTTGCGGGAATGAAGTTTGGCTAAAAAGCAAGAAAAGAAAAGAAACTAACATTAATCTGAAAAAAATTATTTTGAAAGTCTTCATGGCTGCATAAATTGTTCTTTTCGCTTTAATCTAATCGTGTGCCAAAAAACTAATGAATTGATTTTACGTTATTTAAAGATTTTTACTACATTCAACCTGTAAAAAAAATTGACACTGGGTGTTTGTTTTTCATACAAATACCGGTGAGAGTAATTTTTCTATATCGTTTATTATCAGGCTTAATTATTGAAAATTTGAATTGGTACAATTATTATGGTAGAGCATAAAAAGATTAATTCGAAGATGAAAGATTCACGGGTTTTAGTAATTGACGACAACAAAAGTATATTAAGCGCCATCGAACTTTTATTAAAAGGTCTTTGTTCGCAGGTTGTAACAATTCCCGGTCCTCAAAATTTGATGGATACATTGCGAAAAAACTCCTTTGACGTGATACTACTCGATATGAATTTTTCAGCCGGGATTAACAGTGGTAACGAGGGGTTGTACTGGCTTCAACAAATATTGGCTTACGACCCGCGCATTAGTATTGTGATGATTACGGCTTATGGCGATGTTGAATTGGCGGTAAAAGCGGTAAAGCTTGGTGCTGTTGACTTTGTGTTGAAACCCTGGGATAATGAAAAATTGATAACCACCATTCAATCGGCCTATTTATTGAACCGGTCGAAAAAGGAGGTCGATAAATTAAAGTCGAAGGAAAAGTCGTTGATTGCAGAATTAAACCGGAATGAAAACCCTGTAATTGGCTCTTCAGAAGCAATGCTCTCTGTATTGAAAACGATTGTTAAAGTTGCTAAAACAAATGCAAATGTTTTGATAACCGGTGAAAATGGAACCGGAAAAGAGGTAATTGCCCGTGAAATTCACCGGGTATCTGAACGAGCAAATCAGGTAATGGTTACAGTCGATTTGGGAGCTATAACTGAAACACTTTTCGAAAGCGAGCTTTTCGGTCATAAAAAGGGCGCATTTACCGATGCCCAAACTGACCGAACCGGGAAAATTGAAACAGCCAGCGGTGGAACCCTTTTCCTCGATGAAATTGGAAACCTTTCAATGCCACTTCAGGCAAAATTGTTATCAGCTCTACAAAACAGGTCAATTACCCGCGTTGGAGACAATCACTCTATTCCGGTTGATATCCGGTTGATTTGTGCGACCAATTGTAACCTTCTCCAACTTGTTTCTGAAGGGAAATTCAGAGAAGACCTTTTGTATCGTATCAATACCATCCATGTGGAAATTCCGCCCCTGAGAGAAAGAAATAAAGACATTGAAGAGTTGATTGAATTCTTCATGAAACGATATTCGAAAAAATACAATAGAGAAGGACTTGTTATTAGCAATGAGGCTATTGCGAAGTTGATGGCTTATCATTGGCCAGGAAATGTGAGAGAATTGCAACATGCTATCGAAAAGGCGGTGATACTTTCCGATCAGAATAAGCTGTTGCCTTCCGATTTTATTTTCAAAAATGAGATTCAAAACTCGGGAAATCAAATGAACGGAACGCTTGATGATATGGAAAAGGTGTTGATATTGAATGCTATAAGTCAGTGTGAGGGGAATTTGTCGGCTGTTGCTTCGCGATTAGGTATTACCCGACAAACCCTTTACAATAAAATCAAACGGTATGGTCTCTAGGCATTATATCTCTGGCGCTATCTTTCGAATTTCAATATTAGTTGTTGCTGCAATTATTTTAGGAGTCTTTATCGCCAAAGGGAACTACTCGGTAGCTACCTTTTTGTTTGTTATTATTGTTTTCATTGGATACTGGCTTATCAAATTTTTCAACCGCACCAATGAACAGATTTCCTATTTTATCAGCGCGGTCAAAAATGATGATACGACTCTTCGTTTTCCGGCACGAACCGGTAATAAAGTATTAAACGAACTCCATAAAAGCCTGAATGAATTGAATATTGTTCTTCAGGAAACGAAAATGAAGGGGCAGATTAAAGAACGTTATTTTAGTGAAATCATTCAAAATATTGGCACGGGTATACTGATTTACAATCCGAAAGAATTTGTTTTGGAGGTTAACCCCGCAGCGCTTGAGCTTTTTGGAATCAGTACACTTACCCATCTTACCCAATTGTCAAGAGTCGATGCTTCTTTTAAAGATCAGCTGGTTGCATTAAAAAATAACCAAAAACAGGTGCTTCAATTTAAACGGAACAATGAAGTGGTTCAGCTGATAACCCGTTGCGCCACCATCAACCTGAAGAAAGAAGAGGTATTTCTGCTGACGCTGCAAGATATAAAAGGGGAACTCGAACGAAAAGAAATCGACTCGTGGGTGAAACTAATCAGGGTATTGAGTCACGAAATCATGAACTCACTTGCTCCTGTTACATCAATTGCGCAGTCGTTGAAAAAAATCTGGAAAGAAAAAATGGATGAACCCCCCGGACTAAATATCGACAACGATACCGTTCAAAGTACGATCAATGGTTTGGATGTTATAACCGACAGGGGAGATGCGCTAATCCGTTTTGTTCAATCGTACCGTATGCTTACCAAGGTGCCAAACCCGATTTTGAAAAGTCAAAAAGTGTATCCGCTTATCGACAGTATCAACATTTTAGTATCAACTTTTAAAGAGGGGAATAACCTTTCGATACAGGTTAAATACCCGGCTACTGACTTCGATGTTGTTCTGGACGAACAGATGTTGATGCAGGTTATTTTAAACCTCGTGAAAAACAGCGCTGAAGCATTGAAAGGAAGGGATGATGGGCTGATTGAAATTGAAGTGAACAACAACCCTGATGGTAGTACCCAGTTCAGAATAATTGATAACGGACCTGGAATTTCGCCTGAAATCAGCGATGAAATCTTCGTTCCTTTCTTCACCACCAAAGAGGGCGGCATGGGGGTTGGTTTAAGCCACTCGAAACAGATAGTGCGCGCTCATGGCGGAAACATCAACCATCAAACCGAGAATGGGAAAACGGTGTTTAGTATTCAGTTATGAGGAGATTTATAAATTTCAAATAAAATCCCACTACTTCTCTGACTTTGTATTTCACTCTTTTTGAGTTATCTTTATTCAAATTTTTATTGCGATGGACAGCTTACTTTTAACACAAGAAATAAAACAATATCTGAATATGAATCTGAATGATTCTATATTAGATGTTATTCTTTTTGGGTCGCAGGTCAGTGGAGGTGCAACCAAAGACTCTGATTATGATATCGTAATTATTTTAAGTACGAAAGATGATCCCAAAACCCGAAAGCTAATAAACGACTATTGCTACGACATTGACTTGAAATACAATATTTTTCTCGATACTCAAATTATTTCAAAAGAAGAACTTGATCATGGGCTAAGAGGGAAACATCCGGTTTTTAAATTAGCGGTTAAGGAAGGAATACATGCATGATAAAGGATAGCGACCGGGATACATTGATTGATTATCGGATAACCCAGGCGCATGAAACGATTGCCGATGTAACAAAACTTATTGAAAACGAATTACTCAATGTTGCCGTTAATCGAATTTATTATGGAATATTTTATTGCTTAAATGCCCTTGCTCTAAAATATGAGTTTCAATCTTCAAAACATTTGCCTTTAATTGGTTGGTTTAATCAGAACTTTATTAAAACAGGAGTTTTCGAGGTTAAGTATGGACGTATTTTGCGCAATGCTTACAAAAACCGTAGTGATGGGGATTATGTTCCGTTTATCACTTTTTCGAAAGACGATGTAGTTACCATGCAAAAGGATATGATTGACTTTATTGAGCAAGTAGCTGCATATCTAAGAAATAATTGATGAGATTTTTGTTCCTTTCTTCACCACTAAAGAGGGCGGCATGGGGGTTGGTTTAAGCCATTCGAAACAGATAGTACGCGCTCATGGCGGAAACATCAACCATCAAACCGAGAATGGGAAAACGGTGTTTAGTATTCAGTTATGAGGGTGTTTTCAAATTTAGTTTAAAAAAATCCACTCTTTTGATAGGGTAAGCCGAAAGTTATTTGTCTTTGATCACAATGCAGAAAACAAGACGACGCAACTTTCTTCGCTTTTTTTTGTCTCTCGTAGATGTTGAATTTTAGCCATGAATTTGCATGAGTTGAGCTTAATGCTTCAAAGTCCCTATGTTTTAACCAAATTATAAATAGCGATGAACACAATGAAACGATATTTCTCGGGTTACCATGAGCCCGGAGGAATTAAAGAATTACTCGTATTGGCCCTGCCCATGATCATTTCAACAGCTTGCGACGGGGTTATGACCTTTACCGACCGACTTTTTCTGGCGCGAGTGGGGTCTGAACAGATGAATGCCGCGCTTGGCGGCGGGGTAGCAATGCAAATGCTTACCTTTTTCTTTATGGGATTAACAGGCTATTCAACAGCATTGGTTGCCCAGTATTTTGGCGCTGGTGAAAAGGCTAATGCAACAAAGTCGGCTTTCCAGGCTATACTTATTACAATTATGGCGTGGCCGGTTATCCTTGTCTTGAAACCTCTGACCGTTGGTTATTTTCATTTCATGAACATTCCTGACTCCCAAATTGGGTTTCAAACCAGTTACCTTAACATTTTGGCTTGGGGCGGTGTTTTTGGGATGATGCGCTATACGCTGGGATGTTACTTTATTGGAATTGGAAAGACAAAAATTGTAATGTTGGCAACTGTTGCAGCCATGCTTGTGAATGTCGTGCTCGATTATATTTTGATATTCGGGAAGCTGGGATTACCGGCAATGGGGGTAGAAGGTGCAGCGCTGGCGACTATCTCTGGCGCTTTTGTGGCAATGGTCATCCTGATTATTGCTTATTTGGGAAAAACCAATCATGCTGATTTTTCGGTGTTCAAATCGTTCCGCTTCAACTGGCCGATCATGAAAAAACTGATCTATTTCGGTTCCCCTGCAGGTTTGGAACTGTTTCTCAATTTTCTGGCATTCTCGGCAATGATCTCATTGTTCCATTCTAAGGGTGATGTAGCGGCCACTGCAACTACCATCATGTTTAACTGGGATATGGTTTCGTATATCCCATTGCTGGGGGTTGAGATTGCTGTTACCAGTCTTGTTGGGCGTTACATGGGTGCCAAACAGGCAAAAGTGGCTCACCATGCAGCCATATCGGGTGTGAAAACCGGAATTTTTTACTCGGTTATCATTCTTGCTCTATTTGTTTTTATTCCTGAAATATTGGTGAGGGTTTTTCATCCCGCGATTTCAACTCAAGTATTTGAAGATGCGGTACCTATTGCTGTCAGGATGATCCAGATTGCATCGTTGTATGTGCTGGCCGAAGCGGTGATGGCTGCATTGGTAGGGGCATTGCGAGGGGCAGGCGACACGCACTTTACAATGATGGTATCGGTTACCGCACACTGGCTGTTTGTACCCATTCTCTATCTGGCGTTGAATGTGTTTAATCTCTCAATTCAATTTAGCTGGCTCATATTGGTTGTTTTCTTCCTGCTTTTCTGTAGTGTACTCGTATTCCGTTTTAAAAGCGGAAAATGGAAGAATATTAAGGTTATAAATTCATGATAAAGAGGCTGTCTAAAAATTCAAGAATTGGCCACGAAGGTACAAAATCACAAAAAATCATTGAGGAGATATATTATTGTGAATGAATACTTTGTGTTAACTTAGTGCCTTTGCTTTTTGTGGCATTTTCCTGATCTGAGACTTTTTGGACAGCCTCTTTTTTAAAGCTATTTTTTTATCAATCGAAAAATCCCTGAAAAAATATTGATTGAAGGTACCTTCTTCTGGTACGATGTATATTCTTCTCCGAATTGATCGGTTAGGATTTGCTCCTCCTCTTTTATTCCGAAGGATAATAATCCTATCGAAAGAATAGAAATCGCGATGGTGATAATATCTTGATTGATAAGAGCCATTCCGGCATTCAACAATATAAAGCTTAAATACTGAGGATGCCTGATCAACCGGTAAATCCCTTTTTTGACCAGTTTTGTGGTGGCTAAAAAACTTCCGTTTGCGCTTATGTTCCCATATTTTCGAAGAGTAAAAACTGGCAGGGGCCAAAGGAAGATAATTGGAATCAGGAGTATTAGTCCAACGTATTTCAACCAACTTAACGCGGACGCATGTTCAATCACAATATTCTGAACAATGTTTGCCATTAATAGAATTTGCCCGATTGCCAGTGGCGATATGTTGTCTTTCCAGCTTT
>Ga0209373_10001552_pt1 | contig 26296 bp, 24 predicted proteins | sample Higcelweek5metaG_FD_187173 | JGI IMG/M metagenome (GOLD analysis project Ga0209373, IMG submission 187173) | Freshwater pond sediment microbial communities from the University of Edinburgh, under environmental carbon perturbations - High... | ecosystem: Environmental > Aquatic > Freshwater >... | reverse complement strand
AATCTTTGACAATAAAACAGATTTTAGTTTATAATACCTCCGTTATGTCAAAAGAATGTTTTATTTGTTCAAAATCTACGATAGCAGGTCGAAGTATCCAACACAAGCACTCAGTGGGTTGGAGATATAAGGCACCACACACTGTTAGACAGTTTAAACCAAATCTTAGAAGTATAGACTTAGAAGTTGACGGAGTTGTTAAAAACGTCACTATCTGTATGAAATGCTACAAGAGATTGCAAAAAGGTGCAGAAGAAAAAGAAGCATAATTCCTCTGTTCAATTTAGGTGAAAATATATAAAAGAACACTCGTGTTCTTTTTTTTTACATGTTAGAATCAAAGATATCTAGTTGTATACTATCAGTCTATGAAAATTTTTGATTCAATCTGGGAATTACTAACATATGATTTGGGAATTGACTTAGGTACTGCAAATACCTTGGTATATATGCGTAATCACGGTATCGTAGTTTCAGAGCCTTCAGTTGTAGCCATAGATAAAAGAACCAAAACAGTACTTGCTGTGGGTAAAGAAGCTAGGCAAATGATTGGTAGAACCCCAGCAAACATTGCAGCAGTTAGACCTCTTAAAGATGGAGTCATTTCAGATTTTGATACTACCCAAGCCATGATCCATCATTTCATCCATAGAGCGCACTCATATTTCGGAAATTCATTTAAGCTTCCAAGGCCAAGAGTAATTGTAGGTGTCCCATCTTCTGTCACTGAAGTGGAAAGACAAGCCGTAATTGATGCTGTAAAAACAGCTGGAGCGAGAGAGGTATTCATAGTTGAGGAATCAATGGCAGCAGCCATTGGAGCAGGCTTACCTGTTGAAGACGCTTCTGGAAGTATGATTGTAGATGTTGGAGGTGGTACTTCGGACATCGCAGTGTTCTCGCTTGGTGATATTGTTGTAGACAATACACTGAGAATTGCAGGAGATGAGATGGATCAGGATATCGTTAACTATGTAAGAGAAAAGTACAATGTATTAATAGGGGAACGAAGTGCTGAAGATGTAAAAATTGCCATAGGTTCGGCAATGCCACTGAGGAAAGAAACTAAGATGGCTGTACAGGGAAGAGATCTTCTAACAGGACTACCAAAAACAGTTGAATTAAGTAGCGTAGAGGTTAGAGAAGCCATCATGACATCGATATATCAGATCACTGAAGCAGTTAAAGACGCAATTGAAGATACTCCGCCTGAACTTTTGAAAGACTTGTTAACATCAGGATTACATTTAACAGGTGGCGGAGCGTTGATAAAGGGATTGGATACATTCTGGGCTCAAGAGTTAAATCTCCCAGTAAAAATTGTAGACGATCCACTCTCAGCAGTAGCGAGAGGAACCGCATTAATGTTAGACCACATCGAACTACTTGAAAGAGTCCAAAGATCTTGGAACGAGTTAGTTTAATAATACTTGAATGAAAAATAATACTACCAAAGTCGAAAACAACAACATTGTAGTATATATCTCTTTACTTTTAGCGATTGTCCTTCTTCTTCTTGATGGATTAAGTGGTATGAAAGGTGTTAGAAATGCACTCTCTTTTGTATTTGAACCGACAACTTTTCAAGCCAACATTGCGGGCTCTAAGGTTAAAGAATATTTCCAAACATTTGTTAATCTTGGGAAATTTAGAAAGGAATTCAATGATTTGAAAGTTGCCTCATATGACAAAGAGTCTCAGTACTCCAACTATATCATCCTCAAAAATGAAAATGAGGCTTTAAAGAAGCAGATAGCCTTAGGAAACGTAGACGCAAAGTATGTATTAGCCAATACTTTGCGGGATGATAGCGTAGATACAATGGCGATAGATCAAGGAAGTGAATCAGGATTGCAACAGGGTGATGTGGTTACGGTAGGAAATGTGTTCGTTGGGATAGTTTCAAATGTTGATTTTAAAGGAAGCTCTGTAAGACTTCCTTCAGATGCAAATTCCCATATAGAAGTTGTCGTGCTTAAACCTGGACGAGAAGAAAATACAAAGACCAATATTTTAAGCAGTGGGGTGGTTAGTGGCTCCGCTGAGGGTATTAAAATTGAAAATATAGCTATGAACTCTGAAGTAGTGGATGGAGATGCGGTTTACATTAACGATTCTAAAGTAGGTGGATTCTTCGCTTTGGGATATATTGTTGCGCTCTCTAGTAATCCTGCTAGCACATACAAAACTGCATTTGTTTCTCCAATATTGGATTACGATAACCTAATGCAAGTATTTGTGCGTGTTGAATAATTTGTAAAATATATATAATGCCAATACTGTATGCGTTTTTAACATGTTTTTTAGCAATCTTCTTGGAGGGCTTTTTGGTGGCATTGGGAAATTTTAGATTTTTCTTTCTTCTGAATCTCGCTTTGTTTAACAAGATTAATTGGAAATACATTCTAATTCTTGTAGTTTTAGGCTCTGTAGTGCTTGATGTGATATATCACTATGTTTTAGGTACCAACTTGTTAATTACGGGCATATCTCTCTTGCTAATGCTTGGTATCTCTCTGTTGGTTCCATTAGAATACAACCTGCCTGGCTACAGTGTGAAGTTCTTTTGCATATTTGTATATTACCTTTTACTTGCTTTTGTCCCTGAGCTAATATCCACCGGTAATTGGGCGAACATAACGGGATTGATGGTAGGGGGAATGGTGCTAAAAGCTTTGATATCCATAGCTTTTTGTGTAGTATTTGATATGGTATGGAGTAGGCTAAGAAGGCGTGATGAGGGTATGAAATTAAGATCATTGTAGAAGAGATGGATTTAAAATTTTCTAAGAAAATACAATCGAATAGCAAGAAGAAACCGGAAATTGTAAGTGGTATTAGGAATATCAACATTAAAGAAAGTGCTAAGAAGCTTTGGAAATCAACCCCGGGGTACTCAGAGGGCTCTCCATGGAACTATCTAATCGTCTTCCTAATGTTTTTTGTCTTGTTTGGTATATTGTTTCTTCAGCTTAGCTCTCTTCAGATTGCAAAAGGGGAGGAGATGCTTGCTAAATCTGAGAATAATCAGATTAGAAAGGAGAGTATTCCTGCGTATCGTGGGGTTTTGTTCGACCGTAATGGTACCAAGCTCGTTGAGAATGTGGCTTCTGTAGGGTTGTATGTAATGATTGATAAATACTTAGTGGATGGTGAGGTAGATAATTCAAAGCTTCAGAGTACATGTGATACCCTTGGGGGTATGCTGGGTGATAGGTGGAAGAAGGTTTCGGACAACAAGGAGGTTGAATATGGCTCAATAATGGAGCGTGTATTAAAGATACATGCTGAAAGCCCATATTTTACGGATATACTCATTGCTTCTGACTTAAATAATGATGAAATAATTCAAATTAAGGCCGCAACTGAGAATTTACCAGGTATATATATAGATGATGGTAGCAAGCGCTCATACCCATACAAAAATGTTCTGTCATCAATCCTTGGATATACAGGCAATGTAACCGCAGATGATCTTAAGTCCATAAGCTACCTTAATTCTACAGATGTAGTTGGCCGTACAGGACTTGAAAGAGAATATGATGAACAGCTTGCAGGTGAAGATGGACAGATAGTTTGGGAAGTTGATTCATTGGGTAAAAAGATATCACAAGAGGGTTTAACCATTAAAACACCAGTCTCTGGTAAAAATTTGTACCTTACATTAGATATGACGATACAAAATAAGTTGTACGAAGCTGTACAAACAGGTGTAAACAATTCTAAGGGCACAGGAGGCGCTGGAATCATCCAAGACGTTAACACAGGTGAAATCATAGCAATGGTTACATATCCAACATATGATAACAATCTCTTCATTGGTGGAATCTCAGTCTCTGACTATTCAAAACTCTTAAATGACAAAGCCAATCCATTGATGAATAGAGCAATTGCTGCCCAAGTCCCAGCTGGTTCTACATTCAAAACAATTGTAGCTACTGCTGCCTTGGATGCAGGAGCAGTTACTAAATATACTCAATATACCAGCTATGCTGGATATACCTTCTCCAATGGTGCTTCTTTTCAGGAATATCACAACCATTCATATGGCACAGTTAATATTGTAAGTGCCTTGGCCGTATCCTCAAATATATATTTCTGTGAACTCATTAGGCATTGGGATATGAATTCCTTGGTACCATATCTAGACAAATTTGGTATTGGGAAGGTAACAGGTATAGATATTCCAGGTGAGATGGCAGGAAGAATCCCATCTCCAGCAAACAAGCTCATGCTAGCCAATTCAACTAGCCCATGGTTAGATCCGATCTGGTATCCAGAGGGAGACTCATGTAACTCTGTCATTGGTCAGGGAATTGGTTTAGTTACACCAGTACAGATGTCTAACTGGATGGGAGCCATAGCCAATGAAGGAACTCTCTACAAACCACATTTAGCCAAATATTTTGTTGATGAAGATGGAAACAAAGTAGAGGTTCCAGTGGAAATATTGCAGAAAGATATTGCTAAGAAAGAGGCATTTAAAACTGCCAAAGAAGGGATGTGGTCTGCAGTTAATGGTGGAAGTGCCTCAATTTCGTCACTTGCCAATTTAGGAACTGTAGTAGCAGCTAAAACAGGTACTGCAGAGTTTGGAGCTTTGGACAAAAAGGGAAACTACGAACATACTCATGCGTGGGTAGGTGGCTTCTTCCCATATGATAATCCTAAGTATTCCTTTAGTATATTCCTTGAAGATGGTGGTGAGAGTCTCAATGCGGTCAAGGTTATGAAGGAAATGATAGCTTGGATGGTACAAAACGGTAAGATTTAACCAATATTTCATCTTTGTTTGCCATACTCTACATATGTCATATATATGTATGAGTGATTCCAAATATCCAAGGCTTATGAAAGAGATACACAATCCTCCTAAACAATTATATTGTAAGGGGAATATGGCTTTACTGATGAAGAGGTGCCTAACCATTGTAGGTACTAGGAAAGCTACAAGATATGGAAAGGAGGTATTGGATATGTTACTGCAACCATACCTCATAGATTTAGATATATGTATTGTAAGCGGTTTGGCAGAAGGTATCGATACAATGGTGCATAGAAGATGTCTGGAGTTGGATATCCCTACAATTGCAATCATAGCGGGAGGGATAGAGAATATATATCCCGTTTCCAATACAAAACTCTATGAAGATATCTCAGAAAAAGGATTAGTAATGGCAGAATATGATGGTAAGGTTGAGATGCACAAAGGTATGTTCCCAATGCGTAACCGTGTCCTTGCTGGGATATCAGAGACGACAGTAGTCATAGAAGCGGATATACAGAGTGGGTCATTAGTTACTGCCAATCTGGCCCTAGAATTTAATAGAGATGTGTACGTAATTCCAGGCGATATATTTAAATCTGCGTCCCGTGGATGTCACTCATTGATTAAACAAGGGGCAGGAATAATTGTAGGTGAAGATGATTTTAAGGAGATATTAGGGATAGAGGGAGAGCAATTGAAGTGCTTTTAGCAAAGGAGATCTGGGGCTTTGAAGCAGAAATGTATACAGAATTAAAAAGTGTGAAATAGCGTGCAAGCTTTGTATACATGTTTGACAATACTAATTAATTTAATGTATTTTAAGAAGCAAGCATATGGAAAAGAAAAAGAAATCATACAAAAACCTTTTAATTGTTGAGTCTCCTGCAAAAGCGAAGACCATTAACAAATATTTAGGTACAGATTACAAAGTAATGGCTACTGTTGGCCACATTATCGACCTCCCCAAAAGTAAGCTGGGAGTAGATATTGAGCATAACTATGAACCTTTGTTTGAAACAATATATGGGAAGGGTAAGGTAATCACTGATCTTAAGCGCGCAGTTCCAAAAGATGGAAATGTCTTCTTAGCAATGGACCCTGATCGTGAAGGAGAAGCCATAGCATGGCATGTAAACAGTGTATTGAAGACTAAGAATGCAAAGCGAGTAATGTTCAATGAAATCACTAAAGATGCGATCCTAGAGGCTGTTAAACATCCTTTGGAGATTGATGAAAACCTTGTAGAAGCACAGAAAGCAAGAAGAATACTAGACAGATTAGTAGGATACAAGCTTTCAGAATTACTTTGGAAGAAGATATGGTATGGTCTCTCTGCAGGTAGAGTACAGTCTGTTGCATTGAGATTGGTTGTTGAAAGAGAAGAAGAAAGAGAAGCTTTTAAAGCTGAGGAATATTGGGACTTTGGAGTAGAGGTTAAGGATGAAAGTGGAAATACATTAAATGCAAAATTAGCTCAAAAGGATGGAAAGAAATATATCCCTAAAGACAAAGATGAAGTAGAGGGGATTGAAAAAACATTAGGATCTTCTGATTACATTGTTAAAGATGTAGTTGTTAAGAAGGTTAAGAAGCATCCATATCCTCCATTTACTACATCTACACTTCAACAAGCAGCAAACAATGTTTTAGGCTATTCATCTAAACGAACAATGGCCATTGCTCAGATCTTGTATCAGGCTGGTTACATTACATATATGAGAACTGACTCATTCAACTTGAGTGCTAAGGCTGTTGATTCAATTAGAGGGTTAATTGGTACTAGATATGGTAAAGAATATTTACCTGCTACACCTAATTACTACAAAACTAGAAGTAAGGGTGCACAAGAAGCCCACGAGGCAATTAGGCCTTCAGATATTAATGTAACTAGAGAGAAGATTGAAACTCAGTTTGGTAGCGCAGAGGCAAAACTTTACGATTTGATATGGAAGCGAGTTGTTTCTTGCCAGATGACAGACAAACAGGCTGAGATTTTAACAGTTTCAATTGTTAACAAGGATGTGAAGAAACCTGAATATGTATTTACATTGGGTGGTGAGATGACTTTGTTTGATGGTTTTAGAAAGGTTTTGGGTACTGGTAAGGTGGAAGATGATCTACAAGAGATTTCTAAGATTGAGAAGGGGGATTCGTTGAAATGGAAGAAGTTTGTTAAGGAACAGAAATATACCCAACCTCCTGCTAGATATACCGATGCTTCATTGGTTAAGAAACTAGAAGCACTTGAGATTGGTAGACCTTCTACATATGCAACCATCATTTCTACTATTGAAGCGAGAGGATATATTACTAAGGAAGCTAAAGCTTTGATTCCTACAGATGTTGGTAGAATTGTTACTAATTTCCTCAGAGACAATTTTAAGAGGTTGGTAGATTACAAATATACCGCTAAGGTTGAGGCTGAATTAGATGGTATCGCTGCAGGTAAGATGAAGTATGCTCCAGTTATGGATGAGCAATTTAAACCTTTGGTTGAGGAGATTGCTAAGGCTGAGAAGGATGTCAAAAAGGAAGATGTTGTCATACTTGGTAAGGCTGAGGACAAGTGTCCTGAATGTGGTGGGGAGATGATCATTAGAATTGGTAGATATGGTAAATTTCTTAGTTGTGCTAAATTCCCTGAGTGTAAGGGTATGAAGGATTTATCTGGGAATGAGGAGAGTTTGGATTTTGCTAAATATCTTAGACCTGAGAAGTGTCCTAAGTGTGGTGGGGAATTGGTGTTGAAGAATAGCAAATATGGTAAGTTCTGGGCTTGTAAGGACTATCCTAAGTGTAAGGGTACTGTTCCTCTTCTTTTACAAGAGAAGTGTCCTGAATGTAATCATCCTTTGGTTGAAAGAAGGAGTAAGTGGGGTAGGACATTTACTGGATGTAGTAACTATCCGGAGTGTAAGTACATAAAGAAGACATTTAAGGCTAAGAAGAAAAAGAAGAGTTCAGAGTAATTTCATATATATCTTCTATGATATATATATGCTTCCAAGAGAAAAATATTTAGAAAGGGGTATAGATAGCCTCAGTGATATGGAATTAATAGCCATTATTATTGGTTCTGGTATTAAGGGGCATGATTTTATGTCCGTTTCCAGATCTGTGGTATATCGTATTCGTAAATCTATCAAGAAAAACGGTAATGTTGATGTGAATGATATTGTTGATATCCTTGGTATTGGTTTAGCTACGGCTATGAAGATTCTCTCTGGTATTGAATTGGGTAGGAGGTTGTATGATCTTGGGAGTAAAGAAAAAACAATTGTTCGTAATTCCCAAGAGGCTTACTATTTACTTAGGGATATGCAAAAGAAGAAACAGGAATATATTGTTGGGATATTTCTTAATTCTAGGTTTGAGTTATTAGAACAACGTACGTTAGCTATTGGTACTGTGGATGGGGCTGGGTTACTTCCTAGGGATGTTATTATTCCTGCATTAGAACTTAATGCTAGTTCTGTTATATTGGCACATAACCATCCTTCGGGAGATCCTTTACCTAGTGATGAGGATTTTGCTGTTACAGAGAGGGTAGGGAAAGCTTTAGATTTGGTAGGAATGAAGTTACTCGATCATATGGTTATAGGGAGGGAGAGTTGGAAGAGTATATGCTAGAAATAATGAAGCTATGTGAATGTATTTGATGTAATCTTATATTATAATAGGATTAGTGTGAATATAAACTGTAAGGCACCGGTAAATAAATGCAAGTAGAAATACATGCTTTCCTTCAGGGGAAAAATAGAATGGAAAAAAGGTTAGCCTTTGATTTGGAAAAATACAGGATCATTCTCATGAACACAAAACTTGAAGATAGGGAACAGATAGAACTTCGTGTGATACGGGATATCGATTTTGAAGAACTGAGGATGAAAGATGGAAGGAATGAAAAGGAAATTCGATCAAAGATTGCATATTTTGAGAATGAATTCCGAAAGATTTCCAACTTATTGGAAAGTTACCTAATGTTTTCATTTAACCAAGTATTGGGAAAATTCGATGAAAAAGAACTTATTATAAATATATTAGCCTCAAAGTCTGAGAGAGATAAACTTCAAAAGGAAGGGTATTTTGAAGGAGGTGGAGGGGTACATATTATAAATCCTCCAGGACTTTCATTCCCAGAAATATCAGAAGAACAAATAGAAGAAATAAGGAAACTCAATAAATATGTCCCAATTCTAGTGTTTTTTGGGGAAGGAAGGAGACAACATAGAAACAAAAATAATGAAATAGCTTTCGGACTTTTCTTTAAAATTCTAGAAGGTATTTTTCTAAAAAAAGGAACAAATAACAGGGAAGGACAATTTATTAAAATGGCTCCTGAGATTAAGAAAGTTTTGCCATTTTATCAGACTTTATATGATGCACTTAACCGGTTACTAACAAAAAACTTGAAGATTACACTAGAACATAGAAAGGACAAGTATGAGGATATGCTAGTTATGCTGATAAGATTAAGAGATCAGCTATCCCATTTCAATCAAGAGAGAGCCATACACTATTTTGATATCTCTATGAGTCAGGATTTAGATATTGTTAATTCTTTTATGATATCCGCAATCTACAAAATAATTTTTTCAATACTGAAATCCAAGGAATAGATATATCTAACCTTGCATTCTCCTCATTCTCTTTGTATAATCCCTATGTTATTTAATCTCATATATCCCTGTAATTTTCCTGGATGATAAATATCACCCAACAGAGATATTAATAAAAGGAAACATATAAAAATGGAAAACCAAAAACAAGTAGTCGTAGAAACACAGACTTTAAACAAAGTTTCAAATGTAAAAACCCCAGAGATACTAGATTTACTTAAATCGGGCTGTCATTTTGGACACAAGAAAAGTGCTTGGAATCCAAGAATGAAACAGTACATATATGAAGAGAGAAATGGTATTCATATCATAGACTTAGTAAAAACACAGGAACTCATAACAGCAACAATAAAAGCATTAAGCGAACTAACTGAAAAAGGAAACGTCTTAATCGTAGGAACAAAAGGACAAGCAGCATCCATAGTTGAAAAAGTAGCTACCGACAACGGAGCATTCTATGTAAACAAAAGATGGCCAGGTGGACTATTCACAAACTTCGAAACAATTAGAAAGAGTGTACAAGGATTAGTAAAGATGGAAGAAAGCCTTGCAAGAGGAGGAGAAGACCTTGTTAAGAAGGAAAGACTCTTCATGCAAAGAGAATCAGAGAAGATGGATAGAATATACAAAGGTATTAAGTTCATGGACAAATTACCAGTAGCAGTAATCGTTGTAGACAGCAAAGTTGAAAAACTAGCTATCAAAGAAGCAAAGATTGCACATATTCCAATCATCGCATTAATTGATACCAACTGTAATCCAGATCTAGTAGATTACCCAATCCCAGCAAATGATGACTCCCTAAAGAGCATCTCATTGTTAATGGGAGTATTAGGTGAAGTATTAGGAGAATCCAAGAAATCACAGGGAATCATTGCATTGAGAAACAGTCAAAAAGCAACACTCGAAATGTTAGCAAAGCAATATGCTGAATCTAAAGAAAGAGAAGCAAAGATGGCAGAAGAAGACAGAGAAAGAATGAAAGCATTAAGAGAAGGAAAGATTGCTGAAACTAAAGGAACTGTTGTAAGAGTTGTTAAAAAAGATATCAGTGGTGAAATCGCAGCAGCAGAAGCAGCAAAGAAAGTTGTTGATTCTAAGAGCGTTGAAGATCTCGGACTCTCAGCAAGAGTAGTCAAATCTTTAGCAGACAATGGAATCAAGAGTGTAAGTGATCTCTCAGGCAAAACCAAAGAAGACCTAATGGAAATCAAAGGTGTAGGAGAGAAAGCAGCAGTTGATATATTGAAATCACTTAAATAACTTTTTAACAAATACTGCAATGGGAATATCAATAGATGATATTAAAACATTAAGAGCTAAAACATCAGCTGGAATGGGACTTTGTAAGGAAGCTCTAGTAGCTTCTGATGGTGATATGGCAAAAGCAACCGCATATATCAATGAAAGAAGTGATGTAATTGGAAGACTTCATAACCTTACAGGTGCAAAGATTGGACTATGTAAGATAGCTTTTGAAGAAGCAGGAAAAGATTTTGAAGCAACCGTAGCATTAATCAATGAAAGAGGTTGGAATGAACCAACAGCAGATGAGACCATTGAAAAGGGTGAGGGAGTTGTTGAAACTTACCTACACGGTATGGATCACAAGTTAGCTGCAATCGTTGAAGTTAAATGTAAAACAGATTTCGTTGCAACCAATGATGACTTCAGAGCATTTGCTCACGAAGTAGCATTACAGGTAGCTGCAATGAAGCCTCTCTATGTTTCTAAGGACAGTGTAAATGCAGAAGATGTAGAAAGAATGAAAGTTATCTTTACCAAGGAAGCTGAGAGCGAAGGCAAACCAGCAAACATTATGGAGAAGATAATTGAAGGAAAGTTTTCTAAATACTATGCAGAGAAATGTTTACTAGAACAGAAGTGGTTTAAGGATGAATCCAAGACAATGAATAATCTCTTAGATGAGATTACTCAGAAAATGGGTGAGCCAATACAGATTACTAGAATACTTTTCTGGGAATTTGGAACTAAATAGTTCATTTGATTTTGTATGAAGGAGGGGGAGTTAAAAACTCCCCCTTTTTGTTGTACAATATGGTGATAATATTAGGTATGTTAACAAAATGGATATAGATATATTTAAAGCAGATATTCAAAAGTGTATAGATCATGTATATGACGACTTAACACAGATTAGAACAGGTAGAGCAACCCCAGAATTAGTAGAAGAAGTAATGGTAAGTGCATATGAGACAATGTCTCCAATCAAAAACTATGCATCCATCTCTGCACTCGATGCAAAAACACTTTCCATTCAACCATGGGACAAAAGTATATTAGAAAATATCTCTAAGGCAATTAACATTGCAAATATGGGACTCTCTCCAATGATGGAAGGGGACAGAGTGATTGTTAAAGTTCCTGATCTTACAGAAGAACGAAGAAAAGAATATGTAAAGATAATGAAGGAAAGGGTCGAAGATGGAAGAATTGCAGTAAGACAGGTAAGACAGAAATATATGCAGGAGATAGATGAACTTCAGAAGAATGGTCTTTCAGAGGATGAAGCAGATAGGACCAGAGAAGAGATAGAGAAGGCTGTAAAGGAAACAAATCAAAAGATTGAAGAAATTAGAGAAGCAAAAGAAAAAGAATTGTTAACTATCTAATTTTTACTACACTCCAATGCTGTCCATTCTAGTAAATATACTCTTGTTCATATTGGTTATTGGTATCCTAACATTCGTTCATGAATTAGGACATTTTCTTGCAGCGAAACTCATTAAAGCCACAGTATTTGAATTTTCATTAGGGTTTGGACCTAAATTACTTTCAAAGAAATTCAAAGGTACAGAATACAACATTCGACTTTTACCACTAGGAGGCTTTGTAAAAATATTGGGTGATGGAGATCCTGAAAAAAAAGAAGTTAAAGAAAAACTCAAAGAAGATGATGGAAATCTACATAACAAATCGAGATTAGCACAGATATTCGTAATGCTTGCGGGAGTAACGATGAATATCCTGTTTGCAATTACAATGTATTTCATAATCTTAGGTAGCTCAGGTTGGAAGATGACATTAGACTGGTCATTTGAAAACTTTAAGCCTGTTGGAGCAAATATCACTAAAGAAATTGCAGAAGAGGTTAAATATTCTGAAGTAATTAAAGATGGTGGAGCATATGTGGCTCAAATCCCAAATGAAGGAGCTATTAAAAGTATTGCTGGACAAACAATTACTCTTTCTAACCAGGTTGGGGAAGTATTGAAAGAACATAAAAATGAGGTTGTTGAGATGAATATTTGTAATGAAGAGTGTAAGACATATTCTGTACAGGTATCGGACAAGGGGACAATAGGTATTGCTCTTCCAAAGAACTATTTTGTAATCATATCGTATGAGGATAACAGGGCTACTGCAGGCTTTGCACATTTAATAAATACGGTTAGATTAATTGGGATTAAATTCGGAACTATGTTTGGAGAGGCTAAAACGACAGGAGACTATTCTGAGATTTCAAACTCTGTATCTGGTCCAGTCGGTATATATTTTCTAATTGATTACTTCAAGAATTTAGGATTTGTTACTTTCTTAAGTGTAATGGGGGATCTTTCTCTCTCGTTGGCTATCATGAATCTTTTGCCTATTCCCGCATTAGATGGCGGTAGGGTAGTTATCCTTTTGATTGAGAGCATTATTAGGAGAGATCTGAATGAAAGAATTAAGACACTTATAATAAATGGAAGTTTCATTTTACTAATGATTCTTGTTATATTTATTATGATAAAGGATGTCCTAAATATTCAAAATATTAAGGATATGTTTAGATAACTGCTGTATTAATGAAATTAAGACTGTCCAAGAAAAAATCAATTATTCTTACTTCAATATTTTTTGCTGTATTAGCTGGTACAGGGGGGTATTTGTTGTGGAGAGTTAATAGCTCAAATACATTAAGTGAGCAATTGACGGAAGCGGGATATATTGTTAAAAAAACGGATTTGATAACAGGAAAAAAGGTTATTATTGATCCTAATACTGGCAAGGAAACAACGCTTGTTGCTGATAACTATTACACAGCTACCGGCGTGAATCAAAACTGTGCTGAGGATGAAGTTGGATATCAATGCAAAATAAATGGAAAAGATAGTCTTTGTTGTAATAAGGCTACAGTATCAAATGATACTAGTGGTCCTGTCTGTGGTAACAATAGTTGCGAATCAGGAGAGACGCTTACAAATTGTCAGAATGACTGTGCGAAGTGTGGAGATAATATATGCTCTTCTCCAACCGAAACGTTAGCTTCATGTCCAGGAGATTGTGCTAAGTGTGGTGACAAAGTATGTACTTCTCCAACCGAAACCTTAGCTAATTGTCCAGGAGACTGTGCTGTATGTGGAGATAACATATGTAGCAGTACAGAAACATCTGAAAGTTGTTCTAAAGATTGTCTTTGCAAAGACTTAACATGGACTAACAAACCAGATGGTGAATATCCTACAGATCAAACATTTAGTGGAATATCTGTAACGAATATAAACAGTAAGAGTACAAGTGGAACAGGTGTAACTGTAACTCTAAATTCTACAAATGTTCCAGCATGTTCTACGGGTGTAGCCACCTGTTATACCTTAAGTAACAACACGAGTGGATATCAAGTAATTGGTATTACTCTTTTTAATGGAACAGCAAAGATAGAAGAGAGTACATACCTTCTTTCTTTAACATTACCTGTAGATACTGGCTCATGTGCTTCTACAACGGTAACTACCTCTGCCACATTTACAATTAAAGCTGATGCGGTAGCTGTAGTTCCAGACACTGGCCTTTTCGATGGGGTAATGGGAAAAATATATCTTGGAACAGGATTGGTATTTTTAGGAATAATGACAACCCAATTCTCAAAGTTTGGATATCTATTTAATACCATTGGTGAGAGAAACAGAGTAGTATTGGAAGAGAGGAAGATTAAAAAAGAAGAAATTAAAAGAAATAGGTTTGAAAGAAGATTTAAATAATGGCTGTAAGAATTCGTTTAACAAAAAAGGCAAAAATTATCATATTGGCATCATTGATGCTCATATTAGCTGGGACAGGAGGATATCTGTTGTGGAGAGTTAATCAAGACGATACTGTTGCTCCAACAGATAGTGATGCATCGGGAGGTGCAGGAGTATGTTGTAATGCGGCAGGTTGTGTAGCTGGATATAAATGTGATACTAGTAAGCCATGTTCTGCGTGTGAGACTGCATATGCAAATGCTGCAGGAGTCTCTTGCGGGAAATCCAACGGTGTGACAGTTAAATGTCGTAATGGATTTGACTGTAAAAATTCATCTACTCATGAATGTTGTCCTTCCAATCCTTTAGGAACCTGCGTAAAAGTGGATGATCCCGTAGCTCCAATTGGAGGAACGTGTCCAGATAGCATAAAAGCCTGTGAATGGCCTAATACCATTATGAGTAATACCTGTACTTGTGAACAGTGTAATGGATCCAATGGATGTTCAGGAAATCCGCCAACATGCACACCGGGAGGATGTCCAGATGGAAAAGTAAGTTGTGGAGATTCTACTAACCATGACGGTGGTTCTGACTGTGTAAAAACATCAGTATCTTGTGCAGTGTATCATCCAGATTGTAATAACCCATCGAATATATATAGGTATTGTAAACCAGCTCCTTCAGCAACAAATGTCTGTGATTCTGGAGCATGGGTAACCAAGCCAACAGGATCATACGCATATTGTGCACCAATAGCATATTCTGCAACTGCAACAGATTCTGATGGAATAGATCAAACATCAATAGCAGTTAAGTTAAACAGCGTAGTAAGGTCATCGATTACCAAGAGCAATGCAGGAACCAAGACCACGATCTCTGAGACCCTCAGTAGTGCAACCAATTGTCTCACACCCGGTTCATATACCCTTTCAATGGATTGGAAAGATACAAAGGGAGCTGCAAGCTCAAATTGTGCATTAAGTACAACCTTCACAGTACAACCCGAAGTATTAAATCCCGATTGGAGTTTAACAAAGGGAGTAGTTGAGAAATGTGTGGAGGAAAACACTACAAATCCAACATCTCAATTAACATATACAATTACAATTAAAAATACTGGAGCAGGAGAGGGAACCATAACCAAGATTGTAGATTCTCTTGATTCAAAGGTATTACAAACATATATTAGCGGGATATCAAATAGTGGGGTATATGCCAATGGAGATATAACTTGGACACTATCTGCCACAGACAAAGTATTTGCAGCCAATCAATCCAAAGTATTTACATATGTAGTAACGGTACCAAAAGATACATTTGGTACATATGCAAATACTGTAACTGCATACCCAGCAACAGGGGAGAATATCATTGCAAATGCCAATATAGATGCAGACTGTGTCATAGAAGCACCAGATACAGGTATATTCGATTCAATATGGGCAAAAGTATTGTTGGGAGTAGCATTCATAGCAATTGGTATTAACTACTCACACATCTCAAAATTGTCTAGAAAGCTATACATTTCTCTAAATGATGGGTACGACGAGCAAAGAAAAAAGAATTTTGAAAAAAAGGTGGTAAAAAGATAAAAAGGTATGATATAATCACCGAGCATAGATATATATTAAATAAAAGGAGTTCAAATGTCAGTTATAGTACATTCCAGCGAAAATATAGATAGTGCTCTTAAGAGACTTCACAGAGAAGTATTAAGAGAAAAGATTTTAGAAACTTACAGAGCTAAGGCTTTTAGAATCATCCCTGGAACTCTCAAAATTGAGAAGAGAAGGGAATGGGCCAAAATGAAGAGAAGAAGAAGAGCTGCAGCTAGAAGAGCTAAATAAGCAGTTAAATTAACTCTTACAACATATGTCCATATCAGAAAATATCCGTAAAGATATGTTTGCCGCTTCCAAAGAAGGAAGAGTTGATGAATCAAACATCCTAAAAATGGCTTTAGCCGCTATTAAGAATGTTGAGATTGATACAGGGAAAGAACTTGAAGATCCAGAAGTTGAAAAAATCTTAAGAAAAGAAGCTAGAAAGATTACAGATGCAATCGATCAGTATACCAAGATGGGTAGAGATGATCTTTTGGTAAAAGAGAAAGCACAGTTAGAAATCCTAGATAAATATCTACCACAGTTACTAACAGAAGATGAGGTTAGAGTAGTGGTAAAGAACAAAATCACAGAATTAGGAATCACAGAAATGCGAGATATGGGTAGACTCATGGGTGCTGTAATGGCAGAGATAGGTACACTAACCGATGGCAATACTGTGAAGAACATAGTTTCAGAGCTATTGAAATAATGAATCTACAAATTTTCAACAAGGAAATTTTAGATATATCCATAGACGAATATTTACCAAAGATAGAAGCCAAGTTTGTCGATCACAATATCCAAAATGTGAGCATTATATTTGTTACTCCAATATTCATAAGAGAACTTAATACTCAATATAGAAATATAAACGATGTTACAGATGTGTTATCTTTTAACATTGATGCAACAGAGCTTTTGGGTGAGATCTACGTTTGCCCTGAATACATTAAATCTACACGACCAGAAATAGACTTTAAGGAAGAAGTCTTAAGATTAATAATTCATGGAATATTGCATCTCATAGGGTATGACCATGAAGTTGAATTAACCGAAGAAACCAAGAACACAGAAAAAATGTTTGTAAAACAGGAGCAGATATTAGAGAATGTACTATGAAATTAATAGTAGGTTTAGGTAACCCAGGTAAAGAGTATGCAAATACCCCACACAATGCGGGTTTTGTCTTCCTAGATGCCCTGAGAGACAAGTTCATGTATCAAAATACCTTGTACCCAACAGACTGGAGAACCGAGGATACATTCAAGTCTGATATCGCGTTCATCAAGAGTGGATCTAAAATAGTAGCAATTCTTCAAAAGCCATCCACCTTTATGAACCTCTCTGGAGAAGCAGTGGAAAAAATCATTAAGAAGTTTGATATCGAACCATCAAACGATTTTATTCTTGTACACGATGATTTAGATATTCAACTAGGAGAATTTAAAATTCAAAAAGGTAAGTCACCAATAGGGCATAATGGGGTTGTAAGTGTTGAAGACCATCTTGGAATTAAAGATTTCAAACGCGTGAGAATAGGAATAGAGAACAGATCAAACAAAAATATCTCTGGCTTAGACTATGTTCTGATGAAATATTCCAAAGAAGAGCAGGTTACTTTAGAAGAAACAGTCGAAGAAGCTATTAAAGGTATCCTCTCAGATATTATTCTGTAGTCATCAATTTGACCTTATCGCCATAATAGTTTGTAACTTCCTTCAGTGTATGGGTTTTAAGTTTTTTGTCATATGGTAATACTGTCCCTACGTTATCATTCTCTAATGCTATCCCAACATTCAAAACAGTGTCTTTCTCATCCAATACAAAGAATACAGCACCTTGAGCTAATATCGTATCGGGATTAAGAGCTTTCAACATCTTTCTGTAATTGAAATATTTGTAGAAAGCCTCTTGAGAATCATATTCTGCGGAATATCCCTCAATACTGTTATCCTTTAGCAACATGTCTTTTAGAACAGGAGATATAGGGGAGTGAATATTGTAATATGCTTGGGAGATTAATCTAAATGAAGTCATACCACCGTACCCATATTTAAATCTATCTACTAATTTAGTTGTCCCCGAATCTGCAGTCCACTTACCACTCTCTAAAATGGCCTTAACTTGAGGGACTAAATTCTTTAAATCAATGTCCAAAATATTATCCTTCCCATCATTATCTATATCCATATCATATCCATCAAACATTTCATCTGTATCAATATCTACATTCACCTTTCCATTGATATCTCTCAATATACTTCGGTTGTATGTATTGAAATACGCATAGGTCCCGAACCCGATGAAGAGTATCCCGGGGACAACAAAAAGCACATTCAAAATTGTATGAATCGTGGACTTTTTAACAAATTTGTTTAGAAGGGATATCAAGAAAATTCCAACCATCAATATCTCGATCGCAAAGGTTATGCCCATGAAATACCCACCGTAAAGATTGGGCTCAAATGCATATTTAAATAGGGTGAAGTTTTGAGTGGTAAATGGGTAGAGCAACATAATATCCTCTGCAAAGATATCCATGGCTAGGTGTAGAAGAGTGGCAATTAAAAATGTATTGATTAAAACATTAACAAATTCAGGATTGAGAAATTTTTCAACAGGTTTACTAAACCATCGCTTAACAATCCAATATATCAATTTCAAAAGTAACCAAACAACAAAATAAAATATTGGAGTATGGGACATCACAGTATGGTGAATGAAAGCAGGTAGGCCTGAACCGATTAAGATGAGAATATCAATATCTGGAATTATCCCAAACAAAAGTGATGCAATCCCAACGAGAACTTTCTCATTCTGTTTTAATTTAGCGATTCCTTTTTTTTGGATTAATTCATTACCAAGAAACGATATTGGAGCATGTGCTAGAAACATATTACAAATTCAAAAAGTTTAACTCCATTGATTATACATATAAGGTCTGACCTAGGCCAGACCTAAATCGCAAGCTTTTAGAGGGTTGGGAAACCCGCAGCAGAAAAGGGAAACTTAGGGGCAGTTCATTTTTTAAGGGAGGACTGTCCTAGGTCAGTCCTCAAAAATTAAATATGGTAAAATAGCGTCGTGAATGATGGATTTCTAAACAAAATTTCGGGTGATCTCAAACAGTTTGGTGAGGATATTCTTTCTAAAAAGAAAGTCTCAGGTATAGATTCTAACTACTACGAACTGACTGCAGAGATATTGGGCAAGGCTCTTAACAAAAGGGTTTGGCTTTTGCTCTCTGATTTGGAGTCGGCACAGGAGAAGATATTGAATATTAAGCTTAAGGAAAAATTTGAAATTCAAAAGTTCTTAGATCTAGGATATGAAAGAGTCGAGAGGGTTTGGAATGAAGGTGAAATTTCCATACTTGGGGACGTTGTCATAGTTTGGCCATACAGTATGAATAATGTGGTTAGAATTAGTTTGTATGGTGAGGAGATTGAGAATATAGATATATTGGATATACATACTAGAAAGAAGATAAGGTCGGTTGATACAAGGCTATTCCTTTCGAATGGAGTAGATATATTCCTTGGTAATGAGGAAGCAGAGGAGGATGTAAATATTAAGATAATGCACAGAATTGGAGATCAGGAAGATTGTGTAGATTTGGGAATTAGAACTATCCCGGGTATTGAAAACTTCAGTAATACCAAGGTCGTAACAGAGATCATAAAGAACTTTAAAAGCAGAGGTTTTAAAATTTGGTATGTGACTAAAGATAGCAAAGGATTTGAGACCAATCCATTAAAAAATCAGATTGAAGAAATTTTTAGTACCGAGGGTAGCTTAGAGAAGCAGCTGAGTAGAGGTTTTGTACTAGGTGCTACAAGAACATTGGTATTAACGGATTTAGAGATATTGGGTGAAGTAGATCTGTTTAAATATCAGAAGGTGGATAGGAATGTAGATCCAAGTTCGGTAGCAATATTAAAGAAGATAATCCCAGGTGATTTCATTGTCCATGAAGATCATGGTATTGGGAAGTTTGGAGGAATACAGGAACGGAATGGAGGGCAATATATTGAGATTGCATATGCAGGATTAGATAGACTGTATGTCCCACTTAGCGCAGCAGATAAGGTTACTAAGTATATCGGAGCTGGTAAAAAACGACCTTTGTTAACAGGGCTCAATAGTGGTGTTTGGAAACGAATCTCCCTTAGAGCTAAGGAAAAGGTAGAGGAGATAGCGAAAGAGCTTTTGCAACTTTACGCACTTAGAAAGACTGCACAGGCTCCTGTAATGATAGATAGTGAGGAGGCTTTGGATGGGTTTTGGACATTCGCAAGTCAATTTAAATATACCGATACAGATGATCAGCTTTTGGCAACTAAACAGATGGCGGATGATTTTCAAAAGGACAAGCCAATGGATAGATTACTTGTGGGGGATGTTGGATTTGGTAAAACTGAGATGGCAATGCGTGCGGCATATGCTGTAGCTAATGCAGGGTACCAGGTTGCAGTATTAGCTCCAACTACAATATTGGTTGAACAACATAAGATGGTATTTCAGGAAAGATTCAAAAACTATCCTTTCAACATTGTTTCGCTCTCAAGATTCTCAACTGAAACGGAAAAAGAGAAGGTCATAAAGGAATTAAAGAGTGGAGTGGTAGATATTGTTATTGGTACACACTCATTACTTTCTGCAGATGTAAAATTCAAAAACATGGGGTTATTAATTGTTGATGAAGAACAGAAGTTCGGCGTTAAACAGAAGGAAAAATTAAAAGAGGCTAGAGTTGATACCAATGTATTGTCTTTAACCGCAACACCAATTCCAAGAACATTGAACATGGCATTAACAGGTATTAGAGATATTAGTGTGTTGGCAATTCCTCCGCTTGGGAGAAAAGAAATTATTAACCATTTCGAAAAATTTAACTGGGATTCTGTACTGAAAGCAATTAGTAAGGAGATGGAAAGAGATGGACAGGTATATTTCCTACATAATAGGGTGGGTAATATGCAAAATATTGAGCAAGAGTTAAAGAAGCTCTTCCCTAAGGCAAATATCCAGACCGCCCATGGACAAATGAATGTCGAAACTCTGACTAGAACCATGGCGGACTTTGTAGACAGAAAGATTGATATATTAATTTGTACAACAATCATAGAGAATGGTTTAGATATCCCTTCTGCCAATACATTAATCATAGATGATGCTACCAAGCTTGGGTTGTCCCAGATGTATCAGATTAGAGGAAGAATTGGACGTTCATTAGAGCAGGGATATGCATATTTCTACTATGATACCCTCCAAGGAGATGCAGAACAAAGACTTACAGCTATTAGAGATTCTCAAGCTTTGGGCTCTGGATTTTTACTCTCTAATCGAGATTTAGAAATTAGAGGTTCGGGAGACATTTTAGGGCGAAGTCAGTCAGGAACTATCAATTCGGTAGGGTACGGTTTGTATACACAGATGCTTCAAGAGGCAGTAGATGAATTGAGAAGAAATCAGCGCTAAAGAAACGCCTGTAGTACGTTATCTTTATGAATACAAAAATTTCACTTGTTAAATTGGTATTCCATCGTCTAGTATATAGCTATGCCTTCCGTACTATACCGAAAATATCGCGCCCAGAACTTCGACCAGTTAATAGGGCAGAATCATATTACAAAATTGCTTAAAAATGCTATTAAAACCAATCAAATAGCTCAAGCGTATCTTTTTGTCGGTTCGAGAGGTACAGGAAAGACATCCACTGCAAGAATATTGGCAAAGGCAGTTAACTGTCTTAAACCTACAAATGAAGGTAATCCATGTAATGAATGTAGTATATGTAATGCCATTTCTAATGGCTCTATGATGGACCTAATTGAGATTGATGCAGCTTCAAATAGAGGTATTGATCAGATTAGAGAATTGAAAGAGAAAATTGAATTTTCACCATCAGAAGGTAAATACAAGGTATATATCATTGATGAAGTCCATATGCTTACGACTGAGGCTTTCAATGCCCTTCTCAAGACCCTAGAAGAGCCTCCTGCGCATGTAATCTTCATGTTGGCTACAACTGATGTACATAAGCTTCCTCCTACGATTTTGTCGAGATGTCAGAGGTATGATTTTAGACTTGGTACAGATAGCGAAATAGCCGAAGTTATATCTAGTGTATCTAAGGAAGAGGGTATTGGTGTGGATGAAAAAGCATTGGCTTTGTTAGTACAGAATGCAAAAGGTAGTTACAGAGATGCACTTTCACTCTTGGATGTGGTTTACAGTGGTCAAGAGAAAGGAAAGAAGCAGATAACCGAAGAAGAGGTAAGGAATATATTGGGGTTGCCAGATTTTGACAAGGTGACGACATTGTTAATTAGTTTGGAAGAGGGTAATGGTAAGAAGGCGTTGGAGATTGTTGAGGGTTTAGAAGAAAAGGGTGTAAATCTTCAACAGTTTACAAGCTATACATTGTCCATATTGAGAGAGATATTAGTTGGAAAGATTAAAGGAAAACTAGGCAAGGATTATGAAATGTTTAGTGAGTGGGATATTAGAATGATACATAGGGTGATTAATTTGTTCTTGGAGGCTGAGAATCGTATTAAATATGCAAGTAATCAGGCATTGGTCTTAGAAATGATTATCCCTGAGATGATGAAGGATGAAGCAATTCTTGAGAAGGAAGTTAAGATAGTTAATACCGATGTTAAGAACAAGATAACTCCACAAGAGGAAGTGAAAAAAGTAGAACCAAAGAAAGAAGAAATTAAGGAAGAGGTTAAAGAAGAACCAATTCCAAGTGAAGTAGCAGAAGACTCTGAAGAGGAAGAAGATGATATTAGTAATGATGATATATCTGCAGAGGATGTTAAAAAGAGATGGGATAGTTTTGTATTAGAAGTTAAACCATTTAACAACAATCTGTATGCATTCTTAGGGAGTGCGAATGTCGTTGGTTTTAACGAAGGAGTTTTAACAGTTGAAGTACCTTTCTCATTCCACAAGGATAGGATTGAAATTCCTAAGAGTAGGGAAGCTATTTCTACTGTATTTAAGAAGATGTTTGGTTGTTCATGTAAGATTGTATGTAATGTTAATGACAAGATGAAATTAGAAAAGAAGTCTGATGCTGAGTTTGTACTTAGAAATGTTCCTGTAGCAACCAAGAAAGAAGCTCCAAAAGAGGAGAATGCAGAGAAGCCTAACTTCTTCAAAGCTAAGAAGGTATCAGCAGAAATAGAGGCAATCTTTGAAGGTATGTAGTTTTACGATATAATATCCTTGTTTACTTTATATTATTACTATCATGATAAACCCAGTAGAGTTGTTAAAGATGCAGAATGAAGCTAAGAAGATGCAGAATAAGATGAGAGAGAAAAAGCTCAAAGGTGAGTCCAAGAATGGAATGATCATCATCTTTATGAATGGTGCTCAAGAGTTCGAAGATATATATATTGATGAACAATACTTAGATCCAGATATGGCAGGTGCAATAAAGAATGGTATGAAGGAAGCATTCAAGGATTACCAAAAGAAATTGCAAAAGGATATGGCACAGGATGTTGATTTAGAACAGATTAAAAAACTATTTGGTAATAAATAATGTCGGTACTACCCAAGTCAGTTGAAAATGTAATTAATGAATTTAGTAGATTACCTGGAGTTGGTCCTAAATCTGCTTCTCGTATGACTTACCACTATCTCAGATCTTCTAAGTTAGATGCTACTAAGTTAGCTAATGCTTTGTTAGCTATGGAAGATGAGGTTATGAATTGTAAAAAGTGTTTCAATGTTAGTGATAAGGAGGTGTGTGATATCTGTTCTAGTAAGTTAAGAAAACAGGATAAACTTTGTGTGGTAGAAGAACCTCTTGATGTGGTTGCATTTGAGAATTCTGGAATTTTTGATGGTCTTTACTTTGTGCTTGGTGGAGTTATATCACCTGCTGAGGGAATAGGAGAGGAAGAGATTAGGTTTAAGGAATTGAAGGCTAGGGTGAATGAGTTGTTAGAGAGTTGTGATTCCTTAGAGGTTATTGTTGCTACTAATCCTAGTTTAGAGGGTGAGGCTACTGCTAGCTATATTATTGATTTGTTTAAAGGAGAATTGAAAGAAGAGAAGATAAAGATTACTAGATTGGCAATGGGATTACCTACTGGTGCAGATTTGGAATATGCGGATAGGCTTACATTAAAGAGAGCGTTAGAGGGGAGAAGGGGAATTTAGTGTTTTGATTTCCGAAAAAGTAGTGATATAATCCTCAATATGATAAACAGTACAAATAACATTACATGTTGTTGTAACCAATAATTAAATATTGGTTCTTTTTGCTGTTTAATCAAATCATCCTCACAGTTAGTAATATTAAACATCGGTATGGAGCCAATATATGTATTGGTGACTTGGCCGATCGGTTAGGCGAAGGTCTGCAAAACCTTTTAGATGGGTTCAACTCCCATAGTCACCTCCATAATTAATATATTTATTGGTTATTCTATTTAATCTGATATAATTTAAAACAATGAAACTTTACTCAACCCTAGATCGAAAAGTAGTAGATATCCAAACCATAAAGGAAAACGAAATCTCAATATACAGTTGTGGACCAACCGTCTACTACAGAATGCACTTGGGAAATATCAGGGCATATATAAATTGGGATGTAATGCATAGAGCATTCAAATACCTAGGTTACAATGTAAACAGAGTAATGAACTTCACAGATGTAGGACACATGAGTCATGATGAAGACTTTGGAGAGGATAAAATGGATAAAGAAGCTGCGAAAGAAGGAATAACTGCAATAGATGTTGCAAATAAATATATAGATACGGTATTAGAAGACTTCAAAGCATTAAATATCCTTACACCAAGTGGAGATGTAATCTCAAGAGACTTAGATTACAAAGATGTAGAGAAATTCGGATGGATGCGTGCAACTAATATGATTCCAGAAATCATATCCCTCATACAAAAAGCCGAAGCTAATGGATATACCTACGAAACCGACCACGCATTGTATTTTGATGTTACCAAGGTACCTGATTACACCATATTCACAGGCCAGAAGTTAGAAGACAAGAAGGTAGGAGACAGAGAAGATGTAGTCGTAGATGCTAACAAAAAGAATCCTGCAGACTTTGTATTGTGGATGAAATTAACAGGTAAATATGAAAATCATGATATGCATTGGAGCTCACCATGGGGTGAAGGATTCCCAGGATGGCATATTGAATGTTCTGCAATGGGTAACAAAGCATTTGGAGAATATTTTGATATACATACAGGAGGTATAGATCATATACCTGTACATCATCCCAATGAGAGGGCACAGAATATTGGAGCATTTGGACAACCAGTAGTTAAATACTGGATACACAATGAATGGGTAGTAACTAAAGACGATGCTAAGCTATCAAAGAGTGATCAGAATGCAGATACATTACCAGAGGCCATAGCCCAAGGATTTGATGCATTAGATATTAGATACCTCTTTGCATCTGTTAACTATCATACGAAGCTACAGTTCTCTACAGAGGCTCTAAAAGGTGCTCAAAATGCCAGACTCAGTCTGAACAAGAAGGTAAAGGAATTAGGAGGCAAAAGTGGTAAGGTCATACCAAGATATATTGGGAGATTTAAAAATGCATTAGAGAACAATCTCAATATGTCTGAGGTACTATCCATCTTAAACGAGATGTTAAAGAGTAAGGAAGACAAGGAAGATATATTAGCTACAGTATTGGATTTTGACAGAGTATTGGGCTTGAATCTGAACAATATCAAGGATTACAGTGTAGTCATAGCCGATGAACAGATTGAATCATATGCAAGAGAAAGAGATACGGCTAGAGCAGAGAAGAGATATGAAGATGCAGACAAATTCAGAAAACTAATAGAGGAAGCAGGTTTTAAAGTTTTCGATACTCCAGAAGGTACTAAATATGCAAAATACTAAAACTGTCCAATTAACACATATTCAAGAAGAAAATATTAAGGATATACTTCTTAAATTGAAATGGAGAGAAGAGAAGTCTAACAATGAATATGTAAAACTTCGAATGAAGAGCTACCTTGGTTCTGCAGCAATGCTGTATACCAGTGGTAAGTTGGTACTTCAGGGGAATGAAGATTTTTCAAATATATTAGGCGAAACATCTGAAGTAGGAAACAAAACATTGGTTCCTCATTTAGGGGTAGATGAAGTCGGTAAGGGAGACTATTTTGGACCTTTAGTTGTAGTCTCATGTTTTGTTAATCCTGAAAATGTAGATATTTTTGAAAAGATAGGGGTAGGAGATTCTAAGAAGTTTTCGGACAAGAAGATTATGGAAATGTATGAGCAGTTAAAGGATTACGAATATTACTATGTAA